>WNFX01003377.1_pt1 | contig 15952 bp, 9 predicted proteins | sample 5400111 | NCBI WGS metagenome assembly WNFX01 (sample SAMN13153363, study PRJNA577476) | soil metagenome | isolation source: 40 cm soil or saprolite under grassland replicate 1 | place: USA:California | collected 2016-06-15 | reverse complement strand
GATTCAAGGTCTCCGCAAGCTTTGCTCAACTTCGCGCGGCTAGCGTGCTCCCAGTCCGGGTGAAGCTGCCGACGGGCCTGGCCGCCAGCCGGGCTAAGCCAGTAACCGCCGGAACACCACCAGGTAACCGCCTGGACACCGAGGGAGCCACTTGCTGGCCTGGGGCTTCAACGGCGACGGCGAGCTCGGCAACGGCGGAACGGCTAGCAGCAGCATCCCGGTCGGGGTCAGCCTCCCGGCCGGCCTCACGGCTATCGCCATCGGGGCCGGCCCGGACGCCGGCTCCAGCTTTGCCATCGTGCGCAAGGCAAAGCCATGACCCGGCGCCCGGCAGCACCCCCCGCTGCGGTCGGCTAGCCGCCCGCCAGGATTCCGGCCGGCCTTACGATCACCTCAAGTCCCGGGCGGCAGCAGTCCTGGGTGGCTGCGCCGGAGTCACCGGCGCGAGGAGGCGGCATGAGTGACTGGGTGATCATCGGGGTGCCGAGCAGCGCGGGAGCGCATCACGCTGGTCAGGAGCGGGCGCCGGCGGCGCTGCGCCAGGGTGGCCTGCCGGACCGGCTGCGGGCGGCCGGCCTCGCGGTGCGGGACGCCGGGGACCTGCCGGGCGCGGTGTTCGCCGTGGACCACGAGCACCCGCACGCCAGGAACCTGCCGGCCGTCGCCCGGGTCGCCCGGGAGACGGCCGACGCGGTGGCCGGCCTCGCCGGGCCGGAGCAGCTCCCGCTGGTGATCGGCGGCGACTGCACGATCACGCTGGGCGTCGTGGCCGGCTTCCGGCGGCGCCACCCCGACGTCGGCCTGGTCTACCTGGACGGCGACACTGACCTCGGCACGCCGGAGAGCGGCGGCTCGGGCATCTTCGACTCGATGGGCGTCGCCCACCTGCTCGGCCGCGGCGCCGCCGAGCTGGCCGGGATGGCCGGCCAGCCGCCGCTGCTCGACCCCGCCCGGCTGGCGATCATCGGTGCAGACCCGCGGGAGACCGACGACGCCGGCCGGAAATTCCTGTCCGAGGCGGGCGTGCGCCTCGACGAAGCACCGGAGTTCATCGCGGATCCCGCCGCGGTGGCGGGCCGCGCGATGCAGCGTGCCGCCGCCGCCGGCGGGCCGGTCGTGGTGCACTTCGACGTGGATGTGGTGGACTCCGGCGACCTGCCGCTCGGCAACTTCCCGCACTACGGCACGGGCGTCAGCCTCGATGCCGCGATCACGGCCCTGGCGGCCATGCGGGCGCACCCGTCCTTCGCCGGGCTGGTGCTCACCGAGGTCAACCCGACTCACGACGGCGACGGCAGCCTGCTCGGCCGCTACATCCGGGGGCTGGTCAGCGCGTTGCAGGCCGGCCAGGCAGAATCGGCGTCATGACGGAGACACCCGAACCTGGCCACCATCAGACCAGTACCAGCCGTACCATTCCGGTCATCGCCCTGGAGCGAACCGCCTAGCCAGGCGGGAGCGGGACCTCAGGAAGGCACATGGTGAACAACCCGGCTGATGAGTACCGGGCAGAGCTCGACTTCGAGATCACCTTCACGAACGGGGGGAGCCTGCGCGGCCGCGAGTTCCGGATCGACATCGAGCACCCGGGGATGACCGAGGACGAGCTCGCCGAGGCGCTGATCCGCGACCTTGGCCTGCTGATGGTGGGCCGGGTCGATATTCACAGCCGGCAGGTGATGCGCGCGCAGCACCGGCGCGGCCAGCCACGCCCGCCGGTGCCCGAGTCCGCGGCGCCGCTGGAACCGCTGGCGCCGCTGCCCGAGCCCGGGCCGCTTGCGGACCTGCACGACGTCCGCGACTTCCATGACCTCAATGACGTGCATGACGTGCGGGTCCCGGACAACCCGCGGGCTCCGGACAGCCCGCAGGCTCCGGACGGCCCGCCTGCGGCAGGCGACGCCCCGGATCCGGCGGCACCGCAACCAGCGCCGGCTGCGGTGGCGGCACCGCAGCCAGAGCCAGCAGCGGCACGGCGACCGGAGTCAGCGGGGCCGGGGGAGGCAGCCGCCACCGGAACGCGGCACCGCGCCGATCTCAGCCACGTGATCGAGGACGGCATGATCACCTACCCGGGCCTGCCCGTTCCGCAGATCAGGCCGGACTCGGTCAGCTCGCTCAGCCGCGCCAGCTACGCGCCCGGCGTCGATTTCCGCATCGGCGAGGTCACCATCTGCGGTAACACCGGCACCTACCTGGACAGCCCGTTCCACCGCTATCCGGACGCGGACGACCTGTCCGAGCTGCCGCTCGGCAAGCTCGCCGAACTCGACGGCGTGCGGGTGGACGTGACGGGCAGCAGCCAGCGGGCCATCGGCCGCAGCCAGTTGCTGCCGTATGACTGCCGCGGCAAGGCGGTGCTCATCCACACCGGCTGGGACCGGCACTGGGGGACCGGCGAGTACTTCAGGAATCACCCGTTCCTCACCGCGGACGCCGCCACCTACCTGGCCGGCACCGGCGCCGTGCTGGTCGGCATCGACTCGCTGAACATCGACGACACCGGCGACCCGGAGCGCCCGGTGCATTCCCTGCTGCTGGCGGCCGGGATACCGGTATGCGAGCACCTGACCGGCCTCGGCGAGCTGCCGGGCGCCGGGTTCCGGTTCAGCGCGGTGCCACCGAAGCTGCGGCCGTTCGGCACCTTCCCGGTCCGCGCCTACGCGACCTGGTAGCCGGCCCGACCTGGTCAGCCAGGTTTTCGCCCGCTCAGCTGGCCCGGCCTGCGGTGCAGCGCTTGCGGGATCAGCCTGGTCCTGGAATCCCAACCTCGGGTTCTTCAGCAGCGGAGCGTTCATCGGCGACGACAACGGCATCGCGGTGAGCAGCACCAACGTCTACCCGGTGTGGACAGACGGGCGGAACACCGCCATCGCCCGGACCGGCATCGGTGAGACGGACATCTTCACCGACGTCGAGCACCGGTAGCCGCGTCCTGGCCCTTGGGCACCGCGCGAACGAGCGGGTGCCCCAAGGCACCGGGCGGAACCGCCTCAGCGGCCGCTGACCCGCTGCTCAAGCGCGAGCAGGAACCGCTTGCGGTCCAGCCCGCCGCCGTACCCGGTCAGGCTGCCGTCCGCGCCGACCACCCGGTGGCAGGGCACGACGATCGCGAACGGGTTCTTGCCGTTGGCGAGCCCGACCGCGCGGGACGCCGACGCCTTGCCGATGCCGCGGGCCAGCTCGCCGTAGGAGACGGTCTCGCCGTACGGGATCTCCCGCAGCGCGGCCCAGACCCGGCGCTGGAAGTCGGTGCCTGCCATCGCGAGCGGCAGGCCGAACTCGGTCCGCTCCCCGGCGAAGTACTCGGCTAGCTCCCGCGCGGCCGCGGCCAGCGGCGCCGCATCCGGCCCGTCCTGGCCGGCCGGGCCGGCGCTGGCCACGGTGTCGGGCAGGTGCCGCTGCGCGTCCATATAGACGCCAGCGAGCATCCGGCCGGCCGCGACGAGAGTCAGCGGCCCGATCGGACTGGCCACGACGCATTGCGTAAATTCTGGGGTTTCAGTGCTTGCCCTCATTGTGCTTGCCCTCATGGCAACTCCTCATTATCTCGTCTGGCCGGCGGGAAGCCGGTTGATCGCGTGCTCGCCGGTCGCCCACAGGTACTGCACGGCGTACGAGCGCCATGGCCGCCAGGCGGCGGCATGCCGCGTCAGCGCCGCCGGCGTGGCCGGAAGCCCGAGCGCCCGCGCGGCGATGCGTACTCCAAGATCATTGGGAACGAAGGCATCCGGGTCACCCAGCCCCCGCATCGCGATCGTCTCGACGGTCCATCCACCAATGCCTGGCAGCGCGGCCAGCCCGGCCCGGGCCTGCGCCCAGTCACTGCCCACGCTCAGGTCGACAGACCCGCTGTCCAGCGCGGTGACCAGCGCGGCGAAGCTGGCCCGGCGGGCCGCGGGCAGCGCCAGCGTGGCCGGGTCCACCCCGGCGAGCGCGGCCGTGCCGGGGAACAGCCTGGTCAGGCCGCCGGCCGGGTCGTCGGCCGGGTCGCCGTGCGCGGCGGCCAGCCGGGCCGCGTGCGTCCTGGCGGCGGCGGTGGACACCTGCTGGCCGAGCACCGCCCGGACCGCGAACTCGGCCGCGTCGACGGTGCGCGGCACCCGGCGGCCGGGTGCCTTGGCGACCAGCGGCGCGAGCACCGGGTCGCCGCCGAGCAGGTCACCGACCGCCACCGGGTCGGCATCAAGATCGAGCAGCCGCCGGCACCGGCTGATCGCGATCGCCAGATCCCGCAGGTCGGTCAGCAGAAGCTGGCAGCCGATGTGCTCGGGACCGGGCTTCAGCGCGACGATCGCCTGGCCATGCGGCAGCCGCAGGGTCCGCCGGTAGGCGCCGTCCCGCCACTCCTCAACGCCCGGCACGGCCGTGGCCGCGAGATGGCCGAACAGGTTGTCCGGGCAGAGCGGCTGGCGGAACGGCAGCCGCAGCGCGAGGGCACCCGACGCGGCGGCCGCCTGCCCGCCGTTCGACCGGCGGCGCAACTCGGTCGGGGACAGCGCGAACACCTCGCGCACGGTGTCGTTGAAGGCCCGGATGCTGGCGAAGCCGGCCGCGAAGGCCACGTCCGCCATCGGCAGCGCCGTGGTCTCGATCAGCAGCCGTGCGGTCTGCGCGCGCTGCGCCCTGGCCAGGGCCAGCGGTCCGGCGCCTAGCTCGGCGAGCAACTGCCGTTCTACCTGGCGGACGCTGTAGCCGAGCCGGGCGGCGAGCCCCGGCACCCCATCGGCGTCGATCACCCCGTCGGCGATCAGCCGCATCGCCCTGGCGACCAGGTCGGCGCGCTCGTTCCACAGCGGCGACCCCGGCGTGGCATCCGGCCTGCACCGCTTGCACGCGCGGAAGCCGGCCTGCTGCGCGGCAGCGGCGCTCGGGTAGAACCGCATGTTCTCCGGCCTGGGCGGCACCGCCGGGCAGCTTGGCCGGCAATAGATGCCGGTCGTGCTGACCGCCGTGTAGAACCAGCCGTCGAACCGGGCATCCTTCGACTGGACGGCCCGCACGCAGCGCTCGGTGTCGGTGTGCATGCCTTCAGCATCGGGGCTCCGCCGGGCCCGGGTCTAGCGAGAAAACGACATCAGCGTGCCGGGCGCGGATATCGCATTGACACTCGTACACTGTCCGATATAGTACATCGTACGAGAGGTCAGGCGGTGTTCGCGCCCTGGCCCAAGCCCCTCGCAGCAACCTGGAGAAATGACGTGCTGGTCCGACTGCTGCGCAGTCAGCTCCGCCCGTATGGCAGGCCGGTAGCGTTCGTCGTCGCGCTGCAACTTGTGCAGACGCTCGCCACCTTGTACCTGCCGACGCTGAACGCGGACATCATCGACAACGGCGTGATCACCGGCGATACCGGCTACATCGTCCGGACCGGCGGGGCGATGATCGCGATCAGCCTGGTGCAGATCGTCTGCGCGATCGGCGCCGTGTACTTCGGCGCCAGGACGGCGATGGCGGTCGGCCGCGATATCCGGCAGGGGGTGTTCAGCCGGGTGCAGGCGTTCTCCGCCCGCGAGGTCGGCAGGTTCGGCACCCCGTCGCTGATCACCCGGACGACGAACGACGTCCAGCAGGTGCAGATGCTGGCACTGATGACATTCACCATGATGGTCGCGGCGCCGATCATGTGCGTCGGCGGCATCATCCTGGCACTGAACCAGGACGTGCCGCTGTCCTCGCTGCTACTGGTCGCCGTGCCGGCGCTCGGCGTGATCGTGGCCGTCATCATCTCCCGGATGCGGCCGCTGTTCCGGCTCATGCAGGAGCGCATCGACCTGATCAACCGGATCCTGCGCGAGCAGATCAGCGGCGTACGGGTGATCAGGGCCTTTGTCCGGGACCGAGGCGAGCGGGAACGGTTCCGCGGCGCGAGCACCGACCTGATGGACATTTCGGTCGGCGTCGGGCGGCTGATGGCCTACATGTTCCCGGCGGTGATGCTGGTGCTGAACTTCTCCAGCGTCGCCGTGCTGTGGTTCGGCGGCCACCGGGTGGCCAGCGGCGGCATGCAGATCGGCGCGCTGACCGCGTTCCTCAGCTACCTGATGCAGATCCTGATCTCGGTGATGATGGCGACGTTCATGTTCATCATGGTGCCGCGGGCCGAGGTGAGCGCCGAGCGGATCGTGGAGGTGCTGGACACCGAGCCGAGCGTGGCGCCGCCCGCCCGCCCGGCACCGGCCAGGCCCGGCGGGCCGCGCGGCTACCTGGAGCTGCGGGACGCCGAGTTCCGCTACCCGGGCGCTCAGCAGCCGGTGCTCAGCGGGATCAGCCTGATTGCCAGGCCCGGTGAGGTCACCGCCGTGATCGGCGGCACCGGCAGCGGCAAGACGACGCTGGTCGGACTGGTGCCGCGGCTGTTCGACGTGACCCGCGGCGCGGTCCTGATCGACGGCACCGACGTGCGGGAGCTGGATCCGGCGGTGCTGTCCGCCGCGGTCGGGCTGGTGCCGCAGCAGCCGTACCTGTTCTCCGGCACGGTGGCGTCCAACCTGCGGTACGGCAACCCGGACGCGACCGACGACGAGCTGTGGCAGGCCCTGGAGATCGCGCAAGCCAGGGATTTCGTCGAGCAGCTGCCCGGCGGCCTGGACGCGGCCGTGGCGCAGGGCGGCACGAGCGTCTCCGGCGGGCAGCGGCAGCGGCTGGCGATCGCCAGGGCGCTGGTGCACCGGCCGGCCATCTACCTGTTCGACGACTCGTTCTCGGCCCTCGACTACGCGACCGATGCCGCGCTGCGGGCCGAGCTGGCCCGGCAGACCGCCAATGCCGCCGTGGTGATCGTCGCGCAGCGGGTCAGCACGATCCGGCAGGCGGACAGGATCGTCGTGCTTGACGAGGGCCGGGTGCTGGCGACCGGCACGCATGACCAGCTGATGGACACCGATCCGACCTACAGGGAGATCGTGCTGTCCCAGCTCACCGAGCAGGAGGCGGCGTGAGCAACAACGGGGAGCGAGCTACTCCGAAGCGCGGCCAGGGACCGGCACCCGGCGGGCTCGGCCGCGGGCCGACGGCGTTCATGAACGGCATGTCCACCGAGAAGTCGCTGGACTTCCGCGGATCGGGCCGCCGGCTGCTGCACGCGATGCGGCCCGAGCGGGCGCTCGCCTTCCTCGCGCTGGCGCTCACCGCCGTCAGCGTCACGCTGTCCGTGCTCGGGCCGCGGATCCTCGGCAGCGCGACCGACCTGATCTTCTCCGGCGTGATCGGGAGCCGGATCCCGGCCGGGGTGACCAAGGCGCAGGCCGTCGCGGCCCTGCGCGCCCAGGGCAAGGGCACCCAGGCCGACATGCTCAGCTCGATGCAGCTCACCCCCGGGCACGGGGTGGACTTCACCCAGCTCGGGCACGTGCTGGTGATCGTGCTGGCGATCTACGCGGCAGCGTCCGTCGCCATGCTGCTGCAGGGCCGGGTGACCACGTACATCGTCCAGCGGCTGGTGTTCCGGATGCGGGCGGACGTGCAGTCCAAGCTGTCCCGGCTGCCGCTGCGCTACTTCGACCGGCAGCCCCGGGGGGAGATACTCAGCCGGGTCACCAACGACATCGACAACCTGGGCCAGTCGCTGCAGCAGACGCTCAGCCAGCTGGTGACCGCGCTGCTCACCATCGCCGGCGTGCTCGGCATGATGGTCTGGATCTCGCCGCTGCTCGCGCTGATCGCGCTGGTAACCGTTCCGGTCTCGGTGTATACGGTGAGCCGGATCGGCAAGCGGGCCCAGCCGCAGTTCGTCCGGCAGTGGTCGACCACCGGCAAGCTGAACGGTCACATCGAGGAGATGTACACCGGGCACTCGCTGGTGAAGGCCTTCGGCCAGGCGGATTCGTCGATGGCGACGTTCACCGAGTACAACGACAGCCTGTTCGCGTCCAGCTTCCGGGCGCAGTTCATCTCCGGCACCATCCAGCCGGCCATGATGTTCCTCGGCAACCTCAACTACGTGCTGATCGCCGTGGTCGGCGCGTTGCAGGTGGCCAGCGGCTCGCTGTCGCTCGGCTCGGTGCAGGCGTTCATCCAGTACTCGCGCCAGTTCAGCCAGCCGCTGACCCAGGTGGCGAGCATGGCGAACCTGCTGCAGTCCGGCATCGCGTCGGCCGAGCGGGTGTTCGCCCTGCTGGACGCCGACGAGCAGGCGCCCGACCCGGCGTCGCCGGTGCGCCCGCTGGACGTCCGCGGCGCGGTGGAGTTCCGGAACGTTTCGTTCCGGTACGTGCCGGACATCCCGCTGATCGACGACCTGTCACTGAGTGTGCAGCCCGGCCAGACGGTCGCCATCGTCGGCCCGACCGGGGCCGGCAAGACCACCCTGGTCAACCTGCTGATGCGGTTCTACGAGGTGACCGGCGGGCAGATCACCCTGGACGGCGTGGATATCGCCACGATGACCAGGGCTGAGCTGCGCGGGCTGACCGGGATGGTGCTGCAGGATGCCTGGCTGCTGAATGGCACGATCGCGGAGAACATCGCCTACGGCGCCGAGGGGGCGACCCGCGAGGATGTGATCGAGGCAGCCACGGCCACCTACGTGGACCGGTTCGTCCGGATGCTGCCGGACGGCTACGACACCGTGCTCGACGACGAGAGCTCGAACGTCAGCATGGGGGAGCGGCAGCTGATCACGATCGCCAGGGCATTCCTGGCCCGGCCGGCGATCCTCATCCTGGACGAGGCGACAAGCTCGGTGGACACCAGGACCGAGGTGCTCATCCAGCGGGCGATGAGCTCGCTGCGCCGCGGCCGGACCAGCTTCGTCATCGCGCACCGGCTGTCCACCATCCGCGACGCCGACCTGATCCTGGTGATGGAATCGGGCCGCATCGTGGAGCAGGGCACGCACGCCGGCCTGCTGGCCGCCGGCGGCGCGTACGCGCGGCTGTACGCGGCGCAGTTCGCTCAGGCGATGGCCGCGGTGGACTAAAGCCCGGGGAAGATCGAAATGCAGTGACCCGAAATGCAGTGACTACGCCGAACTCAAGTGGCGCCTATCGGCACCAGAGCACCGCAAACCAGCCCACTCCCGCGCTACACTGCGCGTCGTGCATTCGAGTCCAGTGTTCGCCGACCCGTCCGGCCGCCGGCGCAGGAAAATGCGCTTGCTGGGCGTCGGTGCCAGCGTGGCCATCGCGGCCGCGCTGGCCCTGATCACTGTCGGGCTGGCCGGCGGGCCCAAGGCGCCGTTCATCTCCTGGGCGCTGCCGCGGCCGACTGGCGCCCCGTCAGGCCAGCACCCGGCCGCGGCCGGGCACACGGGCACGGCTGGGCACACGGGTGCGGGCCAGGCGCGGTCCTCCGCGCCGCCGACCGTGGCCCCGTCGCCTTCCGCCGACCCGCAGCCGTCACCGTCAGCCGACCGGCAGCCGTCGCCGTCGCCGTCGGCGTCACCAAGCCCGAGCACTTCCACAGCAACGCCAACTCCGACGAACCCGGCAGGGAGGACGCCGCCGGGCCAGACCAAGACGCCGAACCCGCATAAGTCAACCCATGGCCCGTAGGCCGAGCCGAGCGCCCGGCAGCGGAGGTCACCGGCAAAGCCGCGCCCCGCGTGGGCACTGGATCCTGGTGAGCATGATCGTGCTCACGTTCATGATCGGGCTCCTGGTCGAGGGCTACACCCGCGGGGTGCTCGGCGAGAACAGCGCGGACGCGCCGCATGCCGGGGGGCTAACGGCCCCGTCCGCCGTACTGCACGGCGGCCCGGTGCTCGACGCATCCGGCGCCCGCCCGCGCAGCTACTCGATGCCAGCCCGCACCGTGGCACTGACTTTCGACGACGGACCGGACCCGGCCTGGACGCCGAAGATTCTGGCCATCCTCCGCCGCTACCATGTGCCGGCGACATTCTTCCTGGTCGGCGCGCACGTGGCGAGCTGGCCCGGGATAGTGCGCGAGGAGGTCGCGAACGGGGACCAGGTCGGCTCGCACACCTACACTCACGCCAACCTCGCCGCGTCGGGCTGGCGCGAAGGGCTGGAGCTGACGCTCACCCAGAACGCGCTGGCCGGCGCGGCTGGCGTCCGCACCCGCCTGCTCCGGATGCCGTTCTCAAGCCAGCCGGACGCGCTGTTCGCGCCGGACTGGCGCGCGGCCAGCGAGGCCGGCCGGTATGGCTACCTGGTGGTCCTCACCAATCTCGACACCAAGGACTGGGCCCGGCCTGGAGTCGCCCGGATCGTGGCCGCGTCGATGCCGCGCCACCACCAGGGCGCGATCATCATGTTCCACGACAGCGGCGGCGATCGCGCCCAGACAGTCGCCGCGCTCCCCGAGGTCATCTCGCGGCTGCAGGCCCGCGGGTACCGGTTCGCGACGGTCACCGGCGGGCTCGGCCTGCCGACTGGGGACGTGCCGGCGACCGCCAGGCAGCGTTTCGTCGGACACGTGCTGGTGCTGACCCAGCAGACCGCGGACCGCACCATCGGGCTGCTGGCGGTCCTGCTCGTCATCGCCAGCGCGCTCATCGTCGCCCGGTTGCTCCTGCTGGTGGCCTTCGCCGTCGCGCACAAGCGCCGGTTCGGCCGGCCGCCGCCCGCCGACACGCGAGCAGACGTACGGCCGGGGGCCAGTCGGCCGTATCAGCCGTATCCGCCGTATCAGCCGTATCCGCCGTATCAGCGGACGGCGCCGGTCTACGCGCCCGGTGTCTCCATCGTGATTCCCGCCTACAACGAGGAAGCGGGCATCGCCGCTGCGGTGCGCTCCATGATCTCCAGCAGCTACCCCGGCCCGATCGAGGTCGTCGTCGTGGACGATGGCTCGTCCGACGGCACGGCCGACATCGTGCGCCGATTCGGGCTACCCGGCATTACGCTGATCAGGCAGCCCAACGCGGGAAAGCCGGCCGCGCTGAACCGCGGCATCGTCGAGGCACGCCACGACATTCTCGTCCTGGTCGACGGCGACACCGTCTTCCAGCCGGACACCATCGGGCGCCTGGTGAGCCCCATGCGAGCCCACGACGTCGGCGCGGTGAGCGGCAACACCAAGGTCGGCAACCGGAACGGCATCCTGGGCCGGTGGCAGCACATCGAGTACGTCATGGGCTTCAACCTGGATCGTCGGATGTTCGACATGCTCGGCACCATTCCCACGGTGCCGGGCGCGATCGGGGCGTTCCGGCGCGCCGCGCTGGCCGCGGTGGGCGGGCTGAGCGCCGAGACGCTGGCCGAGGACACCGACCTGACCATGGCGCTGTGCCGGTCGCCGTGGCGGGTCGTCTACGAGCCGGCCGCCATCGCCTGGACCGAGGCACCGGCCAGCCTGCGCCAGCTGTGGCGGCAGCGGTACCGGTGGTGCTACGGCACGATGCAGGCGATGTGGAAGCACAAGCGCGCTCTGGTGCAGCGCGGGCCATCGGGCAGGTTCGGCCGCCGCTGCCTCACCTACCTCGCCCTCTTCCACGTCCTGCTGCCGCTGCTCGCGCCGGTCGTTGACGTGTTCTCGGTGTATGGCCTGGTGTTCCTCAACCCGGTGAAGGTCACGCTGTTCTGGCTGACGTTCGTCCTGCTGCAGTCGCTGGCCTGCGGTTACGCGCTCTGGCTCGACCGGGAGCGGCTCAGGTCGCTGTGGGTGCTGCCGCTGCAGCAGCTGGTCTACCGGCAGCTGCTCTATCTCGTCACGATTCACTCCGTGATCACCGCCCTGCTCGGCACCCGGCAGCGCTGGCAGGTCATCCAGCGGGTGGGCGCGTTCGCGGCAAGTCCCGCGCAGCCGGCGGCGCCAGAGGCCTCCCGGCGCTGATTCGAAGATGGCCGGTCTGTTCAGGATCGGCCGCACCCGGCCGGGTGGTCTTCCTTATCGAGCCAGCGCTCGCCCGGGCGCATACGTATGGATGACTTCACGCCGACGGGTCGCGCTAAAACCACAATATGGCTAAACCTGGCGTATTCAACGGGCCGGCTAAGGGCTCCATAAAGGCGGACGTCAGCCCGTCCGTTCTATGGTTGAATTGGAAATCTTGAGGCCTGGACCCCGCTTCGCTCAGATATTGGCACGCACTATCCCAATCACGGCGGAAGCGGCGGATATGACAGTCTTCGGCAGCGCATCGAATCCGGTCCCGCCAGGGTCGCTGCAATGACCGGGCTCGTGCCGGCGGACGTGGCGGCCGATCCGCCTGAGTTATCGGCGGCGCGGCAGGCTGGCTTGCCGCGCACGCGAGTGGAGGGGCCATTCAACGATGTGGCGCGGCTGGCCGCGATTGTCCTTGGTACGCCGTTAGCGTCCGTCACGGTCGCCGGCCGGCACCATTTATCCAGCCGGACCTGTCCCGGCGCCCTTGACATTGGCGCCCGGCAGAGTTCCGTCGAGCAGTCAATGTGCCAGCAGGTGATCGACTCCGGGCCAGCACTGGTCGTCGGCGACGCCCGGCTGGACCCGCGCGCCCCCGCTTCCTGCCCGGCCAGGCCGGCGAAGGTAATCGCGTGGGCCGGATTCCCGGTGCGCCGCCCGGACGGCCACGTCGTGGGCGCGCTCTGCGTGGCCGATTACGTGCCACGCCGCTGGACCGCGGGCGACATCGAGGCTTTGCGGACCTTGTCTCATGTCGCCTCGGGTGAGGTCGCGCGTCAGGTCGCCGTGCATGATGGCGCCGAGCGGGCCGCGCTGGCCCAGACCCTGCAGGAGAGCCTGCTGCCACCACGGCTGCCGGGCATCCCGGGCGCGCAGGTCGCGGCGCGGTACGTGGCCGGGGGAACGGGAGTCGAGGTGCTCGGGGACTTCTACGACGTATTCCCATCGGTGCTTGGCACCTGGGGAATGGTGGTTGGCGACGTGTGCGGCAAGGGGGCTCCGGCGGCCAAGAGCACCGCGCTGGCCCGCTACACCGTGCGAGCGGAGGCGCACAGGGAAACCCGGCCCCGGCTGATCCTGGCCGCCTTGAACCGGGCGCTGCTGGAGTGGCTCACCGATGACCCGAGGTTCCTGACCGCGATCTATGCCACCGTGCGGCCAACTCTCGCCGGCGCCTCGGTGCGGATCAGCTCCGCGGGTCATCCTCTTGCCCTGGTTCGCCGCGCAGACGGGCGCGTGCTGACATTCGGCCGGCCGGGAACCCTGCTCGGAGCCTTCCCCGATCCCGAGCTTCATGACTCGCAGAAGCTGCTGCGGGCCGGCGACAGCCTGATCCTGTTCACCGACGGCGTCACCGAGGCCCGCGGCCATCTCGACCGTGACCTCTACGGCGATGACCGGCTCCGCGACTTCATCGCCGGCCTCGGCGACATGTCAGCGGCACGGACCGCGGCAGCCATCCAGCAAGCCGTGCGGGCCTTCAGCGGCGGATACCTGAGCGACGACACCGTCGCGCTGGTGCTGAAGATTCCCTGGCACGCCGCGGCGCCGGGGGAGCGGGCCACTGCCGTCAGGCGGTGACGCGGATCCGGACGGACTCGCCGTCGCCCACCGGAACCGGCTGGCCGGCCAGCGGATCGCCGTCCAGGTCGGCCGCCCCGACGAACGTGACCGCCGTCGCCAGCGTCTGGGTGGCGATGAGCTGCCGATGCGCCCGCATCGCCTCCAGCGCGGCCGGGGCGCCGGCGATGACCAGGCTTATCCGGTCGGAGACGTCGAGGCCGGCCGCGCGCCTGGCCTGCTGTACCGCCCGAACGACGTCGCGGGCCAGGCCCTCGGCCGCGAGCTGCGGCGTCACCGCCGTGTCGAGCACGATGAACCCGCCGCCGGGCAGCATCGCGGTCGCGCCGGCGCCATCGGCAAGCACCGTCTCGACCGTGAACTCATCCGGGCCCAGCTCGATGCCGCCGCACGTCACCGCGCCGGACGAAGTCACGGACCAGTCGCCGGACTTGCTCGCCCTGATCACGGCCTGCATGTCCTTGCCGAGCCGCGGCCCGGCCTGGCGCGCGTTCACGGTGAGCCGCCGTGACACGCCTATCCGCTGTGCCTCGGCGTCGGCGGCATCGAGCAGCGTCACCTCGCGCACGTTGACCTCGTCGGCGATCAGGCCGGTGAAGTCGGCCAGCGACTCGGCGCCCGGTGCCACTACGGTCAGCTCCGGCAGCGGCAGCCGCACCCGCAGCCCGCCGGCCTTGCGCAGCGACGCCGCGGCCGAGCACACCTCACGGGTACGGTCCATCGCCGTTACCAGTCCCGGATCGGACGGCAGGCCGGACACGTCCGGCCAGTCGGTCAGGTGCACCGAGCGCCCGCCGGTCAGGCCGCGCCAGACCGCCTCGGTGATCAGCGGCAGCAGCGGCGCCGTTGCCCGGCAGGTGACCTCAAGCGCGGTGTAGAGGGTGTCGAACGCCTGCCGTGCCACCCGTGCGTCAGCGCCGGAGGTGTCCCAGAACCGCTCGCGCGAGCGCCGGATGTACCAGTTGGTCAGGACGTCGACGAAGGCGCGGGCGGAGTCGCAGGCGCTGGCGACCTCGTAGTGGTCCAGCTGCCGCTGGACCGTCTCGACGAAAACCCGGAGCTTCGCCAGCAGGTACTTGTCGAGCAGCTGCGGTGATGACGCGGCCGGCGACGCCTGGTAGCCGGCCGCGTTCGCGTACAGGGCGAAGAAGGACCAGCTGTTCCACAGCGGGATCAGCACCTGCCGGACGCCCTCCCGGATGCCCTCTTCGGTGACGACCAGGTTGCCGCCGCGCAGGATGGGCGAGGACATCAGGAACCACCGCATGGCGTCGGCCCCGTCGCGGTCGAACACCTCGCGCACATCCGGGTAGTTGCGGAGCGACTTGGACATCTTCTGCCCGTCCGAGCCGAGCACGATGCCATGGCTCACGCAGGTCTCGAACGCAGGCCGCCCGAATAGCGCCGCCGCCAGCACGTGCATGGTGTAGAACCAGCCGCGGGTCTGGCCGATGTACTCGACGATGAAGTCGCCAGGAAAGTGGTCCTCGAACCAGCCGGCGTTCTCGAACGGGTAGTGCACCTGCGCGAACGACATGGAGCCTGACTCGAACCAGCAGTCAAGCACGTCGGTCACCCGGCGCATCACCGACCGGCCGGACGGGTCGTCCGGGTTGGGCCGGGTGATCTCGTCGACGGCCGGCCGGTGCAGGTCCGCTATCTCGACTCCGAAGTCTGCCCGCAGTTCGGCCAGCGAGCCGTACACGTCAGTCCGGGGAAACTCCGGGTTGTCCGACTTCCACACCGGGATCGGGCTGCCCCAGTACCGGTTGCGGCTGATCGACCAGTCGCGGGTGTTCTCCAGCCACTTGCCGAACTGGCCGTGCTTGACGTGCTCGGGAACCCAGGTGATCTGCTGGTTCAGGTCGAGCATCTGGTCCCGGATCGCCGTGGTCGAGACGAACCATGACGTGACCGCCATGTAGATCAGCGGCTGCCGGCAGCGCCAGCAATGCGGGTAAGGATGGTCGTAAGTCTCGCGCCGCAGCAGCACGGTGCCCTCGGTCGTGGAGCCCGCCGGAAGGCTAGTTCCACCTGAACGGCGGCCGGCGTCGTGCTCAGTCCGCTCCCGGAGGTGGCCGACGATCGCCTGGTTCGCGTCGAAGACATGCAGGCCGGCGTAGTCGCTGACCGGATAGCTGAACTTGCCGTCCGGGCCGACCGGCACGACCGGCACGATCCCGCGGGAGTCGGTGAGCAGCTTGTCCTCCTCGCCGAAGGCCGGCGCGATGTGCACGACGCCGGTGCCGTCCGCGGTGGTGACGTACTCGGCAGGCAGCACCGCGTGCGACTTCTGGTGCCCGATGTAGTAGCCGAACGGCGGGGTGTAACGCAGCCCGACCAGGTCGGCGCCCTTGCACCGGCGGATGATCCTCGACCCGGCGTCCGCGCCAAGCTCGCGCGCATAGGCGGGCAGCCTCGCCTCGGCCAGCAGGTAGCGCTCGGCCCGCCCGGTGAAATCGGACTCGACCACGACGTAGTCGACGTCACCCCGCACCGCCATCGCCAGGTTGGCAGGCAGGGTCCACGGCGTCGTCGTCCAGATCAGCGCGAGCTCGCCGGTCTCCAGCCGGAGGCCGAC
>WNFX01003376.1_pt1 | contig 15956 bp, 16 predicted proteins | sample 5400111 | NCBI WGS metagenome assembly WNFX01 (sample SAMN13153363, study PRJNA577476) | soil metagenome | isolation source: 40 cm soil or saprolite under grassland replicate 1 | place: USA:California | collected 2016-06-15 | reverse complement strand
GAGCCTGATCAAGGGTGGGGGCGGCGCGCTGCTGCGGGAAAAGATCGTCGCCTCAGCCTCCGCCCGCATGATCGTCATTGCCGATGAGTCGAAGTGGGTGTCCGCGCTCGGCCGCTTCCCGTTGCCGGTCGAGGTGGTGCCGTTCGGATTGGGCGCGACGCGGCGGGCGATCGAGGCCGCGGCCGCGGCCGTCGGCTGCGCCGGGCCGGCTCTGCTGCGCCGCGCCAAGGACGGCCACGCTTTCGTCACGGACGGCGGGCACTGGATTCTCGATGCCGCATTCGAGCGGATCGCCGATCCGAAATCGCTGGCGGAGCGTCTCGACGGTATTGCAGGCGTGGTCGAGCACGGCTTGTTCATTGGGCTCGCGCACGCGGCCGTGGTTGCCGGCTCGAGCGGCGTGCGCGTCGTCGAACGGCGTTGAGCCTGTACCATCCGAAGAGGAGGTCTTGATGTTTGCTTCCCCAATCCCCAGGCCGTCCTGGGCCATGATGCTTGCGCTGGGGCTCGCTTTCGCCCTGGGCATCGGCGCCGCCGATGCACAACAACCCTCGGCAAGCGCGGTCGCGACCGCCAAGGAAGTGATCGCTGCCAAAGGCGCCGCCGCGCTCTACAGCCCCTTGGTTTCGGGCGTCATCGAGAGGACCAAGAGCATCTTTCTGCAAACCAATCCGATGCTCGGCAAGGATTTGAATGAAGTCGCCACCAAATTACACGCGGAATACGCCGCCCGCAGCGCGGAGATCGTGAATGACGTTGCCAAGCTCTATGCCTCGCGGTTCACGGAGCAGGAGCTCAAGGACATACTCGCTTTCTACAAGTCGCCGCTCGGCCGCAAGTTGATCGTAGAGGAGCCCGCCATCCTCGATCAAAGCATGAAAAATGCGCAGACTTGGGCCGAAAACCTGTCGCAAGAGGTTATCGCCAAAATGCGCGCCGAAATGAAAAAACGAGGTCACGACATCTAGATGCGGGGCCCGTTGACAGCTTGGACCCGACGATATGGCTGAGCATGACGTCGATCTCCTCGTCGTCGGGGCAGGCTCGGGCGGCGTGCGCGCGGCGCGGATCGCCGCCGGCTACGGCGCGAGCGTCATGGTGGCCGAGGAGTACCGTGTCGGCGGCACCTGCGTGATCCGCGGCTGCGTTCCCAAAAAGCTGCTCGTCTACGCCTCGCGCTTTGCGGACGAGTTCGAGGACGCGGCGGGTTACGGTTGGACGCTGGCAGAACCGGTGTTCAACTGGTCGAGCCTCATCGCCAACAAGGACCGGGAAATCGCGCGGCTCGAGCTCGCCTACACCACGACGCTCGAACGCGCGCGCGTGAAGCTAGTCAAGAGCCGCGCGGTGTTGGAAGACGCACATACGGTGCGTCTCGTCGCCACGGGCGAGAAAATCCGGCCGCGGCACATCCTCATCGCCACCGGCGCTGCGCCATGGTTTGGTCCCGCGATCCCGGGGATCGAACACGTCATCTCCTCGAACGAGGCGTTTCATCTGGAAGAATTGCCGGCGCGCATCCTGATCCAGGGCGGCAGCTATATCGCCGTCGAGTTCGCCAGCATTTTCAACGGGCTTGGGTCCGAGGTGATGCTGGTCTACCGCGGCGAGAATATTCTGCGCGGTTTCGACGATGATCTGCGCGCCCATCTGCACGCAGAGATGACGAAGCGGGGAGTGCGGATCCTTTGCGGCACGACGGTGAGGGTCGTGCAATGCACGCAAGACACCTTCACCGCCAAGCTATCCGACGACAGCTCGGTCGAAGTCGACAAAGTGATGTTCGCGCTCGGGCGCTGGCCGAATGTCGCCGGCCTCGGTCTCGAGGCGGCGGGCGTGCGGTTCAGCGACCGTCACGGTATCGCGGTCGATCCGCTGTCGCAGACCTCGGTGCCGCACATCTACGCGATCGGCGACGTCACCAACCGCGTCAACCTGACGCCGGTCGCGATCCGCGAGGGCCATGCTTTCGCCGATACCGTGTTCGGGGGCAAGCCGACCGCGGTCGACCACGCAAACGTGCCGACCGCCGTTTTCTCCGAGCCCGAGGTCGGCGCGATCGGCCTGACCGAGGCGCAGGCCTGCGAGCGGTTGGCGAAGGTCGACGTCTACAAGACGTCGTTCCGCCCGCTGAAGATGACGCTTGGGGGCCGCGATACGCGCGCCTTCTTCAAGCTCGTCGTCGACGGCGAAAGCGACCGTCTCGTCGGCTGCCACATCGTGGGGCCCGACGCGAGCGAGATGATTCAGCTCGTCGGGATCGCGCTGAAGATGAAGGCGACCAAGGCCGATATAGACGCCGTCATCGCGGTGCATCCGACCGCCGCCGAGGAACTGGTGACGCTACGGGAGAAGGCGCTGAGCCGTCGCCGCGAGGCGGCCGAATAACGCCGCGTTTCGTCTGCGCTGCGGGCCTCATGCTCGCAATTCCATCTGGCTTGCGGCGCCGGCCCTCGTGTATAAGGTCCCCGAGTTGGAAAATCTCGCCCGTACCGGGGCTTAAGCGTGGTGGAGGGCCGTCATGCCCGAGCGTTGGACGCGCGACAGTTGGCGCAGCAAGCCGATCGTCCAGGTCCCCGAATATCCGGATAAGGCGGCGCTCGCCGCGGTCGAGCGCCGGCTTTCGACGTTTCCGCCCCTCGTGTTTGCAGGCGAAGCCCGCAACCTGAAAAAGGCGCTCGGCCGCGTTGCGGCGGGGGAGGGCTTTCTGCTGCAGGGTGGAGATTGCGCCGAAGCCTTCACCGAGCACAGCGCCAACAACGTCAGCGCCAACAACATCCGCGACTTCCTGCGCGTGTTTTTGCAGATGGCGGTGGTGCTGACTTATGCCGCCGCCTTGCCGGTGGTGAAGGTCGGCCGCATCGCCGGCCAATTCGCGAAGCCGCGTACGTCGCCGATGGAGAAAAGGGACGGCAAGGAACTGCCGAGCTACCGCGGCGATATCATCAACGGTGTGGACTTCGATGAAGCGTCGCGGCGTCCGGACCCCGAGCGCCAAATCGAGGCCTTTCGCCACTCGGCCGCCACGCTCAATCTGTTGCGTGCTTTCGTGCAGGGCGGCTATGCCAATCTCGCGAATGTGCGGCAGTGGACGCTCGGCTTCGTCAAGGACTCGCCGCAGTCCCACCACTACGAGGAGCTCGCGGACCGCATCTCTGAGGCGCTCGGTTTCATGCAGGCCTGCGGGCTCGATCTCGAAAGCCATCCCGAGCTCAAGAGCACCGACTTCTACACCAGCCACGAGGCGCTGCTGCTCGGCTACGAGCAGGCGATGACGCGCGAGGACTCGACGCACCCCGGCACCTTCTGCTGTACCTCGGCTCACATGTTGTGGATCGGCGACCGCACCCGACAGCCCGATCACGCGCATGTCGAGTTCTGCCGCGGCATCATCAATCCGCTGGGGCTCAAATGCGGCCCGTCGAGCAAGGTCGATGAGATATTGCGGTTGATCGATATCCTCAATCCGGAAAACGAGCCGGGCCGGCTGACGCTGATCGTGCGGCTCGGCTCGGACAAGGTCGGCGATCAGCTTCCGGCCATGATCCGCGTGATTAAGCGCGAGGGAAAGGTCGTGCTGTGGTCGTGCGATCCCATGCACGGCAATACCATCACCTCGGAAACCGGCTATAAGACGCGGCCGTTCGACCGCATCCTGTCGGAGGTGAAAACCTTCTTTGCGGTTCACCGCGCCGAAGGGACGCATGGCGGCGGCGTGCATCTGGAGATGACCGGCCAGAACGTCGCCGAGTGCACCGGCGGTGCCCGCATGATCACCGACGCGGACTTCAAGGATCGCTACCACACGGTCTGCGACCCGCGGCTCAATGCCGAGCAATCGATCGACCTTGCGTTCCTGCTGGCCGACCTGCTCAAGGCGGAGCGCACCGCCAGGGCGCGGCCGCTGCCGGCCGCCGCCGGGCTCTGATCGCAACCGTGATCCGCCGAACCTGGACTGGGCAGGGAAGGTTTTCGCCTATTTGTTTGCTATGATGGTCGGAATGCGGGCGGGTGCGCGGCGCGTTCGCAAGGCCGTAACGATCCGCGCAACGGGAGGAGGTTCTCATGCATCGCCATATGGGTGGGGTGGGCGCGCTTTCGCTCGCCGTGTTGATGTCGCTGTCGTCTGGAGCCAGCGGCGAGCTTGCGCTTTCCGCCAATGACGGGAAAGCCGTTCTCATCGACGGCGTAAATGCGGTGCCGGCCAGTCCGCCGGCGGATTCCGTCACGGTCATCGATCTCAATGCGACGCCGCCCAAGGTCGTCGCCGAGATTCCGGCTCCGACCAGCGTTGTCGGTCCGCCTTCGAGCGTAGCGATCGCGCGCGACGAGAGTTTCGCGCTCGTCACCGGGGCATCCAAGATCGATCCGGCCGATCCGAAGAAGACGGTGCCCGACGACAAGCTCACGGTGATCGATCTCAAGGCCTCGCCGCCCAAGGTCGCGGCGCAGTTGCAGGCGGGGCAGGGTGCCGCGGGCGTGTCCATCAATCGCGCCGGGACCCTCGCGCTGGTCGCCAACCGGTCGGAGGGAACGGTCTCCGTCTTTTCCGTCGCCGGCAATGCGCTCACGCCGGTCGGCAAGGTCAATTTGGGCGATGACAAATCGGGCCCGAGCCATGTTGCCATTACGCCGGATGGCAAGACGGCGCTGGTCACGCGCGACGGCGACAACAAGATTTCGGTGCTGTCGATCGACGGCAACAAGGTCGAGCACACCAAACGCGATATTTCGGCGGGGCTGCGGCCCTACGGACTCGTTATCCATCCCAACGGCAAGGTCGCGGCCGTGGCGAACATCGGGACGGGCAGTGGCGATGCCGATACCGTGAGCTTGATCGATATCGACGCGAAACCGGCGCGGGTCGTTCAAACCGTTACCGTTGGTCAAACGCCGGAGGGGATTGCGCTGTCTCCCGACGGTGCCTTTCTCGCCGTGGGCGTGGCGAATGGATCCAACAAGGCGAAGAACAACCCGTTCTTCAACGATTACGGATTGGTGAAGGTGCTGAGCGTCAAAGGCAACGAGTTGGTCCCGCTGACCGAGGCCAAGGTGGGCCACTGGTGTCAGGGTCTCGCCTGGAGCAAGGGCAACCGCACGCTTTTGGTCCAGTGCATGGTCGAGAAGGAGATCATGGTGTTGAGCTTCGACGGCAAAGAACTCAAGCCCGCCGGATCGATCAAGCTCAACGCGGGCCCGGCTGGCATTCGGACCGCAGAGCCGTGAGCGGCAAGCACGAGCCCGGCCAAGCACATCCTGCTCGCGCCGCGCCATCGCGCCGCGGCGCGAGCAAGCTGGATTTAGCTCAGGACGGCGATAGATTGCGGGAGGACACCATCGTTGCGCCAAGTCGCTATTCATCGCACTCCATGGAACGGTTGCTGCGCGCCGCCATCAACACCTGGCACGGCCTCCTCGCAGCGGCGCGTAGCGAGGAGGCTTTTCGCCAGGAACTGATTGCCCTCATTGTGGCGGTACCGGTTGCCTTCCTGGTTGCCGAAGAGTCTTGGAAGCGCCTTGCGCTCATCGCCGTCGTGGCTTTCGTCCTTGTCGTCGAGCTGTTGAACACGGCGATCGAAAAACTGGCCGATCGGGTCAACCTCGCGATCGATCCCCAAATCGGCCGGGTCAAGGACATGGGCTCCGCTGCGGTCGGCCTTGCGCTGCTCATCGCCGGGCTGACCTGGCTGTTGGCGCTGGCCGAGCGATTTGGGCTGATCTGACCAGACCTCGGCGCGATTGCCGGGCGCGGGCCCGACGCGCTAGACCTAAGCCATGAATGCGCGGCCCACCGACCGTTTGGCCATCGCGATCGGACAGCTCAATCCGACCGTCGGCGACATCGCCGGCAATGCCGACAAGGCGCGCCGCGCGCGTGCCGAGGCGGCCCGTTCCGGCGCCGACGTTGTGGCGCTTCCGGAGCTTTTCCTGTCCGGGTACCCGCCGGAGGATCTCGTGCTCAAGCCAGCGTTCCAAGCGGCCTGCCGAGCGAAGGTCGAGGAGCTTGCGCGTGAAACTGCGAGCGGCGGGCCGGCGCTGCTGATCGGCACGCCTTGGTTCGCGGAGGGCAAGGTCTACAACGCGTATTGTCTGCTCGACCGCGGCGTCATCGCCGCCGTGCGCCTGAAGGTGAACCTGCCGAACTATGGCGTGTTCGACGAACGGCGCGTCTTCGCGCCGGGGCCGCCGCCCGGTCCCGTCAATTTCCGCGGCGTGCGCATCGGCATCCCGATCTGCGAAGACATCTGGACCGAATGGGGCGACTACGAGGACGTGGTCGAATGTCTCGCCGAAACCGGCGCCGAGCTGATGATCGTGCCCAATGGCTCGCCGTATTCGCGAGACAAGGACGACGTGCGCCTCAACCTTGCCGTCGCCCGCGTGACCGAAAGCGGCGTGCCGCTGATCTACATCAACCAGGTCGGCGGCCAGGACGAGCTCGTGTTCGACGGCGCCTCTTTCGGCCTGCAGGCCGATCGCGCGCTCGCCTTCCAGCTCCCGGCCTTTCACGAAGTGGTCCAGACGCTGCGCTGGGAGCGCAGCGGCAATGGTTGGCGTTGCATCGATGATTTCATCGTCGCGGTCGAGGCGGGCGACAAAGCGGACTATTTCGCCTGCATGCTGGGGCTGCGCGATTACGTCAGCAAGAATGGTTTTAAGGGGGTGGTGCTCGGCCTTTCGGGTGGCGTCGATTCCGCTCTCGTGGCGGCGTTGGCGGTCGATGCTCTGGGAGCGGATCGTGTGCATTGCGTGATGCTCCCCTATCGCTACACCTCGCGGCAATCGCTCGACGATGCGGCGCAGGTCGCCAAGGCGCTTGGCGTCCAATACGACACGGTGCCGATCGAGAGCGCGGTTCTGGGATTCGAGAAGGCCCTCGCGCCGGTCTTCGCAGGCCAGCCGCGCGACGTCACCGAGGAAAATCTGCAAGCGCGGGCGCGCGGCACCATCCTGATGGCGATCTCCAACAAGTTCGGCCTGATGGTGGTGACCACCGGCAATAAATCGGAGATGTCGGTGGGCTATGCCACGCTCTATGGCGACATGAACGGCGGCTTCAACCCGATCAAGGATCTCTACAAGACCGAGGTCTATCGGTTGGCGCGGGTGCGCAACGGCTGGAAGCCCGACGGCGCGCTCGGGCCCAGCGCGCAGGTGATTCCCGACAATATTTTGACCCGTGCGCCCTCCGCCGAATTGCGCGAGAACCAGACCGACCAGGACACGCTGCCGCCCTACGACGTGCTCGATCAGATCCTCGAAAAGCTGGTCGAACGCGAAGAGCCGATCGCCAAGATCGTCGAGGACGGCTTCGACCGCGAGACGGTCATGAAGGTCGAGCGCATGCTCAATCTCGCCGAGTATAAGCGCCGGCAAGCGGCGCCCGGCGTCAAGGTGACGTTGAAGAATTTCGGCCGCGACCGCCGCTACCCCATCGTCAACCGCTTCCGCGATTCCGGCGCGCCGCTGCCGAAGCCCGATGAGGCGTTGGTGAAGAACGCAGCGGCGAAGAGCGAAGCGTACGATTTGTGAACGCTCCCCTCTTTCTCCGCAGCGGGGAAGGCGAGGGATGGCGCAGCAGGCGAGGAACACGATGTACAAAGCGTCCGCGGGTATCGCTCTGCCAACCTCGATCATTGGCTCGCTGCCGCGGCCGGCCTGGTACACCGCGGTGCTGGGAGCGAAGAGCTTCCTCGAAGCCATGGTCAATTCGCGCTACCGCGAGCAGTACGAGGATGCGGTCTCGTGCTTTCTGCGGGCGCAGGAACTCGCCGGCCTCGATATCTTGACCGACGGCGACGCGCACTATGACGAGGAGGTCGGCGGCATGAGTTGGCAGGGCTATCCGCTGACCCACATGGACGGTTTTGCCGAATTGCCGCAGCCCATGGTCTACAAGATCGGTGCTGTCGCCTATCCGCGCGGGCATATCCTCCACGACTTCCTCGAAGCGCGCGTGTTTCCCAGGATCGTGGGGCCGGTCGGGCGCGGCAGGTTGCAGTACACGGCGATGTGGAAGACGGCGCAGCGCATGACCAAGAAGCCGATCAAGTTCGGGACCATCCTGCCCGAACTGATCGCGGCTTCCGTCGAGGATGACTACTACAAAGATCCGGTCGAGCGCACGTGGGCGATCAGCAATGCACTCAACGAGGAACTCCACGAGCTCGCCGATGCCGGCTGCCCGGTCATACAGATGGAGGAGCCGCAGATTCACATGGTGCCGGCGCGCGGCAAGACGTTCGGCAAGCTCGACGCGGCCGACCTGGTGAAGATCTTCAACAACACCGTGAAGGGTCTGCGCGGCAAGACCGAAGTGTGGTGCCACACCTGCTGGGGCAACCCGTCCCAGCAGCGCATTTTCCGCGACGTGCAGAGTTACCAACCGACGCTCGAGGCGCTCAACCAAGTCGAGGCCGACGCGCTGACGTTCGAGACCTGTTCATCCGGCACCGGCGATTTGAAGGCAATCGGCGAGGTGATCAAGGACAAGAAGGTCGTCATCGGCGTGATCGACCATCACACTCTGCAGGTCGAGCGGCCGGACGAGATCGCCGCCCTCATCCGGGAGGCGCTCGAGCATATTCCGCCGGAGCGGCTGATCATTTCATCCGACTGCGGCATGGGCCGCGAGGGCATGGGTCGCCGGCACGCCACTTACAAGATGGTGGCGATGGTGCTCGGTACCAACATCGTGCGCAAGGAGCTGGGGCTGCTGCAAGCGGATTGCCTGGCTGCGGAGCAGCGCTATTCGCTCACGGCAACCAAGAGCGTGTAGCGCCCGCGGTCGCTGCCGAGAGCCACGCCCATGGATCGATCACGATCGATCCGTCAACGCACCGGATAGACGTTCGGTCCGACCGCGCGCACCTTGCGCTTGCCCGATGGTTGCTCGGCCTGTTCCTCGGCGGCCGGCGCGGCGGGTTGATCGGCGCTGGCGGGCGGCAGCGGCGCGCTGTTGACGGCATCGGTGCCTTTCGGCGCCTGCCGGCCGGGATTGGCGCCGAGATTGACCGGCTTGCCCTGCGCGTCGAAGCGCGGCTGCGACAATTGCTTCGCCCGCTCCTCCGTAACCACGATATCTCCGCGTTCGACGGTCTGGTCATCCCCTTGCCGCAGGGCGTCGGCCCAGGACTGGCCGGGTAACCGACAGCTGCAGGCGGCATTGTACTGCTTGCGATAGCTGAATGCGGTGGGCAGGTCGGAGTAGACCCGGCCGCTCATGGACACCGCGCGGGACATGTCCTCGCCGGGGTTGCGGTGGCTGTAGAGGGTCACCTCGGTGGCCGGGCACAGCCGCCGGCAAAGCTGTTCGTCGTCCGCGAACTTGCCCGGCACCGTGGAGTAGGAAATCGGGAAGTAATAGCCGTCGCAGCTTCTCACGCACACCGTTCGATAGGTGCCCGCGAGCGGGGCATTCGGGGCGGGCGCGACGCCGCCAAACAGGCTGTCGAAAAACCCGCCCGGCCCGCCGGTGACGTATTGGCGGTATTGCGGGCCGCAATCGTTCTGTCCGAGCGCCACCAGGATGCCGCGACGCTGTCCTTCGCGCTCGCCGCTATTGCCCTGCAGCCGCTGGATGTCGGTCAGCGAGCGGTCGAGGTTCGCGCGCATTTGCTGGATCTGGTTGTTGAGCGGGCCGCATTGCGGCGACTGTCCGCTGAACAGGGCGAAAAAGCCGCCGCCCTGGCAACCCAGGCGCTGGGATTGCTGGCCGAGGCGGTCGAGCTCGGCCTGTTGCTTTGCCGCGGCGTCTTCATAGCGCTTGATCTGCTCCGCCTTTGCGGGGTCGACCGCGGCGCCGCGATCGATCGCGGCGAGCTGGCTTTCGAGCCGCAGACAGGCTTGGCTGCGCGCGGCCGCATTGGGAGCAGGGGACGCACTGGGAGCGGGGACCGGGTTGGGAGGAGGGGGGGAGAAGGGAAACGAGAACTGCGCCGCTGCGGGCGCGGCGCAAAGAACGAGAACGGACAGGGCGGCGCCCAGTCCGCGCAAGACTTTCGTGATCGCTGTGCCAATCATGGAGCCCGACCCGACGCCCACAGTCGACGATGGAAGCGCCGGAATGGTGACCAAAGTGTGAAACCCCTGTGCCCAGCCGTAAAGACCCCTTGTAGCGCCTAGGGCGGGTCGGGCTGAGCCGCCTTTGCAACCGGCTTTTCCATGTCGATCGGTGGCCCAATTGCCCGCGCGGCTTCGCTGCGCAAATTCCATAGAATGCCCGTGATGATCAGGCCGGCGCCGGTAAAAACGAAGACATCGAGCGATTCGCCGTACATCCACCAGCCGACCACCGCGATGAGGGGAATGCGTAGGAAGTCGAGTGGTACCACCACACTCGCATCTCCGGCCCGAAACGCGTTGGCCAAGCAATAGTGCGAGGCCAGCCCCGAAATCCCGACCGCGACCACCGCGGGAAGCTGGCCGAGGGTGAGCTTGGTCACGAACAATGGGTGCGAGCCGAGCAAGGCGAGCGGCAGCTGGATGAAGTTCATCCAGAAGATGATCGCGAAATTGGTGTCGGTGCGCGTCAGCTTCTTCGTTGTGATGAGAGCAATGGCGAATCCGAGCGCGGCCAGCAGCACGAGAAGCGCGGCTGGCTGAAACGTCTTCAAGCCCGGACGCAGGATGACCAGCATGCCCATGAGGCCGAGCACGACGGCGCCGATCCGGCTTGCGGTCATGCGTTCGCCCAGCACCGGCAGCGCGAGCAGGAGTGCCCATGCCGGCGCGGTGAATTCCAGCGCGAACACGGTCGCGAGCGGGAGGAGCAGAAGGCTCGTTGCCCAGAGATACTGCGCTCCAAGATGAACGGTGTTGCGAAAGAAGTGCAGCGGCAGGTGTTGGCTGAAGATCGTCGATCGCAGGTCGGCGCGCAGGACCGCCAGGGTGGCCATCACCACCAAGCCCAGGCCGGCGCGCGCGGCGAGGATCTCCATGACGCTCAACGTCTCGGCCAGCACCCGCACGGAGACGGCCATCGCCGAGAACGAGAGCAATGCGCCGCTCATCCAGAGGACGACGCGAACGAGATGTCTCTGTGCCACGATTTGGGCGGCGCCGCTCAAGAATGAACTACGCGTGGATGGCGATCGATGACGAGATCACTCCGCGTCCGGCTGGTTCTCCGGCCGGGCCTGCTCAAAAGCGGCGAGTTGCGCGCATGCCCCATCGACCGCGACGATTTTGGGAAATCGATCGAGCGGCACCTTCAGACGCCGCGCGTTGTAGACCTGCGGCACCAAGCAGACATCGGCGACCGTAACCTCGCTGCCGAAGGCATAGGGCGCCGGACGGATCATGGTTTCCATCGCAGCGAAGCCCTCGAGAATCCAATGGTGGTGCCAGGCGTCGATCTTGGTTTGGTCCTGACCAAGCTCGTTCTTGAGATAGCGCAGCGGTCCCACGTTGTTGAGCGGATGGATGTCGCAGGCGATCACCTGCGCGAACGCGCGCACCTTTGCCCGCTCGATCGGATCGCGCGGCAGCAGAGGCGGCTTGGGATGGACTTCGTCGAGATACTCGATGATCGCGAGCGATTGAATGAGCACCTCGCCGGAATCGAGCTGGAAGGCCGGCAAGCGCATTTGCGGGTTGACCGCGCGGTATTCCGGTTTCCTGTTGAGGCCGCCTTGCTTCTGCAGGTGGATCGGAATCATCTCGCTGCTCAGGCCCTTGAGGTTGAGCGCGATGCGCACCCGATAGGCCGCAGACGAGCGAAAATAGGTATAAAGCTTCACGTCTTCTCCTTGCAGGGCGATCGTTGGGCGCGCCGCAACGTCAGATCTTGCCGCTTTCGATTTCAGCGACGAGCTCGGCCGAGCGTTTGGTCAATTGCTTCATGGCGCGATCGAAGGCGGGACGATCGGCGGGTGCGACCACTTCGCCGAGCCGGTTCATGAATTCGAGCGCGCTCGGGGCAAGCTCTTCGTAGATTGCGCGGCCGGCCGGCGTCAGCGACAGAAAGGATTCTCGCAGATCCGCGCGATTGGCACGCCGGCTGAGAAATTTGCGTTGCTCGAGCTGCGCCACCGCGCGAGAGACCTTGGTCTTGTGCATATGGGTCTGCGCGCCGACGGCTTTGCCGGTCATCACGCCGTTCTCGCCGAGGGTGACCAGGACCCGCCACTCCGGTATTCCTATACCGTATCGGCCGTAGACGCGCGTCAGCGCCTGCGACACCAGGCTGGACAAGACGTTGAGCCGGTGGGGCAAGAAATCTTCGAGTTTGAGCAGCGGCGCTTGAGCACCCGTTTGGTCGGGCGCCGAGGCGGCGTGCGTCGCGCCGTCACGCACTGGACCGGAGTTCGTCATCAACCGCGCCCCGGGGCTGGAGCGGTCGGCTCAAGCCTCGACCGCCGCGGCGAACATTGGCGGAAGATGGCCAGCCGCGCAACGGAGCGCAGCTCGCGTCGCTCGAAGGAGCGCTGGCGCCCTTGCGTCTGCGCCGAACACGTTGCAGTTGCACCATGCATTGTAAAGAACAGTCGGAAACAATGGAATCGGACGGGTGATGGTTTCCTACAGCCGCAGGTTGGTTCGACGCGGCGCGGGAGGCTTGAGAGATTTTCCGCCTTCGCCCGGCTCAAACAGCATGGTTTGGCTCTCCGAAGAAGGCGCACCTCGCGGGCGCGCGCGTTCGCGCAACAAAAAGCCCGCAGCAGCACCCCGCGCGGGCCGGTTGGCGCAAATTTGGTGAATACGCTTTTCTCGAAGATTCTCGTTACGCGAGTCAACAGAAAAATATGCGACGCAAGCGGCTCACCGCGGCGACGGTGCAGCGCCGGCTCAGCGCAGGCACTCGATGGCGACGAATTCGTCGCGGGCGGAGGTGCCGTTGGTGGTCGGCACCGCGCCGGCGATCTCCTCGCGCTCGATCTTGTGGAATGACGCGGCTTCCATGTAGTCGCGGGCCTTGCAATAGGCGGTGGCAACCGCCGCCCCGCAGGTCGCGCCGGTCGCGAGACAGCGGTCGACCCCGTAGCCGTCGGAATTGTTGGCAATGATGAACGTACGCTTTTCGGCCTGCGCCGCAGTGCCGAAAACGGCGGCCGCGAGGACGAGCGCGGCGGACAAGTACCGCATCCTTGACACCCCCTTCCCCGGTTTTCCCGGAGAACCCGACGGCGACATTGTGTGGAAAAGCCTTAAAGGCCCCCTAACCGCCAAGGCTGATCCCCGCCGTCAGGGTTGGTGATAACGGGCTTTGGCGGCCTTTGACTAGGACATGAAAGCCACACTCTCCGGCGATCTTGCGGCGGCCGGAAACGCCTTCAGGACATGGGAGTTAAGCCGCATTGCCGGCCGGCGTGGGCGGGGCCCTTGACGCGCCTGGCCCGCTTGCCCATGCTCCGCCGCCATGAACGGCCTTAACCATATCTGCGGCATTTGCCGGGAGATTATCGGCTAGCGACCCGCGCTGGCTGCGGCCGTCTTTTCTCCTCACCCGAGATGCTTGGACGCCCGGCCAGCGAGGCCGCGAGGCGTCTGTTTCGTTTGGGCCGCGCGCCGCAAGGTCGAGACGAGACATTGGGGATGAGAGCTGGTGTGATGGAGCTCAAGCTCTACGATACGCTCACGCGCGAGAAGCGCCCCTTCAGGCCGCTCGATCCCGCGCGCGTGCGCATGTATGTGTGCGGGCCGACGGTCTACGACTTCGCCCATATCGGCAACGCGCGTCCGGTCATCGTCTTCGACGTCCTGTTCCGCCTGCTGCGCCACCTCTATGGCGCCGATCATGTCACCTACGTGCGCAACATCACCGACGTCGACGACAAGATCAACGCGCGCGCCGCGGAAGAATACCCGGATCTGCCGCTGAACGCGGCGATCCGCAGGGTGACCGAGACAACCGACAAGCAGTTTCATGAGGATGTGGCCGCGCTCGGCTGCTTGCCGCCCACGGTCGAGCCGCGCGCGACCGAACATATCGACGCGATGAAGACGCTGATCGAGCGGCTCATCGCTTCGGGCCACGCCTATGTCGCCGAGGAGCACGTGCTGTTCAGTGTGCCCTCGATGCCGGACTACGGCAAGCTTTCGAAGCGCTCGCTCGACGAGTTGATCGCGGGCGCGCGCGTCGAGGTCGCGCCCTACAAGCGCGATCCGAGGGATTTCGTGTTGTGGAAGCCCTCGAAGCCGGGCGAGCCGGCGTGGCCGTCACCGGCGGGCATCGCCACACCGGGCCGACCGGGTTGGCACATCGAGTGCTCGGCGATGGCGTGGAAGCACCTGGGCGAGACGTTCGACATCCACGGCGGCGGCATCGATCTCGTCTTTCCGCACCACGAGAACGAGATCGCGCAGTCGCGTTGCGCGTTCCACCTGCCGGTGATGGCGAACGTCTGGATGCACAACGGCTTCCTGCAGGTCGAAGGCGCGAAGATGGCGAAGTCCGAGGGTAACTTCGTGACCATCCGCGAGTTGTTGACGGACTGGCCGGGAGAGGTGCTGCGCCTCAACATGCTGCGCACACATTATCGGCAGCCCATCGACTGGACGATGGCGGGCATACTGGAAAGCCAGAAGGTGCTAGATCAATGGTATGACATCGTTGCCGACATGCCGATGCCAATCGGCATCGATGCAGACGAGGAAGTCGTCGGATCGCTTTGCGACGATCTTAACACGCCAAGCGCGCTGACGCGGCTGCATGCGCTTGCGGGTGAAATTCGAAGCTGCGCATCAGGATTGCATCAACTCGAGCTCAAGAACAAACTGAAGGCGTCGGCGGCATTTCTTGGAATGCTCGCGTTCACGAAAGACGGAGCGCTCGAAAATCATCCTCACCGGCGTGTCGTCGATGCGGATAAGGTGAACGCGCTCCTCGATGCACGTAACGCCGCGCGCAAGGCAAAAAACTTTAAAGACGCCGACCGCACTCGCGACGAGCTCAAGGCGATGGGCATCGAGCTCGAGGACCACAAGGACGGTACGACCACGTGGAAGGTGAAACGATGACCGCGCGGGCAAAGCCGAAACTGGCACTGCGGCCGATCCTGCCGACGGATGCGCCGCTGCTGGCTGAAATTTTTCGCGCCAGCATCGAAGGGCTGACCGCTGACGACTACAGCGCGGCCCAGCAAGAGGCCTGGGCGTCCATGGCGGACGACGAGGCCGCCTTCGCCGCGCGGCTCGCGAACGCGCTGACCTTGCTCGGCACCATCGATGGCTCGCCGGTCGGCTTCGCATCGCTTGCCGGCGCGGAGCGTATCGACATGCTCTACGTTCATCCCGCGGCCGCCGGACAGGGGGTTGGCACCATGCTCATCGACGCGTTGGAGAAGCTCGCAGCGTCTCGCGGCGCCGGCCGTTTGACCGCCGACGTCAGCGACAGCGCGCAGGATTTCTTCAAGCGTCGCGGCTTCGTGGCAAAACAACGCAACACCATTCCCCTCGGCAACGAGTGGCTGGCGAACACGACCATGGAAAAGCGGCTTGCCGCCACGGAGCGTGCGCAATGACTAGGCCGAATACGCCGCTCCCACCCTTCCAGCGGCACCATATCGTGATCGCAGTGGTCGCGATCGTGGTCGCCGTCGCGCTGGTGCTCAACTATTACCTCTGGTGACGGCTCTGGAGGATGAAGGCATGACCAAGCCGGAGACGCCGTTCCCGCGACACTGGCTCTATTACATCGTGCTGAAATACGCCGTCATTGCTGCGGCGGTGCTGATCGCGCTCTACGTCGCAGCTCAGCTGTTGTGAGTTCATCATGGCCCGCGAACGCCTCTATCTCTTCGACACCACGCTGCGCGACGGCGCGCAGACCAACGGCGTCGATTTCACGCTCAACGACAAGCTCGCCATCGCCGGGATGCTGGACGATCTCGGCATCGACTATGTCGAGGGTGGCTATCCGGGCGCGAACTTGACCGACACGCAGCTGTTCGCCGAGGAGCGCGGGCTCAAGGCCACCTTCACCGCCTTCGGCATGGCGCGGCGGCCCGGCCGCT
>WNFX01018633.1_pt1 | contig 15957 bp, 18 predicted proteins | sample 5400111 | NCBI WGS metagenome assembly WNFX01 (sample SAMN13153363, study PRJNA577476) | soil metagenome | isolation source: 40 cm soil or saprolite under grassland replicate 1 | place: USA:California | collected 2016-06-15 | reverse complement strand
TACTTATCAATTTCAATATTTTTTTGCCGTTGGTTTATTTTATTTTCGCTATTTCACCTTTCTTAGTGATGTGGATGGCCTATTCAGTTATTCGTTATGGAAATTATGGAGGCAGAGAATTGAATGAGGATGAAGAATGGGGTTACCAGGATAAAAACAGTGACGAACTCGATGTTTTGTAAGAATTTTCACCGCCGCTTCCAGCTTCTGTATTCCTCCGGGCTTTAATCTTAATGACAAATGACCGCAGTGTGTGAAGCAGATTGTAAAACAGGACTTATAAAAGGAATACCCAAATTCATTCCTCTTAAAATTAAAATAACAGCCATCACAAAAATGAAAATGGGGACAATCTTACGAAAGGAGTTTCTGATTCGAAGGCTAAAGAATTGTCGAAAATAACTAATGGCAATCATAGCCGGCATTGTTCCCAATCCAAACATGGCCATGAATAGCACACCGCGTTGAACTTCTGTTGTAACCAATGCACCAGCTAATGCGATATATACCATTGCACAGGGAAGAAACCCGTTTGCTATTCCCAAAAATAGAAAAGGAGTTGTTCCCCTGATCTTTAAAATTTTTGTCATCAGTTTTTGAATAGAGACATAAAACTTGTTGACAAGATTAGGCTGCAATCTTTTCCGGAAGATCCAATATTGAACCAGTAAAAAAAGGATTAAAGCGCCCATGCCAATAGAGAACCATTGCTGAAAACCGGCCAGATAAACTTTGCGGCCAGCCAATCCGAAGACAAGACCCAGGCTGGAATATGTAATTACACGCCCAACCTGATAAAGAAGAATAGCAATTAGTCTCTGCGTGTTGGATAAATATTGAATGGGCAGGGCAAAGGACAGGGGCCCGCACATGCCTACGCAATGCAAACTGCTTATGACGCCCAGAGAGAAACCTGCTATGATAAATTGCCACGGCATTATAAAATGGTCAATGGTTGTTCTGAATAATAGTGCCTGTCATTACTGGTCCAATTAAATTTTACCGTATAGATCCCGGGTAAAAATATTTTTTTATTGATTTCCTGGAAGCCTTCTGAATTCATTTCAATGGAAATATGCCTGTCCCTTTTTGCATCGGCCGCACAATAGAACCATATATTGCCGGAGACTTTTTCATCTTTCATCTCACCGGGCAATTGCACAGTGATCGCTTCATCTCGTTGGATGAGCTGAACTTTTCTGCTCAATGAATCAGCACTTTTTGTACCGTCAATAACATCCTGGTATCGTAATTCATCCTTGTAATATTCTTTAGTTACAAGATCAGTATTGATATGCATACACCGATAGGCCAGGTAAATCATTCCGGCCGCAAAAATTACAAATACTAATATTAATTTATGTCCCCAATTCATACAAATTGTTTAATGGTGATCGTTTCGTTTTCATTTTGACTCGGGATGATAAATAGGACCCATAAAATTTGTGTTCAACGTTGTTATCTTTTTATCCCCTTCATATAGACCTACCTGAAGTTTTAATTTTCTTTCTTTGATAATATTGTCCGGTAACACAATAAAAAATGATCCTTTTCCCTGCCCTTCTTTCGGAACAGCAATGGATCTTCCCTCAGCTTCGATAATCCTTCCCGGTGCCTTTTCCAATTTCAATGTTAGCGGAATATCCCTGATGGTCTTGTTTATAATTTTGATATTGTAAAGATTGGAGACACTATCTGCTCCGTGCTCCTGGTACAGCATTCCCGCAGCACGAATAACAGTGCCATCAACATCTTTGCGGCTTAACAATAAAGTGGTCAGCAAACCGGTTAACAACAGCAACAGTACAGCATAAAATTTCATGCGACCGGTATAGTGAAGTTTTTCGCGATTGGCAATACCATTTTCAGAAGCATAGCGGATAAGACCCGTTGGTTTATTCACTGCCTCCATCATTTTATTGCAGGCATCGATACAGGCTGTGCAGCCGACACATTCCATTTGGGTACCATTGCGGATATCAATGCCGGTTGGGCAAACTTTTACACATTGAAAGCAATCAATACAATCACCGGCCGCAACGTTATTCTTTTTGAATTTCTCTCTCGGTTCCCCGCGTTTATAATCATAAGCGACGATCATTGAATTGCGATCAAGCAGAACACTCTGCAAACGTCCATAAGGACAAATTACCGTACATGCCTGTTCGCGGAAATAAGCATAAACACCATAAAACACTCCCGAAAAAATAATGATCGCCGTAAAACCACCGAAATGTTCAGAAACAGGTTGACTTCTCCTTCAATAAAATATTCTACTTTACGAAAAAGCATTTCCATAAAAATGGTCTGTGGGCAAACCCAGCCGCAAAACAAACGACCAAAAGCCGCTGTAAACAAAATGATGAACACAATAAATGTAATCATCGTTAACCCGAAAATGAAGAAATCCTGTGGCCAGAAAACTTTTCCAAAAATGATAAACTTAGCTTCGGGAATATTGAAGAGAAATAATGGCCGTCCGTTTAGATAAATAAAAGGCAGACCAAAAAAAATGATAAAGAACCCCGCGCTTACATAACTGCGAATATTGTAAAATCTTCCTTTTGGCTGTTGTGCATACACCCATTTTCTCCTTCCTTTTTCATCAATGGTTGCCATGCGGTCACGGAACGACTCGTCATTTATTTTATTGAGAGTTTGTCTATCACTTGCCGTGCCCATCTTCAGAAATTTTCGTTTCAAAAAAGTCTAGTTTGCTGCAACTTTATTATCTTTTTTAGCAGCCGTCGAATCAGTCGCTGGTTTAGGCATATTTACTTCATCTTTATACAATTCTCCCTGCGGCGCTTTTGCATTCGCCGGATTTGTACCGTGGAGCGACTTTACGTAGCTGGCCAGCTGGGCAATTTGTTTGTTCGAATAAGAATTTTGCCAGGTAGGCATGGCATTGAAACCGTATTTGATCGTTTTAAAAACGCTTTTAATGTCGCCACCGTGCATCCAGTAATCATCGGTTAGATTGGGGCCTACATTTCCACCTCCACCTTCATTGTGGCAGGCGATACAAGAGATCTGGAAAATCCTTTTTCCTTCGGTGATATCTGCGTTGCCAAGCATGGTTATGGTATTTTCATCAACCACGTCACCTTTTTGCTTCAGATAATCTTTTACTTTCTCATCTGCCCTCAGCACCGCTATATCATATTCTTCTTTACTTAGAGGTGCTGTGTGCGATACATGGTATCTCCACAAATAGATAGCTGCAAAAACAATCGTAACATAAAAGCCATAGATCCACCATGGGGGAAGGCGATTATTCAATTCACGAATACCGTCATAATCGTGTCCAAGATCAAGATCGGCCTCCTGTTCAAGGGGTTTTAATTTATTAAAACGGTTCCACCATGAAATTTTTGGTTCTTTTGCAACTGATTCTAACACTTCTGCGATTATTAGTTTTTCTTTCTGTGATTTGATCAGCAGACGAACATTAATGAGCAAAACAAGTATGACCAGCAGTTCAAGAAAAATAATAGTGACCATCACATAAAATACAGATGGAGTTAAACCCCCAATATTTGTTGTTGCTTGCGCGGTATTATTAACTGGACTATCCTGCGCAAAAATAGCTGAGCTCAACAGCATGAATCCAATAAATATCGCAGCTGCCTGGGGGATGACTGATTTTTTTTCTCCCTCTCTTTTTTTCTTCCATTTTATAAAACTAATATCAGCAGCTCCGGTTAAAACACTTCCCAATATGCCAATGCCAATCAGTAAAACGATCATCAGGCTGATCAGCAGAATGGCCAATGGATTGTATAATGGATTTTCGGCCGGGGGACCTGCCGCAAATACTGGTAGTGACAATAACAAAGCAGTTATTGCCGCTAAATACTTTTTCATTGATTTTCTAAATAAAAACATATTTCCGCTTTTAGTTTTAATGTAAAGGGATCTCACTGATCTCTTTGATTTTTTTCTTATCCGCGCGAAAAACCCAGGTCAGCATTGCAGTAAAAAATAAAACGAATATGAGAAGTGATACCAGGCCATAGATATCTACTCCGCTTACTTTTTCGATGTAGTGTATAAACTTCATTGGTTATATTTTTTTGGTTTCAATTTTTTCAATTTTGTGAATCGTCAATTGTCAGTCGTTAGTTTTTTTAACGATTGAAGTCGCACGTTTCACGAGCCTCACTTCATCGCCGTCTGCTTCTTAGGCTCTGCTTTTATATCTCTTCCTATTCTTTGGAGGTAAGCGATCAATGCTACTATCTCAGCATTACCTGGCGTTTCTATTTTATCTTTCTTCAAATTGTTTGCAATTGAATCAGCCTGCCGCATCAGGTCAATATTTGCTATTTTATCATAGCCGTCAGGATATGGAACGCCTAAAGTTTTCATGGCTCTTATCTTCGCTGCTGTTGAGGAAGTGTCCAGCTTGTTATCAAGCAACCAAACATATTGCGGCATGATTGAACCCGGTGACATTGACCTGGGATCATACATATGATTGTAGTGCCAGCTGTCCGGGTATTTGCCACCTTCTCTGGCCAGGTCCGGACCTGTGCGCTTACTCCCCCATTGAAATGGATGATCATAAACAAATTCACCGGCCTTAGAATATTCACCATATCTCGCTACCTCATCACGGAATGGACGTATCATTTGTGAATGACAGGTGTAACAGCCTTCCCGTATATAAATATCACGACCTTGCAACTCAAGCGGAGTATAAGGTTTTACGCTGGCGATAGTGGGAATATTTGATTTTACAAGAAATGTTGGAACCAATTCTATAATGCCACCAATAGCGACAAGAATTAAACTCAACACTAACATAGTCACCGGTCTTCTTTCCAAAATCCGGTGCCAGTATTCACGTTTTTGTTTTGCCTCTCTTATCAATGGAGCTGCTTCAGCTTCTTCGTTAGCAATAAATTTCCCTTGTTTAACGGTTTTGTAAAGGTTAAAGGCCATCACTAATGCGCCCATTAGATATAATGCTCCACCCACACTGCGTGTGATGTACATAGGGATAATATTGGTAACCGTTTCCAGGAACTGGAATTTTAATTGTCCTTCCGGTGTAAATGACTTCCACATCAGGCTTTGCGTAAACCCGGCCCAGTATAGAGGAACTGCATATAAAATGATACCGATCGTTCCAAGCCAAAAATGATTGGTAGCAAGTTTCTTTGAATACAACTTTGTACCCCACATTTTTGGAACGATGTAATATAACATGGCAAAAGCCATGAAGCCATTCCAACCTAAACCGCCAATGTGCACGTGAGCAATAGTCCAGTCAGTGAAGTGAGAAATTGCATTTACACTCTTCAAGCTCAACATGGGGCCTTCAAACGTTGCCATTCCATAGCAGGTAATAGCCACAACCATAAATTTCAACACGGGATCTTCCCTAACCTTGTCCCAGGCGCCGCGCAGAGTAAATAAACCATTCAGCATCCCACCCCAACTCGGAGCGATCAGCATGATCGAGAAAACGGTGCCCAGCGACTGTGCCCAATCGGGCAAGGAAGTATACAACAAATGGTGAGGACCCGCCCAGATGTAAATAAATATCAGGGCCCAAAAGTGAATGATAGAAAGACGGTAAGAATAAACCGGTCTGTTAGCAGCCTTGGGCAAAAAATAATACATTAAACCAAGAATGGGAGTAGTAAGGAAGAAGGCGACTGCATTATGACCGTACCACCATTGTACCAGGGCATCCTGTACTCCGGCATACCAGCTATAACTTTTAAACAATGAAACGGGAATTTCAAATGAGTTTACAATATGCAGCATGGCAACTGTAACCCACGTAGCAATGTAGAACCAGATTGCAACATATAAATGTTTTTCTCTTCTTTTAAGAATAGTGCCAAACAGGTTAACGCCAAAGACAACCCAAACAACAGTTATGGCAATGTCAATTGGCCATTCCAATTCTGCATATTCTTTACCTGTTGTATAACCAAGGAGAAGTGTTATTGCAGCGGAAGCAATAATTGCCTGCCAGCCCCAGAAGTGGATCCAGCTTAGCTTATCGCTGAACATTCTTGATTTGCACAGGCGTTGAAGTGAATAATATACGCCGGTAAAAATACAGTTACCAACAAATGCAAAAATGATTGCATTGGTATGCAATGGACGTAGCCGTCCAAATGTTGTGGGCGCAAGATTTAAACTTGCTGCAGGAGCATAAAATTGGATAGCTACCCATAAACCTGCCAGCATACCTACAATGGCAAAAATCACGGTTGCATATCCAAACGCTCTAACAATCTTGTTGTCGTAATAAAATTTTTCTACTTGCATACTCATAATTGTTTTTAGAATCAGGATTTTTTGGTGGAGGAGGATGGATTATCTTCAAAAAGAATTCTTGAAGCGGGGGAGTAATCATCTTCAAATTGCCCGGATTTCACACTCCATAAAAAAGCTGCCAGGAATAAGGCTGCGACCGAAATGCTGGCGATCAATAGCACAATAATGACGCTCATGTTTTGTTGGTTTTAAAACTGGGGTAAAAATATTTTTCTAAGCTTAGGAAGCGCTTAACTCCTGTCAGGGGAAGAGATGACTTTCGTCAGGTAATTAGAGGGAAATCAGAAGGGTCTATAGTTTCATCCATTTAGCCAGCAGGTTGCTGCTTCCGAAAGTGATAAGCAAAATGCTTAATGAACTGCTTGGCATCAATATCGCCGCAATTAATGGGGAAAGATTGCCCTGAACGGCAAAAAACAAACCGATGATATTATAAGCAATGGAAAGAACAAAGCTTGCCATCACGATATTTCTGTTGGCCTTGCACAGGTAAATAAAACGACTGAGTTTTGAAAGCTGTTTTGCTTCAATAATGGCATCACTGGCTGGCGTGAAATTATTAGCCTGTTCAGCCACAGCAATGCCGACATTGCTTTGCCTCAGGGCACCGGCATCATTCAATCCGTCGCCGATCATCATTATCCTGCCTCCTCTTTTTTGCAATGATTGTATATAATGAAGTTTGTCCTCAGGTTTTTGATTGAATAAGAGTGTAGCCTCGTCTCCAATCAATTTTTCCAGGTTTTCTCTCTCGCTGTCATTGTCACCCGAAACAACGGAGAGCCTGTAGTTACCTTTTAATTTTTTAATAAGTTCCGGGACAGATTCACGATAATGATTATTGAAGTAATAACAGCCCATCATTTTATTTTCAAAACTTACATATACAGCACTGCTATCTGTTGGTCTTTTTAAGCCGCTAATAAACTCGTAAGAACCTAATTTCACAAGCGTATTTTGTACAAAGCCTTCTATACCCTTACCTGTAATTTCCCGGAACCCCGCCGGTACTACTTTAATATCCCACCCAATGTGCTTCGCTAATGCTCTGCTAAAGGGATGCGAAGAGCAGGCAGCTAAAGAAGCAATTTGTCTTTGTTGTCTTTGGGTCAAAGCTTTTCCTTCATATACAATATCCTGTTTCTGGCTCGAAGTGAGTGTTCCCGTTTTATCAAAAACTATACAATCTGCAGCAGCTATGTCTTCAATGGCTTGTGCATTGCGTAAATAAAAATGATTGCGACCTAAAATCCGCAATACATTTCCATTAGTAAATGTATTGGAAAGCAGCAGCGCACAAGGGCATGCAATGATGAGCATAGCTGTTACTGCGGGCCATATTTTTGAAACATCATTTGTCCACCAATAAATGGCTGTAATAATGACCAAAGAAAAAAGAATATAAGTAAAGTAACGGGCAAGCGCATGAACAAAGGATGAATTTTTGCCTTCCTTATTTTGTTTGAACTCATCACGGCTCCAAAGTTTTGTAAGGTAGCTTTGCGTTACTTCTCTTACAACCAGCAATTCAATATTGCCGCCTGTTTGTTTTCCACCCGCATAAATAATTTCACCTACTTCTTTTAAAACCGGGAAAGATTCACCCGTAACAAAACTATAATCAATAAACGCTTTTCCCCTCGTAAGAATTCCATCTGCGGGAATTAATTCTTCATTATGAATCAGCAATGTATCCCCCATTTTAACATCCGGAAGTTTTGTTGGGATTTCTTTTTCATCGGTTAATACAGAAATAGCGATTGGGAAATAAGAAGTATAATCTCTTTCAAACGAAANCTGCCGATAAGTTTTGTCCTGTAATATGCGCCCCGCCAGCATAAAAAATACTATGCCACTCAAAGAATCAAAATACCCGCCACCATTTGCGGATACTACTTCATAGGCGCTGCGAATAAAAGTGATGATGATCGCTAAAGCTATTGGAGCGTCAATATTTAAAAACTTATGCTTCAAACTTTTCCAGGCTGATTGATAAAAAGGCTGGGCACAATAAAGTAGAACAGGAAATGCAAGGGCAAAATTTGCCCAGCGAAACATCGTTCTCAATCCAACCTCACTGGCATCGATACCAAGGTATTCGGGAAAACTCATCAGCATGATATTGCCAAAACAGAATCCGGCCACACCGAGCTGGTAGGTCATGCTTTTATTGATTGGAGGTCGCTTTTCCTTTAGATCATTAAGGCTTATATAAGGTTCATAACCTATTCTGGTTAGTAATTCCGCAGATCTTCTTAAGGAAGTTTTGTTATTGAGAAAGGCTATTTCTAATTCTTTGCGTGTAAAATTTACCTTACTGGAAATGATGGCTGCGTTGAGTTTGTAAAGATTTTCCAGTAAATAAAGACAGGAGCTGCAATGAATTTGTGGTAAATAAAACGTTACCTGCGTTTGTTCATCATTTTGAAAGCTTATGAGCTGTTGCAGAATTGTCCTATCGTCCAAAAAAGCAAATTTGTCCTGGCGAATAGTGATGCGTTGATTAATACCAGGATTTTTATTCAGGTCGTAATAATTACAGAGACCATTTTGGTTAATGATCTGGTAAACCATCTTACAGCCTTCGCAGCAGAATATTTTGTCCGCGAAACGGATTTTATCTGTTAAGCAATCTTCACCGCAATGGTAACATTGTATTTTTGTACGGGAAATCGTTGGCATACGCTAAAAAAGCTAAAGTAGGAGACTCAGGAAAAGCAAGTCATGAGTAAATTCAGAATTAATATTGATTTTAATCATTAGAGACAATCAGGTATTTTTGAAAAGTATTTTATTTTATAAATATTAATTCGACCACCATGGCACAAAAAGCTATTTTAATTATTGATGATCACGACGATATTCGTGAGAATACGGCCGAGATACTTTCATTGGGCGGGTATAAAACGTTTACGGCCGAAAATGGAAAAAAGGGAATTGAATTAGCGCTTAAAGAAAAGCCAGACCTGATCGTTTGCGATATAATGATGCCGGAACTGGATGGATATGGCGTATTGCATCTTCTGAGGAAAAATCCGGAAACGGAAGGCATTCCTCTTATCTTTTTAACCGCCAAAGCAGAACGCAGTGATCTTCGCAAGGGAATGGAAATGGGCGCCGATGATTATGTGACCAAACCATTTGAAGAACTGGAATTGATGAATGCTATTGAATCCCGCCTGCGTAAATATGATGTCCTTCATAAAAAATATAATCCGACAGGCAGAGGACTGAGTGAACTAGCAAATGACCTCCGTGCCACAGGTTTGCTTCCGCTGAACCTTGACGATTACACTTCAGACATTTATTCAAAAAAACAGGTTGTGTATGCGGAAGGAAAAAGACCTCGGTACCTATACTATGTAAAATCAGGAAAAGTGAAAGCTTTTAAAAGCAATGAAGACGGGAAAGAATATATTACGGATTTATATAGTGAAGGTGACTTTATTGGCTACCCCGCTTTAATAGAAGATCATAACTATGAAGATACTGCCGTGGCCTTGGAAGAAACAGAGATTATTCAAATACCGAAAGATGATTTTCAAAATTTGGTTTATGGCGATCTTACTGTTGCAACCAAGTTCATTCGTATCATTACACAAAATGTAAAAGAAAAAGAAGAACGATTGTTGAATTTAGCCTATAGTTCCCTGCGAAAACGAGTGGCAAAAGCATTAGTCGACATCAATGGGAAATTCAATTTGCCGGGTCAAAACAAAAATCTTCTTTATTGAACATTAAACAAAAAAGCCCCGAAGGGCTTTCTTGCTAAGTGATAGATGTTTTTCTTCTTAGCTCAATTTACATTGATGGTTCTGATCAGCTTAGGTTCTTTTACTTCCAGCTTGGGAAGCACGATCTTAAGCTCACCGTTTTCATACTTTGCTTCGATCGTTCCCGTGTTTACATAGTCTGGCAATGTGAAACTGCGGCTCCAGCTTGTGAAATTGTATTCCCGCCTGTTGAACCTCCCGAGTTTTTCTTCGTATTCTTCTTTATCTTTTGCAGCGCTGATAGTCAACATCTCTTCAAAAAATTCAATCTTAAAATCTGATTTCTTAAAGCCGGGAACCGCAAGAGAAAGTCTGAATTCTTGGTCAGTTTCAGAAACATTTACTGCCGGAACATTCATGACCTTACCAAAGTTGAAATACTCATCTAACGGGGCATTGAAGAATTTTTCCATCCAGCCACTATCAAATAAAGTGGGCCAACTCGTTCTGGGCTTGTCCAGAATTTTTTCCATATATAAAGATTTTAGGAGTAAAAAATATTGTTTGCTGCCCCAAAGCTATCTGAAGGTGAGACAAAAAAAAATGATTCGGGTAAAAGCAGGCAGTGATTCTTATCAATCCATTAAAGACATGGAGATTATAAATCCTTGTGGTATTTAGTGGTTAGCATCCCTGTTAAGTTCATAATCATTTTCCTGAGCATCGGTTTTCTTTTTGCTATCAGTGGAAATTTCACGACCATGTTCATTTTGCTTGTTTAGCGTCCAATTATCTGTCATTGTTGTTTCCAGCCAAAGATTACCTGAGCGGCGGAAAACATGGATGGCAAGTGAGAATTGATCTTTGAATATTTTTTCCAGATCTTTTACGCTCATTTCAGGATTTATCTCAATATCTCCATCCGTGATAGCCAACTGTCCTTCAGCAATTCTTTTGGTATGCGGCAGAATTTGCCGAAAGGTAAATGCCAGTTGTTGTTGATTTCTATTCTGAAAAAATTCAATCTTCAAAAACGGAAATGCTTTATTGAAATCATTTTGGAGATCACTGATTAAACGACTGGGAGATATGTGCAAATGCATCAGCATATTTTTTATGAACATATAGCACTATTTTTTTCTTTCACCACAATTCAACATCTACAAACTCATTTCAAAAATATATTCTTCAGTTTACAAAGCAAATGATATAAATGGAACGAAGAACTGATCTTTGTCAGAAGAAGTCATAACAACAATAAGGATAGTATATGATTAACGTTCCTGTTTAACTGAAGACTATAGATGATTGGAGTGGATTTCTGCCCTTATTCAACGGGTTTGACAGCCCCTAATTTTTTCAATTTCACAATTTGTATAAGGAGGTAAAAAATTGTTCCCCAAACAGCGACAATAATATATAAGCAAATGACCTTTTCCCGTCGTTTTTGCTTACTACGTATCAAAGTCAACATTTCCTCTGATAACACTCATGACAATTTTTGATAGAGGTCATCAAACCACCATTTTGCCGCTTCTAATTTTACACCGCCAAAAAAACATTCAAATAAAAACCTTCGGATATGAATCGATTAATTTTCACAACACTACTAATGGTCAGCCTAAGTCTTTTTCTAAATGCACAGGTAAGTTATCATGCATCGTACTCAAAAATTTCAATAGCAGGTACATCCACTTTACATGATTGGGATATGGCCTCGGAAAAAGCCAACTGTGATATATCATTCAATTTTGACGGGGCAAATATCACAGGTTTGTCTTCTTTGTTATTTACCGTCCAGGCTGAAACTCTAAAAAGTGATCATAAAGGATTGGATAAAAATGCTTATAAGGCATTGAATGTTGAAAAGTTTCCTGAGATCAGCTTCAGCAGCAACTATGCAAACATTCGCTCTAATGGTGCCAACAGTTATGTGGTTAGTGCAAAAGGAAAGCTTACCATTTCTGGTGTTACAAAAGATGTATGGCTCGCCGGAGTTACAACAATAAATCCTGCGGATATGAGCGTACAAACTACCGGCTCACTTAAAATGAAAATGAGTGAATACAATGTAGAGCCTCCAAGTTTTATGTTCGGTGCCATGAAAACCGGTGACGAGATCATGGTAAAATTCAATGTCAATCTTAAAAAATAATAACCACCCCAATTTATTAATAATTAGAAAAACAAATGTTATGAGATATCAATATTACAGCCGCTTTTGCAAAATAGTTTTTGCATTGCTTCTGGGCCTTCCTTTTATAGGTTTTGCCCAGGTCGAAAAAATCTCCTATATGCGCCCGTCATTTTGGAGACCTTATGACAAAACGGGTATCAATGTTTTTGAAACAACAAAACAAGCCGATCCTGTACCATTTGATGGTTTAAGAGTTCGTTTTGGTGCCGGATTTACGCAACAATTTCAAAATTTAAAACATGAAAACCCAAATGCGCTAAATACCCAAGCACCTCCTTCCGATGGAACTAAAGCACAAGTAACAACGAATCATTTGTATCCGTTAAAACCAGGTTTCATGACTGCACAGGCCAATCTATTTATGGATGTACAATTAGCCGAAGGTATTAGTCTAAATGTAACCACTTACTTATCTGCACGTCACCATAATGAGGCATGGGTAAAAGGTGGCTACATTCAAATTGATAAATTCCCTTTCAAGGGAAAAGTTTGGGACGACATTTCGAAAGTTGCCACTGTGAAACTGGGGCACATGGAAATCAACTACGGAGATGCCCATTTCCGCAGATCAGATGGTGGCCAGGCTTTGTATAATCCTTTTATGGAAAGCTATATCATGGATGCTTATGCTACAGAGATCGGGGGCGAAGTTTATCTGAAGAAGAATAGTTTATTTGGTATGGTCGGTTTAAGTAGTGGAATGATCAAAGGTAATATTGACTCCGCCGCACAGGGCGTAGCAAATGGAACTGTTGTTGATGCCAATACAAAAAGATCGCCTTCCATTTATTTAAAAGGTGGGGTTGACAAACAATTAAGCGATGCAGTGAGAGTTCGTGTATCAGGCAGTTATTATCATAATGGTAGTTCTGCAGGAAGTGGTCTTACCCTGTATGGTGGCGACCGCACAGGATCCAACTATCAAAACGTTATGGAGCTATGGAAAACTCCAGTTTACAATGCTGAAAAATCCAACGCCGCTACTCAGGCTAAAGATACTGTCACTCAAGTCTATGATGCCACAGCACAAGCCTCTACCGCAACAGCTTTCTCAGGCCGGTTAAATCCTGGCTTCAGCAAAAAAGTCGATGCTATAATGCTAAATGGTTTTTTAAAAGTGAAAGGATTTGAACTATTCGGGACTTATGAAACTGCAAAAGGCAGAGCAAAAACCGAAACTTCTGCAAGAACTGCCAATCAGTTTGGGATTGACGGAGTGTACAGATTCGGTGCATCAGAAAATCTATTCATTGGTGCCCGCTATAATACAGTTAAAGCAAGACTTGCTGGTTCTTCAAATGATGTGACAATTAATCGTACTGCTTTTGCAGGCGGTTGGTTCCTCACCAAAAATATTTTACTGAAGGGTGAATACGTAATTCAGAAATACAAAGATTTCCAAGTTGCTGACTACCGCAGTGGTGGTAAGTTCAATGGATATGTTATCGAAGCCGTCGTTGGTTTCTAAACTATAAAAGTCAGGTTGGATTTTCCAGCCTGACTTTCTTTTACGACGATAAGTTCCTCATCAACTCTTCTAATTCTCATCTTGATTTATGCGAATAAGTTTTTACATAATAAGTGTTCTGTTTATTTTGAATGTTGCCTTTATTAAAAAAGACATTCGGAATAACTCTTTCGCAAGATGGGTCGTCGAAAAAAATAGTTCTTTAAACATCCAGGGCGAAACAAACATCAACAGTTTTCAGTGTGATGTAACCGAATACCTGAAAGCTGATACTCTTGTGTATACAAAAAATGATGAAATAAAAAAACTGAGTTTTACCAATAGTTGTCTGGTAGTGGATGTAAAACGTTTTGATTGTCACAACAGGTTTATCACGGATGACTTCAGAAACGCATTGAAGGCTGATGAAAATCCAAGTCTCAAGATCGTCTTTCTCACCATTGACCAGTTTTCAAATAATTGCAATAATCAGTCAGTGAAAGGTATTGTTGAAATAGAATTAGCCCATTCAATTAAAAGAATAGAGATAGATTATATCATAAGGAACTTACCAGGAAATCGTGTTCAAATGAATGGCAGCCAGGTTTTCTCTTTCTCTGACTTTAATCTGAAAGCTCCCAGAAAACTGGCTGGTTTAATTCGGACTAAAGATCGGATAAAAGTAAATTTTCAGCTTTTCTTTAAAACTATTTAATGAAACTCTCTTCTATGAAATTTAATCTCGTGAAGACTATTAACTATCATAAAAATTTAAACAATGAGTAAAGTTTTTATTGCCTGGCTTGTTGCCGGAATCGTGATGTTGCTTCTTGGTATAGGCATGTTGTATGCCGGCATTTATTTCTTTCCAAAAATTGCTGATGAATATTTCAGTCCCGTATTTCGCAAGGCCGGAGAAACAGACTGGACCTTTTATGTTCATCCGTTTATCCTAGCCATTGCGCTTAAATGGTTTTGGGAAAAGTATAAAGGGATTTTTAAGGGTGGTATTCTGTTGAGAGCCATCGAAGTTGCGCTCGTGTATGGAATAGTGGCCTTGTTGCCAATACTATGGCTTACATTCAGTGCTATTGACGTATCCTTTAAAATGGTCATTACCTGGTTTGTTTATGGTCTTGTGCAGGCATTTGCAGCAGGAATTATTTTTGCAAAGTTGAATCCCTAAGGATGAAAGAAGAACAATAAAGCAGCAAACTATTCAACAAATCAGAAATGCAAAAAGCGCCAGCCTTTCGTTCTAATTGTGAATAGTTCAAAAAAGACAAGGATGAATAAAAGGATACGTCTCATTGGTTTTTGGTCAGGACTTATTGCCTTTGTTTCGACAGTGGCGTTTGTCGTCGTCCAGTTGTTACAGATCACCGGATTTTTTCATTATCCATTGGATGAAATTCTGATCTATGGAACTTCTCTTTGTATAGTGATTCCTTTTATTTTTGAAATACTGGCACTTCATTATATCACGCCTGATGAGAAAAAGTTTTGGAGCCATGGCGCTCTGATCTTTACTATTCTGTATGCTGTTTTCGTTACTGCAAATTATGTCGTTCAATTAGCAACTGTAATCCCCACGAAGCTCAAAGGAGCTGCATCCGAAATTCAAATTCTTGAACAAACACCACATTCAATGTTTTGGAACTTTGATGCAATAGGATATATATTTATGGGTTTATCAACTTTAACAGCTATTCCAGTATTTGAGAAACATGGGTTTCAAAGATGGGTTAAGATTTCCTTTTTTGCTAACGCTTTTGTTACTCCCTTGATTGCGGTTGTATATTTCTATCCAAATTATTCAGAAAAGTTGCTTTTCCTCGCTTTTCCCTGGGGGATTACCGCACCATTAGCAATGTTATTATTGGCAATTATGTTCAAAAAGAATTAGAGAACAAATGCTCACATCAATGAGTAATAATAGAATGTTCTTAGAATAAATCGAATTTCTTTGCCCTTATTTTATGCTGATAAAACATCGATACTGTTTCTTCACGATTACCTTCTGCAATTTTAACCTTTTGAATATTTTTATTTTCATTGACTGGCAAGGTTTTATTCTCAATATTTGTAAGGCATATTCTTAGGAGGGCTTTATGAGGTTTGCTATATTTAATAATTTCAGAATTATGCTGTTCCATAACAGATCCTTTTCATTTGCAAAACTCCTTTTGGGGCGTAACACAAAAAATGATATTCATCAATACGAATACTGATTAAAATCACCTTATTTATTTTAACCCGGATTTGTCTCTTTTTATTTGCTGCTGCTATTCCTGAACAGG
>WNFX01026312.1_pt1 | contig 15969 bp, 19 predicted proteins | sample 5400111 | NCBI WGS metagenome assembly WNFX01 (sample SAMN13153363, study PRJNA577476) | soil metagenome | isolation source: 40 cm soil or saprolite under grassland replicate 1 | place: USA:California | collected 2016-06-15 | reverse complement strand
CGCCGGCAATTTTTCCGAGTAGATATTCGAAACGCGGCACCGGCTTGGCAAGAATGGTGTAAACGGTGCGATCCTCTATGTCTTGCGGGATGAGCCGCGCCGTGGCTACGATCGCGAGCAAGGAAGTGAAGATCGACATTGCGCCAAGCGAGACATCTTTCAGGATCTGGAATTCCTGCTGAAAAGTGAGCTGTGCCATGAAGATGGAACTCCCGATTAACAGCAAGGCGAAGATCAGCAGAAAATAAAAGACTTTCAGGCGCGTCAACTCGGTAAGCGTGTTGATCGTGATCGCCAGAACTCGTGAGAAAGAAAAAGCGCGATATCGCGCCACGGCGGCCATTTCGCTGCTCATGACTTGGGACGTTCCGTGGTCGCGTCGAGAAACAACCTCTCAAGCGTAGTTGTCGATTTTCGGCGCTCGATCAATTTCGCGTTTGATCGATTAATCAATGATTCAATCTCGTCAACGAGATGGGGAGACGCATCCGCGAGGACAAGCTCGGTTTGATTTTCGATCGCGATCAACTCCTGGAGCCGTCCTTCGCGCACGAGCACACCGTCCGCGAGAATGCCAACGCGGTCGCACATTTCCTGTGCTTGCGCCAGCAAATGCGAGGAAAGCAGCACCGTAATTCCACGTCGCTTGAGGTCGATAATCAAATCGCGAATCTCCCGCGAACCGGCCGGATCGACGCCTGCAGTCGGTTCGTCGAGCACGACCAGTTTCGGCTCATTAATCAACGCTTGCGCGAGCCCGATGCGCTGCAACATGCCTTTTGAATATGTACCAAGCCGCCGCTTACGCGCCTTTGCCAACCCGACAAGATCAAGCAACTCGGATATTCGATTTCTTAATCGATTGCCGTCGAGCCCACAGAGCCGGCCAAAGAAGCGCAACGTTTCTTCACCGGTGAGATATTTGTAGAAATATGGGTTCTCCGGCAAAAAGCCGACCGCTTCGCGACTCTTAACCAGACTACTGTTACGTCCGAAAATTTCCGTGTGGCCGCGGGTGGGCGAAACGAGACCGAGAATAATTTTCAGCGTTGTGCTTTTACCGGAGCCATTTGGCCCAAGCAGACCGTAAACTTCGCCGGGCTCGATGCGCAGATCGAGATCCCGCACCGCAACGACTGATTGCCGATGGAACGGAACCGGGAAAATTTTTGTCAGCCCTCGAACAGCGACCGCCGGATCAGCCATGGCGAATTTCAAAACCGCGCGCGGTGACGGGTTTTTCCAATCTGTTTTCGGTTTGCTTGCGAATATGCGCGCGAAGTTCACTCTGCGCGACGGCGTCGAGAAAGGCGCGCACTTCATTGTCCTCTCCGTTAGCCTGAAGCTCGACGCGGCCATCGGAGAGGTTGCGCACCCAGCCAGTGATATCGAAGCCGTTCGCTATGTGCCGAATCGACCAGCGAAAGCCGACACCCTGAACGTTGCCTTCGTAAAATACCTGGAGCGAGTTCATGCAGTAGGACCGGGTCTGATCCTAAGAAAGGGGCGACCGGGTTAAAGTCTAGCTGCCGAGAGCCGGGTGAAGTCGAATCATTGACGATTGTTTCACTTGTAAGAATAAACGAGACAGAAGCTGCCCTCCTGGCCTTCGACCAGATCGACTGCAACAAAGTACTGGCCGCTATTCGTTGGCGAAAAGCCGGCCGCGGCTTTTTCTCCGGCATCGTACGGTTCAGTTGTGACTTGCTTCCCACTCTCGTCATAAACGCTCACTGCAATTTTCTTCGCCTGTTCGGTCGCGCCGACGGAGAACCAATACTGATTTCCGGCGTACAGGTTCACCGCGATGAGGGCGGGCTCGTGTGGTTTAATGGTTCCACACCAATGACCGTCGCGCATTTTGAACCCATCGTTCGTAAATGCGCCCGCGACATCAAGCGCGGCTTTTCGTGCGTTGACTTCGGTGTCCGTGTCTCCGCGCGCAGGGACGCTGGCGGCAAGCACAAAGATTGACAAGAAAGTCGACAAACGGCGTCTCATTTCGCGATAGCCTTGTTCTGTATCTCTTCCATCACTTTTCCAACCGCTTGGTTGACTTTCCGCACGTCATCGACACTGGGGGCTTTGCCTGCCGGAAAAGAAACGAGCTTCTTGATACCAGTGAGCTGTTCACTCACATCCTTCACGAGAGGCTCGCCGCGAAGTTCGGGTGAGATTTCTCCGATTTTCGATTGTATGAAACTGATAAGCGCCGGCTGTCGCAGGACCTTTGCGCTTCGCTCGTCATAGTTTTGCATGATCGCTCCGCTGACCACTTGCGTGCCGCGAATCCAACCGCCGAGACTCACGAGAATCACCAAGTCTTGGTCGCTGTGCGATTGCATTGACGATTTTACCTCGTTTTGCGTCGCTTCCAGTTCCTCCTGTAACGTGTCCCATTCGTCATTCTCGGCAAATTCGTTGATGCTGTTGCCGCGGCTGAGCAGGTTCTCACTTACTCCGAGTGCCTTTGCGAGTTTGATGATGTCTGAACCAATGTTCTTGACCTGCTGACTGTCTTTCGCTTCGACAGCAATGAAGCCGTCCGCGATCAATCCACCGAGATTGAGTGCGATTTGGGCGCGGTTTCGGTAGGTCATCGGCATCGGACCGCGGTATTGGCCCGCCCAATTTGGTTTGCCGGGCTTGAGTGCCGCGAAAAGTTCACCCGGCGTTGCGACGACGGCAAAAACAGTTCCAATTAAGCCAATCGCGCTCAATCTCGCCAAACGAATCATCGGTCAGATTATCCGCACCTCGGCAAGATTGCTAGTAGGAATGTCGGCGTAAGACAGAGCGGCTTCACTTGACTACTTTGCTTCCTTATCTTCCTCCCACACCCCGTGAACGTTTTCATCGGAATCGGCGAAGAAAGCGAGCCAGCCGATCGTGGCAACAGGTCACTTCGGGACAACAATTTTCCCTCCCGCTTTCTCAATTGCTTTCATGGAAGAGGCAATATTATCCACCATCTTGTCGGAGGGAATTTCAAAGTGTGTTACTCTGTTATTCATGGGACTTTTTTTCGATTATTATTTGGGCTTTCAGGATTTAGCCTGCCGGGGGCACGGAGGTGCAGCAAAGTTAATATCTATCTACAACCCTGAACCGCACTATTCGTAAATGTCAAAAACGTCGATCCGCAATATTGTTGCTCGCGAAATTCTCGATTCGCGTGGCAACCCCACCATCGAAGTCGATGTGCGGCTAGAAGGCGGCGCGCTCGGCCGCGCGGCGGTCCCGAGCGGGGCAAGCACCGGGGAGCACGAAGCGTGGGAATTGCGCGATGGTGAAAGAAATCGTTATGGCGGCAAAGGGGTCAAGAAGGCGGTTGCCAATGTCAACGACAAGATCGCGCCGGCTCTGAAAAGCTGGGATGCGCGCGACCAAACGAAGATCGATAGCAAGCTGATTGAGCTTGACGGCACGCCGAATAAGAAAGCTCTCGGCGCAAACGCACTGCTGGGCGTGTCCCTCGCGGTCGCGCATGCGGCGGCCGCGGCGGAAAATATTTCGCTCTTTCGTTATCTTGGCGGGGCCGAGGCAAGAGTGTTGCCAGTGCCGATGATGAACATCTTGAACGGTGGCGCGCACTCGGATGCCCCAATCGATTTTCAAGAGTTCATGATTATGCCGCGCGGGGCGCCCACATTCTCGGAGGCGTTGCGTTACGGCGCGGAAGTTTTTCACGCGCTCAAATCCGTGTTGAAAGATCGACATCTTTCTACGGCGATCGGTGACGAAGGTGGATTCGCGCCGCAACTCGATTCTGCGGAGGACGCATTGGAATCGATCGCGACCGCAGTAGAGAAGGCCGGTTACGAACTCGGCCAACAAATTTTTATCGCGCTCGATCCTGCCGCCTCCGAGTTCTACAACAGCGAACGGAAAGTTTACATTTTCAAAAAGTCGGATGGTTCGCGGCGCAGCGCCGATGAGTTGATCGAGTACTACGGCGGTCTTTGCGCGCGTTTTCCCATCGTCTCAATTGAGGATGGTTGCGCCGAAAATGATTGGGCCGGCTGGAAAAAATTGACCGCGACGCTCGGCGACAGAATTCAACTCGTCGGCGATGATATCTTTGTCACCAACGTCGAATTTCTCCGCAGGGGAATTGCTGAGCATGTGGCGAATTCCATTTTGATCAAAGTTAATCAGATCGGCACGCTCACAGAAACGTTGGCCACAATTGATCTGGCGAAGAAAAATGATTATTCCACTGTGATCAGCCATCGCTCTGGCGAAACGGAAGACGCAACCATCGCCGACGTCGCGGTCGCGACCAACGCCGGCCAAATCAAGACGGGCTCGCTTTCCCGCAGCGACCGCGTTGCGAAATACAATCAGCTCCTGCGAATCGAGCAAGAACTTGGTGACAAGGCCATCTACGGCAGTATGATGCGTTAAGTGGATCACACTTACGCCGATTTCCGCGCGCGTCGCGAAGCCACAGTTTGGCAGCGACTCAATCGAATTCTTCGCGTCTTGCTCGTCCTCGCAATCTGGCTGGTGATCATGAGTTTGTTCGTTCCGCCCTACAAAAAACTCGTGCAGAGCCGTGCCGAGATCGACAACCTGCAAGTACAGGTAAACGAGCAACAGAGATTGCTCGCGCATCAAACTCGCGAGATCAATTTGCTTAAGACCGACGCAACTTATCTGGAAACGATCGCGCGCGATCGTCTCGATCTCATGAAAGAAGGCGAAACGGTCTTTCGGCTTGAGCCGGCGCGCCCCGCCAAACTGAACGCCATCAAATCCGCACGCAGGTAATTTCGATACCTTGAGGTGCGACGGCAGACGACGATCTCATGCCGCGCTTTGCACATCGCGAAGGGTTCAATTATCTTTTCGTATGGCTACTGAGCTTCTGGCAATAGATGCTGAAGATTTGAAATCGCGTGTCCGCAAGCTGCGGAGGTTTCTTTGACGTCGAAAAGCTCCAGAAAAATCTAGTCGCAATCGAAGCACGCATGGCTGCGTCCGATTTCTGGTCGAATCGCGAGCGCGCCCAGGCCGACGTCGAGGAAGTCTCTCGCTTACGTTCGCTCGTTAATCCATTTCAAGAGCTGGAACGCGAAATCGAGGATTTTGATGCATTGCAGCAGCTAGCCGCGGAAGAAACCGATCCAACTGCACGCGCCCACGCAGAGAAAGAAGTCGCGAACGAACACGCCCGCTTAATTCATAAGCTGGAGGAATTCGAGCTGCGCCAATTTCTCTCCGGAGAAAATGATCGCGCCAACGCATTTCTCACCATTCACTCCGGCGCGGGCGGCACCGAGTCGTGCGATTGGGCTGACCTGTTGTTGCGGATGTATCAGCGCTGGATCGAGCGAAGTGGTTTCAAATCGCAGACCGTGGACATTCAACAAGGCGAAGAAGTTGGTATAAAATCTGTGACGATGCTCGTGAGTGGCGAGTATGCTTACGGACATCTTCAGACCGAGCGTGGCGTGCATCGGCTGGTTCGCATTTCACCGTTCGATGCGAACAAGCGCCGCCATACTTCCTTCGCGAGCGTCGATGTCGTTCCGGAGATCCCCGATTCCGCGCCAATTGAAATCAACCCGGCCGATCTGGAGATCGACACCTTTCGCAGCGGTGGCAAAGGGGGACAAAACGTCAACAAGGTGGAAACCGCCGTGCGCATCCTTCACAAGCCGAGCGGCATTGTCGTCGCCTGCCAGGCCGAGCGCAGCCAGGGGCGTAATCGCGAGCTCGCGTTAAAAATGTTGAAAGCGAAGCTATACGAAATTGAGCAAGACAAAAAACGCGCCGAGATCGATCGGCAATATGGAGAAAAAGGCGACATTGCTTGGGGCAGCCAAATTCGCTCCTATGTCTTCCAACCGTACCAGATGGTGAAAGATCATCGTACTGGCGCGGAAACCAGCAACGTGCAGGATGTCATGGACGGCAACATCGACAGGTTCATCCAGGCGAAATTGCGTGGAGAGAAAGCCGACAGGGAGTAGCGCGAGCCTCTGGCTTGCGAACGAGCCAACGGGAAGCGGGGACGCTTTCGCTACTTCACCAATCGCAATCGAAAACGCGCATCGAACTCTCCACCGTTATGTGCGCGACAACATGCCAGGCACGCAACTGCGCGCCGCACTCGGTGTACGCGCGGAAAACTACTTCGACAGTTAGGACAGCGATAGACGAAGCGGCGGCGATAATTTTTCACCGGGAACGGAAGATTATGACAGCGCTTCTCGTCGCCGATTTCCAAATCGCGGCAAGCTCGCCGCCACTCGACGCCATGCGGCAAAATCCGATGCCGGCCGGCGCGAAATTGCGCGAGAAGATGCGCCAGTTCGTGCCGAAATGTGCGATCGAGTTCGACCGGATGATGAATAAGCTGCGGATTCAAGGCGATTAATCTTTGCCGATAATCAGCCCGTCCGGCGCAGGTTTTTAGACGCGAGTTCCACTCCACGCGAATTTCGGTCGCGATTCGATCTGCCCCGTTAGTGCGCAAAAGCGTTCTCGCTTTTTCCTCCAAAGCGGAGTCGACGCTGCGAAGCAATTGAGACATGGTCGTCTCGGCTGTGGGGGCCGCGGGCATCCTGCCCCCGAATTCGCTGGCTACAGACAGCGTGTCCTAACGAAAAGCGAACGGCTGAGCTTGCTCGCTCCATCGGTAATCCCATTGCGAGCAAAACATGCGACGCCACTACCGAGCCAACCATGCAAGCTGAACCGCTCGAGGCGCAAACGCCTTCCAAATCGAGCGCCATGAGGAGCGTTTCCGAATCGAGGCCCGGAAAACTTACATTCAGCGTGTTCGCGAGACGATTCGTCAGATCACCGTTTTGTCGCGTCCCGGGAAAAATCTGCGAAATGCGCGTCCATAATTCATCACGCAATTTTTTCTCTCTTTCCTGCTCGCGCTCTTGCTCTCTGAGCGTCCACTCGGCGGCAGCCGCCATGCCAGCGATTGCAGCCACGTTTTCTGTCCCTGGTCGCCGCTCATTTTCGTGCGCGCCGCCGAACATGATCGGCTGGATCGATAAACCACTCCGCAGAAAAAGCAGACCTGCGCCTTTTGGTCCATAAAATTTGTGTGCCGCGAAACTGGCGGCGTCCACCAGCGAAACAAGATGATCGAGATCGACAATCCCGCGTTCCGACAGATTCAGCCATGTCACCTTGAAGTTTTCGCGTTTTTCCAGGTGCTCGAGGGCGTTCAGGACAGCGTGGTGTTCTGCTTTATTCGAGATCACATGGCCGCCGCGCGAAAGCGGACATCTCGCCAATCCGAGAACAGCCAGGTTGCACGACTCCGTGCCGCCGCTCGTGAAAATCAATTCATGCGGTTTGACGCGCATGAGGGCGGCAAGTTTGTCGCGCGCATCATCGATCGCCGCGCGCGCTTCGCGTCCCGCCGCATGCACGCTCGATGCATTGCCAAAGTGCCGATCGAGGTACGGCAGCATCATCTCGCGGGCCATATCGCACAGCGGCGTAGTCGCGTTGTAATCGAGATAAATCATTTTGTTCTCTTGCTCTTACTCATGCTCTTTCTTTTACTCTTGCTCACAGCAACGCTTCGCGGAGCGAAGCGGCTACAGAGTTGACCCTTTTACTCACCCGGTGAATTCGCCACCAGACGGCTCACTCTTCACTGGCCGCTTCGGGATAACCCGCAACTGTTTTTCCTCGTAGTATACCAGCGAGTCTGGGGGGACACTTTGCACGAGAAAAACATTTCCACCGATTGTGCTGCGCGCCCCGATTACCGTTTCGCCGCCGAGCACGGTCGAGTTTGGATAAATGGTCACGTCATCTTCCACTTTCGGGTGACGCTTGCCGCCTTTTTTGATTTTGCCGTGCTCATCCTTCTGAAAGCTGCGCGCGCCGAGGGTTACGCCATGGAACAATTTTACTCGCGAGCCGATCTCACACGTCTCGCCGATCACAACTCCGGTGCCGTGGTCGATAAAAAAATGTGAACCAATCTTTGCGCCGGGATGGATGTCGATCCCCGTGCGGCTATGCGCCCATTCTGTCATGATGCGGGGAATCAATGGCAGTTCCTTTAGATAAAGCTCATGCGCCATGCGTTGGATCGCGATCGCTTCCAGGGCCGGATAAGCCAGGATAATTTCCTCGTAGCTTTGCGCCGCGGGGTCGCCCTCATAGGCCGCATCGATGTCGGTCCAAAGCGTCTTGCGCACTGTCGGCAGCTCCGACATGAAGTAGCCCAAAATTTCGTCCGCTCGCCGGTCGGTCGCTTCGTCTTTCGTACTCGGGTCCGGGTTGTCTCGGCTAGATCCTCGGAACTCACCAGCGATTCGCTGCGAAAGCCGGGGAACATCAAGCTCATCAAATCCGCGCAAGCCGACTCGATCGCGAGACGCGACGGTAGAGTGGCGGCGGCGTCGAGGTAATTTATGCCGCCGGTTTCGCTATAAGTCTGAAGCAGCTCATCAACCGCGTCACGCGTCGTCGAATCCATCATAGAAACTATGCGACGACTTCCTGACGAACAAAAGTGAAACTGTTGAAGCGTTAAGTCGGAGCCGATGTAACGATGTAACCTTCTTAACGAATAACTGTTCGCTACTACTTGCGAAGGCTTCGCAGTTCGATGTTGGATGTTCTTTAATCTCCTTAATCGTCCTTTCTAAATCCCGCGCGCGCTCACCCATTGGACGGCGAAACGCGCAACCTCGCGCGCATTCTTCAACTGAAGTTTCTCTTTAATGTGGGCGCGGTGAGTCTCCACGGTTTTGGGGCTGAGATGCAAAAGCTTCCCGATCTCCCGCACTTCAGTGCCTTTGCCGATCAATTCCAGAACTTCAAGCTCGCGATCGCTGAGCCTGTTCACCGGATCGGCTTCGTCCTCAGACGCGCCATGCGCGAATTTCGTGATTACTTGTGCTGCTATCCCCGGGCTGAGATAAGGTCGCCCGCTAAAAATTTCATGAATCGCCTGGACGACATTGGCCATCGCTTCGTGTTTCATGACATAGCCTTTCGCTCCGGCGCGAAGCGCGCGCAGGGCGTAGAGCGACTCATCGTGCATCGACAGCACCAGAATTGGAAGCTTCGGAAATTCAGCGAGAATATTTTTGATCAATTCAATCCCGTTGGCGCCTGGCAAGCTAAGGTCGACACTTACCAAGTCAGGTTCGAGCTTCCGGATTACGTCCATCGATTCCGCTGCATTGCCTGCTTCGCCGCAAACCGCAAAGCTTCCATCGGAATGGATCAATTGCTCGAGACCTTTTCGGAACAATGGATGATCGTCGACAATCACGATCCGTTTCGCGTTTGGCGGATCGCATCTTGGATTTTTGTTGATCGACCTGACGCGTTTCATTTTGATTGCGGCAAATAAAGAGCAACCCGAGTGCCGCGGCGCTGCCTGCGCTTGACCTCGAGACGGGCTCCGATGGTGCGAGCGCGGTAGTTCATAATATAAAATCCCAATCCGTGGCGGTTTTTTTTGCCTGCGGGAACACCGATTCCATCGTCCGTTACGCTAAAGACGATTTCGCCGTTTGATCGGCTGATTCCAACCACGATCTCTTTTGCTTGAGCGTGCTTATGCGCGTTGATGACGGCTTCACGCAGCAGCCGATAAAGATGTGAAGCGACAGCGTCGTCATGGAGATCCAGTTTGGTTTTCACCTCCAGCCGGCAGGGCGTTTTCCAGATTTCCCGAGAGACAAGATCTCGTATTGCAGGTAACAACCTCGCTGCATCGACTTCGGCTGTGTGCAAGCCCCGCGCGATGTTGCGCGCGTCGGTTGCGCCCTGATTCACCAATTCGGAAATCTTGTCGAGATCTTCGAATTCGATGACACGATGATTTTTCAGGCGTAAGGCGATCGCGCGTGTCATGAACGCGACAGCAGTGAGGTGCTGACACAGCTCATCATGCAGTTCCTGACCGATTCGCTGTTGCTCGCGATCGCTGATTTCGAGGATCTCGCCTTCAAGCCCTTTCCGGCGCTGGATCTCGCGTTCCAATTTCTTATTTGCGGCACGTAATTCGGCGGTGCGTTCCTTCACGCGTGCCTCCAAGTGCGATCGGGATCGGCGCGAACCTGTCTTGGCTTTGCGACGAGATGGCATTCGCCTTTTCATTCGTGCCCCTTAAATTCTTGCCGCTTCACCCGTCGTCCGATGCGAGAGTTTAGGACTCTCCATTTTCTCTCGAGCTCCGGCGCCTTTTCGATGTTCACCGCTTTCACAGATATGATAATCCAACAAAAGCCGATGGCGAATCACCTCATTTTTTTTTGAATCAACGATTCGCCCTCATTTCGCAAAACACGCAGGCGATTTTTGGGCAAAGAAGTTAGCTAGGAATTTGACCGATACACTAATCAGTCGTCCGCCTGATTGTGCGACAATTGGTAGAAACAACATGCTTTGGCCATGGCGCTCGTTTCTCCGATCAAATTATCCGACGGAGACAAACTGGAGATCTTGCAACGACTCGATCAATTCCGGCAGTGGCGCTCTCTGGATGAGAAACGTTATTGCCCTCGTTTGCGGCAAAATGGTTGAGCAGCACGCTCAATTCCAAAGACAACAACACGTGTGATCGAAACTCTTGGTGGAGCAGGCGGAGCGGCCTCAACGGACGAGGCGCTCATAAACCATATTTCGCGCCAGCGGCACGACGCGCTCACGGAGTTATATGGACGCCACCGCCGGAGACTCAGGGCAATGATCGATGGTGTCGTTCATGAAGAGGCCGACATTGACGATGTGTTGCAGGAAATTCTTCTCCAAATTTGGAATGAGGCAGATCACTATTCACCGAAGGCAGGCACGCCGCTCGGCTGGATAGTAACGATTGCACGACGCCGCGCCATTGACCGATTGCGCAGACGTCAGGCCTATTCTCGTGCGCGGGAGCGTTACAGCAAACAGCTCGGGCAGCAACCGCGAAATCTGCGTCGTGCCGCGTATGATCCCTTTGTGTTGAACGATCTGCAGCACTTTCTCGAGAAATCCATACGAGCTCTGCCGCGGCTTCAACGCGAGGCGGTCGAACTCGCATTTTTCAAAGGGTTGAGTCACCGCGAAATTGCGACCGCGACTCACGCGCCGCTCGGGACCGTCAAAACGCGGCTGGAACTGGGTCTGCAAAAATTGATCCACGCGATCAGACCGCTGCGTCACAAAATCTAGCTGGCTATGACAATAGACTCATGCAGGAAGCAATTAGGCGGAATCGTCGGCCAAAAGCGAAGACAGAGAAAAAGGTGCGATTCGGTGGTCGAAACGAATAGGCTCGGCTCATGCGCACAATCCTGCTAATAATTCTAATCCTCCTACTAATCGGAGCACTGCCAACCTGGCCGTACAGTTCTGGCTGGGGCTACTACCCGAGCGGCGGCCTAGGCTTGATTCTTTTAATCGTGCTGATCCTGGCGTTGCTGGGACGAATCTGAATGTTCGAAAAGTTAAAGAAATAGAAAGGGAAAGGCAGGCCTTTTCCCGTTTTGTTTTGCTGCGGTGACAACTTATTCCTGTTCCGGCGTAGCGCTTGGCTCTGTGGTTTCTCCGGTAGCACGATGTCGTGAACTTTTTTTGCGTTCGCTGGAAGGGCTCGTTGCGCTTTCCGCTGAAGACTCCTCGGTCATGCTTGGCGATGTCGTTTCGTCGCGACCGCTCGGCGATGGCGTTGCACTTGTCCTCCCCCTCGCGCCCCCAGTTTCTCTTGATGATGGACTTGCGGTTGCGCTGCCATATGGAGATGAAGTACGACGTGGACTTGCCGACGCTGTGGCATACGGGCTCGCCGATGCGGTCCCGGCGGGCGAAGTCGTCGCTCTTGGCGAGGCGGTCGCTGCTGGCGAAGGAGTTCTAGTAACACCTCCTGCCGTTGCCGCCGGTGAACCAGTCGCCATCGGGCTTGCGGTCGTGGGTGTTGTTGCGCCCGCCGCCACGGAAGTCTGTCCGGTAACTCCGACCTGACCTGACACGCCGTAATAGGAATAAACATTGTTGATGTAACCGCTGCTCGCATATTCATCGATGCGCGCGTAGTCGAACACCGGTGCGTTATAGATCCGATCCCGATCAACGCTAACCGTGAGAACGCTTAGATCGGACGTTGGGGAATAGACTGCCCATGGAACTGCAACGGTTTTTACCTGGCTGGTCGTCCGCGTGCCGGCGCCACCGGTCGAGAGGACGGTATAGGCCATACACCCATTGCTGCGGTCGAGCACGACGTCTTTGATTACGCCGATTTCTTCGCCTTGCGCGGTTTTTACTTTCGTGCCAATAAGCTTGCTCGTCTGCACGTGACCGCTGGTGCTCGTAGTTGTACTGATTTCGGTTTGAGCGATGACTGGAGCTACGGTTAAACCGAGGATGGCAAACGCTGCTCCGAATAAGAGTGATGTTTTCATAGTGCGATAAAAAAGAATCGTTAGGTTTCGGGCCTTCGGATGTAGAATCGTTCCCGAACACGAGTTGAATAGAATCAACAGAATACACAATTTGAATCAACGATTCGCTCTCATTTTCCAAAACGCGTAGGGGATTTTTGGGTAAAGAAGTTAGCTAGGATTTTGACCGATACGCCAATCATCCGGCTGCCTGATTGTGCGACAATTGGTAGAACGGCATGATTTGGCCATGGCGCTTGTTTCTCCGATCAAATTATCCGATGAAGAAAAACTGGAGACGCTGTAACGACTCGATCAATTCCGGCAGTGGCACTCCCTGGATGAGAAACGTTATTGCCTTGCTTGCGGCAAAATCATCACTGGGCGGGAAATCCAAGTGATTTGGGGCACACGTGGAAACGGGCCGCTGCGCATCGTTTGTCCGACGGAACATTGTAATGCGATTCCGATGGATTGGGTGCGGCCAACCGTTGAAGTTCACCGCATCTGGATTGCGCCAAAGAATTGAAAGGCTTATCCAGCTAGCCGGGTCGGTTGCACGCGCGGGCGGCCCGGTTTTCGGGTTGAAAAACTTGGCATAGCCAACTGCGGCGTTCGCAATCCTAATAGCACAGCCGACCAACGGTAGCGTGTCTCAATCAGATCAACGCGGCCGCGATTCGCGCTTCGAGACCATCGTCGCGTGTACCATAGGATTTTGTCTGATTGGACAATCATCCCCCGCCCCGATTGTGTGTTTTCATTCTCAAGCCGATTTGAGAGAAATAAAAGGTCTCGCCGCAAAGTGCGAACGACCAATCATACGAAATATTGTTGCAGCTGAGTCAAATATTAAGGAGCTCCACCATCTATGCCTAACAATCCAGACGCGCAAAAAAAAGAACGTTCGCAGTTGTCCGAAGACATCGAAATCCCGCCTATTCCGAAACAGACTGCTGGCGCTGTCGCCGGAGCCGCGGTTGGTAGCATAGCAGGACCAATCGGCGCGGCTATTGGCGGAGTTGTGGGCGCCGTTGCCGGAAAAGCCGCCGAGAAGCGACGCCCGATTGCTCCGGCAGCAAGGCGGACCATCCGGGGCGTGGTGAAAAGCTCCAAAGCGATCTCGCAAGCACCCACAGGCGACGCCCGGCCAGAAAATCGGTTGCCAAATCGCGCAAAGCCGGGACGCCCTCTCGCGGCAAGGCGAAAAAGAGAGTATCACGTCGATCGACGACAGCAAAATCACGCAAAGCGGCGAGAACTGGGCGAAGGTCGACATCGTCGCGGGCTGCTCGGAAAGGCCATGGCGGTCGCAGAAAACGGCATTAGGCGCTCGATTAAGAAAAAGCGATTAGCAGCTCAATCCCTCGTCTTCAACCTTCGTCTTGCGTGCCAACTAGGACAATTGTCACCCCAATCGTAATGCGCGAAGGCCATGAAAAATTCTTCATGCTTGGAGCGCGATCATCGCCTTTTTCCTGAGGGCCATTCGCCATTTATATCAAGTCCGCGGCTACTTGAAACACGGATTTTGCGCTGGCCATTTAGAAAACAAAAGGCTCTAGCAGCGAGCTAACCGCCCCTGAAGCATGGGAGGACAAAGTGGCCGATGAAGCCGAGAAGCCAGAGCACGACTAGGATGATTATTATAGTCCAGAGCATAGGTATGCCTTGCAGTTGAGTTGATTTAAGCCCCCTTATTGCGACAGAGTTTCGTGATTCGATCAAGCAAAAACTGACAGTCTTACGGCAGCGCGCCTCAATCAAATCAGCTAGCGGCGATCCGCCCTTCAAGACCATCGTCGCGTGTACCATAGGATTTTGTCTGATTAGACAATCATCCGTCGTCCCGATTGTGTGTTTTCATCAATCAAAGCAGGTTCCTGCGCACACGAAGAGTTTCGAATCAATAACATTAAGAAAGGATCATCTGAGATGCGTTTAACGAATAGAATCAAACAAGCGGGTGCGACTGGGTACATTTTACTTTGGCTTCTCGGAATTCCGATTCCGATTTTGCTCCTGATCTTTCTGCTGCGCGGTTGCACATAAAGATTTTGGGAGCGAGCCCACTTCATCGAAAACTCAGGTGCGAGCAAAACCAACGATATTAAATCCACACATATGAAACTAGAAACACTCAAAGACCTATACGTTCACGAACTCAAAGACCTCTACAGCGCGGAGAAGCAGATTATAAAAGCGCTGCCGAAAATGGTTAAAGCCGCTACTAACAAACAGCTTGCGGCGGGGTTCGAAGAACATTTCGAACAGACGAAGGAACACGCGGCGCGTCTCGAGAAGATTTTGACGAGCCACGATGAGTCAACCCGCGGCCCGAAATGTGAGGGCATGGAGGGTTTGATTAAAGAGGGAGACGAAATGATCCAAGAAGATGCTGAAGACGAAGTGCGCGATGCCGGGCTAATTGCTGCGGCGCAGCGCGTTGAGCACTATGAGATGGCCGGTTACGGCTGCGCTCGGACATACGCCGAGTTGTTGGGGGATCGGGATAGTGCGCAGTTACTTCAGACTACCTTGACCGAAGAATCAGATACAGACAAAAAGTTAACCAAATTGGCCAAATCCGTGATCAACGTCGCGGCTAAATAAATAAAACCGGTGGGTACCGGTTGCGATCAATAATACCGACACCCACAAACTTCGAAGCAATTTAAAAAAATAAAGGATTAAATTATGGCCCAACCTAACAATATGACAGCAGAGCGCGAGGCAACATTGCGCACCAGGACCACGGCAGTGGAAGCGTTCCGCGGGTTCGAGCGACCGTTCGCCCGCATCTCGTGGGGCGCGATCTTCGCGGGCGCGATAATCGCTCTCGCGACGCAACTCGTCCTGACACTTATCGGGACAGCAGTTGGACTCGCGACGTTGAATCCAGAGACAGGTCAAAATCCGAGTGGCACCACGCTCGGAATTGGAGCCGGGGCTTGGCTCGTAATAAGCAGTTTGGTTTCGTTGTTCCTGGCCGGCTACATCGCCGGGCGGCTGGGCGGGACGTTCAACGGGTGGCTGCACGGATTGGCTACTTGGGCCACCGTAACGATGTTGACGATCCTGCTGCTAACGACAGCCGCCGGTGGACTTATCGGCACGGCATCGGGGTTGGCTAGTTTCGCTGTGAGCAACAGTGACAGGGTCTCGCGAACTCAGCTGCCGCCAGCCGTTCAGCAACAGATAGATCAGTTGACGGCGCAGGCCAGGCTGAGCGCCGACCAGGCGGCAGCCCAGGCTCAACAAACCACACCTGAGCAGAAAGCCGCGGAGGCACGGCAAGTGGGACAGCGCGCTGCCAAGGGCGGTGCCGTTGGCACAGGCGCGGCGGCCCTCGGTCTGATCTTGGGTGCGCTGGCAGCGGCTTTCGGCGGCAAGACTGGCGGGCAATATCCGGTTGGCGAAGTGTATGTGGAGCAGCGACGCACCGCAGGCAGATAGGAACCGGTGGAGGTACCGGTTGCGATCAGTAATATCGACACTTCACAAACTCAAACGAAAGGCATCGGCACCGAAAGTTTAAACAAATCATGAAGAAGGGGAAATCTATGGCTGACGAAAACCAAATGGATCAAGGCTCTGCGGTTCC
>WNFX01004119.1_pt1 | contig 15971 bp, 30 predicted proteins | sample 5400111 | NCBI WGS metagenome assembly WNFX01 (sample SAMN13153363, study PRJNA577476) | soil metagenome | isolation source: 40 cm soil or saprolite under grassland replicate 1 | place: USA:California | collected 2016-06-15 | reverse complement strand
AAACCAGTAAACGAACTTGCTTAATAATTTCCGCAAACGCCGGTTGTTCCTGTTGACATGCAGCAGAAACTAGACCATGATGAGGAAATTATTAAGCAAGTTCGTTTACTGGTTTCATAGGAGGAATCGACCAATGGATCTAAACAAAATCAAATGGACGCCCGCTGAGCTGGTAGTGTGGCACATCTTCATAATAGCACTCGGGGCGGGACTGATGGGCGGAGCGCCCGCGCTCTTGCAATACTTTGCCTCAAGCAATGTAGATGTGACGCTGTGCCTCAAGCTTGCCCTGGCAGGGGCTCTTAGCGCATTCACTGGAAGCATCTTAATGTACTTTCGCAAGAATGGGAAAGCCTTTCAGACGGTCATACAAGCTGTGCTGGATTTGGGTGGGCAAATCAATGACGCTGTGACAACTCAGGTAATAGCAACACCCCCTGCAAGGGCTGTAGAGCCCCAGCCTATTGTGCTTGTGCCCCAGCCTGTACAGATGCCTATTCAACCGGCCCAAACGACATATGTACAGCCTAATCTTGATGCAACGGCAAGCCCGCCGCTCTACATGCCCAACCTTAATGCTACAGCAGCCGTACCCAGCAGCCCCCCTGCATGGCAAACAGATTTACATTTCGGGGATAGCTTCCCAAACTTGCCAGCAATCCCAAAGCCATGATGAGAGCCGTTCAACGAAATCTTACAAAAGTCACATTTGACTACGATGAAACACCGCTCACAACAACCTGGCTGGGGGATGAGATTATCAGGACAAATACAGATCCTGAGCAGACTATTCCGATGGATAGCATTAAGAGGTCCAGGATATGGAGCATATGGGCCAGGCAGGACTTACCTGAAGATGCCTGGCTGTTGAAATGAGAAGGAGAAAACATGAAACTACTTGACGCAACGATTATTCTTTTGCTGTTTGTCCTGGTACGCAGCGCTGATATTGCCATTATGGCGGGCATAGGCCGTGATTATATCCGCGCTATTGCATATAGCCTGGTAGCGCTCTTAGCGCTTATCTTTCTTGTGCTGAGGCTGATATGAGCGAACAAGAATTGATTGAAGCATTAGCAGATAAAGAACATGCGAGCTGGGCAAGATGGATGCTTTACTTGTTCTCGAAATGCAGGGTGCATCCTGATGGGAGGATGGTCATTCCTGCTGAGCTTATAGAACGTTGGGGCAGACAAGTAAAGACACCCTACGCAGAATTGACAGAGCAAGAGAAACAATCAGATAGGGCGGAAGTCGCTCACATCTTGCCCGTCATACATGAGTATGCCAAGTCAAAGAATGAGGAAGCCCTATGAATAAATTAACATACTGGTTTCTGGCCGTGATGCTTGCAGCCTTCTTTTTAAGTGCTCAGGTTTCCCCAGCCGTGAACGCTTTTGAGCATCATCCCGCGCCATGTGCTGACAATTCTCGGATTGTTTTCAAAGAAGATATCAAGCATCGTGAGCACCTGATTGCAACCTTCTTTGTGCTGTATTCTGCGAAGTGCAAAACAGCCTGGGCAGATTTAGAAGTTACAGCTACTGGCTTTAAATGGGAAACTGGAGCGTATGTCCAGCGTTCAGATGGGGTTGTTGCGCTTGCGGATCATAGCCGGCAGCATCATGTCGTGACGAAGCTTTGCTATTTGGTTCGTTTGCGCCGAGGATTGATCTGGTTGGATTTTGTAACAGCTTCAACCCTGGCATCATGCCCCTGGACGCTAATCCGCTTGTAGAAGTTCGTTTGTTTGCGCCGGGCAACATCACATGCCCGATTGCAATGGTGAAACCGATGACGCCGGGCATTCCGATAGCCAGGGGCGGTGCGTGGGATTTTCTTTCCACACCAATCGCAATAGAGGTCAACGTTTTTCGTCATTGAAAAACTCATTAGCCCACATGAACGCTACCCCGGCATTCCTGGCAGCCTCTTCATCTTCTGGTCTATCGCCCACGTACAGCGTCTCTTCAGGTTCTGCCTCAAAATCTGCCATAGCTTCCAGGAGCATACCAGGACCTGGCTTACGTCGATCATCTTCCGCTCGGTATTGTTCAACTTTTGCGGCTGGGTGAGTGTAGCAGATATACAATCCGCCCGCTGATATCCATGCCTCTTTACTCATACGAGTTAATTCAGCCAGGATATCAGATTGTTGCATATATCCAAATGCAACGCCGCCCTGATTTGTTGCTACTGCTAGCCTCACGCCTTGTGTTTTAAGGCTTTTGAGCCTTTCTGCTCTCCCTGGTAGCCATTGCCAATCATCGGCAGACTTACGGAATGTGGCTCCGCTCTTAGTAATAACAAGTGTCCCGTCAACATCGAACATGATAAACTTGTAATCCATCGGGTGCATACTCCTTTCAATCTGTCATGACCACATTATACACTACGGTATCTGTTTTTGCTGTGCTGGCTGCACTGTTGGCTTTCTCAACAATCTTCTATCCAACCAGGGCTTTGCCAGCACATGCCCTAGCGTGAAACAAATCAGGTTAGAAACTGTGGTCAGGGTGATGAGTTCAATGATTTGGGGGAAGTTCACGATGGGATCCTTTCTACAAAAAGAATGTTCCTTCAGGATTAGCAACGCCCCCATTGAAGCTATCTAAGCCGGAATCGTCTTCAATCTTGGAAGCATGCCAGCATTCCAGGTGGTGTTCAAAATCAATGATGCAAAAGACGCCCAGCAGCGTTATAAACCAATCGCCCCCGGTCCAGGGCGGGATATACTGATTGAATTCAATTTCACACTCTGCATAAAATGACTCGGGCGCCCCGTCTTCAGGCGTCCAGTCAATCACGCCTACATCCTGGCACGCTGCCAGGACAATTTCAATCAGCTTGCCGATCAATTCACACCCTTGCATGGACACCTCCTGTATCATGTGGCAACTTAGGGAAAGGGCGCTTGAGCAGGGCACGTTTCAAGCGGGCATACTCTTTCTGCTCTTCAATCCAGTCCAGCAGCCAGAACAAGCCAATAAGCAATAGAGCAAGACAAAACACAAAGAACGTTGCAGCCAGCCCTAGCAAGAACGCGCCCTTCACGAGGTCCCAAATCAGGTAGTCAGGCATTAGATCACCCCCTTGATTATCAGCGTGGGCATTTTGCGAATATCACCATCCATCATGGTGATATTCGCACTCATCACCATGCGACGATAAAAGGAGCTGCGGTTGTACCATATTTCAACAGATTGGACCCGGACAACCTGTTTCTGGCTCCTAGGATTGATACCAACAGCGTCTAGCGCCTGTTGGAGCATTGAAACGAACAGCCACATTACCTCACCTCCCTTGCAGGGGGTAGAAGGGAGGGCAGGTGTTGCGTTTGTTCCCCATCTCTGAAATGTTCACGTTTCACCATGCTGGCATGGTGTGCCCGCGTCAAATCCCCTATTTTCATGGGTTCTGTATGCCTTTGTATCTGCTGAATTGGCACAAACCAGTATTGAGCGTTGCAGCCAGGACAAACCCAATACTGGCCATCAAAATGCAGTTGAGCATGACACTGAACACACTGATGGAAGGGTGTTGGCTGCCAGGTAGCCTCATAACTGCCCATGTACCGATATTCCGCGGGAAGCTTTTGCAGTATTGCCAGAGCTGCACGCTGGATGGCATGAGCCAGCAGCATCAAGAAAAATTTCATGGTCGGTTTCCTTCCTTTGGGAGTAGAGCTTTCGCCCGGTTCAACACATCTTCAGCTATAGCATCCGATTCAACAGTTGAAGGCCAGCGGCATTGCTCTTCAATGAAAATCTGCATATCGCTGACAAGCATCTGCAAGGGCTTTACATGGGCCGTATTCAGCTTTTGGGCAACCTCGTTATAGAGTGCCCGCGCTATTTCAGGTAAGCAATTCCAATCTGAAATCGGGCTTCCTTTGGGCTGTGTGGCTTGCTCAGCAGCTACATGAATATCTTTTCCGGTAATCATTTTGTTTCCTCTGGGCCAGGGCGTACAATTTCCTGGCATACGGCTATCACCTTCCCTTGCAAGGGGTTGGTGGGATCGTCTTCTAAGCGGGTGCTGATAATCCTGTATTGGATGTGTGCTGCAACAATATTCTTGCCGGGTAACGTGTCAGCAAGCCTTTGGGCGGCTTCTCTGCTCATCTGGATGCCTTCATATGGGTAGCCATAGGTAGCTACAATCATTTCAAATTGTTCGCTCACGATTCCACCTCTTCACTAAAACACACCCTACGCATCGGACATTTGGCAGCCAGCCTATCATTTGGGCTTCCGCACACCCGGGCCGGGAGTTTTGACGGGCCGTGTTTCTTTGTCATGATGGTAGCGCCCTTGACATCGTACATGCGATGGATGTACAGGCGGGTAAGCTCTTCATTGTGCTCTATCACCCAAATTTTCAGGTCCTGCGAGTTCTTGTTCTCCACAAGGATAATACCGCGCTTCAGCCCCAGCAGGTGCAAGTAGAGATTGCACTGAAGCATAGCAGCTTCGGGCGGATCACCAACAAGCATAAACCTATCAAACGTCTCCTGCTTGTAGCCTTTTATTTCCACCACATACACTTCGCCGGCGAACCTTAGAATCGCGTCTGGCGTGAACCACAGTTCCCTGGTTTCATCGTAGTGAGCCTGCTCAGCTTCGATGCAGTCGCCAAACTTTTTGAACAGGTCCTGCCATCGCTCGTGAAGCGCCCAGCCATTTGCAAACACAGCGTTCTGATGAGCATCCCACGGCTTAGGCTCTGGCTGCTCTGCATGCTCAGGATACACATTGTTCAGCACGTGGCGACGTGAGCACCATTCATGGTCAGGGGCTAAAACAGAAGACGCATGAAGGCCCGTACGGGGCGCTTTTTGAGCGCCCCACTTGAGAAGCATGCTATTGATATGGACTGTCAGAAGCTCAGCTTCAAGATCAAAAGTCTGGGATTCCACTATCCTCTACCTTTCCATTGCTAGCTGAAACAACCGGAGCCCCTACAGCGCGCATAGGACGCGCTATCTCAACATCAGATTTAATCCGCTCACGGCTCTGCTTAGACAAGTCATCAGGCAATGCCCTGGGTGCATTGGGGCTGAGCGTGGTGGTGTACGTGGTGTCCAGTTGCGCCCCCTTGCGCTCAATCACGAAGTCGTAGAGCGTAATATTATGCGTATCCGCTGTGTTGTATGCCCCCACAAGAGCGCTGAGAATGCTTGAAGAAGGTTTCATCTCCAGTATCCTGACGCCCTTTACCGGCTGCTCGTTGCCTTCCTGATCGGTATAGGTGAGCGGCGCCCATTTCTTTGTTATCGGGTCCTGTTTCAGTGCGCCATGAATGTAGACCGGCAGGTAGAACCGGTTCTGCGCAGACAATTTTTTGTCTGTCGCAGCGTCTTTGCAGTGCTGGCACTCTTGCCCGAAATCTGCCGCGCAAACAGCAGAGACATCATACTTTTTTGTAGCTGAATTGAATTTCTCGTGAAATCTGAGCATCACATAATCACGCATGTTGAGAAGCGGCCTGACAAGGGCTCTCTCTCCATCGCGAATCGAGAAAAAGAAAGGGGCAAAGCCCCCGCTCTTCTCAGCAGCACGCTGCATCTCTTCGTCGAGTACTGCCATTGGATCGTTGAGATCAACTACCATTTTTGATTGTTCCTTCTTTCTTTGGTTTGTTTTTCTTGCCCCCAAATGGGGAAAGCCTTGCAGGGGATTGGACCCTGCCGCCCGCCTTGACGGTGAAGGCTGTTGAAAATAATGCAACAAAGTGTTGCATTAAATGAAACACTACGGTTTGGATTGAAGCTCCGCTTCTTTCACATAGAAGATGTTTCCAGATTTGATTGACTCAACTTTGTAGTCATAGCGTGTGATGCCAGGCTCTGCTATTTCAAGAACCTTTAGCACGGCTTTAGACCTGATAGGGCGGTCAAACTCATCATGCGTGATGCCAGAAAAATAGACCCTGGCACCCACTTCGTACTGCCTGGTAGCGTTCATTGATCTGTTTCCTTTCCCGGGGCTCTTAGAGCCCCATCATTGACATTTCAAAGTAGCAACGGCGGGTATCTTCAGCGCCATTCGCCCGGCAGTCGAAACGAGCGAATAGCAGGAGAAACTTTTGAGCTTTGTTCAACTCTTGAATTAAAGCGATTTGATGCTTGCATTGCTCAGCAGGATTGAAGTGTTTAGCCTTGCAATCGCAGTGCTCAGGAGTGGTTTCATAGGTTTTATGTTCATCGGTAAAGCTCTTTATGGTCATTGGTTCGTCCTTTCGAATTTCAATTGCTATGTATAGAGTATACCAAAGTTTATTGAAGTTGTCAATAGTATAGACAATTTCATTTTAATTTGGTATACTATCATCAAGTCCAAATAACAGAAAGGAACCGAACCAATGACCGAAAAATTTTACACCGTGCAGGAGGTAGCCGCCCTGCTCAACTACCATCAAGTAACCATCCTCAAGCGCATCCGGCAAGGCAAGCTCCAGGCAACACGCAGCAATGGCGAGAGCGGCGTGTTTCGCATCTCAGAGAAAGCGCTGCGAAAATACCTGGCGCAAGGACAAACAACCCGAGAAATCAGCGGGACGCTCACCAATATTGAGCATGGCGCGCTCTCCCTGGATTGGGTTGTCTACCGCTTGACGCCTGAACTTGAGCGGAACATTTCCCGACATTTCAGCGTGGGCGACGCGGTGAAAATAGAAGTGTTTACCGATTCCGATTACGTGAAAAATGTCGTCAATCAGGGCCATTTCGCCCTTGAGGTGTGATGATGTGGGATGTTGAGCCAGAAGCCGTTTCTGCAAAACGAGCAGGCATTCTGTTGAATATGAGTTCTTCTACGAAGAAAAGGTATTGTGGTGAATATGGACATAGAACTGAGGCCATACCAGGAAGAATGCATCAAACTGATTCTGAACGCTTATGAGCAGGACCCACATGGCACAGAACTTTTAGTGCTACCTACAGGCGCTGGTAAAACAATTTGTTTTGTTCAGGTTATCAGTGAGCTATCAAAAAAATATGGCTTAAACGCCCTTGTGGTAGCACATCGTGACGAATTATTGGACCAGGCGGCTGATAAGTACCGCATGATGAAACCTGATGCCATTATCGGCAAAGTTGGAAGTGGGCGGCATGAGTACGGGGGAGAAGTTACCGTGGCTTCTGTAGCTACGATCAGCCGCCCTGAGCACATCAAACGCTTGAAGCAATTTGGCTACGACCTGGTCATCATCGATGAAGCTCACCACGTGGCTGCTAATGGCTACCAGGCAGTGCTGGATGCCTTGCAGGATAGTTTCAAGCTGTATGTCACTGCGACGAGCGACCGACTCGATAGCAAGCCCATTATTGATAAAGCACCCCTGTACTTAGCTTCCATCATTGATATGATACGAGACGGGTTTTTATGCGATGTGAAAGCAATAGCTATCAAAACTCACATCTCGCTTGACGAGCTACATACCCAGGCTGGGGATTATAAGCAGGATGAGCTTGAGCAAGCCATAGACACCCCTGCACGGAATAACCGTGTTGTGGATGCTTATCGAGAGCATGCTGACGGGCGACGTACATTGTGTTTCGGGGTAACGGTCGCCCACGCTGCCCATTTGACGCAAGCATTCACCTTGCAGGGGGTAAGCGCTGCGTTAGTGACTGGTGAAACGCCGCTTGAAGCCCGTAGGGCTATCTATGCCGATCTGAGAAGCGGTAAAGTGAAAATCATCTGTAATGTGCTCGTCCTGACTGAAGGGTTTGACGAGCCAAAGATAGAGTGCATCATCATGGCGCGCCCTACCCAGTCCAGGGCGCTCTATGTGCAGTGCATCGGACGTGGTTTACGGCTTGCACCGGCAAAAGAGAACTGCATCATTCTCGATCTGACCGATAACTGCCTGAAGCACCGGTTGGAGCCGCAATCGCTGAAGAAAATCCTCAACAAGAACATCAAAGATGATGAGAGCCTAATAGAAGCCATTGAGAGAGAAGAGCAAGAAAATGCAGAACACGAAGTGCGGATCAGGAAGCTCAAAGACCGGCGCGATAAGGACATTAAAGTTGACCTACTTGAAAAGCTAATTTGGCAGGAACGAACTGACGGAATGTTCATATTAGAAGTTGGGCCAATGAAACATCGAATAGCCCTTGTTCCTTGCAAGGATGGATATGAAGGCAATTATGCAGTGTGGGCAAGGCTTGCCCCTGATTTTGAAGGGCAAAAGTGGCTCGATAATGCGCCCCTGGATTGGTGCCAAAGTTTCAGCGAGAAGAAAGCCAGGATGCTCTTAGCAGATAGAGACGCTGTGAAGCTGGTAGACCGTAACGCGCCATGGCGCAATCAACCTGCTAGCGAAAAACAATTAGAATTGCTGAGAAAATTCCGGGTACCATTTGTGCCTGAACTGACCAAAGGGCAAGCGGCTGACATTCTGGATCCGATTTTTGAAAAGCTACAAAAACGCCGTGAGGCACAAGAGAGGAAAGCAATATGAGCGAAGAGCTAAAACGTTCCCTGCTGGCCGCTCATCTGGAAGCATCTGTACCTTTTCTCATTCATGATTATATCAAAGCGGGCGGACCATCTGAACAAGATTTCGCCCGCGCCAGCCTCGTCTACCCTACTGAAATTGGCTCACATGGCGATGCCCTGATGTATCGAGAAAAAGGGCAAACCGCCCGCATGATGAATATCCTTGCCGATGGAGTAGCCATTCTGGCTTTTGGCCCTGGCGGCATCACTCTGTTCGGTTGTCATTTTGAAGCCAAAGTACCTGAAGAGAAGGAAATCAGCGCATGAACACACCCTTTACCGAACTCCCCATCCCAAAGCGCACAAAAGAATATGTCGTCATCGTCAAGGAAATGAGCATCGTTGAAACCGACGCCTGTACTTCAATGGTAGGAAACGGTTTATGTCAGCTTACCGCTACCTGGCAGTGCGCGATCTGCAATTGCTGGACGTGTGACCTGCACGAACACAAACTCAAGCAGTTCATTCCACCTGGCGCAAGAGATCAAACCATGGCCTATTCCATGTGCGAAAACTGTGGCAAGCTATCACGGGACGAGCAGAGACGAGCGTACAGGTTTCAGCGAGAGATGAATGAAGGATAGAAGATGGCAGAGCAGATGTTCAACCCTGGTGATAAGGTAATCAAACGCAATGAGCGGATTGCAGCCAACTATGGGCATGTCATGGACGTAGAGGCGAGACAACGCGAATCGGGTCTGCATATCGCGGTCTACTTTCAGCGCCAGGTGTGGATAAAACCGGAAAACTTGATGCTCTTCAGTACATGGAAAGCGCAACAAAATGTGAAAGTAAAAAGTCTCAAAAACTACTGGGTACAAAGCTAGTTGGTAAAAGGACATCCGCTAAAACCAAGAGAGAGCCCAAAGGCACAAAGCGCCCCCAGGCTCTCTCTTGCTGTGTTGGCTGGCTACGTTCTACTTCTTCTCTTCATCCTCAATTGGCACAACCTTATTCAGTTCTTCCAGGTCGGATTTTTTGAACAAGATCACATTTTTTCGCCGTGGGCTTCGGTACTTCTGAAGCTTTGGCTCAAAATTGCGCTCAAACGTGGGAAAGCTGGTCCCGAGAAATTCAATGGATTCTGACTTATTCAGATACATTTCACCATTCATCACTGTTGGCACTTGCATGTGTCCTTCCTTCCCAGCGCATATCTATACGCGCTTGTTTCTGATTATAACACATCTCACTATTATATATAGTATAACACAAGAAAAAGCCTACTTTTGCATGAAAATAGACTTTTTTAATGGAATTTATTAAACTTTATACTTATTGAGATAAATGCGCTCTCAACCCTTGTATTTCCGCATGCAACAACCCTTCCACAGAGCCCAGCTTGATATCATCAGCTTCTAACACAAATTCTACCCAGGCGATTTCGCCAGATGATATGTCTAAGAAGGGCGGGAAGCCTAGTTTGTCTGCACGTTCAATGGTTTGATTTTGATGAACCCTTCTCTCATCCCAGCATCGCTTGCAATATTTTCCCGTCGTATCCTGCTCATATGCCGGCTTCTTCTTATGCCAAATGCAAAACCCTTCCACAATGGGAAGCGGCTGTTCAGGAAAGGCGTCAAGTGGCTCAAGTGAATAGGATGATGTGTTGACAGGTTGAGCAGACACAGGGGATGCTACAGCCTTCTCAGGGGCAAATTGAGCAGATTGCAAGCCAAGCTCAACCCAGGATGCTATGGGTTGACCGCGCTGGAGCATGTCATTGGCGTCTTTCTTCCAGGGCTTCCAGCGAATTGCATTTGGAATAGTTTCAAGCCAGAATTGTGCACCGTCATCCCCAGCTGGATCATTGTCAAACGATTGAAGGACGAGAGAAGCTGTGTTGAGAAGCTCTATCCAGCGTTGTGTTCTACCTCTGCTGGCTGAGCCGGTTGCAACACAAGCTATATTGAACTTCGTTTCCTGCAAGACTGAGAGACAATCAAATTCCCCTTCCACCATCATAACCGGCATAGGGGGCTGATCTGGAAAAGCAGGGTTTAGTGACTTCAGTGGAAGAATACTATCAGCACAATACAGCCCTTCTCCGCTGCCAACAACTTGCCCATACACAAGTTCAGTCTTCGGATCCGCCCAGGGCCTTTTGATGCAAATTTTCCACACATCATCGCCAGAGATCCACGGAATAACAATCCCATCAGCGATCCGCACCACGTCTTTCGATGTTTGCTCTTGTGAGAGCCCCCAGCTTTCAAGCGGCGCTGTGAACCATCTTCCATCTCTTGCAAGGGGTACATAACCCAGCCGTGCAGATTTGATTGTTTCGTCTGTGAAACCGCGCCCACGCAAGTATTCAAGCGCTTTTTGCCCACCAGGAAGCCATAGATAACGTTCTGCTCGCTGAATGAAATCAGAAGCTGCTGCTTGCCATGCAGGGGATGGTGGATCATCGTAGAAGTGCTGTGCAGGTGCTATGTATTCCATTTCTGCGAATTCTAGCTCGACAAGAGCCTGCTTAAAGGTCAAATTCTCATAGTCGATCAGGAACTGGATTGCATCGCCAGATCGCCTGCAGGCACGACACCAATAATGGGGGCGCTCACTGTGATAGGGCCATACTCTAAAACGATCACGCCCTGTACCAGCGCTATGAACAGTCGACTCGCAAAAAGGACATGCGCTGGCATATTCGCCCCCCTGAGAATTGGCTATGCGGGCGAAAGTGAGAGATGCATGCTGTTCGATCAAAACTTTTAAGTCAATGTGAGCAGTATCAATCATCTGTATCTACTTCCTTGCAGGGAACTGTCGAATTGTCAGTTGTCGAACTGTCAACATCAATATATTTTTTCGACAGTTCCTTTTTCATAATTCGACAACTATCCCCTGCACGGAAAACAACTGTCGAAAAAAGTTATCCGATTCGACAACTCGACGGTTCGACAATTCGACACTTAAAATGGCGCTTCCTGGGTTTGCTCTTGTTGGGCAGATTCTTCACTCTGCTCAGCCATAATATAACGAATAGCCCGCGACGTCTTCTGCTCTGCCAGCACCTTTCCATGTACCAGGGCCAGCAAGACATCTTTTATTCGTCCCATATCCACATTAGTCAGATATCGGGAAAGGTCCCGCGCTGTTGGGGGCTCTTTAAGAGCAGTCAGTTTTCGCACATATTGCACAATCTGATCTTCGATTCTCTTGGCAGAGGTCGGCTCGTCAAGCGCAACGTTCACTTGTACATAGAGTTCGTGCAAGCTCTTACGCCAGCCTTCTGCTATTTCTTGCGCCCTTGCCCAGTGCTTCATCTCAATAATGCCATTGCTTTCCAGGCTAGCTAAGAGTGCAGCAACCCGCATGGCGCGAATGGCCAGCCTGGAATACGATCCTGCCAGGTCTCGATTCTTCATAGCTGCAATCATCTGCTTTAAGGCTGTTCTATACCGCGCCCATGCTTCCCACACGCCTTCACCGAATTGGCATTCGGTTTCAGATAGTGGATCCTTCTCTACATCAAAGGTTCCTGTTTCACGGCCTTTCTCATCAAATTTGATATCAATGCCAATGTGGGGCATACCTAAACGATAGTGCCAGGTACTTAACTGAGAAGAAAGCTCATAGGGAACGGGTATTTCACCAATTTCAAATGGGGCGTCAATATATGTGTCTGGAGGTGGACAGATAAACGAGAAACGAGCCCATAAGCCAGTAGACCAGAATGGCCCGCCCGTTTTCGCTTCACGCTTGATATCAGGGGGCGTCATGCAACCAAGCAGGGCAAGATAGGGCTTATCTACGGTTTCTGTACCTCTGCTTTGTGTTGCATATGAATACTCATCTGCACACTTATCCAGCTTGAGCAATAAACCTTGCAGCTCCGCCATAACGCCATTTGCTTTGAGCATGCTTCGAATGAGCTGACCAAACTCATCATAAAACCAACCGCGCTGGCCAGACATGGCTAAGCGGCGTTTGATTTTCTCTTGCTTTTCTTTTGACAGGCTGGAATAGTCTTTCGGCACGGTTCCAACCATATCAGAATGCAGCTTCTGTGGAGTTGTTTCGTCACTGCCTAACATCCAGCGTAACCCAGCTGCTTGTAAGACGTTGATAGCCACTTCAGCCGTTTCAGACTTGGCATAGAGTGAGGTCGTAGCAACTAAGAGCAACATAAGCGGAGTATATTGTTTCTTCCTCAAAGGGATTTTGACACGGCGCCCAGCGACAGTTGACAGAACCCACAGCCCGCAAGCTTCATGAAAGCCATCATAGCCTTCTGGTGAGGTACGTCTTGAGTATCGGATATATTCATCCAGCCAGGGCGATGCGCCCATGCTGGCATCCTCTGAGAGTTGTGCGGATACTGGTAGCGGGGGAATCGACGGTTGCTCTTCTTCATCCCTTGCAGGGGGTGGTTGTTCTTTCGGCTGCAACAAAGCAGCAAAGCCGGGGTAGCTCTTCGTGTTTTGTGCGTAACTTTGTATTGTTCCTTCTAACGCCTCTTGCCCATATTCCTTGCGGATAAAGAGCAAGTTATTCATCACGCTGTACCACTTACCTGGAGGTGGAGTAACTAGCTTCCCTTGTCTGAGTTCTGCGATCCAGGCTCGTGCTAACTCGTCATGGTCAATGGCTCTGTGTCCATTGGTGCCTGTATAGCCTTGTTCGTACTGCGTCATGCCTTCACCCCCTGCACAGACCACAGCACCAATTGATAGGCTTTATTGAGCTTGATGAAAGCCAGGTGATCACCGCCATGATCGGGGTGTTTTACCATTGCCAGTTGCCTGAAGGCTTTTTTGACTTCCTGCTCTGTTGGGTGTGCCAGGGCTGAAAAACCAAGTTTGATCAAGGCTTCAGTGAGTGTTAATCCGGTTGAAGTAGGACGAGATGGGGGCCTGGATTGTTGTTCTCTTTTTCGTTTGGCTTCTTTTTCTGCCGTATCGTCATAGGTCCAGGAAGCTTCCCAGGAGTATGTGCTGTCAGAACGATTGAATGATGAGTGCCAATCGCCCTTTCTATGCTCTTGTTTAAACCTGGCTTCTTCTTCTTCCTGTTTTCGCTCTGACTTTGTTTCGCCCCACAGGTCCTCTTGATGCTCAAGCATCCACCGGTGTTCAGCCTGACTACGCATCGATGCATAGTTTTCAAAGTAGTCCTGGTATTTGAGCAGAATGCGCTCAGTGATGAACCATCCGCCTTTGCCGTTGAAGTACGTAGGGTCCCAGCGACAGTTGATCTTAGCGCTTTTTCGCTGTTCATCCTTGAAGTGTTCGAGCATCGTATAGAAATCACCGTTTTGGCCGGTGAAGCGGATGTGCCAGCCGAGGTCTGTTTTATGAAGAAATTGAATGCGGGCTATTGCCATAGTTACTTGCTCCCTGAAGCATCAACCCCCAGCAGACAACGTACGATGATTTCTAAGCGCGGGTTCTTCTCATCGACTTCCTTCAGGGCGACCAGGCGTGTCACCTGGTTATCATTCAAGTCCAAATGGCGAAACACAGCATCCAGGGCGATTTTGATACCGCCGTCCAGGTCCCGCTTCCACATCGATGAGAAGTAAAAGGTTAATTCAACCGACAGCGGAACCTTGATCTTGGCGTTCCTGATAGCATTTATCATTGCGAAGTCATGTTCGCCACGAGTAAGCAAGAGCGCTGCGTCAGCCTTATACTGCACAGCCTCCTCAGTCAATGCAAGAGAAATTCCCCGCCCACGATACACAGGCTGGTATGAGTGGTTAATCCCAACTGGAGGCAAGGGCAATTCAACAGAAAAAATTTGAGTGGGAGCTTCAATACCAAATTTGATAGGCTGATTGAGGATGGGCATAGATCACGACCTTTCAAAAACACACATCAAAAGAGAGATGTCTAGCATAGTCCCTTGCAAGGGGGCCTGCTAGAGAGAAACGTTAATGGGCACCTGAGCGTACACGCTCGTTCATGTTGATATGCTACCAGTATATCAAATTTCATTAAAGTTTGCAACACTATTGACAAGTTCATAGAAAATAGCTAAAATGTATAAGAGTGGAACGTCACTAGTGTGAATAAAAGAAAGGACCAAACAATGGCCGAAACCATCAGTACCTCTAGCTACGAACGCCGTGTACGCATCTCGACCAGGACAAATGATGTAGGGTCGGTAGAAGAACTGCACGCCCGCTTCACCGGCAAGACAGTGACCTTGACGAGAGTTTCAACTGCCAGGAAACCGAAAAGTTTCCGGCTTGATGAAGTAGAATTAGATCAGGCTTTTACCGCGCTCATAGCGTACAAGAAGTGGCTTCTATGGCACCAGGATGAGCTAGACGCAGCAAAAATTCTTGTCTACCAGGACAAACTGGAGCCGGGCGATATTAACTTCAGAGAGGAATATCATGAGGACGGACAAGAGTCCTACGAAATCTACCGCGTGGAAGGCTGGCCCAAGAACGGCGATCCATACCTCCAGCATGAAACCATCTGGGAACATGTTGCACTGGAGGACCTGGTTGAGCAAATCAAGGATGCTCAAGCGCGAGTGAAAGAAGGAACCGTGCAGGGGGAAACGGAAGGGCTAGACATGAAAGAAGGCAGAGATTTTACTGAGCATCTCTACCTGAGCGAATAATCGCCGCGCAGGTCCGACAACAACAACAAGCCGTACTTCTGCCTTGCAGGGGTGCGGCTGTAGTGTATAATGAGAACAATGGAGGTAGCTATGAGACGTTACTTGAGAAGGAAACTCTACTCCTGGATAGAGCGCCATATGTTGAGCGACATCAAATACTGGTTTCCTGCATGGACTGAGAAGTTCAAGTCAGCATTTCGGCTGGAGCAATAATATGGATGAGTTAACATCTGAGATGAAACTTGAAATAGGGCGGATGCTCCAGGAAGGTGTGAGCGACCTGGGCATAAAAGTAGTGATAGATGCATGGAAACGGCAAAGGGCCATAGACCCACATGCTACCTATGCCGCTTACATTGAATACGGCCTACCGCCCATAGACCCAAACAAAACTGTAGAAGGCTCCCTGGTTGAGACTGATGAAACGAGATTGATCGATGGCAATAGATAGCCAGCGCGCAAAGCTCTTAGAATTCCTGCAATCAGATATTACTCACGCACGCTTTATCAACGCCTGGGTCACTGAGGAGCTTCAACACAAGCTAGAAGATGTCCGCTGGCTTTCTATCCGCAATGAGATACAGCGAGATAAAGAAGCTGAAGAAAAAGCCAATGATGGATGGACACACTGGAAGCATGGAAAGCACGTCATCTTTACGCTTCGCTTTGCCGATGACACCCAGTTCGTGAAAGCAGTAGAGAGGCAGGAATTGGCAACGACATGACCACAGCCAACTGGGAAAGCATCAGAACTGAATACGAGCAGGGCGATAGCTTGCGTGTCCTGGCTGCTCGGCATGGCGTTGGCGTGACTACTATCCACGATAGAAGCAAGTCCGAACGCTGGGTCCGAACGCTGGGCGAACGCAAGACGAACACCGAACG
>WNFX01005363.1_pt1 | contig 15972 bp, 11 predicted proteins | sample 5400111 | NCBI WGS metagenome assembly WNFX01 (sample SAMN13153363, study PRJNA577476) | soil metagenome | isolation source: 40 cm soil or saprolite under grassland replicate 1 | place: USA:California | collected 2016-06-15 | reverse complement strand
TAGTGATCCTAATCCCTGGGGAACAATGGCAAACCGTGTCTGGGGTGAATTCGCATTTATTGCCATATTTGCTATTCTCAATAGCGCCCTGGCGAATACAAATGCTGGAGTGAACGCTGCAACTCGTGTGCTCTACGCAATGGGACGTTCCAAGACTCTCCCGGGACCGCTTGCTCATATTAACCATCGCTTTCGCACTCCCGATATCGCAATCATCTTTACGATGATATTAGGCGTTGTCTTGACCCTCTGGCTTGGCTTTGTTTATGGGCCTACAATAGCGTTTGCCTTAATAGGAACGGTCATTACCATTCCGATACTGATAGTATATATGGCTGCTTGCCTTGCCGTTCCATTCTTCTTTCTTCGTGAACACCGGGATCGTTTTAACGTGGCGCTGCATATTATCTTACCTGCGATACCTTTTGTTGTTTTGATCTTCCCTGTATTGGCACAGTTTATACCTGCTCCTCCCGCGCCACTCAACCTGGCTGGCCCTCTTTGTGCCGCCTGGTTCGTACTCGGCTTGATTGTCCTTGCCTTCCTGAGCTTGCGTAGGCCAGCAGCTTTGGCCAGCAGCGACAAGCTCTATCTTGAGGGGTAAGGAAAGTCATCCTGGACTGTGGTTCTTTGAATTGAAGTGAACTATATCTTTGAATGAAAGGAGTGACCGATGGCAACTCATCATCTCGACGACACCCAACCTCATGCTTTTTGGGACAATTCTTACCCGCCACGCCTGCGCATCCAGCCTGGCGATACTGTCGTATTCGAAACCCTCGAAGCATCAGCGGGACAGGTTGGTCCTGATTCCGCGTCAGAGGTGGTCAGAAACCTAAACTTCGACCTCATTCACCCGCTCACTGGTCCAGTATATGTGGAGGGAGCTGAACCGGGTGATGTCCTTGTGGTCGATATCATCAGCATCAAACATAAGGGATGGGGCTGGAACGCTGTTATACCAGGTTTCGGCTTACTGGCAGAAGATTTCCCAGACCCTTACCTGCATCACTACAAATTAGGGGAGACTACCTGTGAATTCAGACCCGATATTCAAATCCCCTACGAGCCATTCTGCGGTGTAATGGGAGTTGGTCCGCGTGAATCGGGTCGATTTAATACCATTCCGCCACGTGAGAATGCGGGTAACATTGACATCCGCCATCTTACTCCTGGCTCGAGAGTGTTCTTTCCGGTCCTGGTACCAGGCGTGCTGTTCTCCTGTGGGGATTGTCACTCGGCACAGGGTGACGGCGAGGTCAACGGCACTGGCATTGAAACCAAAATGTCTGTGACGCTGACGTTTAACTTGCAGAAAGGTGCAAACATACCAGAACTGCGTTTCATCACACCAGCAGGCAAAAAGCTCACGGTCGCCGATGAGGGTGGCTACTTCGTTACTACAGCGCACGGTCCTGATCTCTTCAAAGATACCCAGCAAGCAATTCGCTATATGATCGATTACCTGTCCTCTAAGCACAACATGACGCGTGAGCAAGCCTATTGCCTGTGCGGTGCTGCAGTGGACTTAAAGATCAGCGAAGTCGTGGATGCACCCAACTGGATCGTGTCAGCGTACCTGCCGCTGAGCATTTTCAAGTAATAAGGATGTGTGAAGTCGGGGCGCGATGTATCGTGTCCCGACGTCTCTTGGAAAGAATGGGCAAGAGAAGAATGTACGTTGGGCACAAGATTATGAATTATAATAGGTGCCTGCGAGAGGACTCGAACCTCCAACCAATCGAGTGAAGTAGATAGCTGGTGCGTTACCTTACGGTCCGCCTTCAACAACCCCTTCCCGAACCGGACGTGCGGCTTTCACCGCATCCGGCTCTCCAGGGCTATGCGTTACAGCCCCTGCACCCCTTCCCTATTTAGATAGGTACTATGAGTGCTCCGTCACCATGAGGCTTTTACCTTTTAGGTGATCCCGCAGTTCTCTTGATAACCTGGTCCGTACTTAGGTTTCCGTTCGGTGTTTTGCTCGTTTGTTACGAGTGCCTACAGGGGAGATGTTTAACGACCCTCTTAATCTTATTCAATCGTTAACCCTGTACTTACGCGATGTATCTCACGTAGGGGCTATGGTATACCAGCACACCTCGGATTCGACAAACCCAGTCTAACCATATACGGCCTAGCTGCACAGGTCTTGAGGCAAGTGATGACCTCTCACCGTACTTTTCCGTCCATGCTGCTGTCCCTTATCCCTTTCGGGTTCAGGTAAGGAGGCGCTTTAACCACGTCCATCCCAGTGGTGTTGACCTTCGTCAACAAGGTTATCAAAAGCACAGCGGCGCACTTAAGAGTCGACTGCTCTGCCATTGAGCTACGCAGGCTTGACGGCGTCAGTATAGCATAGGCTGTCTGGGAGTGCAATACCAAAATCGCCAGTTCAGAATTCGATTCTCTGGCAGCTCACTCGCCAGCCGCAATACTTTCCCAAAGAAACGATTTAGACTCCCCTTGCTTTTTGGCCATCCAGATGGTATTATATAAATAAAGATTTATAAAAGTTTTGTTTATGTAAGAGGGGTGTATGATACCAGATGAACGAATGGCGTGAACTTAAAATCATGATGAAGGCGTTAGCTGATATGGCTCGCCTAACCATTGTGTATCATTTGGTGCAGCACAAAGAGATCACTGTTACCTCTTTGACAGACCTGCTGGGGCTGAGCCAGCCACTTGTCTCATGGCATCTGCGCAAACTCCGGCGAGCCAATTTGATTACTACTCGCCGCGTTGGTCGCCAGGTCTACTGTTCCCTGAATATAGACCGCTTTGAACTCTGTGTCCGATACCTGCAGGGTCTTATTGATCCAGCCAACAGCCTGGAATCCTTTCCGGTAGGCGCAGCGTTGGTTGAAGCGGAAATGAGCTTAGAGGACTAGTAAAAGGCGCCGCTCACAATGATGAAGAAGGCATAGATGGGTGCATCGTGGGAGGTTCCCGTTTGCCCTAGTAGTTTAGAAAGAAGTATTTAGAAGAAAGAGCATGATTACGAGTAAACAAAGTAAAGCGATTGGAAGCTCCGAGAATGCAGGCGTAGGCACTGCTATGTTGAAAAAACGCAGGCAGATGACCCAGAGCCAGGCACATTACGCAGGTATGTTAGGCAGGGCCGATTTGCATATGCACAGTACTTATAGCGACGGTATTGGCACTATCCAGCAGATCCTGCATCATGTCGAACATAATACCGACCTGGATGTCATCGCGCTTACCGATCATGACGTAGTTGAAGGCGCATTGCGGGCACGCGATCTATGGGTAAAGGGTGACTATCGCTTTGACTTTATTGTAGGAGAGGAAATCAGCACCAGGGAAGGTCATATGCTAGCGCTTTTCATTGAAAAACGCATTCCGCCGAATTTACATATTGAGCGCAGCATCGATCTTGTGCATGAGCAAGGAGGGCTTGCGATAGTTGCTCATCCACTCAATCCCCTCTTCCGCCATAGCTGTCAACGCGAAGTGCTGGATCGTATTTTTGCGACCAATGATGTCTGGCTTGACGGCATAGAGACGTGGAACGCCAGTTTTTGTGGTATCTATACAAATCGCTTGGCGATGAGAACTAACCGAGAAGTGTATGGCTGGCCGACAAGAGCTAGTCCAATTAGTTACAAGTATGATACAATAAGGTTATGTTTAGCAGACACATACAGCAACGAGTTCGGCAATTCGTCACACTAATAATGCAACCGTTGGCTCGACTAGGTGTCACACCAAATACCTTGACCGTATTAGGGCTGTTGCTTAGTTTAATAACGGCCTTTGTATTAGCTCAAGGTTTGTTATTGGCTGGTGGCTTGCTGGTGTTGTTTGCTGGAATCTTTGACATGTTTGATGGAGCGATGGCCCGTGCTCGCAATGTCGCCACAACTTTTGGGGCATTCTTCGACTCGACGCTTGACCGCTACTCAGAAAGTATTATCCTATTTGGGTTACTCTACTATGCAATACAAACGCCAGGACTGCAAGATCGCTTCTGGCCTTTTCGATATGAGCAACCCTGGATGATTGCCCTCATTTATATTGCTGTGGTGGGCTCATTAATGGTTAGCTACGCGAAAGCTCGCGCCGAGGGTTTGGGCTTAGAGATCAAAACCGGGTTACTGGCTCGCCCTGAACGTGTCGTCATACTTGCTGTTGGGCTCTTAACTGGTGCTGTTATCTGGGCGTTGATGCTGCTGGCGGTTTTTTCGAATGTGACTGCTATCCAGCGAATCGTCCATATCTGGCGCGTTACCCGGCAGCCTGCGGCAATGACCAAGACGAGAAGCTTCTCCTCTGATGGATATGTGAATGAGAAAAGTAGCACCTCTATTCACCAGCAATTGCCCACAGGGCTGGACGAGGAAAGAAAGCCCTCTGTTCAATCAGTGCACACCAGCATTCCGCCGTTCAATGGTGGTGTACAACAAGAGTAAAGGCAACGGCATAGACAAACAAGACCGGACCGGGTCGTATATCATGGATAAAAGCCTGTCCGAGAATAAAGTGGAAGCGGATGAGTTTTCGCCTATTCATTCACACAACGCGGATTGGTGAAAGAGGTTGTAAAAGGTGATATAAAAAGCTAAGATTGATTGAACCTTTTGCCCTCTCCCGAACACCCGTTGTATTAGCGTGAGACGATTGGCGTGCATATTGTGTTCGCCTCAACCACTTACAATCGAAAATTCTCAATGGCTATAGCCCGTGCTCCGGTCCATTACTGCTGAGACTGGAGATTTTAGTGACAACACAAAATACTGAACCTGAGAATAGCGACGTCAATGAGACGGTCGTTGAGCAGCCATCTGCCTCCGAAACTCCTGCAACAACTGCGGAGACAGATATGGCGACCCCTGCTGATGAGCAGGTTACACAAACCCAAGCGATAGAAGCACAAGCATTTGAGAAAGAGGTTGAAGAAGAGGCGATACGTCCTTTCACTGACTTCATCGAAGAATTTCGTCAAGCGGAAGTCCGTTTTGGTTCTCTTCTAGAAGAGCCAGAGACGCAACCTTTCTCCTCTTTGATGGCGAGCGAAGAACAAGGAGAAAGTCAATTTAACACTAGCTGGGCGAATACACCCTTTGGAGAGAGTACTCTTCTGGAGGGGACGCCATTTGCTGTTGAGGGCGTAGATACCTATGCAAGTACGCAATTTGGCGTGCCTGTAGAGACTGATGGCAATGTAGTGGAAGAACTCTCGGAACCACGTATAATGCCAGAAGGTGAACAATTAACTACCCAGGAACAGGAGCATCCTGCAGTTGAAGCCGAAGGCGAGGCTGAAATTGCTGCTCCAACCGAACGCCCTGTATCGCCACTGTTACGACCTTCATCACGCATGCGTTTGCCACGTCATGAAAGTTTGCGTCATCGCGAGGACCCTGCAGAAGAGGCAAAGGTACAGGAGGAGGATACTGCAGAGGCCGCAGCAACGGCTTCGCTTTCCACCGAAGATATAGATCAGGCGCAAATGCCTCCTGTTGAGTCGACTACTGTAGAAACCAACCCTGAAGAAGAGCAACCACGCCCGGCACGTCGTTATCGTTTTGATCGGCGTGCACCCGCGTCAGCGGTACCAGCTGCACAAGCACGAACAGAAGAAAAAGGCCAACACGTTCCGTCGCCTACCCTTTCTCATACAGACAATGGGCAAGTGGGCGAGGGAGAAGAACAAGCTGCACAGCAACCGATACAACCGGCAAATGTGGCACAGGCAACTGAGCAATCCACACCGAAACAGGCAGTCGCCCAGGAGACAGTGGCAACGCAAGATGCCGAGATCGCAAAGGAGGCCCAGGGAGCATCCTCTAAGGCTGTGCAAGATAGGCGTAGGCGACATGGGCAGGAACGACAACGTGGGAAAGCGAAGGCAGCTCCTGCTACATCTATCCCTAGCACACCCGTACCTGAAGTGGCTGAGCTAACTAGTGAAGCGCAAGCACCAGAAGTTGCGCTCGAAGACCTGCCTCCATTAGAATACTCAGAGTTGCAGGCTGCCAGTTCACGGAGACGGAGACGGAGACGCTCTTCCAGTGCGAGTTCAACAGCTGCTGCACTGAATAACAATACTCCGGCTGCCAGCACACCTGCGACGGGGGATTCGCCTGCACCGGAGGTACAAACGCCGTCGACCTTATCCCCTATATCTCCCGTTACTGCACCACGCTCTGTAGCGGTACCAGGAAGCCCTGTTCCATCAGCAAACCAGTATAGTATTGTATCTGGTTATACGGTCAACCAGATGAACCAAGGCAACGAAGTATCGGGGCCGTTTATGGGGCCAGAGCCTGCAGCTGCTCGGGGCAGTACCATGTCACGCACCGTCCGACCAATTCGTAACGAGGCGCAACGTATACCTGCCTATCCCACTCGCTCAAACGAGGTAGTGCCGTCATCCACTTCTATCAATCAGCTTACCAACGCTGTCGTGCAGGCAATTCAGACACAGACTGATCGTATGGTGTCGGAGTTACGTCGCGCCAATCAAATACCAACCAACGTTTCTGTTTCACTTCCGCAGTTGCCTTCAACTGAGCGTGTGGGCGTCTTTGTAGATGTGGCCAACTTGCTCTACTCGGCGCGTACCCAGCGCTTGACAGTCGACTTTGGCAAATTGTTGGATTTCTTACGCGGCAATCGCCGCCTGGTGAGGGCACATGCCTATTGTCCAACCAGCCCGCAGCCTGGCGATGACCAGATGTTCTTGCAGGCTGTGAAGGGCTTAGGATATCGCATCACTACCAAGAACTACAAAACGTTCTCCAGTGGAGCGAAAAAGGCTGATCTGGACCTGGATTTATGCATGGATGTCGTACGCCTGGTGGAGGGCAAGGCTGTTGATTGTATCGTACTGGTCAGCGGGGATAGCGATTTTATGCCCATGCTCGACTACTGCTCCGACCATGGCGTACGTGTCGAGGTGGCGGCTTTCGACGAATCAATGTCCGCTACCCTACGCCAGAGTTGTGACCTCTTTATTAACCTCTCTATGCTCGATGAGATTCGGGCATAATCATAGGGGCGCAAAGAATTGCGCCTGGGATGGGGTAGGCATCCTCGCCAGGATGCCTACCCCATCCCAGGTATCTCTGTGAGAAATTAGCTCTTCGTTACGTATGATTCATAGTAGGTGATCTCTGTAATTCCAACTGTTCCATTGTTTGGAATAGCATTCCTGGTCGTGTTTTTCATGGTATACTGGACCTTGAGAGATGTCCTGTCCTTCGCCCCCTTTCTCGCTCTTATTTGGGCGAATCCGGAATGTATCTCGATATGTTTGGCATTGATCATGAACAAATTGGCGTTCTATCAATTTTATTTCTGATGGACAGAGAAGAAAGGAAGCAAACATGCGAAGAATGAGCGGCTATGCCCGCATCGCTACGTTCCTTGCTGTATTTGCAATGTTGCTTGCGGCTTGTGGTGGCACATCGACAGGTGGGGCAGGAACTACGTCCACCTCAGCTCCAAGCGCTAAAGTGACAGTGGGGCTGGTGACTGACATTGGTGGCTTGAATGACGGCGGCTTCAACCAGTTTTCCCACGCAGGCTACGAAAAGGCTAGAACACAGTACGGTTTTCCTGACGTGGTGATTCAGTCACAGGTGATCAGTGACAGTGAATACACCAAAAACATCAACGCTGCGGCACAGCAAGCAGATATGGTCATTGGCGTGGGTTTCTTGATGCAGAATGCGATGTATTCGGTTGCCAAGCAGTACCCCAACAAGAAATTTGCCCTTATCGACGGTTGCCCTACAAACCCTGCAGACAAATCTGGTGCCTGCGTTAACCTGCCCAATGTTGCACCACTCTTCTTTAAAGAGCAACAGGCGGGCTGCCTTGTTGGCGCCATGGCTGGCCAGATGGAGGTTGATGGCAAATCCAAGGTGCCGAATTTGCTTGGTCAAAACACCATCAGCGCAGTTGGTGGCCTGGCTATTCCACCGGTTGTCCGCTACATCGCCGGGTACAAGTATTGCGCTCAGAAAGTCGACCCGAGCGTCAAAGTAGTGGTAGGCTATTCGAATAACTTTAATGATCCCACGAAGTGCAAAGCTATTGCTGAGAAGCAGGTTGCTGATAATAAGGCCGACATCCTCTTCCAGGTTGCCGGTGGTTGTGGTATTGGCGTCCTGGATGCGGCTACTCAGCATAAAGTCTACAGTATAGGCGTCGATGTCGATCAGAGCAAAGACACGACAGGCGCTGCCCGCCCGAGTGTCATTACGAGCGCAATCAAACGTATTGATGTTGCTGCGTACAGTATCATTAACATGGCGGAGACTGGTAAGTATGATGCTTTTGTCGCAAGCCCGACCAAGTTTGATATCAACAACGATGGCGTTGGCTATGCTCCGCCAAGCAGTGACGTTCCCCAGGACGCTGTGGCTAAAGCGATGGACTTTGCAAATCAGATGAAGTCTGGGTCGCTAACTCCACCTGAGCAGATACCGTAATTCAATCGTATAGTGTGCGGAATTGGGAACGATGAGACAACAGGGTGCGATATGCCGCACCCTGTTGTTATCTTTGCAAGAGTAATCTACACTCCTTCATCACAATGCTTGTTTCTTCTCATCTCTAATGTTATGATGAAGGAACAGTTTCCTGGCTTGTACTTCAACGGCGAAGCCGTCTCTCCACAGAGGAGGAAGTCAACATGGCTGTACCAATTAAGCAACCTGAGGCGTCTGAACAGCGTCCTTCCGCATCGAAACTTGTGTCGCGGGTTCGCAAATACGGAGGTGCTCTTGGGCGTCCCGTCCTTGCTGTGATCCTGGCCTTGATTGCAGGGGCCATTGTCATCCTAATTACCTGGCCAGACAAGACAGTTGACCCTTTTACAAATGTCATCAATGCCTATTCTTCCCTCTTAACCGGCTCATTCGGCTCTCTAGCGAGTATTTCAGTTACCCTGGTAAAAGTCACCCCGCTGATTTTTGTGAGTCTTTCAGTAGCGATTGCCTTTCGTGCTGGCCTCTTCAATATTGGGGCCGCGGGCCAGCTAGCCGTAGGAGCAATAGCAGCAGACATGATTGGACTTACATTCACCTCGTGGCCTAGTTGGATACTGGTCCCAACGATGCTGCTTGCGAGTATGCTGGCAGGAGCACTCTGGGGTGGTATCGCTGGTTTTCTCAAGGCCTGGCGTGGTGCGCACGAAGTTGTCACAACGATTATGCTCAACTGGATTGCTTTCTATGGGACTGACTATCTCATTAATAGCCCTCCATTCACAGCTCCATTTGGGGTTACGCAGACTATTGCTCTTCCAGCCAATGCGACCCTGCCTTTCATTGCCACCTTCTACAACCAGACGTTAGGGAATTTTCTGCCACAGCTCAATACCTTTACCTATACAGTAGATATTGGCCTAATTCTAGCGCTTATCGCCCTAGTGATCTATTGGTTCATCATCTCGCGTACCACGTTTGGCTATGAGATACGTGTGATTGGACAGAATCCCCAAGCAGCAAAATATGCAGGCATTCCTCTCAAACGTAATATTTTTCTGACGATGGCAATTGCAGGCGCAATTGCCGGCCTGGCAGGTTCGATACATCTAATGGGGCAGCCGGGATACGAGTTATCTGCCACTGCCTTCAGTACCGATCCCACGGGCTTTGATGGCATTGCTGTTGCGCTGCTGGGAGGCGGTACCGCCATTGGTGTTCTCTTGAGTGCGCTCCTCTTAGGTGGACTACGATCTGGTAGCACGGCTATGCAAGCGATTGCTCACGTAGACCCTAACCTGGTTCTTATAATTGAAGCACTGGTGCTGTTCTTTATAGCCATCGAATTCGTTCCTGCGCTCCGACGCGGTATGCCAGGGTGGCTGAGGCTAGTTCGCAGACCAGCACTGACACCCGCCACTATTGGTAAAACGAGCGTTGATGTGCCTGAGAATGGCAGTGGAGACTCGCAAAGTGGGGTTGTAATAACTGAGCTTGAGAAAGAAGAGTAACTATGTTCTTTCAAGTGCTATTTCATGCGCTGACCTCCTACAACACGTGGCAAACGGCCTTGCAATTTGGTGCTTTGCTTTTGCTCCCAGCTCTGGGCGGTGTCATTTCTGAGCGGAGTGGGGTTGTCAATATTGCAATGGAGGGAATGATGTTGACCGGCGCCTTTGCAGCCGTAATGATAACGCTACTCTTCCATAATGTGGGAGTAAATAACTCGCTGAGTGTAATACTTGGTGTACTTGCAGCGATCCTGGCCGGAGGATTGATGGCTGTGATTCATGGTGTTGTCTCCATCAATTTTAAGGCAAATCAAATTGTGAGCGGTGTCGCCATTAACATCTTCGCTCTTGGCCTGACGAGCTACCTGGTGTTTGTTCTTACACCCGCTGGCCAGGGGGTTCCGTCTCTGCCAGGCTCACTACGCCTCCCCACGCTCTCCTGGGGACCGCTCGCGAATATTCCGTGGCTAGGGAATGTCCTCTTTCAGCAGAATATCATCTTTTACATCGCTGTATTGATTTTGATTGCTGTTCAATTCCTGCTCTTCAGGACAAACATTGGCTTACGTATCAGGGCGGTGGGTGAGCATCCGCAAGCTGCAGATACCGCCGGTGTGAATGTGCGATTGCTGCGTTACTCGTGCGTTATCAGCAGTGGTCTACTCTCAGGCCTGGCAGGCGCCTACCTGTCGTTAGGTGTTGCGGGTGTCTTCAACCCGAATATGACGGATGGTAGGGGTTTTATCGCCCTTGCCGCTGTGATTTTCGGTAAATATAATCCCCTGGGAGCCGCTGTGGCCTGCCTCATATTTGGATTGGGTTATGGTCTTAGCCTCCCCCTTCAAGATTTGAGCAGCAATCCCAATCTGACATACCTGCTCCAAACTTTGCCCTATGTATTCACGTTGATTGCTTTGGTAGGTATTGTTGGTCGTACCATACCACCTGCCGCTGACGGCATACCTTACGAGCCAGGTGCGGAATAAATTGTTGAAGCCGGATTTTTCGCTTGATACCCAAGGAGTATTATTAATGCAGGAAAGTACACTTGAGGCACCAACCCAAGAGCAATCCCCTCCATTTGCTGTGGAGATGCGCAACATCACCAAAACCTGGCCCGGCGTCGTTGCCAACAATCAGGTTAATCTCAAGGTGCGTAAAGGCGAGATACATGCGTTGGTTGGCGAGAACGGTGCAGGCAAAACTACTTTGATGAACATTCTTTACGGTCTTATTCACGCTGACAGCGGTGAAATTTACATTAACGGGCAACTCGCACACATAACCGGGCCACGTGATGCCATTCGCTTGAAAATTGGCATGGTGCATCAACACTTTATGCTGATTCCACCCTTGACTGTAGCGGAAAATATCGTACTAGGGCATGAGCCGGGAACTGTTCGCTCTGTGTATGACCTTAAAAAGGCGCGAGAACTCATTCTCGAATTGAGTAAGCAATATGGGCTGCCTATCGATCCAGATGCCCGAATTGAAAAGCTTTCGGTGGGTCTGCAGCAACGTGTCGAGATACTTAAGGTTCTCTACCGGGCTGCTGACATTCTGATTATGGATGAACCGACCGGCGTCCTGACGCCGCAGGAAACGTTTGAACTTTTCGGCGTCTTGCGCGGCCTTGTGCAGAAGGGTAAGACAATTATCTTCATCACGCACAAGTTGCGCGAAGTGCTTGAACTTACTGATACCGTCACTGTACTACGACGTGGTAAAAATGCGGGCGAGTTGGTCACAAAAGAAACAAACCAGGCTGAGATTGCGCGCATGATGGTAGGTCGCGAAGTACTGTTACGTGTCAATAAAACGCCTGCCCATCCCGGTCCAGTTATATTACATGTAGAGAATCTGCATGCACTTTCCGACCGTGGCTTAGAGGTATTGCATGGTGTAAGCTTCGATGTAAGATCCGGGGAGATCCTTGGTATCGCGGGTGTAGAGGGCAATGGTCAGTCCGAACTCGTCGAAACCCTGACAGGTATGCGTAAGATTACAAGCGGGAAAATTACTATTACAAATGTAAAGGCTGGACAATCTGGTGAGACCCGTGATCTGACGACTATGGATGCGCGTGAAGAGCGTCAATTTGGCATGGCGCATATTCCGGAGGATCGTCGTGGCAGCGGACTTGTGCTCACAGACTCTATCGAAGATAACACTATCTTAGGACGGCAGAGCTGGCCACAATTTTCATGGAATGGCCTTGTGTTGTTGTTACGCAGTATCGTTAATTGGGCTAAGAGGCTGATCACTGAATTTGACATTCGAACCACATCTACCGAGGCCCTGGTTCGTTCCCTTTCGGGAGGTAATCAACAAAAACTCATCCTTGCTCGGGAGTTTTCTTCTGATCCTCTGGCTCTCATAGCCTCGCAACCTACACGTGGAGTCGATATTGGCGCGATTGAATTCATCCACCGCCGCTTGATCGAAGAGCGCGATGCTGGTAAAGCAGTTTTGCTTGTCTCTGCCGAGCTGGATGAGATTCGCTCGCTTTCTGACCGCATCGCTGTGATGTACGAGGGCAAGATCGTTGATATCGTTTCACCAGATGCCACGGAGGAACAACTGGGTATCTTGATGACGGGTGGCCATATAGAGAAAGAAAGCGCATGATAGTGGGGAAATGAGTGTACCTGGCGGGGGCTTGCCCCCGCAGGCCTACACCCTCAACCCCAACACCCTCACCAGGCGTAATATCTCAGCTCCTGTGTTCACATCATGATTCGCCACGACAGCCTCTGCCGCCTGTCTGAGCAATAGTAGGGCTTCCGGTGTGTTCAGGTCGTTTTCCATAGCGGCCATGAAACGACCACGTAGCAGGCTGTCTATCCCATCCACTTGCTCTCTAGCGAGTGTACGCACCTGTTGAAATAGTCCTACGGTCTCGGTTGCTACCTGCAGGTCTTCGGAGAAGCACTCCCATGGATAACGATAGTGGTGATTTAGTAACGTTACTCGAATGGCATCTGCGCTATAGTCCTTGAGCAGGTCACTCACGAGTGTCAGGTTTCCCAATGACTTGCTCATTTTCTCACCGTCCTGGTGCACCATACCGGTATGCATCCAGAAGCGCGAGAAAGGCGCTTTGCCTGTAAAATGTTCGGATTGAGCGATCTCGCACGTATGATGCGGAAATGCGAGATCGGCGCCACCGCCATGAATGTCTAGTTGAGGGCCGAGGTAGCGTATCGACATCGCACTGCACTCGATGTGCCAGCCGGGGCGTCCTGGACCCCAGGGACTCGGCCAGGCTGGTTCGCCAGGAGCCTGGGCTTGCCAGAGGACAAAATCGAGGGGGTCCTTCTTGCGAGGATCATCGGGAAAATTCCCGCGCTCATTAGCAATAGTAAGCATGGCCGAATAATCATTCAAGCCAATCGCACGCGCCATAATACCGAAATCAGGGTCTTGCTGGACACTATAATAGACGCTGCCACCACTCTCATATGCATACCCCTGCGATAGCAAGGTTTGAATAATCTCGATCATCATGGGAGTCTCTTGAGTGGCACGAGCATAAACGTTAGGGCGGCGCACGTTCAGCGCGTCCATGTCACTCAGATAGCGCTCTGTTTCACGTCTTCCCAACTCGTCCCAGGAAATACCCATTTCGCGCGCCTTGCGCAGGATATCATCATCGATGTCAGTAACGTTTTGCACGTAATTCACCGTATAACCGCGAGATTCTAAGTAGCGCATCAACGTATCGAAAGAAACATAGGTGAAAGCATGGCCCAGGTGAGTTGTGTCGTAGGGCGTTATTCCACAGACGTATATGCGTACCGTATTGTCTTCTAGAGGAGCAAATTCTTCAAGAGATTGTGTAAGCGTGTTGAACAGTTTCATCGTGTGTCTTCTCCTCCTGCCTGCATCTCGTTTAACTGCGAAGCAGTAGCCGTGTTGTGGCGTTGACGAGATGGATAGGTGCCGAGACCGAACAAACGAACGGCGTTTGCTGTTGTAACCTGCGCAATCTCCTCGAAGCTCATATGACGAATTTCGGCCAGCTTTTCAGCAACGAGTTTGACGAACCGTGGCTCGTTGCGCTTTGCGCGTAACGGTTGCGGAACCAAATAAGGGCTATCGGTCTCGACCAGAATACGATCTAATGGAGCCACACGCGCTACCTCTGGTAGCGCATTGCCCTGACGCGTGAGCGGCCCCGCAAATGAGAGCATAAAGCCATCAAACTCAAGGCATTGCTCGGCCTGGGCGACGTTGCCTGAAAAACAATGAAAGACGCCGCGCAGCCCCTGTCCATGTGTACGCAATAGCTCGATCACATCGTCATGCGAGTCGCGCACATGTATGATGCACGGTAGATCACACTCGCGAGCAAGCTGGAGATGTGCGCAAAAGACGGTGCGTTGCACATCTCTAGGTGAGAGCATACGAAAATAATCCAGTCCGAACTCGCCAATGGCGACGACCTCTGGCTCTTGTGCCATTTCGCGATAGTGTATGCGTACCTCGCTGGTGTAGGTTGTTGCATCATGAGGGTGTGTGCCGACAGCAGCAAATACGATACCTGGATGCGCCTTCGCCAGTGAAAGCGCAAACCGACTGGAGGCGAGATCGCAACCCGGATCAACGATGCGGGTAATGCCTGCTTCGAAGGCAGCCTGAATAACGGTGTCACGGTCGGGATTGAAACGGGAGGTGTCAATATGGGCGTGGCTATCGACGAGCAAACAGATATCCTTTCCATTAGATAAATAAAAGCGCTGATTTGACCTGGCACCCGCAAGGGGTGCCACTACATTTCAGAGGATCTCATTATGGCAGGAGATGTAGTGGCACCCCTTGCGGGTGCCAGGTCAAATCACTTCATTAAGTATAGTCCTAGGTTTGCAGGGATGTCAAACTATGAGGGAGGTCCGGCCATTAAACCGCCTGCCATAGCTGGATTGACCTATCACCACTTACAGAAGCAATGTGCTTGCCATCGGGCAACCATACCACCGCATGCGCAGAATCCGTATGTGTGCGAAAGGTCAGGACGTTAGCTTGTAGCTGTGGCCTTGTGGAGCTAATCACAGGTGGGTGTTCGGCGTTCCAGACGTGCACGATGTTATCTTTGCTCGCGGAGGCGATGCGTTTGCCATCGGGTGACCATTCCACAATGTCTACCCAATCGGCATGACCTCGATAGGTCGCAATCTGCCTACCTTTGGCGATTTCCCACACCTGAACGGTCTTGTCTTCGCTGGCAGAGGCGATGCGCTTGCCATCAGGTGACCACGCTACCGCCCTTACCCAACCCTCATGACCACGATAGCTCGAAACCTTACGTCCTTTGGCGGCATCCCAGACCTGCACTTCGCGCAGAGAGCCGGAGGCGATCAACTTCCCGTCGGGTGACCAGGCAACAGTGCGTGTCCAATACGTATGACCTCGGTAGGTCAGGAAGTTCTCACCGGTGGCAGCATCCCAGACCTGCACGGTGTTGTCTGTCCCTCCTCCGCTTGTAGAAGCGATGCGCTTACCATCGGGTGACCATGCCACAACGTAGACCATCCCGGCATGGCGATCATAGCTGGAGATTTTTTGACCGCTATCTATGTCCCAGACCTGTATCGTCTTATTAAGGCTTGCCGAGGCAATGCGCGTACCATCAGGTGACCATGTAATGGCTGTTACCCCGGCAGTGTGGCCACGGTAGATAAAGGAAGTGGCTCCGGTGGTTGCATCCCATATGTGTACCATGCGGTCATGACCACCTGAGGCTATGTGCCGGCGATCGGGCGACCAGGCCATGGCGTAGACCATCGCGGCGTGACTGCGATCAGTTGAGAAGGCGTTTTCCTGGTGCGGTGGGGTTGGAATGGCAAGCGGCTTCGATGGAGATGGAGAAATAGGAGAAGTGTGTTGGCGTACTTCAATATGTACTTCGCCGCCCTGGCATGCTTGCTCAAAGGCATCGGCAAAATCCTGGATACAGGCAAAACGCTGGTGAGGGTCCTTAGCAAGTGCCTTCAGCACCA
>WNFX01003368.1_pt1 | contig 15982 bp, 17 predicted proteins | sample 5400111 | NCBI WGS metagenome assembly WNFX01 (sample SAMN13153363, study PRJNA577476) | soil metagenome | isolation source: 40 cm soil or saprolite under grassland replicate 1 | place: USA:California | collected 2016-06-15 | reverse complement strand
GAGGGCGTGCGTGACCTGGTGGGCGCCGGCGCCGACATCGTGAAGGTGGGTGTCGGGCCCGGCGCGATGTGCACCACCCGGATGATGACCGGGGTCGGGCGGCCGCAGTTCAGCGCGGTGCTGGAGTGCGCGGCCGAGGCGCGGCGGCTGGGTGCGCACGTCTGGGCGGACGGCGGCGTGCGGCACCCGAGGGACGTCGCGCTGGCGCTGGCCGCGGGGGCCGCCAACGTCATGATCGGGTCGTGGTTCGCCGGCACCTACGAGTCGCCCGGCGACGCCTTCCGCGACGCCGACGGCCGGCTCTACAAGGAGAGCTTCGGGATGGCCTCGGCCCGGGCGGTCAGGCTCCGGTCGGTGGCCGACTCGCCGTTCGACCGCGCCCGCAAGGAGCTGTTCGAGGAGGGCATCTCGACCGCCCGCATGTACCTCGACACGCAGCGCCCCGGGGTGGAGGACCTGATCGACCAGATCACCGCCGGGCTGCGCAGCGCCTGCACCTACGCCGGTGCCAGCACGCTGGCGGAGTTCCATGAGCGGGCGCTGGTCGGGGTGCAAAGCGCGGCCGGCTACAGCGAGGGGATGCCCATCCCGACCAGCTGGTAGGCGCCGTCACCCGGCTGAGCGCGCCGGCCCGCCCGTCTTGATGACACCCGCCATGGGCTGCTCCTCTGCCCGGCTGCCGGGCCGGGGGCGGAGGGCGGCGCTGGCCGCGGCCGCCCCGGGTCCATGCGGCTATCCTGCCCCGGGCAGGAGACCCGGCGATGGAGGGAGTGCACCCGGCCGATGGATGCGACCGTGCTCTTGGTGATGGATGTCCAGCGGGGAGTCGTCGAGCGCTTCGGCGAGGATCCCGGCTACCTGCCACGGCTGGCCGGCGCGATCACCGCCGCCCGCGGCGCGGGCGTCCCGGTGGTGTATGTGACGATCGGCTTCCGGCCCGGCCATCCCGAGATCAGCGCCCGGAACCGGACCTTCTCGGCGCTCGCGGCGGCCGGGGGGTTCACCGAGGGCGGCCCGGCGGCCGAGATCCACCCCGTCGTGGCGCTAATGGGCGCTGGTGGCCAGCGCGTGGCAGGCCTGGCCGAAGGCGGTGGCCGAGCCGTTCCGCAAGGTGCCGCTGGCGGTGCCGGCGTTCCCGGCCGAGGTGCCCTTCCTGATCGCCCCGGCAAGGGTGAAGGCCTCGGTGAAGGAGCCATCGGTGCTGGCGATCGGCAGCACCGGCCCATTCCAGATGCCGTGGAAGGCGACCACCAGGCCGTGCGGCAGCGGCACCGGCGACCCGCCCGACAGGCTGAGGTCGGTGAGCGACCCGTCGGTGGTCAGATGGCCGTGCATCGTGCCGGCCAGGCCGAACGAGTACACCCGCCCACTCTCGGTGCACAGCTTCGCGCTGCCGCGCAGGGTGTTGCAGCCGCCGTGGAAGGCACACCCGGGGCGGCCGCCGTGGGCGATGACGCCGCCCTGAAGATGGGTGAACAGCAGGTAGCGCCCGCCGTTGCTGGCCCGCACCGGGCCGTAGCCGTCCCACTGCCCGAGCGGGGTGAACCGGCCGCCGATGTGGAACGCCCACGGCGCGGGCACGAACTCGGCCAGGAACGCCGCGACGAACGCGATCAGCACGATCCGCAGCACAATGTGCCGGCTCGCACCGGCGGGCTCCGTCGGCGGCGGCGCGCTGCCGCGAGAGCCGGCCTGGAACGTGCGGCGCTTCATCAGGTGCTGCCGATGGTCAGCATCACCTTGCCGCGCGGGCTCGCCTCGCCGCGCAGGGTGTCCAGCGCCGGGCCGCATTCCCCGCTCATGACCGGCGCGGGCTCACGTGGCCGCCGCCCGCTCCGCCTCCGCTCGTTCCGCCAGGCCGAGGTCGATGTACGGGCTGCCGCCCAGGATGCTGGACACGTCATCGGCGTAGCGGCGCACGATCCGCCCGAGCTCGTCGATGCGCCAGGCGGGCAGATCGCCCTTGATGCCGGTCACGCTGACCGCGCCGGCGCAGGACCCGTCGTGGTCGAAGAACGCCGCGCCCACGCAGAAGACCCCCTCCGCGTCCTCCTCGTCATCGACGGCGAAGCCAAGCCGCCTGACCGCGGCCAGGTTGTCCAGCAGCGTGTCGATGTCGGTGATGGTGTGCGCGGTGCGGGGGGCCAGCCCGGTCTCGGCGCACACGCGCCGGACCCCGCCGGAGTCCATGGCCGCGAGGATGGCCTTGCCCGCCGCCGACGCGTAGGGCAGCTCACGCTGGCCGAGCGGGGTGTGGAAGCGGACGCTGCCCGGGCCGTCCACCCGGTCGACGAAGACCGGGTACCCGCCATCGCTGATCGCCACCCGCGCGGTCAGCTTGGTCTCGCGCGACAGGTCCTCGATCAGCGGGCGGCACAGGTCACCGAGCGGGAGCTGCCGGCCGACGATGTCACCCAGCCTGATCAGCCCCGTGCCGAGCGTGTAGCCCGGGCCGGGGTGTGCATCGCGCAGATAGCCGAACGCGACCAGGGTCCTGGCCAGGGCCAGGGTGCTGCTCTTGGAGGTCCCCAGCGTCCGGGCCAGCTCGCTGAGTGAGAGCCCGCCCGGTGGCCCGCCCGCGACGATCTCGACCAGCCGCAGCGCCCTGGCCACGCTCTGCACGGTGTACCGGCCAGCGGCCTGGCGGTCTACCTCCGTCACGGCTCCGTCACCTTCCGCTCACCGTTCGCCCATGCCGAACGCCTCGCCCGGAAGACCATTGACATGCCTTAAACAAGGGTGCTTCCATGTCTCAGGTGATTCTATATCACGAAACAAAGTTCGGAAGAACAGAACGCAATTTGCAAAGTACTGTTCGCGCGAATGCCGCCCGGGAGCGCCTCGGCCGCTGGCTGGCGGCGCCCGGAGCGCCCGCCGGGCTCCGTGCCTCCGGCACGACCATGTGAAGTGCTTGCCGGCGCGCCTCCGGCGCGACGCACCGCGAGGGAGGCAATGAGATGAGCTCTGTGGTGAGCCCCGGAGGGGCCGGGGCGGAAGTCCGCGCGGTGAACGGCGCCGATGTCCTCGCCCGCCGGGGCATCTCCCCCGAGCTCGCGCCCGCCCCCAGCGAGCGCAGGTTCCCGGACGGGGCCCACTACCGGATCGAGATCCCCAGCGTCGAGGGGCCGGCCGTGCTCCGGGCGGTCGTGGCGCAGGCGTCGGCCGAGGGCATCACCGTGAACCGGGTGTCCCAGGGCAGCGGCGCGATGCTGCTGGCCGCGGACGAGCTGGCCGAGATGGCCCGGATCGGGGCGGACAGCGGCATCGAAGTGTCCCTGTTCATCGGGCCCCGCGAGGAATGGGATGTGGGCGCGCTGGCCCAGTCCGGCGACGGCCCGTCCCGGGCCGGGCTCATCCGGGGGGTCCGGCAGCTCCGGTACGCCATCGACGACGTGCTGCGCGGGGTGGACCACGGGATCAGGGGCTTCCTGGTCGCCGACGCGGGCGTGCTGGAGCTGCTGGCCGACATGCAGGCGGCCGGGCAGATCCCGGCGTCGGTGGTGTGGAAGGTCTCCGCCCTGCTCGCGCCGGCCAACCCGCTGACGGTCACCCAGCTGGAACGGCTGGGGGCCTCGACCGTCAACGTGCCCGCCGACGTCACCTTGGGGCAGCTGGCGGAGATGCGGTCGGCGACCACCCTCCCGCTCGACCTGTACGTGGAGGCCCCCAGCGCGATGGGCGGGGTGGTCCGCGGGCAGGAAGCGGCCGACCTGGTAACCGTGGCGTCGCCCATGTACGTCAAGTTCGGGCTGCGGAACTCACGGCCGCTCTACCCCAGCGGCCTGCACCTGGCGGACGAGGCGGCCGCGATCGCCCGCGAGAAGGTTCACCGCGCCCGGGTGGCCCTGGAGTGGATGGGCCGCAGCGGGCTGGGCCTGGTGCAGTCGCAGCCCGGCGCGCCGGGCCTGGGCGTCCTGGAGCCATAGACATGACGAAACGAGGACACGGGGCCGGCGCCGTCCGCGGCACGCCGACTCCGCTGCGCGGTCAAGGCCGGCTGCGCAGTGACGCCTGGTTCACCGGCGACGACGAGGTGGCGATGCAGCACCGGGTCGCCTTCGCCACGGCCGGCCTGGAGGTGAGCCGGCGCGGCGGCCGGCCGGTGATCGGGATCGCGAACTCGGCCAGCGAGCTGAACCCGGGCAACCTGCCGCTGCGCGAGCTGGCCGGGGCGGTGCGGCGGGGCGTGCTCGAGGCGGGCGGGATCCCGGCGGAGTTCGGGTCAATGCCCGCCATCATTGTCTATCTCATCTTCCAGCGGTACCTGGTCCGGTGCCTCACGCTGGGGATGGGGAAATAGGTGACCACAACCCGAGGGATACACACATGAGCGACCAGACCGACGGCCCGGGCCCGGCGCGGCCGCAGGAACCGCCGTGGGAGCCTGCCCAGCCGCCACCGTGGGAGGTGGTGATCGAGGCGGGCGCCGAGCTGGGCGAGCGGCCGGTCTGGGATCCCAGCCTGTCGTGCCTGACCTGGGTCGACATCAATGCCGGGCGGCTGCACCGGTACACCCCGGGCGAGGGGAACGACGTGGTGATCGAGCTGTCGGCCGACGGGCGGCCGGTCCCGATCGGCGCCGCGGCCCACCGCGGCTCGGGCGGCTATGTGCTCGCCGCGGCCGACGGTTTCCGGCTGGCCGGCCCGGACGGCGGCAGCGAGGCCGGCCCATGGCGCCCGGCTGACATGCCGGAGGACGTCCGCTTCAACGACGGCGCGTGCGACCCGGTGGGCAGGTTCTGGGCCGGGACGGTCGCCCATGACGTCCGGCCCGGCGGGGGAGCGCTGTACCGCCTCGACCCGGACGGGACCATCACCACCGTGCTCGAAGGGGTCACCGAGTCGAACGGGCTCGGCTGGAGTCCCGACGGCGCCATTCTCTATTTCATCGACTCCGGCGAGCCTGAGCCGCGGGTGCGGGCGTTCGACTACGACACCGACACCGGGCGCATTGGCTGGGAGCCCTACGACCTCATTCCCTTCCCGGCCGGGAACGTGGTACCGGACGGGCTGGTGGTCGACTCCGAGGGATGCCTGTGGGTGGCCATGTGGGGCGGTGGCGAGGTGCGCCGGTACTCCCCCACCGGCGGCCTGCTGGCCACCCTCCCGGTCCCGGTGTCCCAGCCCACCTGCCCGGCGTTCGGCGGGCCCGACCTCTCGGATCTGTACCTGACCACCGCCTGGCAGGGGCTGAGCGAGCAGCAGCGGGCGGCCGAGCCGCTGGCGGGCCACCTGCTGCGGACCCGGCCGGGGGTCGCCGGCCTGCCGGCCGGGGCGTTCGCGGGCTAACCGGGGTGTTTGCGGGCTAAGGAGCAGCGGTGGCGACGATCGTGCTGGATGGCATCACCAAGCAGTTCCCGGACGGGACGACGGCGGTCAGGTCGCTGGACCTGTCGATCGCCGACGGCGAGCTGATGGTGCTCGTCGGCCCGTCCGGCAAGACCACGGCGCTGCGCATCGTGGCCGGCCTGGAGAAAGTCACCGAGGGCACCATCTTCATCGCCGACCGCCCGGTCAACGACGTGGAGCCACGGGACCGGGACATCGCCATGGTGTTCCAGAGCTACGCGCTCTACCCCACTGACCGTGCGCCAGAACATGGCATTCAGCCTCACGTACCGCCGCGGGAGCAGCAAGGACGAGATCAGGCGCCGGGTCGCCGAGGCGGCGCGCATCCTGGAGCTCGAGCCGCTGCTGGAGCGCAAGCCGCGGCAGCTGTCGGGCGGGCAGCGGCAGCGGGCGGCGATGGGCCGGGCGATCGTGCGGCAGCCCCAGGCGTTCCTGATGGACGAGCCGCTGTCCAACCTCGACGCCAAGCTGCGGGTGCAGATGAGGGCCGAGATCGCCCGGCTGCAGCGCGCGCTCGGGGTGACCACCATCTACGTCACCCACGATCAGACCGAAGCGATGACCCTAGGCAGCCGGGTGGCGGTGATCCGGCACGGGGAGCTGCAGCAGGTGGCGGCGCCGCAAGAGCTCTACCTGCGCCCGGGCAACCTCTTCGTGGCCTCGTTCATCGGCTCACCGGCCATGAACCTGATCGAGGCGAGCGTGGAGCGCGGCGGCGGCCCGCAGGTGTGCTTCGGGCCGCACCGGCTCGCCATCGGGGACAAGGCAGTCCGGGAACACCCGGCCCTGGAGCGCTACCTCGGCAAGAAGGTGGTGCTCGGCATCCGGCCCGAACACCTGGAGGACGCCTCGCTGGCCCGTGACGCCGTCTCCGGGTCGGTGATCGAGGTGACGGTGGAGCTGCGCGAGGAGCTCGGCTCCGAGGTGGACCTGCACTGCGCCGTGGGCGTGGCGCCGCTGCACTCGGCCGGGCTCGGCGACGATGGCGCGGACGCGGATGTTGACGGGGCCGCGGGGTTCCGCAGGGTCCGCGGCGGGCACGGAAGGGGCGGCCGGCGCGGGCCAGGCCGGGATTACCCCGCTGGCGGCGGCGATCGTGGCGCGGATGGATCCCCACACCACGCTGCAGGTGGGCGAGCAGGCGCGGGTGCAGGTGGACCTGGCCGCACTCCACTTCTTCGACCCGGAAACCGGCACCAGCCTGCGCGGCTAGTGGTGGCGACTGGAAGTGCGTTGGTGTATCCGTGGGAGCTGCCCGGCCGTCCGGCGAGTCGTGGGTGGCTTGTCGGTGGCAGCTGGTGTGCTCGGGACATGCCCAGACGCCGTGTACCCGGCTCGCCGCAAGTGGTGTGCCGTACCGCCCGGGCGGGGCTGCGTGTCACCCGGGCCCAGCGGCGGCGGCTGCTGGCGCTGCTGGCCTCTGGGGGTGATGTGTGGGCGTGCGTGCTGGAGCTGAACGCGTGGCGGCGGGCCCGGCAGGACCGGCCGCTGGTCTCCTACCAGGCGCTGTGCCGGGAACTGGCCTGCGCTGGGCCGGGCACGTTCGGGGAGCTAGACAGCGTGGGCGCGCGGTCGGTGCTGCGCCGCTACTCCGATGCCTGGTTCGCCGCCGCCAAACGCCGCCGGGAGGGCGATGAGCGGGCACGGTTCCCGCGTAGGCGGCGGGCGCTGATGCCGCTGCGCTGGTATCACGGCACCTTCACACTCACCGGCCGGATGCTGCGGATCCCGGTCGCCCGGGGCCGGCCGGCATTGTGGGTGCGGCTGGACCGGGACCTGCCCTACCCGGCCGGGCAGGTCCGGTCGGTCACGCTGCTGTATGACGCCGGGCGGCTGTGGGTGGACGTGACCGCCGAGATCCCAGTGATGGCCTATCCGGCCGGGCAGGAGCCGGATCCGGGAAGGATCGCGGGGGTGGATCTGGGCATCATCCACCCGTACGCGGTCGCCGGGCCCGGCGGCCAGGCGCTGCTGGTATCGGGGCGGGCGATCCGCGCCGAGCACCGGATGCACCTGGCCGACACCAAGGCCCGCAGCCGGGCGGTGGCCCGCCGCGCGCCCAGGCCCGGTCAGAAGGGGTCGCGGCGGTGGCGGCACTACCGGCGCCGTCAGCGCCTCGTCGAGGCGCGGCACCGGCGGCGGGTCCGCCAGGCCCAGCACGAAGCCGCCAGAAGTGTGATCGCCTGGGCCGTTGACAGGCGGATCGGCGCCCTGGCCGTCGGCGACCCCCGCGGCGTCCTCAGCATCAAGGCCGGCCGGCGGCACAACCAGCGCACCCGCGACTGGCGGATCGGCCACCTGATCACCGTGCTGGCCGACAAAGCCGAGGCCGCCGGGATCAGCCTGACCCTGGTCGACGAGCGGGGCACCTCCTCCACTTGCCCCGCCTGCCACTCCCGGATCCCCAAACCGCCCGGGCGGATCCTGACCTGCCCCACCTGCTCGTTCACCGGCCACCGCGACCTCACCGCGGCGGCCAGCATCGCCGCCAGACTCGGCGGCGGCACCACGCCGGCCAGCCTCCCGGCCGCCGTCACGCACCGCCGCGCCGGGGCACACCTGCCGGGTGTCGCCCCCTCGCGACGTGACCCGCGCCGCCGCGCCCATCACCGCGGCGCCCGCGGGTCCCCTGGCCGGCACCGGCCCCCCCCGCCAGCCCACCCCGGCTGGCCCGGGAGTCGCTCGCGACCCAGCGAGGAGCCTGCAATTCACCCATGTAATTGCAGGCAGGTGCACTAGTGTGCTACGCCGGGTCGGCGCAGCCGGCCGGCTCGGAGGATGGCCGATCGCCGGCCGGCGTCTCGGCCGCCAGGACGTCCGGGGACTTCGCCGCCTGCTGGACCCAGCGGCCGATCCGGTCGGTCAGGTCCATGTCCACGCCCCTTTCGGCGTGGCCGAACCCGGGGACGACCCACAGTTCCTTCGGGTCGCGGGCGGCCGCGTAGAGCTGGTGGGCGTGTTCCACCGGGAAGAACTCGTCCTGATCGCCGTGGACGACCAGGAAGGGTGTCGGCGCCACCTTGGCCGCCGCCTCCGCCGGCGAGACCGGCACCGGGTTCCAGCCGTGGGGGCTCACCCGGGTCTTCAGCCAGGTCCGGGTGATCAGCCGGCCCGTCCGCCGCTCCACCGCCCAGTGCACCCGGCGCATGGGCAGGGTGCCGCGGTAGTACCAGCGCCCGGGCCCGCTGACCGAGACCGCCGCGTCGAGGCCGCCCACCAGGCCCGCGTACCGGACCACGACCGAGGCGCCCATCGAGAAGCCGACCGCGGCCACGCGCCGGTAGCCCAGCTCGCGGGCGTAGGCCACCGCCACGTCGAGGTCGCGGATCTCCCGGTCGCCCATGGTGGACAGCCCGCCGGACCGGCCGTGCCCGCGGAAGTCGAAGGTGACCACGCCGGCTGACCGGTTCAGCCAGGTGGCCACGCGCCAGACGTAGTGCCGCGACCACGACAACGTGAAACCGTGCGCCATGATGATCGCCAGCTCACGGTCGCCCGGCAGGTGCACGGCGTCGATCGGCACGCCGTCGTCGGTCACCAGCGTCCGGGCTTTCGGCACGGGTCCCGTCATCTACCCATTGTGCGGGACCGGGCGCGGTGACCGGCCCGGCCCCCGCGCGCCGCGGGAGCCCGCATGTGAAACCTCGGCGCGGACCTGGCCACGGTGGCCCGCACAGCGGACGACGCCGGTTTCGAGTTCGTCGCCGTGATGGACCATTTCTTCCAGATCGGGGCGATCGGCCCGCCGGAACGGGAGACGCTCGAGGCCTACACGACGCTGAGCTACCTCGCCGGGTGCACCGCCCGGGCCAAGCTGCTCACCCTGGTGACCGGCGCCGTCTACCGCTCCCCCGGGATGCTCGCCAAGATCGTGACCACGCTCGACGTGCTGCCCGGCGGCCGGGCACTACCAGCTGGAGCGGCCGCTCAACTCGCCGCAGGCGCTGTCCTCCCCGCACCCGCCGATCCTCATCGGCGGGTCGGGTGAGCGCAAGACGCTGCGGCTGGTGGCCCGCTACGCCCAGGCCTGCAACCTGTTCCCCAGCCCCGAGGTCGCCCGCAAGCTCGATGTCCTGCGCGCCCACTGCGACACCGAGGGGCGCGACTACGACGACATCACCAAGACCTGCTACTTCATCTTCGACGCCGGGGAGAAGGGCGAGAAGGCCGGTGAGGTCGTCGACCAGCTCGGCAGGCTCGCCGAGATGGGCTTCCAGGCGGCGATCGGCGCGGTGATAGGGACCTGGGATGTGACCCCGCTGGAGGTCATCGGCAGCAAGGTGATCCCCGCCGTCGCCGGCCTGTGACCGGGGTGCCGGCGGAAACGATCACCTCGTGACCCCGGGACGTGACGGGTGATAGAACGGCAGGGCCAGCGTTACTTATCCAGCCATGTCCGGCTAATGGCCGGGGACCGGGACAGGAGCCCTCATGTCCGTGCTCAGCGCCCTCGCCGAGGCGATCCGCAGCGCCACGGTCGACGTCATCGATCTCACCGCACCGCTCTGGTCGTCGACGCCGGTGCTCAAGCTGCCGGAGCCGTTCGGCAACACGGTGTCCTTCACCCTGCATGAGATCAGCCGGTATGACGAGCGGGGCCCGGCCTGGTACTGGAACGACATCACCACCGGCGAGCACACCGGCACCCACTTCGACGCGCCGGTGCACTGGGTGACCGGCCGCGACGGCCAGGACGTGTCGCAGGTGCCGCTGACCAGGCTGATCGCGCCCGCGGCGGTGCTCGACTTCAGCGCGCAGGCCGCCGCCGACGCGGACTTCCTGCTGGAAGTGGACCACATCAAGGAGTGGGAGAGCCAGCACGGCACGCTGCCGGAGGGAGGCTGGCTGCTGTACCGGACCGGCTGGGACGCCCGGTCGCACGACCAGGACACCTTCCTGAACGCGAACGAGACCGGCCCACACACGCCGGGGGTCTCGGTCGAGTGTGCCCGCTGGATCGCACAGGAGGCGCCGGTGATCGGGTTCGGGGTGGAGACCGTCGGCACGGACGCCGGGGCGGCCCACTCGTTCGACCCGCCGTTCCCCTGCCACTCGTCGATGCTCGGGGCGGACAAGTACGGGCTCACCCAGCTGCAGAACCTGGCGCTGCTGCCGCCGCAGGGCGCGATGATCATCGTGTCACCGCTGCCGATCACCGGCGGCTCGGGCAGCCCGTGCCGGGCGCTCGCCCTGGTCGAACGGGCCTGAGCGGGTTGCCACGATGCTGGTCAGCGAGGCGGCCGGAGCGGTGCTCACCGGCCTCGGCGCCGACACGGTGTTCGGCGTGGTGGGCAGCGGCAACTTCCACGTGACCAACGCCCTGATCGCCCGGGGCGCCCGGTTCGTCGCCGCCCGCCACGAAGGCGGCGCCGCCTGCATGGCCGACGGCTGGGCGCGCGCGACCGGCCGGGTCGGCCTGGTGTCGGTCCATCAGGGGCCGGGCCTGACCAACGCGCTCACCGGCATCACCGAGGCGGCCAAGAGCCGGACGCCGCTGCTGGTGCTGGCGGCGGACGTGGCCGGCTCGGCGGTGCGGTCCAACTTCCGGATCGACGTGGCAGCGCTCGCCGCCTCGGTCGGGGCGCAGGCCGAGCGGCTGCACTCCCCCGGCTCGGCCGCCGCCGACGTGGCCCGGGCCTACCGGACCGCGCAGGCACAGCGCCGCACGGTGGTGCTCGCGATGCCGCTCGACGTCCAGGCGGCGCAGTGTGACCCGCCGGCGATCCCGCCGTCGCCGCCGCTGCGCCCCTGCCCGCCCGGGACGGAGGCGGCAGCCGAGCTGGCCCGCGTCCTGGCCAGCGCGCAGCGGCCGGTGTTCGTCGCCGGGCGGGGCGCCCGGGTGGCGGATGCCCGGGCCGACCTGGAGCGGCTCGCCGATGCGTGCGGGGCGCTGCTCGCCACCTCGGCCGCGGCCAAGGGCCTGTTCCGCGGAAATCCCTGGGACCTCGATGTGAGCGGCGGCTTCGCCACACCGCTCGCGGCCGAGCTGATCGGCGCGGCCGACCTGATCGTCGGCTGGGGGTGCTCGCTCAACATGTGGACGATGCGCCACGGCCGGCTCATCGGGCCGGACACCACGGTCGTGCAGGTGGACGACGACGTGTCCGCGATCGGCGCGCACCGGCCGGTCGACCTGGCGGTGCTGGGCGACGCCACCCAGACGGGCCGCGCCGTGCTGGCCGAACTGGCCGGCCACGGCGGTCCCGGGTACCGGTCCCCCCAGCTGCAGGCACGCATCGCCCGCGAGGGACGCTGGCGCGATGTCCCCTACCCCGACGAGGGAGCCCGGGGGATGGACGGCCCCGGGGAGGACGGCGGGGGGCGGATCGATCCGCGCACGCTCACCATCGCCCTGGATGACCTGCTGCCCGCGGAGCGGATGGTCGCCGTCGACTCGGGAAACTTCATGGGCTACCCGAGCATGTTCCTGTCCGTGCCGGACGCGCGCGCGTTCTGCTTCACCCAGGCCTACCAGTCGGTCGGGCTCGGCCTGGCCTCGGCGATCGGCGCCGCACTGGCCCAGCCGGACCGGCTGCCGGTCGCCGCGCTGGGCGATGGCGGGGCGCTGATGGGGGTCAGCGAGCTGGAGACCGTGGTCCGGCTGCGGCTGCCGATGGTGATCGTGGTCTACGACGACGAGGCGTACGGGGCCGAGGTGCATCACTTCGGGCCGGACGGGCACGCGCTGGACACGGTCCGCTTCCCGCCCGCCGACATCGCCGCCATCGGCCGCGGTTTCGGCTGCGCCGGGGTGACCATCCGCGGTCCGAAGGACCTGGCGCCAGTGCGCGAATGGCTGGCCGGGCCGCGTGACCGGCCCCTGGTCATCGACGCGAAGGTCACCTCGGGCAGCGGCTCGTGGTGGCTGGAGGAGGCGTTCCGCGGCCATTGACAGGCGGTCAGCCCGCCGCCTTGCGCCGGTACAGGTGCACCGCCAGCGGGGCGAAGACCGCCAGCAGCACCGCCGACCAGCCGATGACGGCCAGCTCGGGATGCTGCATCGGCCACGCCTGCACCGAGGCCGCGGGATTGGGGTTGCCGAACAGCTCGCGGCTGGCCGCGGCCAGCGCACTCATCGGGTTCCAGTTCGCGATCGCCTGCAGCCAGCCGGGCATCCCCTGGGTGGGGACGAAGGCGTTCGACACGAACATGAGCGGGAAGAACAGCACGAACCCCAGCTGCTGGGCCGCTTCCGGGCTGCGCAGCACCATCCCCAGGCAGGCGCCGAGCCAGGTGAAGGCGTAACCGAACAGCAGCGCCAGGCCGAACGCCGCGGCCGCATCGGCGGCCGAGGAATGTATCCGCCAGCCGATGGCCAGCCCCACCCCGGCGACCACCGCGGTGCCGATCGCCTGGGTCACCAGGTCGGCGACCGTGCGCCCGGCCAGGACGGCGGACCGTGCCGTGGGCAGCGAGCGGAAACGGTCGATGAGCCCGCTGCTCATGTCGCTGACCAGCGCGACCGCCGTGCCCGGGGCGGTCGCGGCCAGCCCCATGGCGAGCATCCCGCCGATCAGGTACTCGTGATAGTTCCCCCCGCCGGGCAGGAGGATGGCGCCGCCGAACACATAGGCGAACAACAGCACGAACAGGATCGGCTGGATGGTGACATCCATCAGCGTCTCCGGCTCCCGTGCGATCCGGGCCAGGCTGCGCCCGGCCAGCACCGCCACGTCGCTGATGAGCCAGCGCAGGCTGCTGAGCCGGGAAGCCGCCCGGCACGGATGCGAAATCGTGGCGGCGGTCATGCCGCTGCACCTCCCTGCTGCCCGGCACCGGCGCCCAGTCCGGCACCTGCTCCTTGTCCTGCCGCTGCTCCTTGTCCGGCCCCTGCTCCTGGTCCTGCCCCTGCTTCCGGTGCGGCCCCGCTCCCGGCCGGCGCGGGCCCGGGGCCTGCCCCGTGCCCGGTCAGGATGAGGAACACGTCATCCAGGGACGGGCGGCGCAGGGTCACATCCGAGACCCGGATTCCGGCCGTGTCCAGGGCCCGCACGACGTCGGTCGTGATGCCCTCACGGGCCGGGATCGGCGCTGTGATCAGCAGCTGACCAGGGTCGGTCTCGACGCGGCCGGTCGTCTCCGCCTGCACCACCGTCACCGCGGCGGGCAGGTCCGAGCCGGGGGCGAGCCGGACCGCGATACGGTCCTCGCCCGCCTTCGCCTTCAGCTGGTCCGGGGTGCCTTCCGCGATCACCCGGCCGGTGTCGATGACGGCGACCTGGCTGGCCAGCTGGTCCGCCTCGTCGAGGTACTGGGTGGTCAGCAGCAGCGTGGTGCCCTCAGCGGCCAGCTCCCGGATGATTTCCCACATGACCGCCCGGCTGTGCGGGTCGAGCCCGGTGGTGGGCTCATCCAGGAACAGCACCTCCGGGCGGCCGATCAGGCTGGCCGCCAGGTCCAGCCGGCGGCGCATGCCGCCGGAATACGTCTTGACCGCGCGTCCCGCCGCTTCGGTGAGCTCGAAGCGGCCGAGCAGTTCGTCGGCCCGGCGCCGGGCCTGCGGCCGGGTGAGCCGGGCCAGCCGGCCGATCATGACCAGGTTGGCAAGGCCCGTCAGGTAGTCGTCCAGCGCCGCGTACTGGCCGGTCAGGCCGATCCGGCGGCGCACGTCGTCGGCGCGGCGGACCACGTCGGCCCCGAGCACCCGGGCATGCCCCGAATCCGGCAGCAGCAGGGTGGCCAGCACCCGCACCGCCGTGGTCTTGCCCGCCCCGTTCGGGCCGAGCAGCCCGAGGATGCCGCCTTGCTGCACGGTGAGATCCAGGCCCGACAGGGCCCGGGTCGCGCCGAAGCTCTTGGTCAGCCGCTCCGTCTCGATGGCGGGGATCTCCCCCATCTCATCCTCCATGATCGTCGTACGGCGTACTATATCGTGCGTTGTACGCTAGCAGTACGATGTACGAGAGGCAAGCCCCGGCCCGGACTCCGATAGGTTCGCCAGTGTCGGGACGCGGGAGGGCCGGTGTGGCCGGAAGGAGTCACGGTGGCGGCAGACGATGAGGAACTCTGGGCGCCGTTCCTGGCCTTCCGGGGCGAGGACCGCCGCGCCACCCGCCTGCGGCGGCACGTGGAAGAGGACCTGAAGCGGGGTACCCGGCATGTGCCCCGGCGCGCCGCCGCGCTATCCCGCGATGAGATCGTGCGGGCAGCGCTCAGCGTGGCCGACGCCGAGGGAGCGGACGCGATCAGCATGCGGCGGATCGCGCGCGAGCTGAACGCGGGCACGATGTCGCTCTACTGGCACGTCGCGTCGAAAGAGGAACTGCTCGACCTCATGATCGATGCCGTCATGGGCGAGCAGCAGGTACCGGAACCGTCCGGCGACTGGCGGGCGGACCTGGGCACGCTCGCCCGCAGCGCCCGGTCGGCGTTCCACCAGCATCTCTGGGTGATGGACTTCATGGTGGGACGTCCCCCGGCGGGCCCGAAGGCCCTGCAGAACCTGGAGCGCGCGCTCGGCTCGCTGGACGGGCTCGGCCTCGACAAGGCCACCGCCATGAACATCGTGCTGACCGTCACCACCTACGCTCTCGGCGCCGTGATGCGCGAGGTGCAGGAGGCCAACGGGGACCGCTACATCCAGCAGCGGTTCGCGGGCGTCACCGATCAGGAGCGGGAGGCGATGACCCGGGAGTTCGTCGCCCGGCTCCATGCCACGGGGCGCTACCCGCATATGACCGCGCTGATCGAGGCGGGCATCGACCCGGACGCCGCGCATACCAGGGACGCCAGGTTCGAGTTCGGCCTCGACTGCCTGCTGGACGGGATCGCGGCCCGCGTGCCCCGCCCGGGCGCCGAAGCTCCCCCCGCCGCGGGCTGACGCCGCGGCATCCGCGGCGTCCCGGCTGGTGGCGCGGCCCAGCGCGGCAGGTCACCGGGTGGACGGGTAGCCAAGCTCCTCGGCGGCCCACCGCAGGCGGCTGATGACCTGGCTGCGCTGGGCGGCGCCGAGCTCGCCGTCGCGCCGCCCGGGCGGCAAGCCATTTCCGCTGCTGGCCAGGATGGGCCGGGCGGGAGAGACTGGGGCTGTCCCAGCGCCGAGCGGAGCGGTCAGCGATCATGTCCGGATTCGTGTTCGGGCCCGGCGAGGGCCAGGCCTATGACTTCCACGGCGCCAGCGTCGTGATCAAGGCATCGGGTGGTGACACGCTGGGCCAGCTGGGCGTGATGGAGTTCACCTACCCACCGGCGCTGTCGGTCCACCCGCATGTGCACGCCGGTGAGGATGAGATGTTCTACCTGCTCGAGGGCGAGCTCACGGGCTACTGCGGCGATGACCGCTGGACCGCCACCGCGGGCAGCTTCGTGTTCGTGCCCCGCGACTGCGTGCACGGCTTCACCGTCGCCGGCGACGGGCCAGCCAGGGCGATCGTCATCACCGGGCCACCCCGGCTTGATGGTCAGATCGCAGCGCGCAGGACGCCCACGGCCAGCTCCTAGGGCGGCCGCCTGGCCCGCAGCGCCGGCGCGCTGGGCGGCGTCAGAGCAGCGCGGGGCTGGGCCGTGAGCCAGCGGTGATGCTGGCGGCCGGCGCCGGGGCGGGGCAGGGCCTGCTGCCTGCGGGCAGCGTGAGGGTGATCCGCAGCCCGTGCGGGTGGTTGAGCGCCGCCTCCGCGGTGCCCTGATGGGCGGC
>WNFX01004041.1_pt1 | contig 15986 bp, 5 predicted proteins | sample 5400111 | NCBI WGS metagenome assembly WNFX01 (sample SAMN13153363, study PRJNA577476) | soil metagenome | isolation source: 40 cm soil or saprolite under grassland replicate 1 | place: USA:California | collected 2016-06-15 | reverse complement strand
TAGCTCTAAACTCATACTTATCTGTATCTCGAACACTATATTCATAACCCTTATCCTAACGCTTATAATTTCCGTAGGCCTTACTAAACTATCCCTCTAGCTTAACGTAATCATAGTATATTCTATTCTTAGCTATATACTTCTAGTAGCCCTAATACTTCAAAGTTCTACTTTGGTGAAATTAGTATAGGAAAACAGTAATTTTGGTATTTTTGGGCATTACTTACTAGGACTAGATAAAGAGAGATTTAATGACTCTAACGGTATTGCAAACCCATTTTGTCGACTAACTGGGCTTTTTTGGTGAGGCTCGCTTAGGGCAATGGGCAGTAGCTGGCCCGTGTACACCAGCCCATTTACTGGACATGTTTGTAAACTGGGCTCTAGGGTTACGGGTTTTTGCACTCAATTCTTACAAACTGATTGATTTCAAGATGGCTACCAACTCGATAGAACTGCCACTGCCACTGCCCGAAGCCTTAAGGCCGTGGCTGACATTAAATTCGGAGTTCCACGTGATTATCTGCCACTCGACTGGCTGCCAGCAAGCTCTACGTCCAGACGGGATAAGTAACCACTTGTCTAGGAAACACCAGGTTAAACTCGAATTTCGACAGCAGCTCGCAGAGTATCTCAAGCAGTGGCAGTGGCAGTATGCTTTCCGCAGCGTACCACTGCCACTAGACGGGTCCCTGCCACAACCAGTCCTCCCTGTTATTGGTGGCTTCCAGTGCCGAGACTGCGTATATAAGACAACCAACCGGAGCGTAATACGGCAGCATTGCAATACGGAGCACGATAAAAAGCGCTTAAGAGACGAGGAGCTGTTCAGAGCTATCCAGCTGCAGACGTGGTTCCGGGAGAAGAGAGCGCGATACTGGGTGGTGGACGCGACGTGTCAGGCACGTGATGTCAACAACAGCAGTGGCAGTGGCAGTGGTGATGCTGGCGCCGCAATCAAGGCTGAGATCGCAGAGTGGATGATCAAGGAAGAGGGTCAATACCAGGTCAGCACTGTGGCCACTGAGATTGACCCGTGGCTGCGATACACCGGCTGGGAAGAGGTACTGGCTGGATCTAAGCACGACTTGGAGACCACCGCTGCGTTTACTGCCACTGCTACTGCTACCGAGCCAGAACTAGCGCTACTACTGCAGAGCTGGGAGCGTATTTTGCAGTGCAGTCTGAACACACATGCAGCAGTTAGCAACTACAAAGACATTCTCAAGTGGTGGGCATCGCCTAAGAATGAGGTGGCTAGCCAGCGGCCGTTTGAGCTGCCTGAGAAAAGGAGTATTGCACGATACAGCCAGACGTTTGCAAGGCTGCTTTGCTACGTGATGCGCACTGCTCCCGAGTCTTTTGAGGAAGAGACTGAGACGGGAGTCATGTTCTCCGAGCTGCAATGGTCTTACATCAAGGAAGTACGAGAGGCCGTAGCAGTAGCAAAGGCAGATAATGACAATGAACTCGATATAGCACTTATGGGAGTCAACTGCTCTTATATGAGTCGCCCGTTATGCACTACTTGGCTGTGCGGGGTATCAACCCCCAGACAAAGACACTCTACCCGGCATCTCAATATACTCCAATCCTAGCTCATATGATCTGGATGATCCGGCTGCTCATGCTCGAGGTAGCTGTCTCTGAGAAGGGCTGGCCAGAGCTCGGCTTACAGAGTCGAAAAGAGATCGGGGCAGTGGCAGGGGCAGTGGCAGGCCGCATCCACGAGTTGCGGAGGGGTCACTTGTGTGAGGGGTCTTTCTCGCCCGCATCAAGCATTCTCTCTCAGCTAGCACGCGGACAGGCCATCAACCGGTTGCAGTCGTCCGAGGCAAATATCTACTGGTCCGACGACCGCCAAACCGTCTTCTACGAGGGCAGAGGAGTGGCAGTGGCCAGGGTGCGGGCGATGTGCCAAGCACTGACCGGCGAGCTGGAAGGGCTCCTCCACGGGCTGCTCTTTCACCAGGGCGTCCTGCCAGTGCCCCTGCCACAGCTGGTGGACAGCATGGGGACAGCACAGCGGTTCCAGCAGAAGGGGTACAGCTTCACCGACCACCCCGACAATGCCCGCTGGAAGGTGGGCTGGGAGTTCTTGTGGGAGCGCATGCTGCAGGATGGCCAGAGGCTGGTCAAGGGCGGTGGCAGTGGCCAGCTCGAATGGGTCGACCAGCAGTGCAAGGCGTACCTGGCTCGCGAGAAGCAGTTCTTGCTCAAGCTCATGGCGGTGATGCACCTTACCGGTGGGCAGCCAGCACGCAGTCCCGAGATCGGATCCATCAAGGTGCGGAATAGTGTCCGGTCGAGCCGGAACATCTTCGTAATCAACGGGCGAGTGGCAGTGGTAACCACCTACGACAAGTCCCTGAAGCGGCGGGGAAAGACCGAGTACGTGTTCCGCTGCTTCCCGGATCAGCTCAGTCAGGTTCTCGTACAGTATCTCGTCTACGTGCTGCCGTTCTCTCGCGTGGTCCAAAAAACCAAGAGCGACTTCCTCTTTGCGGACGGGCAGGGACCGTGGATCAGGGACCAGCTGTCTGGGGCATTGGCAGTGGCAACGGCCAAGCACCTGGGGGTCCGGCTGACCGTCTCGGGGTGGCGGCACGTTGCCATTGCCATTAGCGACGAGCACCTGCGCAAGGCCAGTCGGGTCTGGAAGCAGGAGCAGGAAGGCGGGGAGGACGTCGAGGGGGAGAGCGACGGCGAGGTCGAGCAGAGCCTGTTCGAGCACATCCTGGTCCGGCAGTCGGCCCACGGCAAGCAGACGGCCGAGCTGCGGTATGCTATCGACGCCGCGTTCCTGAACCGGCTCGGGCCCGACCTGGTCAGCGCGTACAGCCAGGCATCACGGGCATGGCACGCGTTCCTGCATCTCGAGTCGAAGGGAGCGGCAGCGGCAGTGGCAGTCCGCCGCCCAGCGAGCCCACTGCAGCCCGTCCAGGTCAAGCGGCCGAGGCTGAGTACTGCCATGCAGGGTCTGCAGAAGATCTTAGGGCCAGAGGCCAAGCCCAGATCTGAAGGGCAGGCTCACGCACTCGAGCTCGTCCACTCTCTAACCCTGCAAGAGCCGCAGATTATCGTGCTCGGCACCGGTAGTGGCAAGAGCCTCTTGTTCTTCTCGGTTGCTGCTCTCGTGTCCCATCAGACCGTGATTGTAGTCGTGCCATTTGCGGCTCTCGTTGACGATCTCATCACGCGAGCACGAGGGCATCAGCTCACGTGTGAGGAGTGGCAGGGGCAGCGGCAGTGGGTGCTCTTGCCGCAGTTGATCATCGTCAGTGCGGACCGGGCTGTCGAGAGCGACTTTCTCCACTTTGCCAAAGGACTCGAGCTGAACAAGCAGCTGGCCCACGTCTTCTTTGACGAGTGCCATGTAGCTGTGACGGATACGTCGTACCGGGCAAAGCTCCGAGAGCTGTGGCAGTTGCGATACTTGAACTGCCGCTTTACCTGTCTCACCGCTACCCTCTTGATTGCACTCGAGCCGGTTCTCCGAGCGAATCTCCTGCTCGAGCACGCCCAGCTCTTCCGACAGTCGACGATGCGGCCCACGACCCGCTATCGGGTTGTCGACTGCCACCGCCAAGATGTGTGGGAGGTTGCCGAGCCACTGATCCGCGGACTGCCACTGCCAGCGGGTTCACGTGGGGTGATCTACGTCCGGAGCTACGCACACGGAGAGAGCGTGGCCGAGGCGATGGACTGCCCGTTCTACAAGGCCACGGCCACCGACAAGCAGGAGCTGCTCGAGTAGTGGGCCCGTGGCCGTGGCGGGTGGATCGTGGCGACGGGTGCGCTCGGGACCGGCATTGATATCCCGGGGATCGTCTATATCGTCCATCTGGGCCGACCGTATGGGCTGACCAGCTTCATGCAGCAGGCCGGGCGGGGAGGACGGGCTGGCGAGATCAGCGACTCGATGGTGATTCTCCCGTCCAGCAGTGGCCGTGGCCGTGGCCGTGGCCAGTTCCCCGCCCCCCGACAAGAGCTCGTCAACACGTACTCGGTCGAGGCTCAAGACGAGGCAGCATTGACGGAGTATCTCGAGAGCGGCAGCTGCCGGCGGGCCGTTCTCGCACGGCACCTGGATGGGGATCTCGATCGGGCTGACTGTATCACAACCGACAGCATCCTCTGCGATCGGTGCCAAGCGCCAGGTGAGGAGGAGCGCAGTGGCAGTGGCGGCGGCAGCCCAGATGAGAGCGGTAGCCCAGATGAGAGCAGCATTAGCCCAGATGAGAGCGGCATTAGCCCGGATGAGAGCGGTAGCCCAGATGAGAGCAGCTGTAGCCCGGATGAGAGCGGTAGCCCAGATGAGAGCGGCATTAGCCCAGATGAGAGCGGCATGAAGGCCATCCATCAGGCACACCAACTTCATGTCCAGCGGAACGAACGGCTTGAGCGATTCCATCAGCTGCTCCACGCGCACTGCATCTACTGCCAGCTCATGCGGCCCGAGGGAGAGGAGTCCAGCCACTGCCACCGCGACTGCCCCCACGCTGCTGAGCGGAACTGTGACATGGAGGCATATCGGCGGTGGCGGTCCCGGCTCAAGCTCGCCCGCCGCGACCAGTGCTTCCGGTGTGGCTTATCCCAGTCTCTCTGCAGGGCCATTGAGGATCAGACGACTTGTACCTATCCACACCTGATACTCCCCGGGCTGTTCTTCTTACATCAGGTCGGACAGCTTCTCCCCATCTGTCACGCGGCCGGGTTTGGAGGGGGGGAGGAGTGGCAGTGGCAGTGGATGAACGAGCTAGGGGAGGAGGCATTCGGGCAGCAAGAGATTAATTGGATCCGGGTCTGGCGGCAGGTAGCTGAGATTTTCTTAGAGATTCAGGATGGTAAGAGTAATTGAGTTGATATTCACGTTCAGGAGATGATCTGTTGGAATCTGAGACCAGTGCCACTGCCATTACTGGAGCTGAGAGCTGAAGAGGAGACAGATCTGTCTAGCAATCGTGACCAAGGTCTTCAGAGTTAAGGACTAGGGTAGCTAGCTTGGTAGTAAATTCTAGTATATTAAGGAGGGTTATAGTAGTCAGGGGGGTATACAGATAGGCATTCGGGGGTTGGCCAGCGAGTAGGTTAGGGTTAAGGTAGGAAGGGGGATTACGAGGGGCAGCAGTGGCAGTGACTGAACCAGATGGGAGAGGTCCGGTATGGGGAGCCCGTACTAAACTGGATACTCGTGTAGGAGCAGGTGCGAGAGCAGTACTGGTAGAGGAGGGGGGCGACACGAATCTGTAATATATGAAGGGCTCTCCCTACACTGCCTAGCGTCGAGCAGTGGCAGTGACAACCAACCACTCGTAGAAGGTTAGGCTTGAACGTGTATGTTTACTTGTCAATCTTCAGCTTCTCGATATTTCGCTCTAATTCGGCTCTGTTAAAGCTTTCGTGACTGGATTGCGACACTCTCGGCGCTACTGTTGTGAGTGGGATACTGATGACGAGGGGGTTCGGCGCCGTTAAAGCTTCAGTGACTAGATTGCGACACTCTCGGCACTACTGTTACGGGCGGGATACTGATGACGAGAGGGTTCGGCGCCGTTAAAGCTTCAGTGACTGGATTGCGACACACTCGGCGCTACTGTTGCAGGTGGGATACTGACGACGAGAGGGTTAGACTGTAGATTCGCGGGCTAAGGGTAGATGATAGTAGTCCTTCAAAATGAAGAGAATTAGGCTCTGTAAGGTCAAGTGAATAAAAGACCTAGCCTTACGCTATGGCAGTGGCAGTGACAAGGCGGTTCGACTATAGATTTGGGAGCTGAATCTTACTAAGAGGGGATGATTCAGTACGAGACACGGTAAATTGAAGAGAGTCGGACTGGGTTATTCACGTCAATGTAAGGAAATATTTAAAGCACGAGTTAAGAAAGATCAAGTAAACAAAAGGCCTCGCCTCGTACTACAGCAGTGGCAGTGTGCCTCCCTTGTCTCGCAGAGAGCCGAGCTTGAACGGGTATAATTACTTGTCAATCTTCAGCTCCTCGATATTTCGCTCTAATTCGGCTCTATTAAAGCTTTAGTAGCTGGATTGCAACACTCTCGGCACTACTGTTGTGGGCGGGATGTTGATAACGAGGGGGTTCGGCGCCGTTGAAGCTTTAGTGGCGACACTCTTAGCGCTACTGTTGTAGGCGGGATATTGATAACGAGGGGGTTTGACTGTAGACGCGCGAGCTAAGGGTAGATAATAGTCGTCCCTTAAAATGAAGAGAATTAGGCTCTGTAAGGTCAAGTAAAGAAAAGACCTCGCCTCGTGCCGTGGCAGTGGCAGTGTGCCTCGCTTGTCTCGCAGAAGGCTAAGCTTGAACGTGCATGTTTGCTTGTCAGTCTTCAACTCCTCGATATTTCGCTCTAATTCGGCTCTATTAAAGCTTCAGTAACTGGATTGTGACACTCTCGGCGCTACTGTTACGGGTAGGATGTTAAGAACGAGGGAGTAATAGTATATAATATTTGAATTGATATACTATATAGTTGTAACCCGTCTATTACTGAGCGGTAGAGAAGAAGAGATAGAGGTCTCTCGAGCTAGTACAGAGGGCCCCAAGGGCGTTGGCCATGCCTAGGGCCAGGGTGAGGAGGGCGACTAGGTTGTCTAGAGCCAGCAGGGCGGCAGGTAGGATTTCGGATAGGGGAGACATCTTGGCGAGTGATAGTGATGAGGTGGCAGTGGCAGTGGCAGTGGCAGTAGCAATAGCAGTAAGGATGGATAGGAGTTCAAGAGAGGGAGGACAGAGAAGGCAAATAGTCCGGGCATATATAGAGGGCTATGGAAGCACTAACGGGAAGGGCTGACTAGAGGAGGAGGCCGGGGGGAGGCCGGGAGGAGGCCAGGAAGCTGAGTAGGGGTAGGAGTAGTGAGTAGGGCTAGTGTTAGTAGTAGCACGGTAGTGTTGGTGGCATTCCGGCAAGTTATAGTAATAGCTAGTAATAGTAATAAGGTAGTAGTAGTAGTAGTAGTAGTAGTAGTAGTATTAGGTTCATTATCTGAGAACCGCTCACGACAGGCGGCCCGGTCAGGGCAGTGGCAGGAGTAGTGCTGGGCTTATTATTTGAGAACCGCTTGTGATAGGCCACCTAACGCTATTCCCCCGCTTCTCGTCGCCCAAAAGCGTTTTTTTCAGTAGGGAAATTAAGCGAGAGGACCCCTGCCACTGCCATCGCTTTTCTACTTCAAAAGCATTTCTAGAGATACTTAATTCAATCATATCTAATATGGTAACCATGCCAAACGATAACCCAACAATACCACTGCCAGTGCCACTGCCAGTGCCACTGCCACTCCAGCCATTTCTCGCATTGAATGGCGAATTTAAGGTGCTGCTCTGCTTAGGCAACGGCTGCCAGTGCGCGGTCAAGCCAGCCGCACTCAGTGGCCACCTGTATCGTAAACACCAGGTAAAGATCGAGGTTCGAAAGCAGGTCGACCAGTATACTCAGCAGCTCGGATTGGATTACGACTTCCAGAGGGTGCCACTGCCCAAAGATGGGTCGAGTCCACAGCCAATTCTCCAAGTTGAGGACGGCTTCCAGTGCCGCCACTGCCACCACTTCACCCGCAACCGGAGAGTAATGCGGACACATAGCAACAAGGCCCACAGCAAGAAGCGCGTTAGAGACGAGGAGATATTCAAGGCGGTCCGGCTACAGTCGTGGTTCAGGGAAGGGAGAGAGCGGTACTGGGTGGTGGAGGAGGGCCGTGACGCGTCGGGGTCGTCACGTGATGTCAACAATGCATCCCGAGGGGGAAGTGGCAGTGGCAGCAGCAGTGGCAGCAGCAGTGGCAGCAGCAGTGGCAGCAGCAGTGGCAGCAGCAGTGGCAGCAGCAGTGGCAGCGATAGCGAGGGGGCTGGCGACGAGGAGATCAAGGAGGCAGTAGAGCAGTGGAGGGACGGGGTCAAGGAGCGACGGCTCGTGCTGTCTCGGAAGCCACCGGCCGTCGAAGCAGACCCGTGGCTGCGCTACACCGAGTGGGACGAGGTCTTGTCACAGTCCAAGCACAACTTGCTCAAGACTTACGACTTTACCCACGAGCCCGATCCCGAGGAGGGCCCGCTCGTCCGTGTTCTCCAAGCGTGGGGCCGCATTCTCGCGCGCTGTCTCGACACGCTCGCGTCTGTGAACCACAAGGACGTGCTCAAGTGGTGGGCGTCGCCCAAGAACGAGGTGGCGAGCCAGCACCCGTTCGAGCTGCCACAGAACAGCAGCACGCTGGTCAAGTACAGCCGGCAGTGGCAGTGCTTCGTGTGCTATGTCATGCGGACGGCGCCCGAAGGGAGTTGGGAGGACGAGAGCGAGACCGGCGTCAAATACAGCGAGGAGCAGTGGCAGTGCGTTGACGAGGTCCGACTGCTGCTCTTGTTCCCGCCCCCGGAAGAGGAGGCCGCATCCGAGGGGGAGGGGGAGGGGGAGAGGGAGGAAGGAGGAGAGGGGGTGGCAGCGGCCGGGGCAGTGGATCCCAGGAAGCAGGACGCCCAGTTGACCACGGCCGTCATGGCACTCATCATGAGTCTCGTTACCCAAGACACGAGCCGGATGACGCTGTACGAGTCGCCCGTGATGCACTATCTGGCGGTGCGTGGTGTCAACCCCCAGACCCAGACGTTCCACGAGCCGTTCACGTACACGCCGATTCTCGCGCAGATGCTCTGGATCATCCGCGTCATCATGCTCGAGATCGCACTGCCACTCGAAGGGTGGGACGCGCTCGGGTTGCGTGACCGGACGCGAGTCGCATCCGTCCCGCGGCGGGTCCATTCGATCCGCGAGAAGCATCTGTGTGAGGGGTCGTTCTCCCCGGCGTCGAGCATCTTGACCCAGCTCGCGCGTGGGAAGGCCATTAACAAGCTCCACCGGTCCGCATCGAACATCTACTGGTCCGATGACCGGCAGACCGTCTACTACCACGGGAAGGGGGTAGCAATGGCCAAGATCACGACCATGTGTCATGAGCTCGCATGTGAATTGCAAGAGATCTTGCACGAGCTGCTCTTCCACCAGGGCGTGCCCGACGTGCCACTGGCCGACGTGGTCGACAGCATGGGCGCGGGGCAGTACTTCCGCCGGGATAATTTCAGCTTCACCGACCATGCAGACAATGCTAAGATCTGCAAGGTGGATTGGCAGTTTCTGTTCAAGCGGATGCTCCAGGACGCCCCCGAATGGCAGATGGTCAAGATGGGTCGGAGTGGCAGTGGCAGTGGCAGTAGCGGCAGTGGCAGTGGCAGTAGCAGCAGCGGCAGCGGCGGCAGCGGCAGCGGCAGCGGCAGCAGCAGGAGCAGGAGCAGTGGCGGTGGGAGTGGCAGTGGCCAGCAGCAGCAGTGGATCGACGTGCGGCGGTCGGCATATCTCAACCGGGAGCGGCAGTTCTTGAGGAAGCTGATGGTGGCCATGCACGTCACGGGGGGACAGCCGGCGCGTGGACCCGAGCTCGGGTCGATCAAGGTGGTGAATAGCGTGTTCTCGGCCCGGAACATCTACGTGGTCAATGGCCGGATGGTCTTCTTGACCATGTACGACAAGGCGCGGAAGCGGCGGGGGGACACCGAGTACGTGCTCCGCTGTCTGCCCGACGAGATCAGCCAGATTCTTGCGAAATACTTGATCTACGTGCGGCCGTTCTCACGGGTGGTGGGGAAGCAGGAGTGGGATTTCTTGTTTGCTGACGAGGGGGGGCCGTGGGCGGGGGAGCAGCTGACCAAGGCACTGGCAGTGGCAACGGCCGCCCATCTCGGGGTGCGGTTGACCGTCTTGGGATGGCGGCAGGTGGCCATTGCCATTGCCAACGAGCACTTGGGCCGGGCGAGCAGGACATGGGAGCAGGAGGAGGAAGGGGAGGATGAGGACTTGGTAGAGGGCGGGGACGCGGCCGAGGTCGAGATGAATGTGTTTCAGCATATTCTCATCCGGCAGTCGGCGCATGGACAGCGGGTGGCCCAGCGGCATTACGCCATCGATGGCGCATTCTTGAACTATCTCGGGCCGGCATTAACGAATGCATACATGCAGGCATCCCGGGCATGGCACGCGTTCTTTGGCTTGAAGTCGGATGGGGCCGCGGCAGTGGCAGTGGCCGCCGCCGACGAGCGGGTGAAGCACGGCCGCCAGGCCAGCCAGCAGCTGCACCCCGCCATGACGAAGCGGGAACGGAGTAGCCAGGCCCAGAGCCGTCATGGACATCCCGAGGCCATAACGGCGGCCAGCAGCCGGGCCATGGAAGGGCTGCGGCGCATCTACGGGCCGGATGCGAAGCCGCAGTCGGAAGGACAGGCGGCGGCACTGGAGCTGGTCCACCGGCGCATGGCGAAGACGGCCACGACGATCATCGTGTTGCCGACCAGCAGTGGCAAGTCAGTGTTGTTCTTCTCGGTTGCCGCCATGGCAGTCGGCCAGACCGTGATTGTGGTAGTCCCATTCGCGGCACTGGTTGATGACATTCTTGCGCGCGCCAGTGGCAGTGGCATCCAATGCAGGGAGTGGCAGGGGGAGGGGAGCTTCCCCGTGCTGCCCCAGCTCATCGTGGTCAGCGCGGACCGGGCCGTCGAGGGGGGGTTCTTGCATTTTGCGAAGGGGCTCGAGCTCCACGGCGAATTGTCGCACGTCTTCTTCGACGAGTGCCACGTTGCGTTTACCGACACGTCGTACCGGCAGCGGCTCCGCGAGCTATACCAGCTCCGGTATCTCGACTGCCCATTCATCTGTCTCACGGCCACGTTGATGGTGCAGCTCGAGCCCGTGCTCCGCGCGAATCTCTTAATCCCGCAAGCTGGGCTGTTCCGGCGGGGGACGATGCGGCGGACGATCCGGTACACGGTGCAGGACAGCAAGGAGCGACCGCCGTCGGAGGTGGCCACGCAGCTGGTGCGGTCACTGCCACTGCCACCGGGCAAGCGCGGGGTGATCTATGTCCGCAGCTACCAGACCGGGGCCGTGATCAGCAGTGCGCTGCAGTGCCCGTTCTACAAGGCGCGGGCGGAGGGGAAGGGGGAGCTGTTGGCGGAGTGGGTGTCGGGGGAGGGGGGGTGGATTGTGGCCACGGGCGCGCTCGGGACGGGGATCAACATCGCGGGGATCATCTACGTGGTGCACGTGGACCGGCCGTACGGGTTGACGAGCTTCATGCAGCAGTCGGGGCGGGGAGGGCGGAATGGGGAGGTCAGCGATTCGTACGTGGTGGTTCGCAAGCAGGGTGGGAGTGGCAGTAGCCGTGGCCGACGCGCGGTGGCATTGGTCAGTGACTACTCGGTAGAGCACCAAGACGAGGAGGCGCTCAGTGAGTTCTTGTCGACGCGGGGGTGCCGGCGTGCGGTGCTCGCGGGGCATCTTGACGGGGTGTTCGAGGGGGCCGACTGCATTAGTACGGACAGCATCTTGTGCGACCAGTGCCGACGGAGGACGCTCTTTTCAGGTGAAGGAGGAGGCCCGGAGGCGGCGGAAGGTCGCGGCGGTGGCAGTGGCGGTGGCCGGCGTCGGGAGTCGGATGCGGATGGGCAATCGGGCGTGATCACCGGGCAGCAGGCGATCACACAGGCATTCGAAGAGGACATGCTCCGGGACTCGGAGCTGATTCAATTCATGGATGAGTTAAAACGGGATTGCATCTACTGTGTCTTGATCGGCACGGACGGAGGGGAGTCACAAGGGCCGCACGTGCACGGGGAGTGCTTGAATCTCGCGGGAGAAGCATATGGGATCGAGGCATACCGGCAGTGGCGTCAGGAGTTGGAGCTGGCCGTGGCCGGGCAGTGCTACCGGTGTGGGTTAGGGCAGGAGATGTGCCAGGCGGTGGAAGAGGGGGTCGCATGTGAGTACCCGCATCTCATGCTGCCGGTGATGTTTATGCTCGACGTGAAAGGGGTGTTGGAGCATATCTGCATGGCGGTCGGGTTTCAAGGCGCGTACGACTCGGGGGGGTGGCAGTGGCGGTGGATGAATTCGATGGGCGAGGGGCGGCACGGAGTCCCGGTGTTGAATTGGATGGTGGTGTGGAGGAAGATCGGCGAGCTGTATTTGAAGTTGTGGAGAGAGCAAGAAGAGGAGGATAGAGAGGATGGCAGTGGCGGTAGGAGTGTGGATACAGTACGTGTAGGATAACGAGCCCGAGTTCGATTAGATGTAAGAGGAAGATTTAAATAAAGGATTAGGATAGGATAAAAGATAGGAATATAAAGATAACAGTTAAAAATGAAGGATAAAGGGTTAGAACTAAGAAACGTAGGGTTAGAATATGAAAATAAGGGATTAGAACCAAGGTCAGGGTTAACATATAAAGTTTAAAGAGTAGAGAGAAAAGAGTAGTAGAGGAGGAGGGTTAAATAAATATGTAATATATGACAGGGCTCTTAGGACACTGGCCCACGTCGAGTGGTGGTAGTGGCAGTGGCAATATATAAGTAGAGAGACAGACATTAAGAGGTAGACTTTTCACGGGTAATAGTATATGATATTTGAATTGATATGCTATATAGTTGGAACTCGTCCATTGCTGAGTAGTGAAGAAGAGATAGAGGTCTCTCGAGCTCGTATAGAGGGCCCCAAGGGCTTTGGCGGTGTGTAGGGCCAGGGTGAGGAGGGCGATGAGGTCGTCTAGAGCCAGGAGGGCGGTAGGTAGGATTTCGGATAAGGGAGGCATGTTGGCGAGTGATGATAATAGCCAGTGATAGTGATAGGGGTAGTGGTGGCAGTGGTAGCGGCAGTGGTAGTGGCAGTGGCAGTGGCGATAGTTGTAAGGGGAGAGAGCAGTTTAGAGGGAGAGGGGATAGAGTAGGCAAAGAGGTAGGCTATATATAGAGGGCCGGGCAAGAGGAGGAGGCTGGCAGGGGGCTGGTAGGAGGCTGGCAGGGGGCTAGCAGGGGGCTAGTAGGAGGCTAGGAAGCCAGCTAGGAATAGAAAGTAGTGAGCACAGCTAGTCTTAGTAGTAGTATAGTAGGATTAGAACTATTTCAACAAGTCATCGTAATAACTAGGAATAGAAATAAGGTAGTAGTAGTGGTAGTAGTAAGAACTTAAAGATAATTTAATTATTATATAATTAACGCTTTTTTTATATATATATTAACCCGAACGCTATTAACAGGCCCCGTAGTCAGCAGTATAGTAGTGGCAGTGGCAGTGGCAGTGGCAGTAGCAGTGGCAGTAGTAAGAAGAGAGAGAGGAGATATAAGGATCTAGAGAAGTACTCAGAGCTCATCTCAGGACCAGGCGGGGTTGGATAAGTACTCAGGGCCAGCGAGGGAATATGGAATGCAAGGGAACAACCCCGGCGCGAAGCGCTCCCCGCCCCGCAGGGTGTTGCAGTGGCAGTTGCAGTAGTAGGTTGCGAGGGAAGATGGAATGCAAGGGAACAACCCCGGCGCGAAGCGCTCCCCGCCCCGCAGGGTATTGCTGTAGTAGTTGCAGTAGTAGGTTGCAAGAGAAGATGGAATACAAGAGGGGAACCGCTAAGCGCGAAGCGGAAGAAGGGCTGAAGGTAAGAACAGAGGGCAGTGGCAGCGGCAGTGGCAGCGGCAGTGGCAAAAGGAAGAGAAGTCGAGGTAGAGTAACAGGTATAGGTGAGTAGGCAAGCAGTTGGAATTTAAGGAGCAAGATCAGTAGTAAGGTAGGGTTGTAAAGGAATATAGAATATAAGGGAGAACAGCTAGTACAAAGTAGTAAAAATAGTTAGAGGTAAGAAGGAAGGGCAGTAGTAGTAGCAGTAGCAGTGGTAGTGGCAGTGGTAGTGGCAGTAGTAGGGGGAGTTAGAGTAGTAGTAGTAGTAAGAGTTAAAGTAGTAATAAGTATATAAGTTAGGGTTAGGGTTAGGTAGTATAGAAATAGAGTTAAAAGAGAGAAAAAAAGAAGATAATAAGAGTATAAAGAAAGAAATAATAAAAGAATAAAAAAAAGTAAAAAGAAATAATATAAAAAGATAATAGTTATATAAAGAATAAGAGAAAGTAAGAAAATAAAAAAGAAAAAAAAGAAAAAGAAAAAAAAAGAAAAAATAAAATTATTAAATAAAAAATTAAAAATATTAAAAATAAAGAAGATTTAAATTATAAATAATAAAATAAGAGTAAAGTAAAGATAAAAGAAAAAAAAAGAAAAGAAAAAAAAAGAAAAGAAAGTAAGTATTAAAAGTAAGTAAGAATAAAAGAAGAAGTTAAATATAAAAGGAAATTAAAAGAAAGTAGTATATTAAAAGAAATTAAAAGTAATAAAAGTAGTAGTAGTAGTAATAGTAGTAAGAAGAAGAGTTTATATAAGAATAAATATTATTATAAGAGAATTTAATATAAAAGTAATAAGAGTAGTAGTAGTAGTAGTAGTAATAAGAAGAGTTTAAGTAGTAATAAGTATAATTAAAGTATAAAGTAATAAGTAAGATAAAAATATAAAGTAAAATATAATAAAAAGAAAGTTAAAAGTAATAGAAGATTAAAGTAAAAAATAAAAAATAAGAAGAATAGTATAAAAAAGAGAAGAAAAGAAAGAAATAAGTTATAATTTATAAAATAATTATAAAATAAGATTAATAATTAATAAAAAAAAAAAAAAGAAAATATAATATTTAAAGAATATAGTTATATAAATAAAAATAAATAAAAATAAATAAAAATAAATAAAAAGAAAAAGAAAAAAATATAAAATAAGAATAAAAAAAAAGATTATTTAAAAGTAAAGTAAGTTAAAATTAATAAAAAAGAGAATAAAAGTTAATAAATTTAAGTTATTAGAAATAAAAAATTAAAGTTATAAAAAAGAAAATATAATAAAAGTTATAAAGATTTAAATTAAAATAAAATATAAAGTTAAAGAAATAAGAATAGTAATATAATAATAAAGAATATAATTTAAGAATTTATAAAAGAATAAAGTAAAGAGTAATAAAAAGAGAAAGTAAGAGTAGAAGAGTATAAAGAAAGGTAAGGTATTAGAAGAGATTTAAAGTAGTAGTAGGAGGAGTTAGAGTAGTAGTAGTAGTAGTAGGAGTAGTAGTAGTGGCAGTGGCAGTGGCAGTGGTAGTAGGAGTAGTAGTAGTTAGAGTTAGAGTTAAATATTATTATAGTAAATAAGAAGGATTAGATTAATAAAACAGAAGAGATAAATATAAGAAAAGAAAAAAAAAAGATAGATAAAAGATAAAAGAAGATAGAAAGAATAAGTAAAAAAGGATAAAAATAAAAAAAGAGATAAATAAGAAATAAAGAAGTAAAGAATAATAAAATTTAAATAAAAGTAATTATAATATTAAAGGAATAAATAAAAGAATATAGAATATTAAAGTTAAAGTTAGTATAAGAGATTAAAAGAGTAGTTAAATAAAGAGTTAATAGATAAGATAAAGGTAAAGAAGTAGTAAGAGTTAAGAGTAAAGTAGTAGTAGTTATAATAATAAGAGTAGTAGTAGTTATATAATTAAAATAATATAATAGTAAATATAAAAAAGAAAAGAAGAATAATAAAAGAAGATTTAAATAATAAGTATAATAAAAAAAAAAAAAAAAAGTAAATATATAATTAATAAGTATAAAATATAATAATTATAATAAGAGTAATAGTAATAAGAGTAGTAGTAGTAGTAATAGTAAGAGTAATAGTAAAAGTAAAAGTAAAAGTAATAATAGAAGTAAAAGTAGTAAAAGTAAGAGTAATAGTAGTAGTAAGAGTAGTAGTAAGAGTAGTAGTAGTAGAAGAGTAGTAGTAGTAAAAGTAGTAGAAGTAAGAGTAGTAGTAATAATAATAATAATAATAAAAGTAAAAGTAGAAGTAGTAGTAGTAAGAGTAATAAGAATAGTAATAAAAAATAGTAAATATATATATATATATAATTTTTATTTATTTTTTTTTTTTTAAATAAAAAAATAACCGCTAAGCGCGAAGCGCGATAGAAATGGGTTAGGGTTAGGGTTAGGGTTAGGGTTAGGGTTAGGGTTAGGGTTAGGGTTAGGGTTAGGGTTAGGGTTAGGGTTAGGGTTAGGGTTAGGGTT
>WNFX01008362.1_pt1 | contig 15990 bp, 9 predicted proteins | sample 5400111 | NCBI WGS metagenome assembly WNFX01 (sample SAMN13153363, study PRJNA577476) | soil metagenome | isolation source: 40 cm soil or saprolite under grassland replicate 1 | place: USA:California | collected 2016-06-15 | reverse complement strand
TCATCGAGCCGTTTGCTCAGTGTTTGAAACACCTCCTGCTGCGCTTTGGTCGGCTCGGTTGAGTCGCCGCTGTCAATGAAATGGCTAAAAGAATCAAAGCGCTCATTCAACATGCTCGGGAACGCGAAATTACCTTCCGAGCTTTTCATGTTTACTTGAATCAGTTCCTTTTCGACGTCCGACATTTTGTGATCGAGATCGTCCGCGGCCGCGAGCGCTGCTTTCAGTTTTTCGTCGTCTCCAAATCGCGTGTGGAGATTTTTGATCTGCGCTTTGACCTCACGAATCTCATTGATTGCCTGGTGCAACTGCGAAATGCGATCGTTCACTTGTGTTGCGAGCGCGAATTGCTTTTGCAGCGCCGGTTCCGAGCCTTTGGCGCGAGGATCGATCACCAATTTCAACGGTACGGTTTGCGATTTTCCCGCGACCGTCATTTTCACCTGATAATCGCCTGGTAAAGCGAGCGGACCCTTCGGACCGGTCCCGAAATAAAACGCGCCCGGCGTTTGCATCGGATCGTTGTAGCGCAAATCCCACGCAAGGCGATTCATCCCTTCGTTGGCGGGTTCTTTTTTCTCTTTGTTCGACAGATGGCGAACAACTTTTCCCTGCGCATCGAGAACATCGAGCGTCACTTCATCTTTCGGCGCCGTCTTAAAATAATAATCGATCATCGCGCCCGCGGGCGGGTTGTCGCCCACCGGTTGGCGTCTGTCGAATTCCTCCGGGTAATGCAAACGCAATGCGGGTTCCGGTTGGTAAAGAATGAAATCCGTGTTCGCCGATTGCGCGCTCAACTGCCGAAGCGGCGTGATATTGTCCAACACCCAAAACGATCGACCATGAGTCGCCACGACCAGATCATCGTCTTTGACGACCAGATCATGAATCGGTGATCGCGGCAGATTTAACTGCAGCGGTTGCCAGCGCGCGCCGGAGTCAAACGAAACGTAAACGCCAAGCTCGGTGCCCGCGTAAAGGAGTTCTTTCTTTTTCGGATCCTCGCGCACCGCATGCACGAAAGCGCCGTCAGGGATTCCATTGACGACGGAGGTCCAGGTCTTGCCGAGGTCAGTCGTTTTGAAAATATAAGGTTTGAAGTCATCGAGTTTGTGTCGATCGATCGCGACATAAGCAGTTTTGCCGTCATGCGGTGACGCTTCGATCAAATCCACCGTGCTCCATTCCGGCATTTTCGGACTGACATTGCTCCAATGTGCGCCGTCATCGATTGTGACATGAATCAATCCATCGTCTGACCCGGCCCAGAGCGTTCCCTTGTCGACCGGCGATTCCGTTAACGCAAAGATCGTGTCGTAATATTCAACCGACGTGATGTCGTTGGTCAGCGGGCCGCCGCTCGGCTGCTGCTTCGTCTTGTCGTTGCGAGTCAGATCTTCGCTGATCTTTGTCCAACTCTGGCCGTGATCGGCCGATTTAAAGACGCATTCGGCCGCGGTGTAGATCACGTCGGGATTGTGCGGCGATACCAGCAGCGGCGAAACCCATTGGAAGCGATGCGCGAGATCGACTGCGCCGCGTCCGGAATTATCCAGCGGAACCGGACTGATGTCCTGATCGTCCTCCTTGGTTTTGTTGTAGCGCGCGATGTAGCCTTCGCTGTTCGAATAAATGATGTGCCAATCGCGCGGATCGGGAATCACGAACCCGCACTCGCCGCCGCCGGCCTGATACCAATCCTCGCGGCCGATCACGCCCGAATCGGTCCGGCTCGCGATGCAAACATTCGAGTTGTCCTGTTGTGCGCCGTAAATGTGATACGGAAACGCATTGTCGACAGCGACGTGGTAAAACTGCGCGGTCGGCTGGTTGTTTTGCGTCGTCCAGCTTTTTCCGCCGTCGATCGAGATGGCGGCGCCGCCGTCGTTCGCGTTACCAATCCGATTCGGATTTTGCGGGTCAATCCAGAGACCGTGGTGATCTCCGTGGCGCGCCGGGAGCAAATTAAACGTCTTGCCGCCATCAACGGATTTGAAGGCGCCCGTGTTTAAAAGATAAACCGTGTCCGCCGATTTCGGATCGGCGTAAACTTTACTGAAGTACCAGGCGCGCTGCCGAAAACGCCCGTCCTCATTCACTCGCGTCCATTTTTGTCCGGCGTCATCAGAGCGAAACAAGCCGCCTTCTTTCGCTTCGATAATCGCGTAAACGCGACTCGAGTCCGCACCCGAAACCGCCACGCCAATTTTGCCCAAAATTCCTTCGGGAAGCCCGTTGCCTTCCAAATGTTTCCAAGTCACGCCGTTGTCTTCCGAGCGATACAAACCGCTACCGGCTCCGCCGCTCGAAAAAAACCACGGCTGCCGCCGCACCTGCCAGAGCGACGCAAAAACAATGTTCGGATTGTGCGGATCGAAAACGACGTCGATCCCGCCCGTGTTTTCGTCTTTGCTCAAAACTTTCGTCCACGTTTTGCCGCCGTCGGCTGTCCGAAAAATTCCGCGCTCCTGATTTGGACCGAATGCATGTCCGAGCGCCGCGACAAGCACTACGTTTTCGTTTCGCGGATCGACAATCAATGCGCCGATTTGGCGGCTGTCTTTTAATCCGATATTTTTCCAGGTTTTGCCTGCGTCGATCGATTTATAGACGCCAATTCCGTAAGTGGTGTTGCCGCGAATGGCCGCTTCACCGGTGCCGGCGTAAACGACGTTATGATCTGACGGTGCGACCGCGATTGCGCCGATCGATGAAATATCTTCCTTGTCGAAAAGCGGCGTCCAATTCTGTCCGCCATCAACCGTTTTCCAAACACCACCCGCGACCGCGCCGAAATAATAAGTGTCCGGTTCGCCGGGAACGCCTTCAATCGCGAGTGCCCGACCGCCGCGGAACGGTCCGATCTGTCGCCATTGCATCCCGCTAAATAATTTTTCGTCGATCGCGCCGGCCGGCGTCGGTTTTGGAGATGCCGTCGGCGACCGCGTGGGCGACGGTGTCTGGCCGCCTTCTTTCGGTGTCGGGCTAACCGCAAAAGCGTTCGAGCAAACAAAAACGAGCGCGACCGAAATGAGAAAGCGCAACATGGACGTAATCATCCGCTTAAGGTGAAAAGCTTGCCGCGACGTTCAACTGGAATGTGGGCTTCTGTGGAAGCAGCCGTCCTCCGCTGCAGAATCAAACGCCCGTCCGGCTTGGACCGCAGGCAAGACGCCTGCCACCACAATCAATTTCAGTGTTCTGTTGCGCGCACGGCCAGAATGTAGGCGATAACTGCGTCGCGCTCCGCCGGCTTTAAACTAGCGCGATGTGACATGTTGTTTACAATCTCGGCCCAATCCTTGGGCGTGTAATGCCAGAGCGCGGGCAGCGTGTGGCATTCGATGCAACGATGAACCAAAAGCGTTCGGCCTTCGCGGAGCTTCGTAAGATCGACACCTTGCCTTTGCGAATTCGCCGACGCCATTTGTGGCGTTACGGGCGGGACATAGTTGGTCGATTCGCAGCTGGCTAATTGCGAGATACTAATCAGTGACAAAGTCAGAACTACTTGGGCCACCCTCGCCAGTCGCTTCGCGTCTTCCTCTCCCTCAGGCTGAGGGAGAGGATTGAGGTGAGGGTTCGTCATTATTCGCATTTTAAAAGCCAATTCCGAAAATGGTTCGCAATTGAAAATCGGCTTCGTCCGCGGTGTCGGTGGCCTGCGCAAGAGCCGTGATGGTGACAAACCAGCTTTGGCGACGATACGAAATGTTCGGGCCTACAAAAATATTTCTGATGTCCTCGTCGTCACGCCAATCGGGGAATACAATTTCGTGGAGGAATTCGATTCCGACCGAAAGGCGCGGCGAAATTTCGTAGCTCGCGGCGAGCGCCTGCTGCAATTCGCCGCTCTGTTCCTCCAAGCCTTTTGATTCCCATTCAGCTTCCAGCGTCGCGTTGTAATCCAGAATCCAGCGACCGAAGTTTTTTTGCGCGATCAGTTTCGATTCGGATTCGAAATGCTGGCGCGCAACGCTGATTTCCTGGTAAAGCGAAATGCCGACCGGATCGATGACCGGGTTCGACAAATTGTAAATCAATTCGATGGCGCCGCCGTTGTACTGGAAGCCTTCGTCAGTGTGATGAGACCAATCGAGCGGATAAATCCCGAGTTGGAACCGATCGGCGATTCCAATTTCGATTTCTTCGCGAATAAAGACGTCGTTCCGACCGGTGTCGTGCGCCCACGTCACTGTGTTCTCGAGCTCGACGCTGCCGGGCGGCGACGTCGGGGCTTCATATAAATAAGTGAAGTGTCGGACTCCAGCGAAAGCACAGATCGCCGGCAAGATCGACAATAACACGACGAAAACGATCCTCGATGCTGGATGCCTGATGCTGATTCGGCCCATCCAGAATCCAGTATCTGAAATCCTAGTATCGGCCAGCTGTTGAAAGAGCCGGAACGGCAGCGTCGACTTCAGACTTCGCTTCCTGAATCGCCTCTGTATCCGCGATCTCCGGTCTTCCACCGAAACGGCGGGCTGCGTAGTACGATCCGATCACCAAGACAGCGGCGATGAATTGCGCGATCAGGGTTTCGTAGGTTGGGAAAACCGAGAACCACATTCCCATCCAGCGCGGAATCATCGGGACCAACGCCTGAATCGGCGTCGTCGAAATCCAGTGCGCGAGCTGCATCTCCTGCGCTTGTTCGCCCACCATCACCAGCAACACGACGCCGAGCAGCACGCCGGTCGTGATCAGCATTTTGCGATAAGGAAGACGTTGCTGAAGCACGAACGTCAGCACCGCGACGATTCCGGAGAGCGCGATGCCGAGAAGTGCGCCTTTCAACACAACGCCGCCGCCAAATCGCAAATGATAAGTCTGCAAAAAGAGGACGACCTCAAATCCTTCACGATAAAGCGAAGTAAATCCGAGCAGGATCAATCCCCATAGCAACGATCGTTTCGCAATTTCAACGCCGTGACCATTTTCGAGCAGCGCTTTACGGCGGCGATTGTGCGCGCGGATCCAGCCGCCCCAATAAATCTTGTGGAAAAACCAGTTCATGATCACGAGCAATACGACGACGGCGAGAAGACCGGTCGCCGCTTGCAAATCGAGCGCGCGCATATTGTCACTCAGCGAATCGACAATTCGCACCGCGACGAACCACGTGATCAAAGTCGCGACAAACGCGACACCAGCGCCCATCGCGACCGGCTTTCGATGCGCGCGCTTCGCGCCGGTCATGCTGGCGGTGATCGCCGCGAGGACGAGAATGCATTCGAGTCCTTCGCGGAAAACCAGAACGCTGATGTCGAGCGCCGCGACGGTCGCGCTCGTGTTCGGTTGGGTCGGATCAGGCGCGCCGTGCGCGAACAATCCTTGCCAGAATAGAATCGCAATTACTGCAATCGCGGCAACAAAAATACCGACGCCGAAAAGCATGCGCAGCGGGCGATTGGACTCGTGCAAAGCAGTCGCACTCACAGTAAAAACCTATCACAGCCGTAACCAGGCTGCTGCCGGTCAGTTGCGTTTTTTTAGCGGCGATTTGCGCGCTTCAAGCGAATCAGGAATCACGCCGCTCTGCGGCAAACAAAAAAACAGGGAACAAAATGGATGAACTAGCTGGAGCGTAACCCAGGAAAGCAGGAAGGGATCGAACCTAGAAGGGTCACCGCGACGCGCGGAATTGTAGGGCAAGCGCTCCGCTTGCCGATTGTCGCAATTTTTACCGCAGAGATCACGGAAATCGCGGAAAGGAATTTTCGACAGAATTTACAAAATTCCCCCGTAGCCCGGAGCATTCAGTTCATTTTGTTAATTCTGTCAAAACTCAGCGATCTCTGTGTCCTCTGTCGTGAACTGTCTGGTCTTTGCCGACGCCGGCCAAATCGCGCCGAGCAAATTAGCTTCAACTTATCAATTCCAACGAAGATTATACGTCGTAGTACAGCGAGAATTCATAGGGGTGGGGGCGTAGTCGGAGGGCGTCGTATTCTTTTTGTTTCATGTCGATCCAGTTGGCGATGAAGTCGGCGTTGAAGACGTCGCCGCGGAGCAGGAAGGAATGATCGGCTTGGAGCGCTTCGATTGCGCCGCGGAGTGAATCGGGCACGCTCGCAATCTGGGCGAGTTCTTCCGGCGGCAGATCGTAAAGATTTTTGTCGAGCGGATCGCCGGGATCGATTCGGTTTTGAATTCCATCGAGACCGGCGAGCAGCATCGCGCTGAAAGCGAGATACGGATTCGCGGCGGGATCTGGTGTGCGAAACTCGATGCGTTTCGCTTTCGGACTGGGCGAATAAGTTGGAATCCGGATTGCAGCGGAACGATTGCGCGCGGAGTAAGCGAGATTGACCGGCGCTTCGAATCCGGGCACCAGCCGCTTGTAGCTATTAGTAGTCGGATTCGTCAGACAGGTGAGCGCGGGCGCGTGTTTCAAAATGAAGAGCGGTTTGTCACCGTTCCAAAGCGAGATGTGCGTGTGCATGCCCGAACCGTTGTCGCCGAAAACTGGCTTCGGCATAAACGTGACGGTCCGGTTGTGGCGCTTGGCCACGTTGCGGATGATGTATTTGTAATACTGCATCGAATCGGCCATGTGCTTGAGCGGCGCGAAACGGACGTCGATCTCAGCCTGGCCAGCGGTGGCCACTTCGTGATGTTGTTTGTCGATCGGAATGCCCGCTTTCTCAATCTCGAGCGACATTTCGTTGCGAATATCCTGCAACGAATCCATCGGCGGGGCCGGGAAATAACCTTCTTTCGGGCGAATCTTGTAACCGAGGTTCGGAAACTCTTCGCGCGCGCTGTTCCAATGTCCCTCGATGCTCTCGACCTGATGGAATGACGAATTGCCGTTGTAACTAAATCGCACGTCGTCAAAAATGAAAAACTCCGCTTCCGGTCCGAAAAAGGCGGTGTCGGCGATCCCGGTCGATTTCAAATAAGCTTCCGCTTTTTCAGCGACGCCGCGTGGATCGCGGTCGTACGGTTCGCGCGTGATCGGATCGACAATCGTGCAGATCAAGCTCAGCGTCGGCTCGGCGTTGAAGATGTCGATCCACGCCGTCGCCGGGTCGGGAATCACGAGCATGTCGGAAGCGTTGATCACTTTCCAGCCGCGGATGCTTGAGCCATCGAAGCCGAGGCCGTCGGTAAAAACGTCATCGCGATATTCGCTGAGGGTGGTGGTGAAATGCTGCCAGGTTCCGAGCAGGTCGGTGAACTTGTAATCCACGAGCTTCACGCCGTGGTCTTTGATCATTTTGTTGACGTCGGATGCAGTTTTGTCTTTGGCCATTGGGTGTTGAGGAGTTGGGTAGTTTAGTTGTTGAAGAATTGTGAATATCCGGGCCGGTTATTCACAAAAACCGCTGAAAACAAAAAGAGCCGAGACAACCCATTTGGCAATGGGCTGAATGCGGCTCGCGTAATCACACCGCTTTTTCGCCGATCTCTTCCGTGCGAATGCGAATCGCGTGTTCGACCGGAAGCACAAAAACTTTTCCGTCGCCGATTTTCCCGGTCTTGGCTGCGCCTACGACAGCGGCGACCGCCTTCTCCACCATGTCGTCCGCGAGCACGACTTCCACTTTTACTTTTGGCAGAAAATCGACCGTGTACTCGCTGCCACGATAGATCTCGGTGTGACCTTTCTGGCGGCCGAAGCCTTTCACTTCGGTCACGGTCATGCCTTCAATCCCGAGTTCAGCCAGGGCTTCCTTGACCTCCTCGAGCTTGAACGGCTTGATGATCGCTTCTAGCTTTTTCATGTCGATCTAATCGGGCTCGCGTTCGCTTCACTCGAAGCCGAGCGCGGCACGCGCTCTCTTACCAACGCGATGTTGCGATTGCAAACAAGAAATTTTTGCGCGCATTTGTCATCCCGAACGAACGTGAAGGATCCGTCAAAAGGTTGTTGATCACGCCAATTAATCTGTGTGATCTCTGCTTCGATTGGGAGATTCCTCGCTCAGCTCGGAATGACGACGCGCAAATTTTTTTCGTGTGCCGAGCACGAATGCTTGGCAAATTTGACTGAACACGGTTGACTGCATTTATATCTACGATGCCGCGCGATTCGTTCGTTCATCTCCACCTTCACACCGAATACTCGCTGCTCGACGGTGCGCTGCGAATGAAGGAGCTGATGAAAAAAGCGGTCGAATTCGGGATGCCGGCCGTAGCGGTGACTGACCACGGGAATCTTTACGGCGCGATCGAATTTTACCAGGAAGCAATGCGCGCCGGGATCAAGCCGATCATCGGTTGCGAGGCATACATCGCGCCGCGCTCGCACAAGGAGAAGGCGAGCTCGCTGCGGGAAGCGGCTTATCATTTTACTTTGCTCGCGCAAAACGACACGGGCTACCGCAACCTGGTCAAACTGATCTCGACCGCGCATCTCGATGGATTTCATTACCGGCCGAGGATCGACAAGGAACTGCTGGCACAGTACTCGGCGGGGCTGATTGGACTGAGCGGATGTCTCGCGGGCGAAGTGAACTCGGCGATTCAGTCGAACAACATGGACAAGGCCAAGCAAGCCGCCGCCGAATATCGCGACATCCTTGGCGCCGAAAATTTCTTCATGGAGCTGCACGATCACGGGATGGAAGAGCAACGCCAGTGCAACCGGGTCTTGCCACAAATCGCGAAAGACCTCGGCGTCGGAGTCGTCGGTGCGAATGACGTGCATTTCTTGTGCCGCGACGATCATGATGCGCACGATGTCATGCTCTGCATCGGTACCGGAAAAATGGTCCAGGATGAAAACCGAATGCGCTATGCACCGGAGCTTTATTTCAAATCGCCCGCGGAAATGCGCGAATTGTTCAAGGATTTTCCGGACGCAATTAGCAACACGCTTGCGATCGGCGAACGGTGCAACGTCTCGATCGAATTCGGGAAATCGAAATATCCGGAATATCCGATGCCGGAAGGACAGACACGCGAAGGTTATCTGCGCGAGCTTTGTTACAAGGGACTCGAAGAGCGCTATGGCGCGCGCTCTAAGATCGACAATCAACTGCGCGAGCGGCTCGCTTACGAATTGAGCGTGCTCGAGAAAACCGGATTCGTCAGTTACATCCTGATCGTTTGGGATTTCATTCACTTTGCGAAAGGGCGCGGAATTCCGGTTGGGCCGGGCCGCGGTTCGGCTGCTGGGTCGCTAATCGCTTATGTGCTCGGGATCACCGATATCGATCCGTTGCAGTACGGATTGATCTTCGAGCGCTTTCTAAACCCGGATCGAGTATCGCCGCCAGACATCGATGTCGATTTTTGTGAAGCGCGGCGCGGGGAAGTTCTCGAATACGTTCGGCAAAAATACGGCGAGCGTCGCGTCGCGCAGATCATCACCTTCGGCAAACTGAAAGCGAAAAGCGTCGTGCGCGATGTCGGCCGGGTAATGGGCTTGCCGTATCGCGACGCCGATCGCATTGCGCGCATGATTCCGAACGAGCTTAACATCACGCTCGATTCGGCGGCTGAAAAGAATTCGGAATTGAAACGTGCAGTCGCAACCGAGCCGCAAACGAGGCAACTATTCGAGTACGCCAAAACACTAGAAGGTCTCTCGCGCAACGCCGGTGTGCACGCGGCCGGCGTTGTCATCGCCGATCGCGATTTGTCCGATTACATTCCGCTTTGTCGCGACGTGAAAGGCAACGACGTGATCAGCCAATATCCGATGGGCCCGCTGAACGATCTCGGTCTGCTCAAGATGGATTTTCTCGGATTAAAAACGCTGACCGTAATCGAGGACACGCTGGTGCTGATTCGCAAACGCGAGCCGGCGTTTTCGCTGAAAAATATTCCGCTCAATGACGTGGCCTCATTCGGTCTCTACAACCGCGGCGAAACGATCGGCCTCTTCCAAATGGAGTCCGGTGGCATGACCAACTTGTCGAAACAATTCGAGGTCAAAAAGCTGGACGACATCATCGCGCTGATCGCGCTTTATCGGCCTGGGCCGATGGAACTGATTCCTGAATACCTAAGAGCGAAGAAGGGCGTCACGCCGATTAAGTATTTGCATCCGCTGCTGAAAGAAATCTGCGCCGACACCTACGGCGTCATGATTTACCAGGAGCAAGTGATGGCGGCGGCGAGCAAACTCGCCGGTTATTCGCTTGCGCAAGGCGATCTGCTCCGGCGCGCGATGGGCAAAAAGGACAAGAAAACCATGGCGAAGGAGCGCAACAATTTCATCGAGGGTTGCGCGCGCACGAACAAAATTGCCGGGAAAAAAGCGAACGCCATCTTCGATTTGCTCGAAAAATTTGCCGGCTACGGATTCAACAAGAGCCACAGCGCGGCTTACGGAGTAATCAGTTATCAGACTGCTTATTTGAAGTCGCATTATCCGGTCGAGTTCATGGCAGGACTCTTGAGCAACGAAATCAACAATACCGATAAGATTTCGGTGTTCGTCGGCGAATGTAAGCGAATGGGAATTTCGATTTTGCCGCCGGACATCAATCGCAGCGGTTTGAAATTCACGCCTGAACCGCACGACGGGGGAATGGCGATCCGTTACGGACTGGCAGCGATCAAAAACGTCGGAGAAGCCGCGATGCAGATGTCGATCCAGGAACGGGAGCGGGCAGGGAACTACATTTCGCTGGAAGATTTTTGCGGAAGAATCGGAACGCGCATCGCCAATCGCAAAATGCTGGAAAGCTTGGTTAAGGCCGGCGCATTTGATTTTGTTGGACGCGACCGCGCGGAACTTTTTGCCTACATCGACGAATCGCTTTCGTGCGCCGCGGCAGCGTTACGCGATCGCACCGTCGGACAAGTTTCATTGTTCGACGAAGCGACTCATGCCGCGACGACAAAAAAGCGCGTCGTGACACCATGGAGCGATCACGAAAAACTCTCGTATGAAAAAGAGCTCCTCGGATTTTATGTGAGCGGACACCCGCTCAACGCATATGCCGATCTTTTCGCGGCGAAAAATTACCAGCCGATCGTTTCATTAGGCGATCTGGACGATCGCGCACAGTTCAGAATCGGCGGCGCGATCGTGCAGGTAGAAAAGAAATTCACACGGAGAGAAGGCAAGCCGTTTGCGGTGGTGTGGATCGAAGATCGCACCGGCGCGCTTGAGGTTGTGGTTTGGAACGACGTTTACGTTACGGTTACGGAAATTCTTGTTCCCGGTCGAGTCGTGGAAGTTCGGGGAACCATCGATACCCGCGGTGATTCGCTTCGCGCGACCGCACAAAAAATTAAAGTACCAGGCGCGAACAAACCGAACGGCGCGTCGAACGGAGATGAAAGATCGACGTCTGCCGAAAGGGAGCCGGCCGTGCTCCTGCAATTTTCGCCGGCGACGACGACTGAAGAATTGCGCGAAGTGCGCGAACTTCTGGCCAGCTCACCTGGCCAACGTCGCGTGCAACTTCTTTTCGATCGGCCCAGTGGAGAGCCGTTGCGGGTCGATGCTGGCTCAGAATTGCGCGTTGAGCTGACTCGCGATTTGGAACGAAAACTGATGCGCTGGTTGGTCACGGCGAAATCCGAGCGGCGCACTCTCCCGATGGACACTGCGGCCTAACGACGCCGTCCGTGTTTGCGAGCGCGAGATGGCGAGGTCTGGGGTCGCGGATGGACGCCGATGTTGAAGACTTCGAGTTGCGGCGCTGCGCCGGTGCAGAAATGAAATTCCCTTGCCGATTGATTACCGATTGACGCGACAGAGGCGGTTCCTTTTTCTTTCAACCCCACCTTCCAGTTGCTACCGAACAAGTCTCCCTGGAACTCGAGCTGTTCAATGGTTGGCGCAAGCGTGACCTCGACTGGCACGATCTCGATTCGGCGAACACAGTCCTGAACGTTCGCGCTGGTGTCAAAAATTGGAGTCGCACTCGAAATTCTCACGACTACATCTTTACTGTTGCGGAAATCAACCTCGCCCTTCAACGAAAGATCGACATCTTTGATCGCGGCATTCAGGAACTCGAGCGTTGCGTGGTCGCCGCTAAAAGCCACTCGTCCGCTCGCGCGCGTCAGATCGAGCGGCGCATTTTGCAAAACCCCATTTAGCAGCTGCACTTCACCGGAGATGCTCGGATGCTCGAGGTTTTGACTGAGAGAGATCGTTCCGCTCAAGATTCCTTCATTGAAAATTGCCGGATGCAGGAATTGGGGAGCGCCGGCGAGGACGACCGCCGGAAAATGAATGGTTGCCTCCAGCGGCGACGCCAGGAATGTTTTCCAGTCCTGGCCGATTTTTAATGGAAATTTCGCCGCCAAATCGACCGGACTCGATCCGGGCAAACTAAAAGCGGCCTGCATGTCCCACGAACCGGACGAGATTTTGGTGTTAAGCTGGACCGGAATGGCCGCTCCATTCGAGCCAGCCCGACCGAGCAGGAAATATTCCGATGCGTCGCCGATCTTTGCCTCAATGCTGCCGGAGTAATTATTGTCGTGCGAAATGTCGATCTTGCCTTGTGCGCGGATGAAATCTTTTTTGCGCGCCAGCTCGAACTGCTCCAGCTCGAGCGCATCAGCCTTTAGATTTATTTTGGCACTTAATCGATCGATCTGTCGCTTAAATAAGGACAACGAGTTTCCGCTGGCGGTAAGAAATCCGCCGAGCTTACGCTCGCGCGCGTTGAGCGTTCCTTCGATTGCGATTGCACCGGCAAAATCGCGTGGGCCGGCGCCAAAAAGTTCCGCGAATTGTCCGAGATCAGTGATTTTTCCCAGGATTTGGCCGCGAAAATCGGGTTTGAGCCAGTCTGTCGACTTGGAAGGGATCGCGCCTTCACCGCTCATGCTGAGCTCGTTTTGGCGCTGCTTGATGTAAAGCTGCTGGAGCTGGATCTGTCGGTTGTAGAAAATTGCGCCGAGCATGATCAGATCGGCGGCGCGCTTGTGCCAGCTCAGGCCGTTGAGTTCGGTCCAAACGGAAGCGGTCCCACGAAATGGATCGCGCGGATCTCCTTGGAATGTGAAATTACAGGCGCGAAGCGAACCACCGAGCGGATCGGTGAATCCGAGCGCTTCGGAAGTTTGCGCGAGCGAAATGCCACTGGCAGTGCCGGCAACATTCCAAATCGAATGCTGTCCCGGCCATTCGTTGGAAATGCTTGCGCGAATCTTGCCGCCAAGAACGTCGAGATCGAATTGGAGGTCGGCGCGTTCTTTATCAAGCCGCGACAAGTCGACCATGATGGATTGAAGATCAAGGCCGCGGGCGAGATTCATCCCACCGATGGTAAGACGATCTTCCTGCCATTTGGTCGCGCCGCGCAGTTGCGAAAACGTTTGGCGCAGTAACGGCGATGTGGTCGTGAATTCGGCGGCGGAGAACCGGCCCGCTTCGATTGGATTTCCGGAAATCGATGCGTTGTGCAGAAGGACGACCGTCGGACCGTTTTCAACTCTCAAATCGAGATGGCCAATGTCGAAATTGACCGGGAGCAGCGATTGCAAAGCCGTCCAATTAAAAAGCGCCGGCCGGACGCTTTCTGAATAATCGCGCCGGATTTCTGCGCGCGCCGTTTTGATCGACAAATTCCGAACGCCGTCGCCACGTCCGGTGAGGATTTTGGCAAGACGCGGGTGAAGAATCGTCTGCTCGGCGTTGAGCTCGATTTGAGTAGCGGCACCCGGCTTACTCGTCACCCGGATGCGCTCGATTGAGACCGGCCGCAGAAAGGGTGCGGAGATTTTGCCGAGCTCGATTTTCAACTGCTGACGATGCGCTTGCCAGTGCAGCCAGAGGCGCAGCCCATTGGAGACAACGAAAGGGGCGAAGACGATCATGCCCAGGGCCACCATCAAAGTGGAGAGCGAGATCAAAAACAGACGATTTTTGGGCATCCGCGCCCACTGCTTTAATGGCAAATCCGCCACAGGCAAAGCAGCTTCGCAAATTATCCTACTGGTTCGTGACCGGCGATTCGATGTGGGGCGCGTTCGTGAAGACAAGCTTAAGAGCCTGGCGCGCGTGGATTCGTTTGTTCAATTGACGCTGCAATTCTTGCTCCGCTTCCGCCGGCAAATCCATTTCCATCGCCTGACGCCGCGCCATTTCCGGAAGTTGGGCGAGTTCATTCTGGAGGTCGGCGCCGGTAATTCGGTTCCAAAGACCATTTTCGAGCGCGAGCACGTCCACGTTCCTTTCTTCGATGCCGACAATTTCGGCGTGCGGAAGTTGGATCAAGATTTCGTCGGGATGCACATCAACCGCCACATCCTGGCGCAGATCGAAGCCCGCTTTGACGTTAAACGTTCCACTTAACTTGATCCGCTTGGAGCTGCCGGCCCAGCTATGCAGAAATTCGCGTTTGACCTTCAACTGTCGCGTGAGGATCGCCAGCTCGGCCGTGGGCGTCGCTTCCTCGACCACTGTCCGATTGTTGATCGTGATCCGCGGTTGCAAATGCGCGATGTCGATGAAAGCAGAGCGCAAATCTTTTCCGAGACGCTCCAAGTCCTCCGTTCCCTGACCGATGGTGCGCGCGGGCCACGTTTCTAAACGCCAAAAAACGAAGACTGCCGCTCCCGCGAGAATCAACACGACGAATGTCAATGCGACTGGCCAAGAGAATCGTCCCGATGTTTCTGATTTGAGCATTGGATATTCGACGTTCGGCGGTGGGTGTTGTCTTCAATTCAACCCAAAAAAGTACCGCCCCCCACGCCCGATGGGCGTGAAGGGCGGCTGTTCCCCCCAGAACAATCTTACAAAATCTGGGCAGCTACTACCCGAGCTTAAACGTTGCCGCAACAAAAATTTCTATAAATATACAGCCCTTCCCAGCGGCCGAGGGCAACCAAGCCCTCGACCATGAGGATGTCGATCTTGAAAGGCCGCTCGTTTACTGCTTTTGCGCTCAGATTCGTCGAACACTTGCGGAACCGGACGATGCGCGTTTAATTTTGTATGCGCAATTCGCGTCCGGGAAAACCGTGCAGTCTCGCCGGATCTCTTTTGGTCGCGCATCCAAATATGCTCGATCCGAACTTTCGCCGCGCGGTCCTTTTTATTTCGGCGCACGATCCGGATGACGGCGCGATTGGAGTGATCATCAATCGGCCGCTCGACAAAAGCGTGGCGGATTTGGTGAGCGAAACACCACCGCAGAATCTGGCGGATGTCCCGGTTTTTTTTGGCGGCCCGGTCGGGAATAATCAATTGATGCTGGCCGCATTCGAATGGCACAAGGGCGAAGGGCTTAAATTAAATCAGCATTCGCCGAACGAGGATGGGTCTGTCGCGGGCGTGGCAGATGGCGCGCCTTCGATCTTCGCATTCCTCGGTTACGCCGGCTGGAGCGCCGGACAACTTGAGGCCGAGATGAAACAAAAAGCGTGGATCGTGCAAACGCCCAGCCGCGCGGCTTTAAAATCGGAGCGGCTTTCGCGGCTTTGGTTCGACATTATGAACCGGCTCGGTCCGTGGTATCGGATGCTTGCCGCCGCGCCGGACGATCCGTCGCTCAATTGAGTGACCAGTAACCAGTGGCGAGTGACGAGTAAATTCGTCCGACCTGCTTTAATGCTTGTCACATGTCACTCGTCACTTATCACTTGCTGAGTGATCATCGGCGTTCCGAAGGAAATCAAAGAACAGGAACGGCGCATTGCGCTGGTCCCTTCGGCGGCGGAGCTGCTGACTAAACGCGGCCAAACCGTGCTGGTGGAGAAAAACGCCGGCATTGGATCTGGTTATCCGGATGAGGAATATCGAAAAGCCGGCGCCGAAATTGTCGCTCTTGCCAAAGATGTTTTCGCGCGCGCCGACATGATCGTGAAAGTGAAGGAGCCGCTTCCGGCTGAGTTTCCGCTTTTGCGAAAAGGACAGATTCTTTTCACCTATCTTCACCTCGCGGCGAACAAACCGCTCACCGACGCGCTGCTCGAATCCGGCGTAACCGGCGTTGCTTACGAAACCATTCAAGTTGGCAATCGATTGCCGCTGCTCGAACCGATGAGCGAAATCGCCGGACGCATGTCGGTGGTGATGGGCGCGTATTTTTTGGCGAAGCACAATGGCGGCAG
>WNFX01003365.1_pt1 | contig 15992 bp, 15 predicted proteins | sample 5400111 | NCBI WGS metagenome assembly WNFX01 (sample SAMN13153363, study PRJNA577476) | soil metagenome | isolation source: 40 cm soil or saprolite under grassland replicate 1 | place: USA:California | collected 2016-06-15 | reverse complement strand
GATCTTTGCTTGTCCGTGGCCAGTCCAGCACGCCTGCGCTGCCCGCTGCTTCGGCGTGCACCGGTTGCAGGACCAACGCCTCAGCAGATGTCTTCTCCTGGGCAGGATGCATCCCCTGCAGACAATCGTGGATGCAAAAGGAGAGGACGGATACCGCAGGAGCGACGTGCGGCAACAGGGAAGCATCCACGCAACGGTGCCAGACGGCCCGTTGCAAGTTCTCCACCTGCTGGAGGAGGCGCAGCGGATCAAGCGCCGCCTCCAGCTCACGCAGTTGCTGCTGGCACTCAGGGGACACGATCCCTGAGAGCAGGAGCCGGTGCAACGGCGTCTTGGCTGCATCGTAGATCCGTCGCACCTTCTCCTCTTCTCGATGTTTGGACAGCACCTTCATGGAGGGTTGGAAGCAATTGACATACAGACGCACCGCTCGATACAGTTCGCGCAGCTGCCGAGAGGCCTGTTCTCCAACCAGGCGGCCATGACCCACAAACTGGCGCACAATCGCTCCGTTCTTTTGCTCTACAAAACACTGGTCCGCGCTTTCGATCCTCGCGTCCCCGTGTGAAGGTGATCTGTTCCGTTTGACAATAGTGCATCAGGAGCGCATTGATGAACTCTCCTCCATTATCGACATCCAGGCCCAGGATCGGAAACGGAAAGAGCGCTCGTGCCTGCTGGAAGGCGGAGAGGACCGCCTCCGGGCTTTTAGAGAGAACGGGAAGACATTCCGTCCATCCCGTGGCCACATCGGTCAGGGTCAACGTGTACAAATAGCTTCCTTGCGTGTGCTCACCACAATGGGCGACCAGATCCGCTTCCAGAAAACCGGGCCGGGTGGTATCCCACTGCTGGAACGTGCGGATAGGGATCTGCTCTTTGAGCAAGGGTCCAGCCATCGTGGTGCATAATCCACGAGGAGTCGATGTACGGTGAGTGCGCAGGACGCGATCGGCGGTGGCAGGACTCATGGAGAGCAGTTGGCGTCGGGTCTCCTCGCTCAAGTGCAGGTGTCCATGTCGCTCCAATGCGGCAACCAGCGTGGGTAAAAACGGGATCAAGCGTTTAGCACAGATGTGTCTGGCCGCCTTCCAGGCCTGCACCAGGGCGTGCTGCACCTCGTGGCCATAGCGAGGCGAGCGAGGACGTTTCAGGGCGTGCGTCCCCTTGGGGGCGCGGTTGAGCAGCCCGATGGCATACTTGCGGGCATAACCCGTCACGAGTACCACCTGATCCAGCAGGAGCGCTTTCTGGGCCAGAGAGGCTTCACGGTAGAACGGTGCCATCCGCTCGACGACCTGGCGACGAGCGGCAAAACTTAAGGGGGTAACAGGGCGTGATGACAGAGAGACGCTCCTTTCTGACAACAGGCGTTCGCTCTCGCAGGTGGTCACAGGTGCAAAGAGGAGGTGCAGAGTCCAGCAGGAAGGAAACCGATCGCGGCTTTTGTCAGCAACCCGCGTGAAGACGCACCAGACCACCCCATCCTCCAGCAACCACCACGAGCGCGGAAATGGGTACTTGGGGAAGATCTTCCTGAATGAGGAGGCAGCCACGACGACCACCCCCCCCCACTTGCCTCATGAGAGATCTTACCCTACAGAGCAAGAGAAACGTGTCGATGCATGGGTTCCAGAAGCGGCTCGAAGCAGACGAGGTCGTGTTGCAGACCCCCATCTCTGTGGAGGAACAAGAGGGGAGAATCTTACCGACGGGTAAGATATCTCGTGAGGCAATGCGCCACAGATGCCGACGCGACGCTCATGCACACCAAAAGGCAACGGCTTCATTTGGGCTATCATACCCACTATGTGGTGGATGGAGGCAAAAAGCGTATCATTCTGAATGTGCTCGTGACGCCGGCGGAGGTGATGGAAAATCAACCGATGCTGGATTTACTTTGGCGCACCCAGTTTCGTTGGAAGGTGCGCCCCAAGCAAGTGACTGGAGATACCACCTATGGAACGCTCGACATTATTCAAGCCGTCGAGGATGCGCATATCCATGCCTATATGCCACTGGCTGAAGCAGGTGACAGTAATCCCTTGTTGGGGATCGAACAGTTTCTCTATGATGCCGAAACAGATAGCTCTACCTGTCCACAAGGGAAAGTATTGACCTACTTTTATACACGGCATGTGCTCAATACACGAGCCTATCGAGCAGACGCTGCAACGTGCAATCGGTGTCCATTGAAAAGCCTCTGCACGACGAGCTCAAAGGGACGGCTCGTCCATCGCAACCTCCGGGAACCTTATAGTGAGCGTGTTCGCGTATCACCAAACAGCTGCGTATGAGAAAGCGATAGGCAAGCGCAAAGTCTGGGTCGAGCCACTCTTTGCAGAAGCCAAGCAGTGGCATGGGATGCGACGATTTCGCTTACGACGGCACAGGCCTCGTCAACTGCGAAGCCTTACTTATTGCCTCCGGCCAGAACCTCAAACGCCTCCTGCAAAAACGAGGATGGGGACGACGTCCGTTCCCAGCCCAAGCGGTTGCTCTGATGCTTCCTCAGGCACAAGAAGCAGAGCGGGAGTCAAGAGTCAGTTTCGTGCCAAACCAGAGGGCCAGCATAGCATCGGCATCTCTCGTCTCTTGGACCATTCACCAATACGCAGTTGAGGCATCTCATTGCCCGTTTTCTTTATTAAAGTATTTATATCATCTATTTTCAAATATCATTTGACTTATCTTAAATACATTATTGTTTCTTTCGCTGTTATTACCGAGGCATATCAGTTCAGAGAACCCTTTGTCGCTTTCATGCATGAGCTTCATAGCCTAAACTCATGCGTGACTATTTTTCAACAGGCTGGGCTTTTCGTGGCGATACATATACGATATATATAAAGGAAGGGATTTGGGTTCTCCGTTGATGTTAATAAAGGGTGAGCTTTTATCAAGGTTCTTAAGATCTGTTGTTTGCGTCAAAATAGAACTCGGTCAGCAAGAAATAGCTTTGCAATTCTAGCTTCACCAAAAACGATGTTGGTGGCGAATTAAAAAATCGTGCTGGAATCATGCAGAGAAAAGTTCAGTATCAAGCTCAGTTTTACAATTCGCCACCAACGTCAAAAACAGTGATGAACCGATTTCTCGTGACGCAATGCGCCACGTGGCTCAATCCTGTAGGGTGCAGGAGGGCGACGAAGTGGTGTTGGGAGATGGGGCTGCCTGGATCTGGCATTTGGCACAAGAGCACTTTCCACGGGCGGTACATATTATGGATCTGTGGCACGCACGGGAACATGTCTGGAAGGTGACCAATGCGGTGTATGGGCGTGGCAAACCACTAGCGGCCATCTGGGCACCACAGGGGTGCGAGTGGTTGAGTGAAGGCAACGTTGAGCGGCTGATTCTGGCGATCGAAGACCTGCCTTCCATGGCTCCAGAAACCCAGGCATCACGCAGTGTTGCAGCGATTGAAGCCGACTATTTTCGCACTAATGCGAAGCCGCATGCGCTATCCCACTTTTCGCGCACAAGGCATGCATCTGGGAAGTGGAATTGCTGAAGCCGCTTGTAAAACGGTGGTTTCCACCCGTACCAAACGCTCGGCGCACGGCTGTGCTCAACAAAACCTATCAGGCTTTCTGGCAGCAACATCAGCATCTTTATGCTTGATTGCCTACTTTTTTCCTCCATCCAAACATGTGCCCCTGGTTGCCTGCTTTCATCGATTTCACGTCTTTTGCTTCTCGGTTTTGACTAGATATATGATTTAGTTCTTCTCAATGGCCTACAGCGCATGATGTTTCTTAATGGGGTCGTACCACCTCTCCCGCGTATCTCGGAATTTTATCCCTCCTAATTGCTTGATGTAAGCTATAGAGTAGTTTATACTCTGATAATAAAACTCTCCATATGCGCTATTTGGAATAGAAGTCTTATATTAATCACTAGTTCCGTTGTTTCCGTGAGCTTGCATGCAAGGGGAATGAATGTGACCACTGTTTACCTTTCCTCGACGTACAGCGACCTCAAAGACTACCGTGAGGCCGTCTACCATGTTCTCCGGCAAATGCACTATGACGTTATCGCTATGGAAGACTATGTTGCCACTGACCTGCGACCCCTGGATAAGTGTTTGTCAGATATCGAAGCATGTGATCTCTACATAGGCATATTCGCATGGCACTACGGCTATGTTCCCCCAACGGGAAATCCCGAACATAAATCGATCACCGAACGGGAATATCGAACCGCCGCTTATAAGGGCAAGACCTGCCTTATTTTTCTTCTGGAGGAAGATGCTCCCTGGTCACCGACGGCAATGGACGTTGTTACGGGGGAGAATGATCGAGGGGAGCGGATCAAGGCATTGCGTCGAGAATTAGTACGGGAGAAAGTCGTTACGTTCTTCCGTACTCCAGAGCAGTTGGCAAGCTGTGTAGGCTCTGCAATTCATATATGGGAGAGCTTTAGGAATAGCTCCTTCAGTTCAGACACTACAAATCACACACATAGACAGATTGAAGAAAAATCAGAGCGGGAGCGGTGGCTAAAAGCAATGCTCGCAGACCATAGTGGTTTTATGCGTGATCGACTTGAAAGCTTTGTGGGAAGACGACAAGAATTAGCACAGATACAGCAGAGTATCGCAGAAAAATTACAGATAGGTGGATATGTTACGATTACCGGGCAAGCAGGGCAGGGGAAGAGTAGCATCATTGCAAAGCTGGTAGAAAGATATGGGATTGAGAAGGTCGCATTTCATTTCATCCCTTTTAATCCTGGCCCTGATCATCAGGTTGGGCTACTAAGGAATTTGATGGCGCGTCTGATACTCAAATATGATCTCTCAGACATATATGTTGCAAGTGACAGTCGGCCCGCTCTAAGAGATTACTTTCCGAAGGTACTCGGAGAATTGGTAGCAAAGAATGGGCTTGAAGTAATTTTTATAGATGGTTTGGATCAGCTTGAAGAAGAGCAAAGCGGTGTGCGTGATCTGAGCTTTCTACCCAATAATCCGCCACCGGGAGTGGTTTTCGTATTAGGAACACGACCCAATGATACATTAAGACCTCTGGAATTACTCAAACCACACCATGAGTATAAGTTGCCTAATTTGAGCCCAGATGATTTCGACTTGATTCTGGTCCATCGTAAGGTGCATCTGACGAGAGAGCTGACAGACCTATTTTATAGAGCTATGCAAGAGAATGCATTGTACCTCGATCTGGTTGCGAAAGAGTTAGCAGAAACAAGTTTGACAGACCAAGTTGAGGTGATTAAGCGCGTAGCAGACAATCCTGATAATATCTTTTCGCTTTCGATAGATCGTTTTAAAAGGCAAGAAAGACAATGGCGTACGATTCTCAAGCCTATATTAGGCGTGCTCTTGGCCTCACGAGAACCGCTTAGAGTACGGCACATTCGCCAGATCCTCAGCGTGGGTGATGATGAGGTACGAGATGGACTGCGGAGATTGGGAGGATTGGTTGCGGAGGATGGCCAAGGACGACGTTATCTGTTCCATCTAAAACTGCAAGATTACTTGAGGCAGGACGAAAGCAATTCAAACAAAGAGTATGTTTTCGCGAGTGATGAAGAGGTACTATGGCACAGAAAGTTAGCAAGTTGGTGCGAGCAATCTCAGCTAGAGGATATATGGCAGGATATGCCATGGGATGCAGATGGACAGGGAAGACATTTATATGCAAGACAACATTATATCACGCACTTGTATCTCTCTAGAGATTGGCAGCAGTTATGGAAAGTTCTCGATGAAGGAAGCTACGGCAAAGGGAAAGTACGGTATGATCCCAGCATGCGTTTCTACGCACAGGATTTGGATTGGGGACGGCAGGCGGCAACTTGGAAATGGTGGACAACAGAGAAAGCAATAACGTTGCTACCTTGCTTATGGAGATATACACTGTTAAGGTGCAATTTAACAAGTAGAGCTGATAGATATGTAATAGAGGCATTTGATGCTTTATTGTCATTAAATCGTGAAAAGGAAGCTCTAGGTTTAGCTGAGATGCTGACCAACGTAAGCTATAAAGTGAAAGTACTGTTAAGAATAGCAGAGCATATAGGAAAGCATCCAAATCGAGAGCAAGAGAATTTACAGGTACTTATACGAACCCTTGAGGTTGCGAGACTGATCAGCAGTGCGAAGGAAAGAGCCACGGCTCTACATGAGTTGGGTGATGCGTTGGTACAAATGCGGCAAGATGAATATGCTATAAAAGCATGGGAGGAAGCTCTGGAGGCAGCTCGTATGATCGATGATCCAAAGATGCGCGCAAAATCTTTGAACAGATTGAGTGAGGCATTGGCGCAGGGACGCTGCTGGGAGCAAAGTCTTCTCGTAGTGCGTTCTATAGACGACGAATGGGAAAGAAAAGAAGCACTGCGAAGATTAAGGATCGTCTCGATGCAAGAAAAACAGTGGGATTTGGCAGAAGTAACCGCTCGCTCAACCGCAAACTGGAGAGAGAGGGCCGGAGCTTTACGCGACTTATGTGAGGTGTTAGTGCAAGAACATAGGTGGAAGCATGCTTTAGCTCTAGCCCGCTCTATTGCAGCTAAGGATCTTAAAATAGAAGTGCAGCGAGAGTTACTCCAGCAGTTAATGCAGAGGCAAATTTGGGAATTAGCAGTGGAGGTAGCTCGCGCTATAGATGACATTAGGGACAAAGTAGAAGCATTATGCGATGTAGGAGTAGCACTAGCAGAGGGACAGCAGGAGAAGTGGGCTCTAGAGGTGTGGGCGGAGGCTCTAGAGGTCTCTCGCTCGGCGAGTGTAAAGAAGCAGATAATAGAAGCGCAGCGAGAACTGCTCCAAGAGTTAATGCAGAGGCAAATTTGGGAAATGGCGGTGGAGGTAGCTCGCGCTATAGATAACATTAGGGGCAGAGTAGAAGCATTACGAGATGTGGGTGTGGCGCTAGCACAGGGGCGACAAGAGAGATGGGCTGTTGAGGTGTGGGCGGAGGCTCTAGAAATAGCCCGTTCTATCAGTGAAGCTCGGAGCAGAGCAGAGGCATTACGAGATGTGGGTGTGGCGCTAGCACAGGGGCGACAAGAGAGATGGGCTGTTGAGGTGTGGGCGGAGGCTCTGGAAGCAACTCGCTCTGTTGGAGATCCCAGTATACGTGCGGAAGTATGGCGCAAGTTGCTGCAAGCATTGCTGCAAGAGCAGCAATGGGATTTAGCGGAGAAGGTAGCACACTCTATTGAGAATCTTCTGGTGAGAGTGGAAGCGTTGTGCAATGTGGGGATAGCGCTAGCAGAGGGACAGCAGGAGAAGTGGGCTCTAAAGGTGTGGGCGGAGGCTCTAGAAGTAGCTCGTTCTATCGATGGAACTCTGAGCAGTGCGGGAGCATTACGAGATGTGGGTGTGGCGTTAGCACAGGGGCAACAGGAGAGATGGGCTGTTGAGGTTCTAATGGAAGCTCTGGAAGCAGCTCGCTTCATAGAGGATCAGAAAAAGCAAGTTGAGGATCAGAAGAAGCGAATTGCAATGTTGCAAGAACTGAGCTGGGCATTAGTTCAAATGCAGCAGTGGGAGGTAGCGGAGAAGATAGCCCGCTCTATTGAGGATGTACGAATGAGAGCAGAAGCTTTGCGAGAGGTGAGTCGGATGTTGGCGCAAGAGCAGCAGTGGGAGGCAGCGGAGAAGATAGCCTGCTCTATCGGGGAGCCAAGAGAAAAGGCCCTGGCATTAAAGGATGTGGGAATAGCGCTAGCACAGGGACAGCAGAAGATACAAGCTATAGAGATGTGGAAGGAAGCATTACAGGTAGCTGGTTCTATTAGTACACAATGGCAGAAAAATACCAATGTACTGCTAACTCTTGGGGAGGTATTGGTGCGAGAACAGCAGTGGGAACTGGCAGGAATAGCAGCTCGCTCTATTGATGATGTTTCTGAGAGAGAGCGAGCGATGAAGAAATTAAGTCTGATATTAGTACAAGAACAGCAGTGGGAACTGGCGGGAGTAACAGCTCGCTCTATTGATGATGCCTGGGAAAGAGCTAAGATCTTACGAGAATTAGGGGAGGCACTAGCACAGGAGCAGCAAGAGAGGCGAGCGGTGGAAGTGTGGAAGGAAGCCCTGATCTCAATCCGCTCTATTGATGATCCGAGGAAGAGAACTGAGGCATTAAAAGAAGTTGGGAAGCTGTTAGCACAGGAGCAGCAGTGGGAATTGGTGGAGACAGCAGTTTGCTCTATCAATGATATGTGGGAGAGAGCTCAGATCTTGAGGGAACTAGGGGAGATATTGGCTCGGGGTCATCAAGAGAAGCGAGCGGTAGAAGTGTGGAAGGAGGCTCTAGAGGCAGCCTGTTCTATTGGAACCGATCAGTATAAGGAAGAAGCGCTACAAGAGCTGGGTAGAGTCCTGGTGCGTGAGCAACAATGGGATCTGGCAAAAGAGGTAACCTATTCTATAGAAAACAAGAGTGAGAGGACAAGGGTATTATGTGAACTAAGCAAGGCGCTGACTCAAGTGCATAGACAAATACAAGCCGAAGCAGTCTTAGCAGACGCTGTAGTGGTGGAAGATACAGCTGCTACAAGATTGCAAAGAGCGGTAGCTTTATGTGAGCTAAGCAAGGGACTAGCACAAGGGGGACAATGGGAGAGAGCAGAAGAAATAGCGCGTGCTATCGAGATAAAAGAGCAGAGGATAATAGCTTTGTGCGAGTTGAGCAAAGCGTTGGTACAAAGGGGACAGTGGGAGAGAGCAGAAGAAATAGCGCGTGCTATCGAGATAAAAGAGCAGAGGATAATAGCTTTGTGCGAGTTGAGCAAAGTGTTGGTACAAAAACAACAGTTGAGGCAAGCTACGCTGGTATGGATCGAGATCAAAGATATAGCGCGCAATATGAAGAAGAACGAAGAGCAAGCAAGGGTATTATGTGAACTAAGCGAGGTGTTGGTACAAGGAAAACAGTGGCGAAGGGCCTTAGAGATGGCACGCCTCATAGGATCAGGTGAGCAAAAAGTAAGAGCTTTATGTGAATTGGGTACAGCATTAGCACTGGGAAAGCAATGGAGATGGGCGATAGAGGTGTGGACTGAAGCAGAAGAGACCGCTAGAACGATTGATACAAAGGAACAGAGGCTGAGGGCTTTATGTAATCTTGGAGCTTCATTGGGACAGGGGCAGCAATGGGAATGGGCTAATGCTGTGTGGACTGAAGTTAAAGTAGCAGCGAACTCTCTAAAAGAGAACGTTCAAAAAGTAGAAATATTGTGTGCTTTGATCAAGTCGCTGATACCAACACAGCAGTCAAAGCTGGTTACAGAGATATGGACCGAGACAGAAGAAATAGCTCGTTCAATTGAGGCGAAGGATCAGAGAGTGAAGACCTTATGTGAGTTGGGGGATGTACTTTTGTATAGAAATCAATCAAAACAAGCTACAGAAATATGGATTGAAGCAGAAGAGATAGCTTACTCAATTGAGGTTGAGGATCAGAGAGCAGAAGGTCTATTTAATTTAAGCATAGCTTTGACGCGAGGACAACAATGGGAAAGAACTTCGTTAATAACGAACTCGATTGGAGTTAAGGACTTGAGAGTGAAAGCTGTGCAACATCTAGCAGAGGCTCTTGCAGCCTCTGATGAGAAAGAACGCCTGCTTTCCTTGGTGCAACAATATTGGCTTCAAGCTGATAGTGCAGATTACGCCCTTAAGCTGCTCTCGCTAGCGAAGGGGCCAATTATGTTTAATCCTATAATCGGGATGGGCTTTTATGAAGCTTTTGCTTGGGTGGATAAGTTCTTGCGAGGGACATAAATAGTGCAGATTCAAGAAAGCTCTTGTGCAAAAAAGAGGGAAGCTGCTACAATGAGGGCATGAAAGCCCCGCTGTATATCCGAGCCTTGATTCCAGCCGAGCAAGCAGGGATAGAAGCTGGACTGCGCTCATCAGATGCCTTTATCCTGCGTCGAAGTCAGATTTTGTTGGCGTCCAGTCGAGGGCAACGCCCATCGGAAATTGCCCGCAACCTGGGTTGTGCGACGCAAACCGTGCGCAATGCCATCTATGCTTACATGCAGGAAGGGCTGGATTGTCTCAAGCAAGAGTCCAGCCGACCGAAAACGGTCCAGGTCCAATTTGACCAAGCCAAGTGCGAAGCGTTACGAGCGATCTTGCACCAGCGTCGGCAGGTCTTTGGCAAAACGACCAGCCGTCTTCCCGCTTGATCTTGCCGCACACGTGTGCTTCGAACAGGGCTTAACCGTGAACCAGGGAAGTCACGAAACCATCTATCAGGCGGCTTGGGGTGGGGTGGCAGCGCGCTAAACACGGGATCACCAGCCCTGATCCCGACTATGTCAGAAAAAAACGACGCGACGCTCTGATTGCCCTGGCCAAGCGTTACGGATGGGAGGTTGGCCGACCTGGGATGAGGTGTGGTGGAGTCGGGTGAGCCAACCCGACCTGCATAGCTGGGGTGAAAAGGACGAACCGCTGCGCTTGCAGGAACTCGCGGTGGACAAGAACGATCCCGATCCGAAAGCGCTCGCCTGTTACGGCATGCTTTCGGTCACCAGTGGTCGCATGCACCTGCACTTCGTGTCAGGCCGTCCGGTCAGTCAGGTGACCACTGACTTCCTGGAGTGGCTGTGTGAGCAGGTCCAGGCGCAGGGCAAAAGCGTCCTGGTGCTGATTTGGGATAACGCCTCCTGGTACGTAAGTAAGCAGGTCAGAACCTGGCTGCGTGAGCACAATCAGACAGTGCTACACGAGGCGCAAACGGGGAAAGAGGGCGTGCGTATCATCCCATGCTGGCTCCCCACCAAGAGCCCTTGGCTGAACCGTACTCTGGCCAAAGTGGGTTCATGGCAAGCGCGCGATTGTCGAGCCAGCTCGGCTCTTGACTGTGCAGGAGCTCAGAGAGCGGGCGTGTGACTACTTTGGCTGTGAACAAGCAGAACTCCTTAGACAAAAGATCTCTTGAGGGGTTCTGACAGAACCGAGAAAAGCCCGGCTCTTTCCCGCTTCTCCACCTCTTTGAAATGGGTCAGCAACAAGCATACTTGTTCATGACCCTGGGTACATCTTTGGTTTTAACCATAGTACGATGAGAGGGAATAGAGACGCGAGGCAAGCCACGCGCCTCTACAAAATGGTAGCCTGTATCTTCCTTCTGGATTATCTGGAAACTTCCTAATGGCGAATCTTCCCAATGATCACTAGTTGGACGATGTGAAGAGTGTTACTGACACAAATGACGTTGGAAAAATGCGAGCGCCTTCCATCCCATTTCTTCCCAAGGGGTGTCTGTCCACGGGAGCAGTTCTTCTTGGCACAGATTGTGATATGCGTCGGCAATGGGGAGAAAGTCCGCCTCGCTTCCAGCGGCTTTGAGGGCTTGGGTAAAGTGCTTGGCCTGCTCAAAGGGCACGGTTTCGTCCAGGGTGCCATGAACAATTTGGAATGGTGGGATACCTGGACCTACATAGGAGATGGGGGAAGCACTGCGCATGAGTTCCTCCCGTTCAGAGATCGTCCCACCGAAGAGTTGTGTCACAGGAGAAGGCGCATCATTGATCATCAGTCCGCCAGTACTCAAGAAATCGTATGGAGCCGAACGGGTGACTACCGCCTGCACACGGCTGGAGTATCCTGATGAGCCGCAATTGCCTTCGAGGTTGGGGAGGTCTGCTGTGACTCCGAGTAAAGCTGCAAGCTGCCCTCCGGCAGAATCTCCCCAAGCACCGATGCGGTCAGGATTGATATGGTACTCTTTCGCATGGGCCCGTAGCCAACGCACCGCTGCTTTCGCATCATGGATCTGGGCCGGGAAAGGAGCGAAACGGCTCAACCGGTAGTCGATACTAACGGTAAGAAAGCCATGAGCCGCGAGCAAGGGATTCAACCAGGGATAGAGCGCGGTACTTCTTTCTCCTTCGGCCCACCCACCTCCGTGAAGGTAGATAACTGCTGGTGCAGGAGCAGCAGGTAAAGGCGAAGGGCGGAGCATGTCCAGATGGAGAGGAGCTTCCCAAGGAGGCCGATGCGGAACCTCTCCGTACTGAAGAGCAGGTATGAGCGTAAATGACAGTGGGTATCCGGGAAGAGCTAGTTGCATGGATATCATCTCCTTTTTGCATCGTTCGTGCTCCTTATCATGAGAAGCACACCTGTTTCGGTTCTTCTACCATACACCAGAGATGTCAAGAGGGTGAAGGCTTGCGGCCCGATGGTTCCGATCTTGCTTCAGCGATTTCCATCCTCAGCCGCCACGTGAGCGCCTCATCTTGCTGGATAAGCCAGCGCTCTCGTTGCTCGGCCACTATCCGCTCAGCGGCGATCAGACGGACGACCAGCGCTTCTTTACTCATGCGCAGGTAGCGCTGGCGTACTCGCCGCTCATCCCGGCCAGGCTTGACTGCACCCGGCAAAGTTGGCCCCATGACGAGCGGTTTCGCTCGCTTTCGAGGGTTGCCTCGCCAGCTTCGATGCTGCTCGTAGTATGCCCTTGCCTCCTGGTTGTCGAGAATCGCGCTTTCGGATATGCCCCGATGCTCGGCGTCCAGTTCTCTTGATTTGGCGGCCACCGTGAGAGCGAGACCCGCTGCTTGTCCTTGCAGAGCGCATCGATGCTCTGCTTCACCAGGTCAATGGTCCGCTGGCGAAGTCTGGCATAGACTTTCTCCTCCAGCCAGGGATGGGGATCATGTCCGTCGTTTGGGGTGTGGTTGGATCTGAACTGTTGGGACAATTTGCTCATCCTTTCTGTTATGTATCATCAAAAATGAATAATTTAGATACTTCTCTAGGGCATTAAGCTTCTGCTTTAAAGTCTCGAAGTAACCGCTCCAACGCTTTCTGGTAGGCATCATGCTGTTTCCAACGGGTAAAATTGCCGATGTTGCGGGTGTTGCGGATGAGAGCAGGCCAGCCCTCTTCAATATCCATCACTGCTGTGTCCAATCTGATCGGGAAGAGGGTCACTTTGTTCTCTTTGCGTTCTCTGGGGTAGTGTTGCAAAAATATTTAAGCTCAACAAATTGAAACATACTTTGAATGATAATAACAGGAAAAGATGTAGAAGGTGTGCGCGTTTTCTTAGCTACCTAAGTTTTGTCCAAACTAATGACAAGGTGCATGGGAGCTAACAACTCTCGGAACGAATTGAGTAAGGCATGAGCCAAGAGCGCATCCTGATTCAGCACAATCTGAAGCAGATGACCAGTGGAATCAAACAGCAGAAAGCCGCTGATATGAAACACATCGCGTACCATGCGCAATATTCCGTAGTGTTGCAATTGAGAGGTCGCTGCCCTCAACCAGCGTCGTGCCCACACGATGACATTGTGGGCCAAAGATCCCAGCAGCATCAGCATTTGCTGGGCCTCAAAGCGCTTTTTGCTCCGCTTGGTCAGGCCCAACCCCTGCTTATCACCCTTAAAAGATGTTTCGATGCCGCCACCTCGCTGATCGTAGAAGGTGACGTAGGCCAGCAAGACCGCCACGGGATCAGTGACCAGAGAAGCAGCGTGCCCGGTCAAGCTCAACACGTCGCAGGCTGGCACCGCCGAGATCAGCACACCCACTGCCCATTGCCCATTTTGTTGCCGAGAGCGCACGGCGATGCGCACCACGGGACGCACGTAGACACCAGCAGGCTCAGTGATCCATCCCACCTGCCGCTGCGGCCACTTCGGGTCATCGAACCACTCGGTGACCGTCGCGGCCAGTCGGCGGGCCCGCTGACCCGAATAGTCTTTGGTATGCACCAGATAGCCGCGTGCGAGCAGCCAGTTAACATCATCCAGACTGCCCCCTCCCGAATCCAGGCGGACAATGCTGCGAGACCGTTGATACTCCGAGAGGCAGAGCGTCGTCTCAGCGGCCTCCATCAGCGGTTGCAAGCCCTGATTCAGTTGCGTGGTGCCAGCAAAGAGGCGGTCAACGACGACCTCTTCAGAGCGCGAGGCCAGCACTCGCCCCAGTTGCCGACCGCGCCGATTGCGCTGTTTGGCAAAGTAGCCCTTGGTCGCGAAAGCCGCTTTGGGGCCGCAGGGAAGCCCACTCATGTCCACATCCAGCACTTGCCAGTTCGCCTAGTAATCGTGCTGGTAACCTTGACTGTGGGAGCGATAGATCTCATCCATCGCTTGTTCCAGTTGGCTGACATTTTCCGAGGTACAGGCATCCAGGCTCTGTTGCACCACCGATTGTTCGGCACAGCTTTGCCTCCCAAAAGTGTCCTTTATCATAAAATAATTGCTGTTTCCCAGATAAATTGCCACGATGCGAGGCGCTGTCAGCGCAATAGATTTCTCAGATAATATGGCGTGACATTGGAACCTCTTCTGTTTTTTCAATTGTATCCTTCCTTTGTCTGACAAGACAGCATTTTCGCCAGGATATCTGAGAATCACGCCAGCAAATGCGTGAAACTGGTCGCATTTCTGGCCCATTTCAGGTATACTTGCTCTTGAGAGAGTAGGAATCGATACACTTCCAACACAACCAGGGAAGACGCTCATGAAAATGACACCTGAAGCATTTCACACCTGGTGCCAGCATCTCGGTTTAACTTCCGAGACCGAAGCCCTTCTTGCCTCTATTCGCTCTTCGCCCCCCGTTCGCCGGGTCAACAGTCGTGCTGGCAATATCACCGGGCGCTTCCCCAGCCCAAAAATGGGTGTCTCCATCCAGTTTGAAAGTGCGCATGTGGAGTTTTGGGCCATCTATGCGATGGAACGCGATCCTGATGTCCTGGAATATTACGACCAGCCTTGCCGTATCCCGCTTACCTATCAGGCCAAATCGGGGAAGCGAACCACGCAGTGGCATACCCCCGACTTCTTCGTGTTACGCCGTGAGTCGGTTGGCTTTGAAGAATGGAAACCAGCTCAGGCCCTTGAGCCTCTGGCCTCTTCTCAACCTGCTCGATACCAGGTTGCCGGAACAGGACATTGGCGCTGCCCACCAGGAGAGATATACGCAGCGCATTTGGGGTTGACCTATCGACTGCGGTCCTCTGCGGAGTTGCATCCACTTGAGATCCAAAACTTGAAGTTTTTGCAGGACTTCTGGGCACATGAGGTTCCAGCTCATCCAGAGCAAGAATCCCTGGCTCTGGCCCATATCCAGGCCCATCCTGGAACTGCCCTTTCTGACCTGCTCGCAACCTATCCGGAACTTTCCGTTGATATCATCTGGGTGTTGCTTTCGACGGGTCGGGCTTTTACAGACCTTTCGGCTACCCTGTTGATGCGCCATGAGCGGGTTTTCCTGTATGCAGAAGAAGGACAGGTTCGAGCCGCGCAGTCCATCGACTCCTCTGTACTCTCAATGGTTCTGCCAGAAGATCCAGTGGCCTGGGATGGGCGTCTTTGGACTATCGAAGGGTGGGGAGAGATGGTCCATCTGCGGCCTGAACTCGGTGAGGTGTATGCGATGCCACATGCGGAGTTTGACTGGCTCAAACAGGAAGGTTCCCTCTGGGTGGTGGGAGCGGCGTCTCCTTCTCCCATGACGGAAGAAGTGCGTCAGGCAATCTCGCAGGCCAGCCACAACGCCCAACAGCGGGCCAACCACCGGATGCTTCAGATGCTGGCCTACGCGCGAGGGGAACCGACAATCGCCCCAAGGAGGTCTGTCCAGCGCTGGTGGAAAGCGTTTCAAGAGGCAAAAGGCACCCATGGATCTGGCTATCTGGGGCTGCTCGATCGCGTGGCCGCGCGGGGAAACCGCACGCAACGGATCGATCCCGCTTCCTGGAAACTCCTGGAAGCAGCCTTGCATACCCACTACGCCGCACCTCAAGGGAGAAGCGCAGCAGCCGTCTATCGGCTCTATTGTGGGCAATGCGAGAAGCGTGGGATTCCACCTTTAAGCCAGCAAACCTTTTATCGTGCTCGTGCTCGCCAAAGAGCATCTTTCCCCTGTCAGCCGAGCTACTTTTTATCGGGAATGTGCCTTCTTTACGACCCCTGAAGTCACGGCAGCGCGTCATGGGAGGCGTGTTGCCTATCGAGATCAACCCCGCTTTTTCTATCTGGAT
>WNFX01003364.1_pt1 | contig 15992 bp, 18 predicted proteins | sample 5400111 | NCBI WGS metagenome assembly WNFX01 (sample SAMN13153363, study PRJNA577476) | soil metagenome | isolation source: 40 cm soil or saprolite under grassland replicate 1 | place: USA:California | collected 2016-06-15 | reverse complement strand
AAGCCACCGATCAGCGCTTGAGAGAAAGCAAGGTAAAATCCGCGCTCGATATTCAAAAGCTCAAACACCACGTGATCGGCTATAGCGAAGAGATGCAGCGCCGCAATCGTGAACTCAAGGATTTTCTGTACAAGAATTTATATCGTCATTATCGCGTCGCACGGATGCAAGTCAAAGCCGAAAGGCTCATCTCAGACATTTTCAATGCCTATCGCTCAGAACCGTTGATGCTTCCGACAACAACTCAAACCAGCATTGAGAAACGCGGACTAGAACGCACGATTTGCGACTACATTGCCGGTATGACAGATCGCTACGCGATTGAGGAATACCAAAGATTATTTAATCCTTTGGAGAAGCCGTAAGAGAAAGCGAGATGACCATGACTCAACATACGTATTTAACGCCGGAAGGCGCGGCAAAATTGAGAGCAGAATTGGCTGAACTTACAGGTCCGCGCCGAGAAGAACTGTCAAAGCGCCTGCGTTCTGCCATTCAGATGGGTGACCTTTCTGAAAACGCGGATTACCACAAAGCCAAGGAAGATCAGGGTTTTCTTGAAGGTCGAATTCAGGAAATCGAAGCTGCCCTGCGCACAGCAGTCATTATTGAAAAGACGCACAGCGATATTGTCACGGTTGGTTCGCATGTCACTGTGCAGGAGGAAGATTTCGACCCCGAAACATATTATTTAGTCGGAGCAAAGGAAGCCGACCCGCGCAACGGCAAAATATCGAATGAATCTCCCATTGGGAGTGCCTTGATGGATCACAAAGTTGGAGACGTGGTGGAAGCTGAGACGCCCGGAGGCAAGCTCAAGTTTAAGATTCTCAAGATCGAATGAGTTTCAACACAAAGGACACGACACTTGCACCTGTATGCAAGTGCAGGTGAGGTCACTAAGGTTTAAGGCATTAAGACGAAACGCTTTTCCCCTTTGTGTACGTTGTGTCCTTCGTGTTTAAGATTTTCCCTGCGAACCGGGAGAAACGAAAAGAGACCGGCGCGCCGGTCTCTTTTGATGTAGAGTTGATTCACTGTCCGCTGCGGGGCCAAACTGCGAGTTCCAGAGTGATGCGTTCAAAGTAGCTTTTCTGAGGCATGGCACCTGTTCCATATTCCATATCCACGACTGTAGCTAGTAATTGCAGTGTGGCAGTTTCCAGCAAAACTTGTTCCTGTGGTTTCACAACGACCAATTCACCTTTTGGCTCAAGCCGGGCACGGATGTTTGGGTCCTCATAAGCATGTTCGGACATCAATACTTTTGTGGCAGTCTTGATATCATTTTTATCGAACAACCAAATTTCCAACGCCGCAACTTTCTTCGGCTCGCCCACTCCAACTGTTTCTGAAACACCGACACCATATTCACCCAGGAATTCACCACCGCCCGTATCAATGCTGAACGATTCATCATAAAGATCATCACCCAAAACATAAGTGGTCATGGTTTGTGTGATTGGTTGAGCCAGGCCCAATGACTGATAATCGGTCTTTTCCGCCTGACGACTAATTTCGGCGGCTTGCATCCCGGGCGTCGCGGGACCCGTGCTTTTCCGCAGCAAACGCATCACATAAAAAGCGCCCACCGCAAACAATATCAGCACCACTAGTATGGATGCATAGATCACAATTGTACTCAGTGTGGAGGGAGTCTCGGCAGACCCAGGCGTGGGCTGGAGTTGGATGCCTTTCACGCTTTGAACCAGCGCTCCAAAGTTCTGGATCTCAGTAGGATTCGTCGTTCCAGGATTCGCTGCCAAATTCTGGTAGGTAGGGATCGCTGCTTTCCCTAAATTATCCCAACGCGCCATGGCAGTATTTTGATCGCCCGTTCGGTTATAGGAATCAATGGTCATTCGCAAATAGTCTTGCTGGAGATCAGTACGCAGTACTTCCGGCGTAGCATTGGTCCAGTGGACGGGCCAAATCACCCAGCCTATCAGTAGACCTAGTATCAAACCTAATACTACGCCCGCTCCAATCGCCACCATCGTGTTTTTGAGAAGATTTTTTAGGATCGCGGTTACTGCTTCCATGGTTTATTCCTTTTTTGTGGGATTTCTACCGCCTTTTATTACCAACTCTTGGGAAAGGGGTACATGCAAAACAGATTTCCAGCTTCGTTTTCGTACGCTACTCTATAATCTATTATATACCATCCCTTGAACAATACAACCTATCGAAAGTACCGAGATTGTATGAATCACACCGTCCCGAAGGTTAGAGTGAATTGATCAGAGGCTTTCCATCAGATATAACACGCGCTCAGATTCATGGACGTTCACCGCTTCACAGATTTTGAATCTCTGCTTGAATGCGGCTTCAAACCCTTCACGTGTATATTTTGGAAAAATATCCTCGCGTGACACGAGCAATTTTTGCACCTGACTATCAGATTTAGGCACAAATTCGATCACGAACCGTTTTCCCAGATTTGCGAAATAATCCGCGAGTTGAGGCAATGGCACATTGTTCGAGATCGCCAGATGATGAATAAGGGCCAACGCCAGAACCATATCAGCGGGACCGCGTACATCAAACGCATCACGTTCCTGGTTTGCCCACCCAATGGATGGACTTGGATTAGTCAGATCGAGCAACAAAGGTAAGAGATTTTCTGTCTTCTCGCCTTTCATCTGACGATAATTTTGCTCTACCGCCGCGGGGTCAATATCAGAGGAGACAACATATGCACCTGTTTCACTTGCCACGCGGCTGAACACTCCGGTGTTTGCGCCCAAATCCCAAACAAGCGCAGGCTTTACCTGCGCAGACCATTTCCTTACAAGTTCTTTTTTGTGTTCGAACGCGGCATCCGAATAATTGGTAATATCGTAATAATTTCCCCATTCTGTGCCACTCGGATTCCAGTTCAATTTTCGGATGGTCGAATCAAGGCTATCGATCAGACCAATCATCGCTTGCTTGCCGAAGGTCGTGCCAGCGCGCGATTTCACGTCCGCACCTGAGTACTTTTTCTGAGCACCTGCATGTAAATGAATGTGTGTCAACAAACCAAAATTGAAACGTGTCTTAGAAGGCAGCAATGCACTTGCGAGGTCAAGCGGCACGCCATCAATGTATACTCGCAGCAATTGATTCAAGCGAACGTCTCTCAAAGCCATCAAAGCCAGCGGCGCGAGGAAATGTTGGCAGAACTGACGATATGCCACCCACGGCTGGCCCTCTTTATAAATTTCAAAAGAAAGGGTATCGATCAATGTCGCTTTGCCGTGCACAAATTGAATGTTGTACACGCTGGCATCCTTCAACGACATACCCACCTTCAACGCGCGGCGCTGGATGGATAACGTCGCAAGCGCAGCATCTTTCAATTGACCAAATGACCATTCATATGGATAGGAGATGAACGGGACACGTTCCGGCTGGATCACTTTATACGCCTCAGACTCAGCCGGTAGTTGATTCACCTCAACATGCGGAATCAGTAACTTAGCTTTGACCAGTTTCTCATATAAGCCAGATTCCATTAAGCGAACGTATTCCTGCTCATACTTGTGGTTAACCTGTCGGTAGAGAATCCCGCCGCGAGAAAACAGGAACCCGCTCGGATCCCGGAACGAAGCGGAAAGTTGTCTGCTATTTTGATTCTGACTCGTCATCTTCGTCGTCGGCGTCTTCTCCATTAGTCTTCGGTTTAATTCCAAACCAGCGCTTAATCTTGCTCCACGAAGCGCCAATTGCAACACTTACACCGAGCAACGCGGCAATCAGCAATTGAATTAAGAAACTACCTGACCCAGGGTCCAGATATGGCAAAGGTGCAAAATGCATATTTTCTCCTATTCACTCACTTTACTTTCTAGCAAGCCTTGTGAAGGATAGACCCTTCACTTCGTTCAGGGCAGGCCTTCGCAAGGCTACTATTCAACCATTTCAGGAACGATCTCTTCCAAGTGGAAGGTTTCCTGGCAATTTGTACATTGGGCTTCACGCTTACTTGCAATGACAAGCAAACCACCACATTTTGGACAAGGTTGCTTGAGAGGTCTTTTCCATGAGGTGAAATCGCAGTTCGGATAATTCTCACAACCATAAAAGGTGCGGCCCTTGCGTGTTTTGCGTTCGACAAGCTCACCGCCATCCTTTGGGCAGCGTACACCGATTTTTTCAAGCCAGGGTTCAGTGTAACGGCAAGTTGGAAAGTTTGAGCATGAAATAAATTTTCCAAAGCGTCCATACCGAATCACAAGTTCACCACCATCTTCGGGACACTTGCGGCCGATCAGCTCTGGCTCGCTTTTCATGACCGGCATTTCAGCCTGCGCCTTTTTGACATCTTCAGCAAATGGACGATAGAACTCGTGCATCACTTCTGCCCACTCCGCCTGGCCTGAGGCAATCATATCAAGCTCTTCTTCCATACGAGCGGTGAACGTAAGATCAACGATATCAGGGAAGTATTCCATCATCAGGTCATTGACCTGAATGCCGATCTCCGTTGGTACAAGGCGTTTTTCTTCGCGCACTACGTATCCGCGCTGCTGGATCGTTGAAAGCGTCGGCGCATAGGTTGAAGGACGACCAATCCCATCTTCTTCGAGTGCCTGCACAAGGGTAGCTTCTGAATAACGCGGAGGTGGCTGTGTAAAATGCTGTTCAGGAATCAGGCGAATTAATTCCTGCTTTTGCCCCTCCACGATCCCAGCCGGAATGCGGACATTCTCTTCATCTTCTTCAGCTTTGATATCTTCGTTCTTCGCTTCTTCGTAGACGACCAGGAAACCTGCAAATTTCACGGTTGAACCAGATGCACGCAACAGGTAGACATGTTCATTCGTCTTGCCTGTCACTTCAACCTGCAAAGTATCATAAACTGCCGCTTCCATTTGGGAGGCGACGAATCTCTGCCAGATCAAGCGATACAATTTGTACATCGCAGGTTCAAGATACTCTTTGACTTGTTCAGGCTCGCGCATCACAGAAGTGGGCCGAATCGCTTCATGTGCTTCTTGCGCGTTCGCAGAACGCGTGCGATATTGCGGCGCCTCCGCTGGCATAAAGTCCGCACCATATTTATCTTTGATGTATTGTCTCGCTTCGTTTTGAGCAATCGCAGAAACGTTGGTCGAGTCTGTGCGCATGTACGTGATCAAACCGGTCGCACCACCGTTGCCGACCTCCTGACCTTCATACAATCCTTGGGCAAGAGCCATCGTTCGTTTGGCTGTAAACCCGAGCCTACGTGAGGCTTCCTGCTGCAAAGTTGAGGTTGTAAATGGCGCCGCTGGCTTTCGTCTTCGCTCGCCGCGCTTGACCTTTGTGACCACATACACGGCCGTTTCCATATCAATCAGAACAGGCTTGACCGCTTCCTCGTTTGGCAACTCAGGGTCTTTATCATCAATCTTCGCCAGTTTCGTAGTGAATGTGGATTTGAGTCCATCGGGCTGAAATTCCGCATGGATAGACCAGTATTCAACCGGCACAAACGATTCAATCTCACGCTCTCTCTCAACGATCAATCGGAGTGCCACCGATTGAACGCGTCCCGCCGAAAGGCGGCCACGCACTTTCTCCCAGAGAATGGGGCTGATGCTGTATCCAACCAAGCGGTCCAGAACGCGACGCGCCTGCTGAGCATCCACCAAATCCATGTTGATCTCTCTCGGATGCGAGAACGCTTCCTTGATTGCCGGTTCCGTGATCTCATGAAAGACCACACGCTTGGCGCGTTCAGGGTCAATCTGCGCGGCTTCCAATAAATGCCATGAAATCGATTCGCCTTCGCGGTCTGGGTCGGTAGCAAGATAGATCTCTTCAGCTTTTTGCGCGAGCTTCTTGATCTCCTTGACAACGTCCTTCTTTTCATTCGGCACCCGGTACTTCGGCGTGAAATTATTCTCTACATCTACAGAAAGTTGAGACTTCAACAGATCACGCACATGCCCGACCGAGGCGCGGACAGTGTAGCCCTTTCCCAAATAACGCCCAACCGTTTTGGCTTTCGCCGGTGATTCGACGACCACTAACTTGCCATCGCGCTTTTCCACCTTGACAGGCTTTTCAGGAGGCGTTAACCCTTCATGCTCAACAGTTCTTCCCATTTTATAAAGTTTTGTTCCACAGACAGGGCAAATTCCAATCGTGACAGGTGATCCTTTTGCATTGAACGTCGCAACGGGATCTTTCATCTCACGTTTGGTCTTGCACTTCATACAATAAGCTTCCATACATTAACCTTCAGACTGTCACACCTGCAATGCGCTTCACTGGGCGCGAAAAAACAAGGCAATGACCAAATTTATAAATATCTCTCCTGATGATGTTTCTTCAAATGCTCTACTACGTCACGTACTTTTTGTGATTGATCCACTTTGCAAATCATCAAAACATCACCAGCATCAACGACGACGATATCATCCAAACCAATTGTTACCACAAGACGCTCATCATCCTTGGCATAAACCAGCGTATTATTTGTATCCAGCGCAAGATGTTGCGCGTTCGCCGCTACATTTCCATTCATATCGGGCAGAAGGACCTCAAAGAGTGAATCCCATGAACCCACGTCGCTCCATCCCAATCCGCCAGCGGGTAAAACAGCCACCCGCTCCGCCCTCTCCATCACACCATAATCAATTGTCTGGTTCTTCAGACCATGCCAGCATGATTGCACAATGTTATCTTGTTCTGCCGTTCCCCAGGCCGAAGCAATTTTATCAACGACTTCAAAAAGTTCAGGCATCTGCTTTTCAAATTCTGCCAAGATCGTGTCCACACGCCACACAAACATGCCACTGTTCCACGAATGATCGCCGCTGCGCAATAATTGTTGGGCAGTCTCTTCATTGGGTTTCTCTTTAAAGCGTTTGACCGTGTACACAGGATATTTATATTCACCATCCAGCGGCGCGCCTTGCTGAATGTAACCATATCCAGTAGATGGATACGTTGGTGTGATTCCAAGTGTTACAAGATAATTTTGCTGAGCAACATCGAACGCGGCGCTGATCAAATAATGGAACAGATCTCGATTTCGGATATAGTGATCTGAGGTCTGAATCGCCATGATTGCTTGCGGATCGCGCTTCTGGAGCACCGCAGCCGCCAATGCTACCACAGAGGCGGTGCCACGGGGGGCCGGTTCGATCAAATAATTTTCAATGGGAATGGGCGGCATTTGGTTCTGCATCTCGCGCGCCTGCTCTGCAACCGTAACAACCAGAATTCTTTCCGGTGGGAAGAGCTTTTCGAGTCGAGCAACGGTGCTTTGGAATAGCGTCTCTTTGCCGAGCAAGGGCAGCAATTGTTTGGGCGTTTCTTTCCTTGAGATGGGCCATAAGCGGGTCCCACCACCTCCAGCCATAATGACAGCGTATGTATGCACAGCATCAGTATGTTCCATATCCAATCCTTATCCTAAGCAAAGTAGTCGGATTGTACCTCACGCACAGCGACATAATTCATGCCACCCACCTGACGTACCATCCCTTTCAGTTCCATCAGCGCTAGTGTCGCTGAAACTTTTTCGATAGGTAACTCCGTTTGATTCCGTATTTCATCTACATGCAAAGGTTCATCGCCAAGAATGCCCAGCAAACGTGCTTCCGTTTCATCCGTAGGGATTATTTTCCGCGCGGCCTTATGTTCACCCATACGAGTCAGATCTAATGCTTGCATCAGATCATCCACACTCAACAGAGGCAATGCACCGTTTTGAATTAGTTTATTGGTGCCCTTGCTTTGCGGCGCAAGTATACTACCAGGCACTGCAAATACTTCACGTCCTTGTTCAGCGGCAAACTCGGCCGTGATCAACGCTCCACTTGTTTCGCCTGCTTCGACGACGACAACCGCCAATGATAACCCTGAAATAATACGGTTGCGTGGAGGAAAATTTAACGCATCGGGTGGTGTGCCTGGGGCATAATCACTCACGATCGCGCCGCGTTCCATCATGTGTTCCGCAAGGGCACGATGTTCAGGAGGGTAAATTTTATCAACACCAGAACCCAACACACCGATCGTTCTTCCGCCCGCTTTCAACGCTGTTTGATGCGCAATCGAGTCTACCCCGCGTGCCAGTCCACTGATGACTGTAATACCATTCGCTGCCAGAAAAGACGAAAGCTCCTCTGTAATCTGCCTGCCATAGGGAGTGACTCGCCGCGTACCAACAATAGCAACCGCAAACAAGTCATCTGGCAGATATTCGCCGCGAATATACAACACAGGCGGCGGTTGGTCAATCTCTTTTAATCGTTGTGGATACGCTTCATCTTCCCAAGTGAGGATATGGATGTTCTGTGACTCGATTTTCTTCCATACTTTTTCCAAATCTACTTGTTCACGTGCCTGGATAACCCGCTCAATCACTTTCAAACCCAAGCCCGCTTGCGCTAAATCGGCCGGCGCGGCATTCCACGCGACTTCAAGATCACCGAAATGCTGAATCAGAGCTTGCATGCGCACCGCGCCAATCCCTTTGATTAAGTTGAAGCCAATCCAGTAGCGTTTGTCATTCATATTAGATCGTAGGACAAAATGACATTTTGTCCTACAGTCCTTCAAGCAGGTGAACGCGCATTAAACGGCGAACAGGATCAAGATCCAGAATGACCGAAGGAATCGCAGGCAAAAGAATCTCGTGTCCAGCTTCATCTCTGACGACATAGACATCGTTGGCGCCCGTCTCGATAATTTCCACTAATTCACCAAGCGAATTGTCGCTCTCATCCACAACTTTGAATCCAAAAAGCTCATGTTGGTATATCTGACCTTCAGACAATGCTGGCACATCAGTCGCCTTGACATACACCCACTGGTTACGAAACTGTCCCGCGGCTTCAGGAGTATCAATACCATTGAACTTGATGAGAACTCCCTTTTGATGTTCACGCACGCCTTCAATCGTCAGCGATTTATGTTCTTCACCTACGAGAAGTTTTCTACCGCGCTTCAGTCGCTCGGGGTAGTCAGTGTGCAAATCCATAATAATTTCGCCATGCAGGCCATGCGCCCGACGCAGAAAGCCAACCACCAAATAGACAGGCTCGCCGTCTGGCGAGCCTGGAGTACTCTTCGTATCAGCCATTATTCTGGCTCGACCACGTCGAGGGTAGCCTGCTTGCCTTCCCGCTCTGCCGCCACTCGTAGGAGGGTGCGGATAGAGTTGGCGACCTTGCCACCCTTCCCGATCACACGACCCATATCATCTTTCGCGACACTAAGTTCGATGCGGACTCGTGAGCCCCCTCCGCTTTGCCGCACCTGCACTTCATCAGGATGATCCACTAACGATTTGGCGATATATTCAATCAGGTCTTTCATAATAATTCCCAATCACCTGTACTCCCTGGCGGATAGCACCAGGGCAAGTGCTGCGAGTGACGCCAAGACGTCACTCGCAATGACAAATCAAACTTAACTCTTACTAGTTTTATTAGACGCCCCACGTTTGGTTTCAGCTTCTTCGGCTTCTTTCATCAGAGTCTCAACCGACTCACCTTTCTTGAAGCGTTCAAAACGATCTAGAATACCTGCGCTCTTGAAAATCTGCCCAACCGATTCGCTTGGCAGAGCGCCGTTTTTCATCCAGTGAAAAGCGCGGTCTTCTTTAACATGAATTGTCGCAGGTTGTGTGCGTGGATTGTAAAAACCCAAAATTTCCAAAAAGCGACCATCGCGCGGTGACTCTTTATCAGCAGCCACAATGCGGTACGTGGGTTGGCCTTTAAGACCAATACGACGTAAACGAATACGAACCATTTAGCTTACTCCTTTAGATTTTTTGCGTTTCAGACAGGCAAGAGAGGTATGCGTGAAAGGACGCACTCGCGTAAAGCGCTCGCGGGCTGAAATCACAGGCAGATATTTTACCACATGGACAGAATACCCCGCCTTTACGCTGGGAGCATGAATGAAATCTTCGTACCTTTTCCCACTTCACTTTCTGCCCAAATTTTCCCGTTGTGCGCTTCCACCAAATACTTTGCAATGGATAAGCCCAATCCCATCCCACCGGAATCACTGGATTTAAAGAATCGATCAAAGACATGCGGCAAAACAGCAGACTCAATCCCGGGACCGTTATCTTCAACAGAAATCGTCACGCTTCTTTCTGGACCCGAACCTGCTTCCGTTAAACGAACCTGGATCTCCCCTCCACGCGGTGTATAGCGCAACGCGTTCGAAAGCAGATTGGTCAACACCTCACGGACGCGTTGAGGATCAATATTTGCATCCTCTTCTGTATCAAGTGATATTTCAAGCCTAATCTCTTTCTCTTTTGCCTGTGATTCAAAACCAGAAACTGCATCACGAATTAACTCACCTAAATTGGTTGGCTCACGTTTTAAACGCAACGCGCCACTCTCTGCCAAAGCCAATGTGCGGAGATCGTCTACCAATCGTGAAAGGATTTGCGTCTCTTCGATGATAGACTTCAATCGCGCTTCATCGGCAGGATATAAGCCATCCAGGATTCCTTCCACATTGCCTTGGATCACAGTGATCGGCGTTCGCAACTCATGAGACACATCCGCCAGCATGTTGCGTCGTTGCTCGTCATTGGCTTGCAATCGCTCTGCCATCGAATTGAAACCTCTCATCAGTGAATAAATTTCTGGTGGCCCCTTCTCTTCGACGCGTATGGAATAATCTCCCTCTGCAACTTTATTAGATGCATCTACCAACTCGTCCAACGGTCTGGATATTCGGCGCAAACTGCGCGCGCCCCATCCTACAGCGAAAACTAACAAGATGAAGCCAAGAACCCCAAAAGGAAAAATAAAATCAGGTCTTTGAAACGGCGGAGCCCCCTGAACGTGAATAAATGGAGCAAGGACAAATCTAAGAATACCAAGTAAACCCATGAAAGCCAAGATAGCAAACCCAAAGAAAAAACATCCCATTCTGCGAAAGAAAGGATTACCGCGCATATACCGCCAGCGCTTCGGCGGCCACTCTTCATTTTCAGGCCACCACGGTGGGCGTTGACCACGCATATAGTGCTCGCGCCAAGACGAACGGCGAGAAAAATGTTCAGGCCAGGAGGATGGATTGGGAGGCGAAGAATCAGATTCGTGCTTCATAAGATAATTATCTATCTGCAAACTTATAGCCAACACCATAGACGGTCAAAATGTGTTGTGGTTCACTGGCCTTGACTTCAATCTTACGGCGAATATTCTTGATGTGCGCATCAATCGCGCGTTCATAAGATTCAAATGCCACGCCATGGATGGCATCCAACAATTGGGCGCGGGTGAAGACACGTCCGGGTTGACGCGCCAGAGTCGCCAATAACTCAAATTCAGTTGGAGTGAGTTCTTCGATCTCGCGATTTTCTGCTGTGACGCGCATACGCGGAACATCGAGAGTCAAATCTGACACACGGATCATTTCTGCACTGGCTGACAAAGCATTTTCAATCCGACGAAATACCACACGGACGCGCGCGACCAATTCCTTTGGACTGAAAGGTTTGGTCATGTAATCGTCCGCGCCGAGTTCGAGGCCGATCAATTTATCTGTCTCTTCCGCGCGGGCGGTCAGCATGATGATCGGCGCGTTGGAGGTTTTGCGAAACTCGCGGGTAAAGTCCAGCCCATCGAGCTGAGGCAGGCCGAGGTCCAAAACGACCATATCTGGTTTCTCGGTCTTCGCCAGAGACAAAGCCTTCTTCCCATCATATGCAACCAGAACACCAAATCCCGCGCGCTCCAGATAATCTCGCACGAGTTGGGTGATCTTCGGTTCGTCATCTACAACAAGAATGTTCTTCATCGTCACATCAAGTTTAATCGCAAAATGAAATAAATCGTCAACAAATTTACTTTACGCCAATACCGCTCACAGTAGTGATTGGTTTTATCCGCCTTGTCTCCAAGCGGACTTGTTTGAAGCCTACCTGTTTGAGTTGAAATACTAACTTCTCAGCAACACTTTGTACTTCCTTTTCGGTCTTTGCCCACATCGGCTGGATGGTGATAACGACCCGACCGCCAGGTTTTAGCACACGCCTCACTTCTTGCAAACCCTCAATTGGATTCGACCAAAATTGCATGGAATTAACTGCAAAGACTTTATTGAATTTGTTATCCTCAAAAGGCAGAGGCGACTCTGCTCCCTGTTGCAGAAGAACACGGCCGGAACGAATGGCGGCAGCATTGCGCTTGCTGGCTTGCACCACCATCGCATCTGATAAATCTATTCCAGCAACAAAGCCGTTTGGTGTTAATTTCACCACTTCCTGAATCGCCTGACCAGGACCAAATCCAATTTCGAGCACTTGATCGTCCGGTTGGATATCGAGCATGGAAATCGTCCACGCGTTGCGCTCGCGGTTCTTCAAGGCTAAGATCATCCCAACGAAACGACCAATCCACCCCTCAGGATGAGCAAATTGTGAATTGAAATTTTTTATCACCAGATTTCTCTCCTTAAAGCTGGATGTCGCTATTACAGCGACATCCAGACTTTTACTCATCGTTTCTAGTTTGTCTTTTCAGAGGTTTCTGAAGTCCCTGTATCAGAGCTTTGACCATGCGCCCGCTTGTGCCACTCCTCGAACATGGGTGGGACTCCACCTTCACCCCAGCCGTGCCGCCATGGCCCATACATACCACGACGTCCCCAGCGTCCACCCCAGAAGAGGAAGCGGAAAGCCAGGAATATGAGGAAGAACGCTAGCAAAGGCCCGAAGCAACCGAAGCCATATCCAAATCCGAGTGGACCGCGGAAAGGCATTCCATATCCATAGCCATAATAGGGATATGGGGCGGGCACAGTCTGACCCGAAGGTGCTTGGATGGTGACGGGCGACCCTTTCGCAACACCAGCCTGAAAAGCGAAGAAGGCTATGCCAGCGACCGCGGCGATCAGCACCAAAACCGAGACGATACGTAAACCAGTATTATTTCCGTTCATTTTGCACTCCTTTTGTATGAACTTATGCTCAGAGTATAGGATTCGGTTGTGAACTAAGTGTGAAGAGAGGAGGGAGGAATACAGTTGCGATTTTCAATTCGTGGGCATACAATGCTCTGGAAGCTTTATTCAGTAGGTCCAGAATCAAATAACCATAACGGCTGTTTATTGAGATTGAGCATGAATATTCGATACGGAACTATAGAGGATGCCAAGATGTTATCCGAATTAGGGGCAAGGACTTTTTACGATACATTCGCAAAAGATAACACTCCAGAAAATATGGATGCTTACCTGAAGAAATCATTTTCACCAGAAATCCAATTCAATGAACTTTCTCAACCTGATGTTATTTTTCTCATTGCCGAATCTGAAGGTATCGCCACCGGCTATGCCCAGTTAATCTTGGACAGCAAGCGTGAATCGCTGAAGGGAATTAAGCCGCTGGAAATAAGAAGAATCTATGCAACACAGGAATATCTAGGCAAGGGAATTGGGAAAGAGTTGATGAAAGCAGCTATCCACGAAGCTAGAGAAAGAGGCTGTAATCGTATCTGGTTGGATGTTTGGGAGAAAAATCCAAGAGCGATCAATTTTTATAAAAAGTGGGGTTTCAAGGAGGTTGGCACTCAAACATTCAAACTTGGAGATGACCTACAAAATGACTTTATTATGGAATTGGAATTGACCTAATCGTTCAACCAACTTCTATATTGACATCATAGAATGCATGTTCTACAATCCAGAAAAGGAGAGTGTCCTATGATTACTGAACCTAAAATCGAACGTCGCAAGAAACAGAATTATGCCGCTATTCGGATGACAGTCTCTATTCCGTTCGGCAAGTATCTACAGCCTGCATGGGATGAAGTGTATGACTGGCTGAAAAGCAAGGATATAAAGCCTTCTGGGCCCGCGATTATTCGTTATCTCACTACGGATATGTCCAAAGAATTGGATATTGACGTAGGCTTTACCGTCGACAAAGCTGTGAAAGGCGACAACCGAATCACCGCGGACTTGCTGCCTGCTGGCCGTTATGCAACACTGCTCTACACTGGACCCTATAAAGGCAAAGGCATCTTCAAAGCGACCGTTGCCCTATTAGATTGGGCAAAGGAAAACAAGATCAAATGGGATACTTCAAAGAAAAAAGGCGTTGAATGGTGGAATGGGCGCACCGAGTTTTATTTCTCTGATCCCGCAACTGAAAAAGACCCGAAGAATTTTAAGGCTGAACTTGCGTTTTTGATTAAGTAAGTATTTGCATATAGCGAAAGGAGATGTTGATGATCGCAAAAGCGGAAATGTTGATTCGCAAACCAGTTGCGGAGGTGTTCGAAGCGTTCATTGATCCTGCCATCACGACCAAATTTTGGTTCACTAAAAGCAGTGGACGACTAGAAACCGGTAAGCAAATTCGGTGGGATTGGGAAATGTACAATTCGTCTACAGATGTAAATGTAAAAGCAGTTGAACCAAATAAACGGATTCTCGTCGAATGGATGGCTTTTGAAGAACCTACAACCATAGAATGGATCTTCACCTCCCGACCAGACAACACAACCTTTGTAAGCATCACAAATAGCGGGTTTCAGGGAACGGAGGAAGAAATCGCGGGACAAGCAATCGGCTCAACGGAAGGATTCACAATTGTCCTTGCCGCACTAAAAGCGCTTCTTGAGCACAACATCAATTTGAATCTCGTAGCCGATCGTTTTCCAAGTTGATAGTAGAACGCCTATGAATATGAAAGGACATATCCTCGCGGCACTAAGAGAACAATTTGATAATTGGGAAGAACTCCTCGCGAGTTTGAGCGAAGAGCAGATCACTGCTCCACATTTTGATTTCGACTGGTCCATCAAAGATGTGATCGCTCATCTGTGGGCATGGCAGCAGATTTCCATTGCACGGATGGAAGGCGGTCTGCACGATCGTGAACCCGAATTTCCCAAATGGATCGTGGAATCCGTTGAGAATTGGGAGGAGGACGCGGATCGAGTCAACGCTTTGACGTTTGAAAGAAACCATGAACAGCCCTGGTCCGAGATTTATCAAAATTGGAAAAATGGATTTCTACAGTTCCTGGAATTAGGAAATAAGATTTCAGAAAGAGATCTGCTGGATGGAGACAAATATCCGTGGCTGAAAGGCTATAGCCTCGCTTCCGTTCTCATCGCTTCTTATGATCACCATCAAGAGCATCGTGAAAAATTAACTAATTGGCTGGCGAGGCAGGGAAGTGATTGAAACACTACATAGAATTCATCGCTTGAATAATCTCGCGACTCAAATTGACGCGCTCCATAAATGACTTACGATAATTTGGATTTGTAATCGACTCGGCTTTATCTACCAAGACTTCGTGCGCTTGTTTTAAGTAAACATTTGCCTCATCATGTTTATTATTAGCAACCAATACTCGATAATGATTGAATAAAATCTCTTCAGTACGAACCTCAGGTAAGAAGTTGCCCCTCTCCTGCAAGTGAGTAACCGCTTGGGTACTATAATCTTCGGCGACATCAAACTGCCCTTGAACAAGTGCTATCATACTTCTTAAAGAAAGTGCAGCTACTAAGCTGAGATAATGATTTGAACTCCGTGCTTCTGCAATGTTTAGTTCTGCTTGATGGATAGCCTCTACTAAATCTCTGCCCGGAAATTCTGGATTAATAAGCAATTCGATATAATGATTTCTTGCTAATGGAAGTTCCCACCTTATCTGCCTCTTAAGGCTGTCCTCAAATCCCTTAAGTAACGGTTCTTGTGCGTCAATTGTTCGATTCCATTCGAGATAAAGCTTCCCAAGATTTATTAGGTTCCAGCAATAATAATGTGACGGTCTTTCACTCGCTTGATCCATCACAATTGCTTCTTTTATGGTTGTTTCAGCTTCCTCAAATGCTCCAATCGCAATATAGACTTCTCCTAGAAAATTTAGCGACCAGATCAAATCGTCTGAAAAGTGGTTTTTCCTTAATTCATCTACGCCAGTTCTCAATAATTCTTCCGCTATACCAAAATTCCCAAGATCAAATTCGTTAATCCCAATCGAATTCTGTGTTGAATAATAATGTAACTTGAGG
>WNFX01009297.1_pt1 | contig 15994 bp, 20 predicted proteins | sample 5400111 | NCBI WGS metagenome assembly WNFX01 (sample SAMN13153363, study PRJNA577476) | soil metagenome | isolation source: 40 cm soil or saprolite under grassland replicate 1 | place: USA:California | collected 2016-06-15 | reverse complement strand
TTACCAAGCCGGTGGTCGATCAAACGGCGCAGGTAATTATTTTTTGTTATCACCGTTTGGTGGACAAGATCCGCTATCCCGGGACCGAGATCACACCTGCCGCGTTTGAAGCGCAGATGAAAGAGTTAAAGGACCGCGGCATAACAGTCATTTCGATGCAGGATCTGCTCGCCTGGAAACGCGGCGAAAAGAATATACCGCCCCGATGCGCGGTCGTTACTTTCGATGACGGCTGGAAATCACAATACGAGGTGGCGTGGGCGATCATGAAGAAATACGGCTACCCGTTTACCATGTTCATTTACACGGAAGGCGTGCGTGGTGGCTCGTTAGGCGGCGGCGAAGCAATTACATGGGAACAGCTTGCGGACATGCGCGACAACGGTGTGGACATTGAGGCGCATTCCGCGACGCATCAGGACTTGCGCGAAGGGCATACGATCATGTTGGCTAGTTCCGGCGGGAAGAGAACTAGGACGAAACTAACTGGGCCCCCATATGAGCAATGGATGCAAAACGAAGTAGTCGGCTCCAAGCAACTGCTCGAGCAGCGGTTGGGCATCAAAGTGAATTGCTTTGCTGTGCCGTTCGGGAATTATAACGATCACGTTAAAGAGACTGCCCGAAATTCCGGTTACGAGGCGATGTTTACGGTTTACGGTCAGCCGATCACCTTTACGTCGCCACTCGATTCGCTCGGTCGTTATGCGATTGAAGCGAACAAGCCCAAGGTATTTGAAGATGCTGTGAAAATGATTGGCACCTCAACCGGAGGCGCGGCAGCGGTTGCTGAAGTCGGCGCGAAAGATCTGGCGACCCAGCCTGCAGATGGCGAAACAGTGCGCACGGCACTGCCCCTTATCAAGGCTAACCTCAGCGCAATCGGTCAGATCGAGCCCGGCAGCGTGCAAATGCGAGTGAGCGGTCTCGGCGTTGTTCCTGCGAATTATGATCCGAAATCCGGTACGGTGTCATACCAAGTGACGCAAAAGCTGCACGAGAAATCGTGTAGCGTGATTATCAGCGCGAAATCTCAGGGGAAAAAGGTCGAAGCGCATTGGACTTTCGGAATTGAAGAGGGCGCGGCGGGAGGGACCTCGCCGATACCGACGCCTAAAAAATAAGCTCGGCGTGGTTCGAGGAGCGCGTGCTGGCGAGCGTGTCCTCGCGAACTTTATTCAAGCTAAAATTTCACCATCGAATGTGGCACAAGGAAAGACCGTTTCGGCGCGACACCGAAATCAAGTCGCCGCGGCGACCGCTACCCAGAGGTGACGCGCAGCTACGTCCAATTTGAACATCAATGTTTTCCCAACTCTCTGACAAACTTGAGGACATCTTCAAAGAGCTGCGTGGACACGGCACGATCAGCGAAGCGAACATCGATGTCGCATTGCGGCAAGTGCGCCTGGCTTTGCTAGAAGCCGACGTCGATTTTCAGGTCGCGAAGAAATTCATCGCACGCGTTAAAGAAAAGGCGCTTGGAGAAACCGTTCTTCGCAGCATTACGCCGGGTCAGCAGATCGTAAAAATTTTCTACGACGAATTAACTGCCTTGCTCGGAGGCGACGCCGCGCCGGTTAATCTCGGAGATACAGGCCGTGTTTTGATTATTGGTCTTAATGGATCGGGCAAAACAACTTCCTCCGTCAAACTGGCGCGTCTTCTGAAAAAGCAGGGTCGAGCGGCAGTTTTAATCGCGTGCGATTTGCAGAGACCGGCGGCGATCGAACAGTTGGTAACGCTTGGGAAACAAATCGACGTCCCGGTATTCACTCCCGAGCCGGGCGAGAAGAATGTGGAGCGTGCCGCTGCTGACACATCTGCCAGGGCGCGAGAGCCAGGCGCGCCGGTGGTCGAAATCTTCGATACGGCGGGTCGCCAGGAGATCGACGAGGTGCTGATTCAGGAGCTAAAAGGGTTGAAAGAATTCTTGAACCCGCAGGAAACGTTGTTGATTGTTGATGCCGCCACCGGCCAACAGGCAGTCAGCGTTGCATCCCGTTTTAACGACGCTCTATCGATTACAGGAATCATTTTGACGAAGCTCGACGGCGACGCGCGAGGCGGAGCGGCCTTGTCGATGCGCGAAGTGACGCGGCAGCCAATCAAGTTTGCTGGAACCGGGGAAAAGCTCGATCAGTTTGAGGTCTTTGTTCCGGAGCGGCTCGCCGGCCGGATTCTGGGCATGGGCGACGTGGTGAGTCTGGTCGAAAAAGCGGCGGAAGCGGTCGATGAAGAAGAAGCCGCCCGATTGGAGCGGAAGCTGCGCACGGCTTCATTTGATTTCAATGATTTCCTGGCGCAGTTCAAGATGATGCGGCGGATGGGGCCGCTGGAGAATATTCTTGGCATGTTGCCCGGCATGAGTAATATGCAGGGCCTCTCTGTTGACGAGAAGCAGCTTAAGCGCACGGAAGCCATCGTGCTTTCGATGACGAAGGAAGAGCGGACGCGTCCCGACATTTTGAATGCGCGGCGTCGTCAGCGCATCGCACGCGGCAGCGGCTGCACGGTCACGGAGGTAAACGATTTGCTACGACGCTTTGATCAGATGCGGAAGATGATGAAAAGCGCGGGCAAAATGAAAAAGATGATCGCGCAACTGGCGCGAATGAGAAGTTAACATGGCAGTTTCAATCAGATTACGCAGAGAGGGAACGAAGAATAGCCCCTACTACAAAGTGGTAGTGGCCGATAAGCGCAGTCCGCGCGATGGGAAATTTATCGAGATTATCGGCGCTTACGATCCAAAGAAATCCGGTCACAATAGTACGCTGAACATTGATCGGGTCGAATACTGGATTAGCAAAGGCGCACAACCATCCGATACGGTGCGCAGCTTGATAAAACAAAATAAGAAAGCAACGACGACCGCGGAGCCGTCATCCCGAGTGGAGGCAGAAAGCTCACAACCGACGCAAGAAGAGTCATCGTCTCCGAGTGAACACGCCGGTTAGTATCAGCGCGTTCGTTCAATAAGGGTCGCTTCGCGCCGGTAATATTATCTTCACGGCGTGACATCCGCTGAGGACAGCCGACGCTGGAGCGCGCCGGGTAAGCGAAAATTCGTGTTTATTCGTGTTCACTGTCACGCCGTAGCTATTGTGCGAAGACGGATTCGTGGTTAGTCTTTCTGGCGCATGAGAGAGTTTCTCGAGTTCGTCATTCGGCAGCTGATCGAATTTCCTGATGACATGGTACTCACGGAAATTCCGAGCGGCAGAACAACCGTCTTTAAGCTGCAACTTCGACGAGGAGACGTCGGCCGCGTCATTGGTCGCGGCGGCCAGACCATTCAAGCTATTCGCGCATTGCTCGCCAGTTCCGCCGCGCGCCATGGCCAACGGGCCATCCTCGAGATCGTCGAGTAATATAATTGTACAGCGCTCTGCGAGAGTCGATTTCGTTACTCCCGGCGGTCACCGACCGCCGCTACAGTTTCGTGATTGGACGTTGAGCCTTGAACGTTGGACGTTTTCCTTTCGATGAAGATCGACATCCTGACATTGTTTCCCGACATCTGTCGCGCGCCTCTTGGCGAAAGCATCATGAAACGCGCTCAAGAAAATGGGATTGTCGATCTTCGAATCCATAACCTGCGGGACTGGACCACGGACAAGCATCATATCGTGGACGACGCGCCCTTCGGCGGCGGCCAGGGAATGGTCATGAAACCAGAGCCGATTTTTGCGGCCGTCGAAGATCTCCAAAATCAAGCATCCATAGTCGTGCTCATGTCGCCCGCTGGACATCGATTTGATCAACAAATGGCAACACAGCTTTCGCAAGAACCGCATGTTATCATTCTCTGCGGGCACTATGAAGGAGTCGATCACCGTGTGATTGAACATCTGGTGGACCTGGAGATTTCCATCGGCGATTACGTTCTCACTAATGGGGCAATTGCGGCGGTCGTTCTTGTCGATTCGATCGTGCGTTTATTACCGGGGGCCCTTGGCCATGAACAATCCGCGGTAGACGACAGTTTCAATCACGGATTACTCGAAGCCGCGCAGTACACGCGTCCCGCAGACTTTCGCGACTGGAAAGTTCCGGAGGTCTTACTTTCCGGAAATCATGCCGAGATTGCAAAGTGGCGCAAAGAACAGGCGCTCAAGCGTACCCGGGAAAATCGGCCGGATTTGCTCGGATAAATCTGTAATACACGAGCGTGTCATCCTGAGCGGAGCGAAGCACCTCACCGAGGATTATTACGCCTTGAGGGCACTTAGGCGTTCAAAGCTTTGATCGCGGGGTCCTTCGTCTGCGTCACCCGGGATGACAGCGGGCGTTGTTATTGAGGTATTTTACCCAGTACGACGCACGCATTAATTCCGCCGAAACCAAACGAGTTACTCATTACATATTTCAGTTCGGCTTCGCGTCCCTGATTGGGCACAACATCGAGATCACATAACGGATCGTGATTTGCGTAGTTAATTGTGGGCGGAACCCATTGCCGATCCAAAGCGAGCGCGCAAAGCGCCGCCTCGATCGCGCCGGTCGCGCCGAGCGGATGCGCGTAATAACCTTTTGTCCCACTGACTGGGATTCGTCGCGCATGCTCGCCAAATAGTTGTTTGATCGACGCTGTTTCCGCGCTGTCGTTGAGCTGGGTCGAACTGGCGTGCGCGTTGATGTAATCGATCTGGTCGGGCGCCAATTGCGCGTCGGCGAGCGCTTCGCACATGGCGCGAATGGACGATTCGCCGTTTGGCAGAGGCGCCGTCATATGGAAAGCATCGTTATTTAGACTATATCCGAGCACTTCCGCGTAAATGTGCGCGCCACGGGTACGCGCATGCTCAAGTTCTTCAATGACCAGCGAGGCTCCGCCCTCGCCCATGACAAATCCATCGCGCAACAGGTCGAACGGACGACAAGCGGAAGCAGGATCGCCCGGCCACCGGCTCATGGTTTTGATGATATCGAACGCGCCGACGGTAATGGTCGTCAGAGGCGCTTCCGCTCCACCGGCGACAATCACATCCGCAAAATCGTCCCTGATGTAACGCAGCGCTTCGCCAACCGACACAGTTCCACTGGCGCAACTGTTCGAATTTGTCGTGCCCACGCCGCGAAATCCGAATTCGATCGCGATATTCGAATGGGCCGAACCACCGAAGACCTGAACGGCCAGCGTAGGCTGAACTCCACGTGCTCCCTTTTTTAAGTACCTGAGATATTGTTCTTCGGCCTTGCAAACACCTCCGAGCGCCGTGCCGAAACTGACACCTATTCGGTCCTGCGGCTTTTCGCGGGAATACTCGATGTGCGCATCATCGAGCGCCAGCTGCGCCGACACCACTGCGAACTGTGCGTAACGGTCGAGTCGTTTTAGCCGGTGCGGTGAAAAAAATTCCTCTGGATCCCAATCACCGATTTCGCCGGCGGAGCGCACGCGGAAGACGCTGGCATCAAAACTTGTAATGCTGTTGATGCCACTTTTTTCCGCCAGAATTGCATTCCAAAAATTCTCGCGTCCATGTCCTATACAGGTAATTGGCCCAATTCCAGTGATAACAGCACGTCGTTGGCTCATACAGTGATCTTATTTGAGCTCATCTCGACGTACGATTTCATGCAGCGCAGCGTCTTATTTGCAATGTGATGAATGAAAAAGTCGCCGATAATCTTGTCCGCGATAGGCGCTAAAATCTTCATGCGAAATGCCAGGTCGTGTTTGATTTCGACTAGCACGCCGGCTGGCACTTCCTGAAATGTCCATACTACGCGCATTCCCTTCGTGAATGCTTTCAAGTGACGAAAGCGGACTTCAACGCGGTCGCGATCGATGATTTCTTCAGAAGTCCACGAAATGGGAATGCCGGAGCGCGTCGCGGCCATTACGACAACGTTTCGACCCGGGCTCTGTTCGAGGTAGCGGATATAGCGATAGTGCGGCAGAATCCGCGGCCACAGCTCGAGGTTCGCGGCCGTCTCGAAAACCGTCATCTTTGGCGCGCACATGATGATAGAGTTGGTTTTGTGCATTGGAAGTGATCGCCACCGCAAAATAAAACCCACCCAGCTGATCTTGCGCACCTTCTGCGGGACAAAGGATACTTCCCCGAAAAGCAATTTGGCGAAAGAGAAAAGATTGTTCCGCCAAACATCAGAGAATGAGCTGTCGCTGGCGGAAACAGATCTGGCTATCGCGATTCCGAAGGGAAGGGGATTGAACCCTTGCCCCTGGCCCGGGCGCATACGACTTCACACGCGACCGTTCGTGACCTTGCGGTTCAGCCGTTGAGCCAGCCGTTACATTTCTCAACGACGACCGCCGGCTCTGGCGTGGTCTGCGTCGCTTGCCAGTTCGGTCATAAAGGCAAAGAACGCCGGGGACTGGCCGATGAAGAGACCCATGTCGGTCAGGAACTGCAGAGTGCGCATGGCAACGCCCCTTGTTTCGGTCGGCCGAAGAGCTCGTCCTCCACCTCCAGATCCGGAAAAGTCACCGAAACACCGGTTACCGGATCGATGGCAGTCAGGGGAGGCGCATTGCCCGCCACATCCGACCAGGTTTGAAAATGCATTGTTTCCGTAGGGCCAATGCTGATCAGGATTCGCAGGACTTCGGTATGAGTCGCTCTCAGGGCCAGCGCGGGGTAGAGGCTGTTGCCACCTTGTTCGATGGTTGGAAAGTGGAAAGCCGCAGTATTTGCGATCGCCTGTAGGAAATTAGGATCCGTTGTATCCGCATCGGTCCTGGGAATCGCCGTGTGCTGGTTTACCCCTAAAGTTGGGACGGCCTGCGGAAAGGTGAAGTTTGGGTCAAGATCTGGGTTATGGCTGTCGTCGCGATAACGCGTCCACCAGCTGGTGTCGATGGTAAGTTGCGTCAGGTTGGTGAGTCGGTGTCCGATCAAGTCCGGATTGACTCCCGTCGCGGTGCTGCCCATCAGAGTGCGAAACGGATCGAGATTTGCAGGAGCCCTCCCCTTGGACTCCAGGTAGGCGTTGAGGAAGGTGTGGTGAGTAATCTCATCATCTCATGGATGTAGTCTCCCATTTCATCCTCAATAACCTCCAAGGCCTCAGTATAGTCCGGATTGCCACTGCCGCCTGGGACTTCGTCATCCTGGATGCCGCCGAGTTCGTTGTATTGGATCCAAAAGTCGGCCTCGAGTAACTCCAGTGCCGCTGGGAACCGAAGGAGGGCTGCGTCCCCCGATGTCAGACCACCACTTGCTTCTGCAGTCCGAGTGTCTCCCAATAATCCGACGCCGATTGTTCCCGCTCCTAAGGCAAGTGATTTGCCCAGGAACAAACGACGACTGATCGAACCTTTGAGAGACTTAGCTCTTTTTCCAACATCATTCCGGAAAGGACGATTCTCGCCCTTATCAAAATCATTTGCTGCAGGATTATTTATTGCTTTCATGCCCGTAGAATCGCAGCGGTTCGCGCTGCGCGCTGCACGGGAAAAGTTACGCGTTTGTTACCTACCGCGGAAGCGCTATCGCCTTCGGCTCATCAACGCGAAGCTGCGGCGCTGTGCAAAAAAAGAAAATGGAGCCTACGGGATTCGAACCCGTGACCTCCTCAATGCCATTGAGGCGCTCTACCAACTGAGCTAAGACCCCGTTTTATCTATGAAAAACAGCGCTCCGATTCGGGCCCAAAAATAGTGCTTGTCCGGCTATTTTATCCGGCATACACTCTGGATCAAATGAGAGCCCGACAGCACACATTCCAAAAAGTCGGCGAATGTCTGTACCGTTATTCATCAAACGGCGTTTACTATGCGCGCTTCGAGAGTGGCGGCAAGGAAATCCGACGCTCACTGCGGACCACGGATCGCGCATCAGCTCAACGCGCGCTCGCCTGGGCAAAACAAGAACGGGAGCAAATCGATCCTGCGCAAGGCAAGCTTACGCTGGCTGAGATCTGCGATCGCTACTCGGCAACGATCCAGCATCAGAAGCCGAAAACGATCGAGCGAAAATCGCTCATCGTTCGCCGAGTAAAATCACACTGGCCCACTGGCAGACTTACTCAGGTCGCGAAAGTCAAGCCGTCGCACCTCGATCTTTGGATTTCCCGCTATCGCTTCGGACCACACTCGCGCAATCTGCACATGGCGTGCATCAAAGAAATTTTCGAGATGGCGGTCCGCGATGGAATCATCTTGCGATCTCCGGCTGGTCATCTGCGGCGAGTAAAACCGCCGAAACCAATTCGTGCGACACCGAGCTTTGAAGAATTCAAAGCAATCGTCAAAAGCATCCGCTCTCAAAAATTCAACGGGCATGATGCGGAAGAAAGCGCGGACTTTGTAGAGTTTCTCGGGCTGGCCGGTTTGGGCAAAGCGGAAGCTGCCGCGCTAAGGCAGAGCGACATTGATTGGCAACGTGAAAAGATCACGACGTTTCGTCACAAAACAAAATCCGGCTTCGCGATCCCGATCTATCCGCAATTAAAACCGTTACTGCTTCGCCGGCGTCGCGATGACGCTCCTAACGAGCGTGTGTTCGCGATCGACAACGCAAAGAAAGCGATCGCTAACGCGTGTCGGCGCTTAAATCTCCCGCAGTACAGTCACCTCTCATTTCGCCGCATGTTCATCACTCGCGCCATTGAGCGCGGCGTCGATGTGAAGGTGATCGCCGAATGGCAAGGCCACAAAGACGGCGGCAAACTCATCCTCGACACCTACAGCCACGTTAACCGTGCGCATTCGCATCGAATGGCGCAACTCATGACCGATGGGTTGCCCGAGAACGTAATCCCTCTTTCGGCCAGAGCATGAAGGCGGGCGCGCGCGAAAAAGAGATGAATAAGCGCGGCGTGTCGCGTGAAGTCGTCCGCATCGCTAGTTGCCCGGCGTTCGATGCTTATCTTTCGGCGAAGAAATGGCCGATCGCCGAGCAAAAATCAAAAGCGATGTTCACTCGGCTTGGTGAAGAGATGCGTCAGCGGTGCGAACGCGACATGCGCCAGTTGGTTCTCCCGGCGGTCTTCAGCCAGCACGCCCGTGAAAATCCTTCGCTGAATCAGATCGCAAAGCGGACTCAGCACGCCTTGGACTTTCGGCTGAAGAAGATGGCGTCGAAGGTTTCATTCCGTAAGCGCCTGCGCGGCGAGAGTAAAAAACGAAAGATCGCGGACCTAGTGAAGAACGTCGCAATTCGACTTTTTGTCTCAAAGCAATATTTGCCGGGTTTCATTATTCGAGCCGCGACAAAAGACGACGATACAGATTTCTCGCGCCGTGCGGCTCTGGCGCATGTAAAAGGCGTCAATCCGTTATTCGACGATGTTGATTTGACGATCTTGCTTTGTTGGGATCGACTCTACATCGGATTTTTGCCCGGCCAATTTGTCGGCTTCGCATACGTGGAGACAGAGCTCCCAGGGCTTAAAAAGTGGCGCGATGCTGCTGCCGCGCTCTTCATTGCTTTCGTGAAGCAAGACGAAACTTTCTATTCACAAGCCGCGAGACCAACGAAGGAGTATCCACATCGACGCCCACACCATCGTTATAAAGGGCGGCGGAAAGAATTAGATTTGCATCCGCACAAACGACAGCTGATCACTAACGCAGCTTGGGATCGAGGCAGAGACGTTCTTAACTTAGCATCGGAAGTCGATAGGTGGGGATGGGAAATACACCGTTTTAATCCCCAGGCACACAGATAGCCTGAGCGTATCAGTGGTCTCATGAGCAAAGCCACTGGTAGCAAATCGAAAAAAGAGCGAAAACCTTCCTCTGAGTGGGATCGCCGCAAAAATGAAGTTCCGCTTGTTGAACGTGGCGCGTTTCAACTGCCGGAGGCTGCCGATTATTTCAGCGTTTCCATAACGCAGGTGAGGCGCTGGATTCAGCGCGGTTTAATCAAACGCATTCCAGGCATCCGCATCATCGTCATTACGAAAGCGGAATGCGATCGCTTTCTGCGTGAGCAAACCGACATCGCGAAACTAGCGGCCTAGTGCCTAACGACTGCCTAACAAAATGAGCGAACCCGAGGAACAGCCGCCAGAAAAAAAGGGAGCGCCACCTGAGGGGCAGCGCCTGATTGATTCAAGCGTGGCTGTCCACCGTCGTCAAGCGCGATCGCGATCCTGCCTCCGCGAAACGCCGCTGGCGATTTACGTCAGAAAAAGGACGGCGGCGAAATGAATGCTGCTACACAACAGAGCATCGAGGCAGAGAAAGGAATTCTCGGCTCGATTCTGCAAGACGCGAATGTGTTCGACGAATGCGCACAACAAATCGGTATCGAGTATTTCCATGTGCCGGCGCACCGAACGATCTATGAGGTGCTCGCGGACCAACGATCTGAGGGCAAGCCAACCGATTTAGTCAGCGTCACGATCGCCTTGCGCAATCGCAATCTCCTCTCCTCCGTCGGGGGTCCTGCGTACGTGACTGACCTTTCCACGTTTGTGCCCACGAGCGCCAATATTCAGTATTACATCGATACGGTTCTGGAGAAGCACGAATTGAGAAGGGTCGCTGGCATCGCCAGTAACATCATTCGTCTAGGTAAAAACGGCAGCGGCCCCGCGGAAATGATATCGTTGGCTGAGAACGAGCTGGCTCGGCTGCATTCCGATCGCGCTCGGCGTATTCGCTTCTTTTCACCATCTGAGCTGAGGGACTTTCAGCCAGATAACGAATTGGTCTTGGTGGGCGACTGCCACATAATGCGCGGCGAGGTATTCGTGATCGGCGGTGAGCCGGGCATAGGGAAAAGTCGCGCGGCAACTCATCTTGGCGTATGCGGCGCGACGGGGAGGCCCTGGTTTGGTCTCACGATCCGCCGACGATTCAAAACGATGATCGTCCAAACCGAAAATGGCCGGTATCGATTAAAGCAAGAGTTCGACACGCTTGCTCACGAGGATCTTGAAGGTTGGCTGCTGGTGAGCGAGCCACCGCCTTTCGGGTTGATGCTCAGCAATTCGCAATTCCAAGCCGATATTCGCGGCGTTGTACGGACGTTCAAGCCGGACTGCGTGATTTTAGACCCTTGGAACGCAGCGGCGAAAGATGATAAGCAAAGAGATTACGCCGGAGCGTTCGACGCACTCAGGACATTGCTCCCAACCGGAGAGGACAGGCCCGCGTTGGGCATCGTCGCTCACACTAAGAAACCGCAGCAAATAAGCGAAAAGCGCATCGGCGGCACCTTTCTTCAGCATCTTTTGGCCGGAAGCTACATCTTATCCAGCGTTCCTAGGTGTATTTTCGTGATGCTCCCGGCGACAGAGGACGAAACGGACGACTCAGTAGTTTTCGTTAACCCTAAAAACAACAACGGTGCGAAAATTGGCCGGTCGGCATGGCGAAGGATCGGCAGTACCTTTACCAATATAACTGAGAACTTCGATTGGTCGGAATTCGAGAAGGCGCCGTCCGAGCGCGTAATCGTCAGGATTGAGCATATTCGTGACGTCTTTGAGGACGGGGAACTCGATCTTCAGGAGGCGGCCCATAGGTTAGCCACGATCACGGGCATTAAAGAGAGGTCTGCATACAACGCCCTGGCCCCCGACGGCAGGTTTTCCGCAAACATCAAACGGGATCACGGGAAGCTTTCATTCATCGAAAATCCCTAAGGAAATTTGGATGAATGAACGGCCAAAAGCCCGTTGCCAGCGGCAGCTAACGCTGAACCTCGCGGTTCGCCGTTCTCGAAAGACTAAACCGGGATTCGAGGCTTTGCGGCGGTTGCGCCTGCTACTAGAAGCCCGAACTGCTAGGTCGTTGGAAATAAGCGGTGAAATTGCGCCGAATTCCCATTCAGGCTCGCGGGTTTCGGCTTGGAATCTTTCTGCAAGCGTGTCGTGAATTTCCCGCTCCAAGCCCGTGACTGTGCCGTGAATCCCAGGAGCAGATTGATTCGCGATCTCACCTAGGGCCTTCGTGACGCTGAATTTTTGGAGTTCTTTGGCTGTAAAAAGGACATAATTTTTTGGTTAGACTGCGGCGCTCATGTGACGCCAGTTGCGTTGCCGATTTTCGGCAATCGCTCGTTTTAATTCCGGCAACCGCGCGGGATCGAAGAACGATCCACAATCGCTTTCATAGTCCGGCTGGACCAGCTCCCGACGAATGTGTTTCGAGAGGGCGTTAGGGGAGATTTCCAATCGACGTGCGAGAATTCTCGCAGAGATGATGCGCTTCGGCGCTTGAACGGTTGCCATTTGCTGGAGCGCAACGTGTCAACCGTTGCGACGCAAATCCGAGGAATCCACGTATTTGAAATTCCTTTCAAATCAGCGGAATCCTCCGAATTAGGGCGACGCAGCGAAGTCTCGTCCCACTCAAATTCCGGGAATCCCATGATTTTGGGGGAAGACTCCCACCCCATCACCATTTCGGTATCGATCGGAACTTATCGAAAATATCATTGATAAGCTCTTTGCTCAGAAGTTTGCCCTCTGCGGCTTTTAAGGTCGCAGCAATGGCTTGAAAGGTCTCATCAATGGCCTCAAGCACGATTGCGATCGGAATTCGTGTCTTGCGGAGAACATCAGCTCGTATTGCATTTAGCTGCGCCGCGGTGCGCGCTTGCTCGGCACGCGCGGCTTCCAGCGAGTCAGTCTTGTAAATCGCTGCCAGCGCATCCTCGGAGCTGTACAATTTCGCGCCCTTCTTCCCCGCTTCGAAGGACAGATCCGCGAGACGCTTCGAAATTGTGTCGCGATGGATGCCGGTCAGTTCCGAGATTTTGGAAATAGGCAGCTTCACTTGACTCTTTCCCTCGTGTCAAACGGAGTGATGCTGCCACTAGAGCCAACAATTCGTCTACATTTCGACGACTGTTGTAACAACCCGCCGTGAGCCTCACCCCTAGGAAGGACCCGCGAAAAACGTAGCAATCGCGAGTCCGAGTAAGCATTCCTATTGTCACCGGGGGCAAAAAACGGCAAGAGCCCAGGGGACAGGCCGTGCGGATGGGAACTTCCGTGAGAGGGGGGCGCCGTCAGGAGTTCATACGACATATAATATTTTCAGAAATTTTCAGGCCCGAAAGGTTGCTAGTTCTGGCGGCATCAATACGCTGGATAGCCGTCGAAGTCGTCGGTATGATAACGTTAGACGGTGGAAAGTAGTGACTATATCGCGATATCGGCGCTGGTAGTGTCGTTAATTAGCGCGGGGATATCCATTCAATCTTGGCGTTTTAATGTCAAGGTTAAGAGCTTAGAGCTGCGCGCGCTCTTGCTGGCATCACTTTATAACGCGCTCGTGAAGGCAGAGAACGCCCTGGCTGATTACACACTTTGCAAAAATCAAGCTCTGGATGCCAAAAAAATTGAGCTCTTTAAAACGTTCACGTCAGAACAAACTCTTCATGACACACTAAAAAATCTTCGCAGCGAAATCCAACAAGTCGAAGCCGTGTCAGGGTACAAGGCGGTAGACCATTATCAGCGTTCGATTAGTCGCATTACCAACATTTCTCTGCGTATCGACAGTGTTTTAGACGGTGTAACGGTGCTCAAGACCGCTCTTATGACACAACTTTTGAAAGAAAAGGGAACGCCAAAAACCGGCTAATCGTTTTATACGACATATAGCAACTGAGATTTTATCGGGCATGATTCTTGCCCGAAATAGCGTTGCTATCCTGCGGTGTTTTACGTCAAAGTCCCTCTATGGAGGCAGAAATAGATTGCACGTTGCAGTCTAAATTCTAGTTAGGCGCAAAGCCTCCTCTGGTACGATGCGTAACTTTCGGCTAAATGGCTGGGCGAGAATCGGTCTCTGCGCCATCGTCATCTACCTGATTGTCCTGCACGTATTCGTCTTTCTAGACACAAAATCGCCTCCCAAACGCACGGTGTTTGACCCCGCAAGGATTAAAACAAGCACCATATTTCACGATTGGAATGTCTCGTCGTCGTCACCGGTATCGGAGGAAGAGTTTCGCGCGCGAAAAGGGTTGCCACCCGATTACAAGCTGACTGAAGCCGAAGTTCTTGAGTTGCTGCCCGACAAGTGGGTGCATACGCTGCGGCTTCGAGCATACCTCTACTGGTTGCTTGTCCCGCCTCTATTAGCTTGGGTCTTGAGCTACGCCGTAGTCGCAGCCACAAAATGGATCGTGCGTGATTTCGACAAATGAACACTCATGTCGATTTTGGCTGACATATAGCAAGTGAGATTTTATTGGGCACGCGGTTTGCTGGATTGCAAAGACGTTATGCGCTCTCGTCTTTCCATTTGGGACAATGTACGAAACCGTCGGTGATCTTTGGAAGCAGTACTGCGCGAAGTATTCTGCTGAGTGGGTCAAAGATGATCCGCGGCACGATTTATCGTCCGAAGTGAGCCAGCGGCTTACACAACTGGATCTAGTTCTTGAGCATCTTAGACGATCACTCGCCCTTGTTACCGATCCAGAGCGGGCCAAACGCGATGCTGAATGGTTTAGGAAAGCTCAACCGCGCTTGGCACGTGGCGAAATTAGCTGGGAGGAATATATGGCAGGATTCAGTGGCACGTCTCGCACGCCTGAGGAAGACCGCGCATACCTCCATGCATCGAACGAAGTGCGGCTGTTTACGGAGATATTTTATTTCGTGGCTTGGCGTTTGCGGCAGGTGTTCAATAGTCTGGAACCTCGGGCATTCCGTAATCTGCGGCGGCTAAAGGCAAAGGGTATTCGTGATGTTCGGAACATGCTGATGGAACACCCCGAACACGCAAAGCCGGTGGCAAACTATCAGCAGAGCCTGACAGTGACGGATGATGGACCAGTGCTGAAGACCAGGGAGATACTGGTCCGCGGCGGTTCGGGCCGCGTGTCGCCTACTGATGAGAGCGTCGATCGGGGATTGTACGTCAATGCCGATGAATTGCGGCGGGAGATGGAGGCATGTCTAGGGGAGGCGCTAGGTCCTGGCAGCGGAGCCGGGTCGTCCTGTAACTGATCGTGCTCCGGTTGGCGCGTCGTTTCATATCACATAAAGGAAGTGAGATTTTATCGGGCATCGGTTTTGCTGGATTAAGTCTCATTTGCGTGATTCCACTTTTTTCGGATTCTTCTTAGGCAAGCAAGTGGATTAGACGGAAAAATTCCGCAAAAAAAATACGGGAGATTCGATCCATATCTCGTTCGGCGAAAGGTCGGGGAGCAACACGACGATGGACGGCAGCGAGCAAAGCGTCTTCTGCGGTGGCTGTGGGTGTGTCGATGAAGGGAAAGGGAGAAGGTGAAGAACGAAATTAAGCAGTGCGGGCTCTGTGGACGTTGGACGCATGCAGGCGATGAGGTGCCCTCAGGAAATCGTGATCCTCGAACTGGAGCGCGAGCTCGCGGACCCGGGCGAGCTCCGAGAGGAGGCTTTCACTCTCGAGAAGCCGCGGATCAAGCAGCCGATCGGGCGTAAGTAGCTGCGGGGTGTTCATGCCGCCAGAAGATGGATTGAGTGAGGAAGAAGGAGGAACATTAATCTCGCCAGCCTTATTAATGTGTTTCATGAGGGCAGAGCTTACGATTTTATATGACATATATTGTCTGATGTCATGAAATATCCACATGGATCGAAGGGATGAACCGCATGATTTCCAGCATGATTTCCAGTTTGCGCACCATCCCCTCGTAATTCGCTCAAATGCCTCATGATAAAGAGATTGACGGCCAGTAGGATCTAATTCAACGCAGCCGACACTGGTTTACCGGATGGGCAAGGCTTTCATCTAATATTTCTTCTGGTGCGGCTGTAGCAGAATGCCGTGTCCTTTCTAACCGCGATGGCCGTAGAAGTCCAAGGCTGCCGTAATCGCATCTTCTCGTGGGAATTTGAATGGACCCTTCCCGGAACGCTTTTTCGGTGAAGTTCAGCACGCTCGAATGCGAAAGGGAGCTGGTTCCGGGGGCCTGCGCACCTAAACCTCTTTAGATTCGCTCGATAGATAGTAACGAAGTCGTTCAGTTTCAGATCTAAAGCAATCTTTATACTGCTACACAGCATAAAGTTAAATTGCGTAAAATGCTAGAATGAAACCCACGAGGGCGATCGGTCTGGG
>WNFX01007882.1_pt1 | contig 15997 bp, 17 predicted proteins | sample 5400111 | NCBI WGS metagenome assembly WNFX01 (sample SAMN13153363, study PRJNA577476) | soil metagenome | isolation source: 40 cm soil or saprolite under grassland replicate 1 | place: USA:California | collected 2016-06-15 | reverse complement strand
TTTTTCGTCACGCCGATTTGGTTGATTTCGACATCGCCAAGGTGCTTGGGAAGCGCACGGCGAAAAGCTGTAGCCGGGATCGGTGATCCCGGCCGACCGCCATCAGCGATGCCGGTTACAGCGACACTGGACGCGCAAACGGCGACTGGATACTTTATTGGACAATTTATATGGGCCTGACGCTTGTTGAGAAAATTGCGGCGCGGCATGCGGATGGACTCGCTGTTGGTAAAGTTGTGCGCAGTGGCGATTTCATCTCCATTCGTCCGCGTCATGTGATGACGCACGACAACACCGGCGCGGTGATCCCGAAGTTCAAGCAAATCGGCGCAACGTCGATCGCCGATCCAGGGCAACCCGTCTTCGCCATCGATCATGATATTCAAAACGTCACGCCTAAAAATCTGGAGAAATACGCCAACATCGAGAAGTTCGCTGGCCAGCACGGCATCGATTTTTATCCGGCGGGCACCGGTATCTCGCACCAGGTGATGGTGGAGCAGGGCTATGTTGTTCCGGGCGCCATGGTGGTGGCCAGCGATTCGCATTCCAATTTGTACGGGGCGGCTGCCGCGCTCGGCACGCCTGTGGTGCGAACCGACGCGGCAAGTATTTGGGCTACCGGAGTGACGTGGTGGCAGGTCCCCAAGGTGGCCAAGGTAGTGCTCAAAGGGAGACTCTCACCCGGTGTCGTCGGCAAAGACGTCATCATCGCGTTGTGCGGACTCTTCAATAAGGATGAAGTGCTCAATCACGCCGTTGAATTTGTGGGAGATGGCGCAGTGAATCTTCCCATGTCGGCCCGCATGACCATCGCCAACATGACCACCGAGTGGGGCGCGCTGGCGGGCGTTTTTCCATTCGATGAAGTGACAGTGAATTATTTGCGATCGCGCGTTCCCGAATTCAGCAATCCGAAACGACCGGGAACGCGCGGCCCCAAGACTCGCTCCGGCTATTCCAACGCCGACATCGACACGTGGTGGAAGAAACGAAGCGACTTCAGCGCCGACCCAGATGCGGATTACGCCATCGAACTTGAGCTTGATCTGGCCACCGTCGTTCCGCATGTGTCCGGCCCAAACGAAGTGAAGACGATGGTATCGCTGCCGGAAATGGAACGGAAGCATGTGTCTATTCAGAAGGCATACTTGTTATCGTGCGTGAATGCGCGCTTCGAGGATCTCCATGACGCCGCGGAAGTGGTGCGGGCCAAAGGCGGACGCGTCGCAAACGGTGTCGAATTTTATCTCGCGCCGGCGAGCGCCGAAGTGCAAGCCAGGTCCGAGTCCAATGGTGATTGGCAAACTCTGCTGGACGCCGGCGCGATTCCGCTGCCGCCCGGTTGCGGTGCGTGCATCGGTTTGGGTCGCGGCCTGGTGCAGAAAGGCGAAATCGCAATCAGCGCCACCAATCGGAACTTCAAGGGCCGCATGGGAGATCGCGATGCGCAAGTCTATTTAGGTTCGCCGGCCGTCGTCGCCGCCAGTGCGCTGGCTGGATTTATTTGCGCTCCACAAACATTCACGGAGCGCCCCGCCGGCACCGCAATTCACCGCGCCCAAGGCAAACCGCAGTCGAACATTTCCGTTGAGATTATCGACGGCTTTCCCTCAAGCGTGCGCGGTCGCGTCCTCTTTATCGATAAAGACAATTTGAACACCGACGGCATTTACAGCAGCAAACACACTTACCGCGACGATATGACGCCAGAGGAGATGGCGGCGGTGACATTTGAAAATTACGATCCTACCTTCAATACCCTCTACCGCACCGGCGACATCGTGGTAGGCGGTCTAAACTTTGGCTCCGGCTCCAGTCGCGAGCAGGCGGCCACGGCGCTGAAGTTCAAAGGAATTCCGTGCGTTATCGCGGCCAGCTTTTCCGAAACTTACAAGCGCAACGCGTTCAACAACGGCTTCGTCGTGTTCGAGTGCCCCGAGCTGGTGACACACTTGCGCGCCACACTGACTAATCGAACGGCCACCACGGTGGCCTCGGAGATCACAATCGATTACGGCAAATCCATCCTGACCATCGATGGAAAATCGTTCGCTTTTCCGCCGTTGAGTCCCGCGGCCCAGGAGTTGATCGTGGCGGGCGGCGCCGAAAATCTGGTGGCCAGTCGGCTTCGGGCGAAGCCGTAAAAAAGCGCCTAAATTTTTATATTTGTAGCGGCGGTCTATGACCGTCGCATTTTTCATTCTGGGGGCGGTCGCCCAGGGGACCTGGCTTGTTGGCAAGGGCTGCCAGCCGTCGCGGACTTCGGTGAATTTTCCTATTTCAAACGCTCTCTGATCCATGCCGACTCGCGTCGGCGGTCAACGACCGCCTGGATGTAAACGGTGTTACCCAAAACCGGTATAGAAGAGTGCAAATGGAAACGCTTCGAAAGCGACTGGTAATAATTCCGATACACAACACAATGAGCGCCACCGTGGATCCGCAGCAATTCTATATCTGCAGACAAGCTCTCTTGAGAATACGCCCTGAGACGTGGGCCACAGCGGGTACTTCACCGAGGTATTTTGTTCAGCGGTTTTGGCTCCGTTCATCCGCGACGGCACAGCCGCGCGGCTGACGTATTCACCGGAAAAGGAAGGGACAGCCGGCGTGGGTTGATCACGAAAGCAACAAAACTGTTACTAATCCATACTAATCCTTTCTTGCCAGGGTGATGTTTCGGGGATGTACTCGAGGGCAGACTTTGGTGTTCGCCATAGAAAGGAACAACCACATGAAAATCGCTCGCGCATCCGCTCTTGTCTTGTTCGCTCTGTTCGTTACCCGCCCAGTCTCGGCCACCGATTGGGAAATTATCGCTAGCCCAAATTTGGGGGCGCAGGCCAATTCGCTCTCGGGCGTTGCCGCGGTCGCTGACAATGACGTCTGGGCGGTTGGCTGGGCATGGAACAACCGCCTCTCCGCTTACCGCACGGTGATTGAACATTGGAACGGCGCAACCTGGTCCCTCGTCAGGAGCCCGAACGCGACTAACGGCTACAATCTCCTCAACGGTGTCGCCGTCGTCGCCGCAAACGATGTTTGGACCGTCGGTCAGGCCGCGAACGGCAACACTTACAAGACGTTGGTGGAACATTGGAACGGCGCGGCCTGGAGCGTTGTTCCCAGCCCAAATGTCGTCGGCAGTTCGAGCGTGTTGACGGCACTTTCTGTGGTCTCAGCCAACGACATTTGGGCGGTCGGTTACTCGACCGACAGTAACTTCATTAACCACTCGCTCACGCTGCATTGGAACGGCGCGGCCTGGACCATAGTGCCCACCCCAAGCGTTAACGACGATATCCTCTTCGCGGTGGATGCGATTGCCTCAAACGATGTCTGGGCCACCGGCCGATCCAGACCCAGCGGCGAAGACCGCACATTGACGTTGCATTGGAATGGCTCGGCCTGGAACATCGTGCCGAGTCCTAACGACAGTACGGACGACAACACCCTGTTTGGCGTCGCGACCGTTGCGTCCAACGATGTGTGGGCCGTCGGCAACGCGGGCAGCTTGAAAACGCTGGCCATCCATTGGGACGGTGCAAGCTGGAGTGTCATTCCGGCAGCCGCCTTGGATCCCAACGATACCAATCCGGTGCTCGTCGGTATCGTCGCGTTATCGAGCGACAATATTTGGACTGCGGGTCAGTTTATTGTGCCTCTCGAGGGCAGTGCCCAGCACACTCTGACGGAAAGCTGGGACGGATCGAGTTGGAGTGTTGTCCCAAGCCCGAACGTCCAACGCTCCAACAATCGTCTGCATGGCATCGCCGCCACGCCGAACGGCACGCTCTGGGCCGTCGGCACTACCGGCGTCTTCAGCAGACCGGAGCGCACGCTAACTTTGCGGAAGAATCCATAAAGGAGTTACACCATGAAAACTATCTCCCTGGCCTCTCTCGTCGCGATCCTGCTGGTGTCCCACGGGGCATCAGGCGCCAACTGGACGCTCATCAATAGCCCCAACGCCAACAATCAAGCCAACGAATTGCACGGCGTATCCGCCGCCGCGGACAACGACGCGTGGGCCGTCGGCACTGCCTACTTGGACAACACCTTCACAACGTCGAAGACGGTGATTGAGCATTGGGACGGCACGCATTGGTCCGTCGTCCAGAGCCCGAACACCAGCGCGTCCATCAATATTCTTGAGGCGGTAGCCGCAGTGACCACCAACGATGTCTGGGCCGTCGGCGTTGGCATTACCGGCTTCTCAACCACGCCGCTGATCGAGCATTGGAACGGCGCTGCGTGGAGCATCGTCACCAATCCCGGCACGACCGTGGGTGGCCTTGGCGGCGTAGCTGTTGTCTCCACGAACGATGTCTGGGCCGTCGGCACCGGTCTCACCGGCGACGAAGACTCCACTCTTACACTCCACTGGAACGGCGCGGCTTGGAGTCTCGTCCCCAGTCCGAATGTTGGCCCTGAGGTGGACAATCGACTTGCCGCCGTCACGGCGATTGCTTCGGATGACGTGTGGGCCGTCGGCACGCAACAATCCACGTCGTTGACCGCTTCGCACACGCTCACATTGCACTGGGATGGCGCGTGGAGCATCGTACCGAGCGCCAACACCAACCAAACTTCAAGCAATCATCTATTGGCTGCCGCCGCCCTCGCCTCTGACGACGTGTGGGCGACCGGCTTTACCCCAAGCGTCGCGCTTGCGGAGCACTGGGATGGCAACAGTTGGAGCGTCGTACCGACACCGATCATCACCGGCGCCAGCAGTCCATTTCTCAGCGGTGCGGTTGCGTTGGCGAACGGCAACGTATGGTCGGTCGGCCAATTCTTCCAGAACTCCCGGAGCCGATCACGCACGTTGACAGAATTGTGGAACGGCTCGATTTGGAGCGTCGTCAGCAGCCCGAACCGCGGCCCTTCGCACAACTTCCTGAACGCGGTCACGGCCACGCCGAGCGGAACGCTCTGGGCCGTTGGCGCGTTTTACAACAACCAATCCATCGAGCGCACGCTGATCTTGCAGAAGTTGCCGTAAGAGGAGAGGCCGTTGGCCACTGCCGGTTGGTACGAAGCGGGAAAAAAAACCGCGCAGTTCTAGACTTCGCGACAAGTTAGTAACACACCTGCGAACCATCCCGCGAATGCGGGACGCGCCCACCACCGTCGGCCAAGAGATCACAATCGATTACGCCGGGTCGACGCTCACAGTGGACGGAAAATCATTCCCATTCCCGCCGCTCAGTCCCGCCGCGCAGGAATTGATCGTCGCAGGCGGCGCCGAAAAACTCGTAGCCTCTCGGCTTCGGCGGGGTTCGGCGGGGGAGTGAGCCTTATTCCAAGCCAAGCTGTTTGCGGATGGCGCGAGCAAGCGTGTTTTTGATTTCAGCGTGACGCGGCACCGGAGCGACTCTGCCGTTCGCCGGATTTAGATAAATGTCGTGATTCGCACCGTGGCGTTTGACGTAGCAGCCTCGATCAACGAGACCTCGGACAAACTCCCGCCGTTTCACAGCGAGATCGACAGTTCCTGCTTCTCCTGCGGGACAAATGTGTTTTCGGCAGCGTCCTCAACCATCAGTTTGTAGGCGTCACGAATCATGGCCTGAAGTTCTTCCAACGTTTCACCCTGACTCATCACCGCTGGCATTTCTTTCAGGCGGCCAACGTACCAACCATCATCCTTCCAATATTCGAGCGTGAACTGCTTCATCGCTGCGTATTTTAACAGCGCAATCAGGCAGCGTAAAGCCATCCTAAATTGAACAAATTAGAAGGTAACGAAGAGAACAAACTTTCTTCCAAAACAATCCTACATCTTGGTTTCCTTTGTTTTCTTCTGTTCCTCCTATCCGTGTCATCCGCGCAATCCGCGGTCCCAAAATTCACCAAGGCTTGCGGGTTGGTGACGCACCGATAAAATCGCCTTCCTATGGCTAAATACAGAATTGCATGGATGCCGGGGGACGGCGTTGGAAACGATGTCATGGAGGCGGCGCGCCTTGTTTTGGATCGGCTGAAACTCGATGCCGAATATGTGCCTTGCGACATCGGCTGGGAGTTTTGGTGCAAGGAAGGTAACGCGCTGCCCACTTGCGGTCTCTTCGGCGCAATCACGAGCAAGCCACAAGACAAAGCGAAGGAAGAATTGAGCCCGGAACTCAAGGGAAAAGGATTAAGCTATTTCTCGCCGATCGTTGGGCTACGGCAGCTTTTCAACCTCCACACAAACATGCGGCCGTGCAAAAGTTATCCGGGCAACCCGCTAAACTATCGCGGGAACAAGATCACGAATCCTGGCGGAGAAGATGTCCCGATCGATCAGGTGGTGTTTCGAGAAAATACCGAAGGCATGTACGGCGGCGTCGAGTTTTTCCCGTTGCCAGAAGCGGTTTACACCGCGTTGTGCGCAAACCCGAAGATGAAGAAATGGAAAGACAAGGCGGGACTGGAAAATATCGCGCTTTCCACTCGCATTATGAGCAAGCAAGGTTGCACCAAGATCTGCAAACAAGCCTTCGAGTTCGCAAAGAAAACCGGACGCAAACGCGTCACGCTGATCGAGAAACCAAATGTGCTACGCGAAACCGGCGGCTTGATGATGCGTTGCTTCCGCGACGTGGCCAAAAGCTATCCCGACATCAGGGCGGACGACGCGAACATCGACGCCATCTGCATGTGGATGTTCAAGAACCCGCAGGATTACTCGGTGTTGGTGGCGGAAAACATGTTTGGCGACATCGTCAGCGATTTATGCGCCGGCCTTGTGGGTGGACTCGGTTTCGCGCCCAGCGCCAACCTCGGCGACAACTACGCCGTGTTCGAACCGACGCACGGATCGGCACCGAAATACGCCGGCCAATACAAAGTCAATCCAATCGCCATGCTCTTGACCGCCAAGTTAATGCTCGACTGGCTCAAGGAATCTGAAAAGGTCACGCGCCTGGAAGCCGCTATTGCGCGCGTCATCGCCGAAGGCAAAGTGCGCACGTATGATATGGGCGGCAATTCGTCCACCCTTGACGTAGCCAAAGCCATCGCTGATTACGTCAGTGTTTGAATCAGAGGATCGACATCCTCTGATCTGAGAAATTTAACACGCCTTAGGTTGCTTGACATGCTGTTGTAGGCGGTCAGGCGACGATCCGCGTGTAGTAAATTGGACGAGAGCCGCGTTCAATAATCGAGTCGAAGAAGACATAATATTGTCGGCTTGTTCTTTAACCGCTCGTTGAATACGCGATCGCCCGACGAATGGCCCTTTCAGATGATCTACGCGTCGTAATACCGACGCGTGGCCGCCCAGCTCGTTCAGCGTTGCTACAGCGCCTGCCGTAAACTCCAAAGCCAATTCCGAAGCCGCGATTGCAGCTCGGGAATTCCCAAGTTCCTCGTGTACGCGCGCCCTCAAGGCAATCAGCGCCAACATGATTTCGGAATCGTTGCAAAACTGTTCCGCGGCCGAGAATGCTTGCTCGCGTTTTTTTCCGCGGTCAGCGAACGGGAAGTAGGATTTCTTGCCGTAAACATTTGCGGCACCAGCGGCGCGCTGTTTCGCTCCTGCAGTGCGTTCTCTTGCCATTGTAATGGCCTCATCGATTGCGTCATTGATGCTTCGCAGCTCGGTTGAACGCGCTTCGGAAGAATCCAAATGATGCAAGTTACTTAGTTTCTCAAATGGCACGGCCAGTTTCGCTCTCTGCATCTGCTCACTCTTTTCAATGGCGATTGTTAGTTGCTCTTGAATTTGCTCCAGCTTCTCATTTAGCAAGGCACCTTCCGCGAAATCCAAGAGCATCAATGGCAAGACGGGCCCTTTTAACGCACGCTTCAATTTTGATGCGTCCTTCAGATGCACAACGCTGCGTCCCTTTGTATCGCGGATGACACCACCGGTCCGCTTTAAAGTTCCGAGTGAGATTTGACGCCCGATCTCTGCAGGAACTTCCAAAATGATCTCCTTCGCTTTTGGTAGGCGCATTCTTGAGAGTGACTTGAGCACGACGCGGAGGTGATTTGAACGGCGGGACGGTAACTCACTTTTCTTGAGCTGCTTCAATGCTACGCGTGTTAGATCCGCCGTTGTCCACGACACGAGCGGCTCTCCAGTTGTCAGCGCCAGGCTGCGACTCGTTTTCTTTCGCTGCTGGACACGCGGCTGCCGATGTTTCATTGTAATGCCAACGATCGTTTCCGCTTGTTCAAGTCTGACTCGCTAGTCGTTCATACTTACCGCCTCCCAGGAATAAAACCAAACCGAGATCGCGTAGTCGTTGCATTTGCTGGCGAAGTTTTTCCCGGACGTGTCGGTTCTCAGGAAAACGAGAAGCGGCGAGCGGTGCGCACGCTGCAAAAACTTCGCTCATCGTGAAAGTATCGGATCGGATTTTGGAAATTCCTTCCATCGTCAATTGCAGCCATCCTGAAAAGCTTTGTACTAATCGCTCCATCTGTCGCCGTTGAAGTCGCACGCGTGGTGGAGCTTCGATAGCTGCCTCGCGCAATGTGGTTACGCGCGATAGTGAGGCGCGCAAAGTTTCAACGGGTTTGCGCAACTCGTTTAGATCATCGGCAGTCCAGAGCTGAGGTTTCGGGCTGCTGCCAAATCCAGATTGGATGAAACGACACAGGGTGTTGATGGCGCCGCGATTCTTGATCTCAATGCCACATTCGCGATTGCGATACATCCCCGAGAAGGTCGCGTTTGCTGAAGTAATTAGCGCACATTTCTTGTCCACAACATAAACTTTTGCGTGCAGAGAGCTCAGACTTAGGATGCCGCCCATTCGCTCGGCCAGTGCATGTAATGCATCAAGGTCCGACGCATTGCTCGCGAAGTCACCCAGCAACGTACGCGTCAGGAGCGTGACGGTGACGTTGGCGCCCAGGTGAGAAACTGCATCTTGCAAATACCTTCCGACATAGGGACTCGACACTGCTAGCGAAGATGAGCAATCCTCTAGCGCACTCTTCAGCCACCGATCTGTGGGCGAGACGACAATCATTTAGACCGTTGCGACAGCTTCGCGAGTTTCGTCCGGAAGAATCGACATCGGCTGGACAAACATTTTGCCCGCCTGGAATGCATCGCCTGGCGATTCGCCAGCGTCCCAATCCACTTTGATGACGCGAATGCTCTCCGTGTCGCAGTAAACTTCTTGAACCACGCCGCCACGAACTTCGATTATGAGCGTCTGCATAGAATGGTTTTATCGCGAACGCGTTCTGAGATCCATTTTATTTAAATCGCGATCGTAAAATTTGGTTTTGTTATTCCATTCAAGCTCAAGACCAATCGTGTTCTTAAAACAATCACCTTATGCGTTGGACTGTCGTAAACGTTTTGATCAACGCGAATCTGCGTCGCGAACTTGCGTTCAGTCCAGCCGCGGTCAGTAAACGCTTTATCGATCGATGCTGAAACCTTGCTTCTACCACCCCCGCCAACCGTGATGTGACTCTTCTGAAGGCGAAACTTGGTGAGTACCGCCACAATATCGTCCCATTCCTCACGAAAATCGGTGTGCAACACTGCTGACGCATGTCGCCATTCGTGTACCTCGTAATTCTTCCGAATAAATTTAGGGAAATCGCTTATGGCCACGACGCGGATCTACTTCCTCGAGGTAAATAGATCCAGAGTTAATGTGGACCTGATTACAGCAATGCCGATTGTCGATCTTACCGCCAGTCCAGCTCGGACCTACTTGGCGGGCCGACCGATGCTGAAGGCGCCCATTGGTTTCGCGTCGGGGTGTGGCGTTCTTTTCATTAGATCGCTCTTGATGTATCGGAGGAATTCTTCGCCGAAAAGAATCCGTTACTTCACATTTGCGATCTTAACGATACCACCCTTTGCCTGCGAGTCCTTTGGATCCTTAACCACAGTCACGTACAGTTCTTTCTCGCCTTCGCCGAATGCGACGTTTGTTGTGCCATCACCCGCGGCGATCTCAAATACGTGTAGGAGCTTGCCGTCAGGAGATATCTTCAAAATCTTACCGCCGAACCATTGGGCAACATAAATATTACCCTTGATGTCGACCTTCATGCTGTCAGGTCCAATCCACCAGGATTCGACCTTGTTTCTTGTGAGAAGGTTTAGCAGCGCAAAATTCGATCTATTGCTCAGCGAGCCGTCGTCATTGATCTTGAATTTCAATATGCAGTTTCCGACGGTTTCGCTGACGTAGAGGGTCTTTTGATCTGGAGAAACGCCTATTCCGTTGGCGTAATTGAGATCGTCCGCTACCTCGACCCATTTCTCGCTGCCAGGCGCAAGATAAAGAATTTTCCCCGCCACGGCGGTTGGCAGATCCTTGTACGGGCCAAACACCGTGGCATAAGCACCGCCGTTGGCGGTCACCACAATATCATTGATGCCGCCGTCGAACTTCTTGCCGTTTTTGTCGGCATCCCAACGGCGCAGCTGCTTGCCGGTCATATCGAGTTCAAGGATGGCGCCATGCTCCTCAGTGCACGCGAGCAGGAATGTCTTCTGTTTCGTGAGCGCCAACCCGTTATGGCCGCAACCCGGAGTGTGATTCAACACGGTGGTTGTTTTGCCATCCCATTTCGACAGCGTGTTAGAGACCCAGCCAACGTAGTAAAGGTTGCCGTCGACGTACAACGGGCCCTCGGGTCCAAGGATATTGCTGACGATGACTGTTTCGTCGGCGCCCGCTGCCGTAGCAGCCAACATTGCGCCAACGGCGAAGCAGATAATCTTACTTATCCTCATTTTGATTCCTTTCGGTTAGCTAAGGCATAGACGAACGATCGAGCGCGGTGACGTATTCAAATGCCGACATTCTTTTAGACAGAATTAACAGAGTTATTCGATGAGGTTTCAATGGAGAGAAATAAATGGGACGCGACAGAGCGCATCCCTGCGTTCGCCTGTGTTTACATCCCATCAAACATCGAACATCAAACATGCGGCGCTAGCCGCTTAGCTGGTGATCGTACTCCGCGCTGTCGAAGTGGCCTTTTGATTCTGCGATGAGTCCGTTGTTGTCGATCTTCCAAAGTTCGTAGCCGCGAATCCGAACTTTATTTCCCGTGCCGCCCGGTCCGGTGTTCGTTCCGGTTAATGTCCAGTGAAACGCGGTTGCGTTTGGTTGAGGTTCCAACTTGTCGAACGTCACGACCATGTCCGGGAATGTTGTCATGAATGCTTGCGCTTCCCTGGCAATCGCCGCGCGCCCAACCGCGGGCGGTCCCCTGTTAATGCTAATTGAGCCATGCTCGGCGAAAAATGCCGCAACCTTCTCCGGATCCTGGCTGCACCACGCCTTCGCGTAACGTTGGGCGAACTTATCTAACTCAGCACGATCATTCACGTGCCTGTCTTCGGCGCGACGAGTTCGCGCAGATTGTAGGTTGAGTAAGCCTTGGGCTCATCGCCTTTGGCGATAATCGCGTCGACGACGCGGCCAAACTCTTCCGTGTGCCAGTGTCGCCGCGTCTTCCACCACTCTTGCACGCCAGGGTAGGCAATCAGATCGCTCACCGTCCGCTCGATCTTGCCCCATGTCGATGCCGTGAGCAGGCCGTCGCGATGGGCGAAATACATTCCTTCGAAGTAGTTTAAGAAGCGGTTGAAGAACGCGCTGAACCTGAGTTTTGAGACCGGATCGAGATCGGTGAAAGACTTCACCCCGCGGAGATAAATTGCGCTGAACTCGGCACTATCATTTAGGGCGCATGTCAGATCGCCCCACTCCGTGGTGAGAGTGTTCACCGCTGATTGCCGTCGTTCTTTGGTTTGCTCTCTGATTTGGATCGCGAGATAAATAAGTGAGGGGATTCCAATAAACACCGCCGCCAATTGCCCGATCGCCGCCAGCATTTCCCAATTCATAAGCAGGACATCATTTCGAAGGAACAATTACAGCTCTGACGTGATCAATGGAATCCTGAAGTGCGTCTAGTGCCGCATTAATTTGAGGTGAGTCGAGATCGACAACGCGCAATGTCTCTGGCGGAAATCGAAGTTTTCCGCTGCGCGCGAATTCGATGAGTGCTGGAAGTTCAGTAGCCAGATGATCGGAGACGCCGATGATCTCCACTTCTTTGTTGATCAACTCAGTGTACGGAAGGATCGACATCGATTCGGCGGTTAATCCGACAAGAGCGGCGCGTCCGAGAGGGCCTAGGCAGAGTACGGCCTGGCGCATGGTTTTTGCAGACCCGATCAATTCGAGTGCGACATCGACTCCTCTTCCAGCGGTTGCCTTTTTGATTTGCTCGACCGGGTCTGCTGCCCTGGCGTCGATAGCGATAGCTCCCATGCCTGCGGCTGACGCGAGCTTCGCAGGATTGATGTCAACTACATAGATGTCTCCGCAATCGAAGGCGCGTGCCAATTGCAACGCCGAAAATCCGAGGCCGCCGAAGCCAAAAATCGCAATCGACTCGCCGGCTTTGAAGCGCGCCTTGTTCAGAGCATGAAGCGCAGTTGCCGACGAGCACATCATGATTGCGCCGATCTCGAATGGGATTTCATCCGGCAATACGAACACATTTGTACCGGGAACTTTGATGAATTCCGCGTAACCGCCGTCCCGATGTTTGCCAATCATCTGTCCGCTGCGACAGAACTGTTCCAAGCTGCGCAAACAGAACTCGCAAGTCCCGCAATGCACTAAATAGTGTACGCAAACGCGGTCTCCCTCTGAGAGGTGCGTCACGTCGCTGCCAACTTCCTCCACGCGGCCAGCGATTTCGTGCCCGAGCGTGAGCGGTAGATCGTCAATTCTCGAAATGCCAGCGCGATAATGCGCATCCGAGTGACAGATGCCGGCAGCTGCAACGCGAATCAAAACGTCCGACGATCCCAGCTCGGGAATTGGAATGTCCGCCTCCTCGAGCGGTTTTCCGAGCTGCACGAGCCGCACCGCTCTCATTTTCTGGCCATCGCAACTCGTGTTTTGAATGAACGCTTGAGCCGACGAGCGCTGACAACGCCGCACCTTGGTGCCGACCTATTTCTTTGTCGTTACACGCGTAACAGTGAAAATCTCGCTCGGAAGAACCTGACCCTTGGGCTTACCCGGACCCTCCTGTGAAATGATGCGGGACTTAAAAATCTTTTCGGTAAGCTCGATGATTTCTTCCACGGACGTCGAATCGGAAGATTCATCGCTAAATCGCCAGGTCTCAATTAGGCGGCCATGTTCAATCCGCCACTTTCCGCGGCTGTTATCGCCTTCATCTGGTGGATCCATGATCCAAGTCCCGTCAGCGCGGTATTGAGTCTCGTGTCGATGACCGTGCCACGTTCCGACCAACAGCCGCGATAAAGTCGCATCGTCCGGAAGCGCCAGCGCGATGTTCGGTAGCACCAAAGCAACAATAACGAGTGCAGCGCGCATCAATGCTTCTGAGTGATGTAGGCGTAAATCTTCTCGTTGTACCGGCGGGCGTATTCTTCCTGTCGTTCTCGAAGTGGTATGTCGTTGGTGACGCAGCCATTTCCAGCGTCAGCTTTCGGATACTTCTTAGCCACCTCGAACGGGACACCAACTGGGAATGATGCAATGCTGCCAGCCCAATAAAACTTGATGTGTCCTGAGCGAATATCCTGCTCGGCTTCCTTGACGGCATCAGCCGGATTCCAAGTCGGCTCCGCCGCAACGCAACACCCAGCAACGAGCGCTAATACGAGAATGCAGAATATCTTCATACAGCGTGATAAGATTAGCTACCCTGAGCGAAAGCGAGGTTTTTTTAACGCCCGGGATATTATTCCACAGCGATGATTACTTTTCCTCGTGCGTGTCCTTCTTCCAGATACCTGATCGCGTCAGGAACTTGATCTAGCTTGTAAGTCCGGTCGATAACAGGCTTCAGTTTTCCGGTCTCCATCATCTCAGCGAGGACAGTCAGGTCCTTTTGATTCGTGTCTGCCATCATCATGCCCATCTGTTGGCTGATAAACGGAGATAAGATCATCGCTTTGAGCGGGCGCGCCATAACACCGATCAACCCTTGCTCGTTTGCCCCTCCGCCTCCGATCATTACGTATTTCCCTTTCGGAGTTAAGACGCGCTTGCATTCTGACAATGAATGGTTCGCAACGTTATCGAGAATCACGTCGTAACGTTGCTCGCCTTTGGTGAAATCCTCTTTCGTGTAATCGATCACGTGATCTGCGCCAAGCGATCGCACAAGATCGGCATTACGCGCGCTGCAAACGCCGGTTACATCCGCGCCGAACGACTTCGCAATCTGCACGGCGAACGTTCCCACTCCTCCTGACGCGCCGTTGATCAGGACCTTCTGCCCAGGTTGAACTTTTCCTTTGTCGCGCACAGCCTGCAACGCGGTGATACCGGCGATGTTGACGGATGCCGCTTGTTCAAAAGTGACATTCGCTGGTTTCAGTGCGACTGCTCGATGCGCGCGCGGACAAACGTACTCGGCAAAGGCGCCTCCCTTTCCACCGAAGACATCATCACCTGGTTTAAAGTTTGTGACATTCTTGCCAACAGCTTCAACCGTTCCCGCAAAATCAACGCCCACTCGAGTGTCCTTTGGTTTGCGCAGGCCAACTCCCATCAGACGTATGATCTTCGGTGTGCCTTCGATGAAGTGCCAGTCGTATGGATTGACTGAAGCCGCGTGAACTCTTACGAGCACTTGATCGTCATTGGGAACAGGCTTTTCAATGTTCTCAAGCTTCAAATTGGCCAAGCCATAGTCGCAGTTGATAAACGCTTTCATAGGATTATTCGGAGCAGCGGTGTGACCGCAGTCGTTGGTCGAGGTCCAGTAAGCGACCTCAAACCAGCCTAGCAACGCAACTAGAATTACCGCTACACTCCACTTTAGGACACGCTTCCACCGCTTACGAGGGCGCTTCGCTTTTGCTTCAGGGTTCATAATTGCTCCTTCATCCTTTCCTTTCTTGGCTGCAAGGTCCTGTGCTATTCAACGGTTATTACGATTTTACCTCGAGCGTGTCCTTCTTCCAGATATCGCATCGCCTCCGCGGTCTCGCTCAACTTGTAAGTCCGGTCGATGACGGGTGTCACCTTCCCCGTTTGCATGAGGTCGCTCAACAACTTCAGATCCTCTTTGTCCAGTTTCGTAACATACCTGACGAACTTCTGACGGACGAACCGCGACAACAGATCCGCTTTGAAAGTCCCAACCACACGTCCCAACGTTTCCGGGTGAATTCATGCTCCTCCGATTCCGGCAAGGACGCAGACGCCACTCGGAGTTAACACGCCGGCGATCGGAGAAGGAGTGGTTGTTAACATTATCAAGAATCACGTCGTAACGCTGGTCACCTTTGAAATCCTCTTTGGTGTAGTCAATGACGTGATCTGCGCCGATTGATCGGACAAGGTCCACTTTTCCCGTACTGCATACGCCCGTTACCTCCGCGCCGAGTGACTTCGCTATCTGGACAGCGAAAGTGCCCACGCCTCCCGTTGCGCCGTTGATCAGGACCTTTTGCCCCGACTGAATATTACCTTTGCGAAGACCCTGCAAGGCGGTGAATCCCGCCCAAGCTACAGCGCCCGCTTGTTCAAACGTCATATTTGCTGGCTTAATAACCAATGCTCGCTCGCGAGCACACACATACTCCGCAAGAGAAGGACGAGCCGCGCCAAAAACTTCGTCGCCCGCTTTGAACAGCGTCACGTTTTTGCCAACCGCTTCAACCTGGCCGGCCACATCGGTGCCTAGCCGTGTCTTCTCTGGTTTGCGCAGCCCAGACATCAGGCGAAGCGGCCACGGCCCTCGCATCACGCCCGGATCAATAAAATTGAGGGAAGCCGCGTGAACTCTGATCAAGACTTGATCGTCATTCGGAACAGGCTTTTCAACGTCTTCAAACTTGAGAACGTCAGGTGAACCATACTCGCAAAAACGAATGGCTTTCATAGGATTGACAAAGCAGTCTTGCGATCGCAATCGTTAGTCGATCTCCAATAAGCGATGAATCCGACCAGGAACCCTAAAACTAACGCGACGAAGATCACGCGTGCGCTCCACTTAAGGATTCTCTTTA
>WNFX01010707.1_pt1 | contig 16000 bp, 14 predicted proteins | sample 5400111 | NCBI WGS metagenome assembly WNFX01 (sample SAMN13153363, study PRJNA577476) | soil metagenome | isolation source: 40 cm soil or saprolite under grassland replicate 1 | place: USA:California | collected 2016-06-15 | reverse complement strand
GCGCCTCAAACACATATCCACCGCGCGGACCAGAAACGGTATACGCAAAAGTGTAGGACTCCCCTTTCGCAAGCCTCAGCAGGTGTCGGCTGAATCCAGAACGAACGGTCAATCCAGGTGGAAGAATATCTTCGAGGAGGATTTCTTCAAGACTTGAACCATGATTGGTAACGGTCACCGTCACATCCACGTCTGAATTCGGCGAAGTGCGTTCTGCATTCAAATGCCGCGTAGCTTCAAGTTTGATCTTATCAGGCGTTTGCACATATCCCACGAGCAAATAGACAACGATAGGCAATGCCAACGCCAGGAACTTTCCCTGCACAGTAACAATCCCTGTTAGGAGAAGCGCGTAAGTGAGGACACCGAGAAGAAGTGAACGAGACATAGAATTTCATCGCGTTGAGCGGAGCCCACAAGGGCGTAGACGAAACGCAAAATATAAACTAACTACAGGCGCCTCGTCTTCGGATTTCATCCTCCGCTCAGCGCGAATTACTTCACAACCGGCACCGGCGTCTTTTCAAGCGTGTCGCGGATCACATCATCCGTGACCTGACGAGACATCCAGTATTCAGGCTGAAGAATCACACGATGACCGAGCACCGGTATTGCATAACGTTTGATGTCGTCAGGCGTAATGAAATCACGATTTTCAATGGCAGCATTGGCACGCGCAATCTTGAGAAACGCCAATGACCCGCGCGGACTCGACCCAACCGAAACGCGACGATCCACCCGAGTGGCATGGACGAGCAATGCGATGTAATCTTCAAGGTCTGCATTCACATGGATGGTTTCAACCGCATCACGCATTTCAAGAACTTGCTCTACTTTTGTAATCTCACGCAAAATAACTTCATCTTGTTTGCGTTCACGACGACGTCTCAAAATTAATTTTTCTTCTTCTATGCTTGGGTAACCAACAGCCAGTTTCAACATGAAACGGTCGAGTTGCGCTTCAGGTAGCGGAAATGTGCCTTCGTATTCGATTGGGTTTTGTGTGGCGAGCACGAGGAAAGGCACTGGTAAAGGCAAGGTTTCACCTTCAATGGTCACGTGCCCTTCTTGCATGGCTTCCAATAAAGCAGACTGAGTCTTCGGCGATGCACGGTTGATTTCATCTGCCAGAACAATATTTGCAAAGACCGGTCCTTTGCGAAGTTCAAACTTATTTTCCATGCGATTGAAGATGTACCCACCGGTAATATCGCTTGGCAAGAGATCCGGCGTGAACTGAATACGCTTGAAGTCAAGCCCCAGTACTGTTGCAAAGCTGCGTGCCACAAGCGTTTTCCCCAAACCAGGAAAATCTTCAAGAAGGATATGCCCACCTGCCAGCATGGACGCCATCATCATTTCAAGCAGGGCGCGCTTGCCCACTACCGCGCGTTCCACTTCGGCAATGACTTGTCTACTTAGAGATGAAACTTGGGAAATGTCAGTCACAATTTACTCCGATGTTTAAACGTAGGGCAAGTTTGTCGCAAAAATCCTTGAAAAGGCTATCAGCCCGATCTATCATTTTCCACTTGTGATTCTAGAAATTCGATCACCTTAGCAACATCCAGATCAAGATGAGTCTTTTGCCGTGAGCCAGACGAACGTTTCACATTCGAAAAAGTCACGAACGAACCATGTAAGCCAGTTTCGAGATAATTCTGTAGTTCTTTTGTTGGTTCCCAATCCGTTCCTATCAGCGGCGCAAAGACTGAGCGCGGGCGTCCGCTTTCGCGATGGAGCAAAATTTGATAAGCGAGCTTCCCAAGTCTATTCGCAACGAGCCACTTGAAATAGATGCCCTGCTCCGCTCTTCGCAACCACCCTGCAAGGCTTTCCACCTGTCCCAATTGAGGTTTGGATCTCGTTTCAATCCAACGTCGGAATCGAGGCTGAGGCATAAGACTGAATACAAGCATGAAGAGCACAATGAAAATGACAACCCACCACCAGATTCCTTGTGAAAGCGAACGATACAGCAAACCGATATTCCATGCAATGAACGCAGCAGGGATCACCACCATTTCATAGGTTGTCTCGCGCAGAGGGAATGCTAAGATCCCCGCAATAACCAATGCACCAATCAAAATAAGCCAGCGCCGCGTGGTCATATTGGCTCTCCGCAATAATGTAGGATTGTCTTGAGACAACCCACCGCTTCGTTGACATCCTTCGGGCTCGACTTTCTATCACCATACCGAACACCTTCAAACAAGCGCGTAAGTTGTGTTACCGCCTCTCCAGGCAACCCGGCTTGTTCTAAACGCAATGCAAACTCATGAGGCGTCATTGCGGCTGTCCGATACAGTTGACGCCGGTCTGAAACCACATCGCTCATCCGCAGATAGCAATTGATGATCACATCGCCCGAATTCAATCCCGAAGAAAGATCGTTCAACGAGGAACGCACAATCTTCGCAATTTCATCGAGTGGCTTTTTTGTGCTAAGAGATACATATCGTTTCCAACTGCGATAAAGTATCCAGACGATCACCAGCCAAAGCAGGGCAAAAGCAAAACTGATCAAATATGAAAATGTCGGTGATACCTGAGGAGGTTTAAACATAGGCATGGGCACTGTAGCATCTTGGCCGGGGGGTGCTTCTCCACCTCCTAAAAGATTGAAGCTCAAATATCTGTTTTTGATTAAAAAATAAATTGCCCAAACCGTAAATCCCAACCGAATAAGCATCCGGAACAAGCGCTTGCGCATCTCAGGAGATAGTAACAATCCGATCAGGACTACCATCAGCCCAGCCAAAATCCAGACGACCACTTGCTTCCAGATGGGAATTTCAGCCAAGGTTTGAGTCACATCTGGAGGAGAAAATGGGACTGGTGCTATCTCTCTCTGAGCAAAACGCTGCCCCTCATGAAATGGAACTTCATTCAAGCTGATGGCAAGTACCGTTAAAGCCACCAATGCAAGCGCGGCAAGGAATATAATCAAGCGTTTATTTTCAAGTAGAGTACGCATGCTAGAGATGGAATTTTACCATTACGACTATAATTACAAACACCCTCGCTATGACTGAATCGACGAATGATTTCTGTAACGCCCCCCTTCATCCGCGCGCCGCAGATGGACTCCGCCTGTTCAACGCGGGCCAGTACTTCGAGGCACATGAAGCCTTGGAGGATGCCTGGAATGCAGAAAAAGGAGAAGTCCGTGAGTTGTACCGCGGAATACTGCAAATTGCGGTGGTGTATTTACACATCACACGCAGGAATTACAATGGTGCGATCAAAGTCTATGCTCGCAGCCAGAGATGGATGCAAAACTGGCCCGAGATTTGCAGAGGGATTGAAGTGGACAAATTACGCGAGGATGCCGAGGCGGTCATCACTGAAGTCAGAAGGCTTGGGATGGAAAAAATCTCTGAATTCGATAATTCCATGTTAAGGCCTGTTGAGTGGAACGAAGATCAATCTAAGAAAAAACACATCTACATCTGTGACCGATGTGGTCACCAGATGGTTGAGAAGAACTGCAAAGTGACCTGTCCCAACTGCGGCAACCGCTTCGATTGCTCAGATTTGAATATTTATTTTGATTGACCACACCGATAACCCAATGGGACTTTAGGACACATGTGTATCACAACCATCATCTGGTGTTACTCTCTCAATAATTTCCAAAGCACCTGATGAATACTCAACACTAATTCGGAAGATATACTTACCTTCATAGGCGCGGTTGATGAAACCTTGAGGAAATTTAAAGTGGTCAATCAAAGGCGTCTCATAGAATTTTAGATCGGGATTCTGCATTAGGTTTGCGCAAAGAGATTCAATTTTGGTCTGATCGAATAATTCATACTGCCCAATTACAAAACCAGTTCCTTGTTCAATGATTTGAATTGATTTCGGAATGAAATCAGCATCCTTATCTAAAACAACGCTGAATGAATAATGATCTTCAATAGTACGAGTAGCCATTTGGTTGTGATAGAGTCTGATTTTATTTGCAATCGTAGGCGTAGCAGTTGGTGTAGAGGACGGCGTTGACCGAGGTATCGTTGGTGTGGAATTCGCTACCATGATCGTTGCAGTGCCTGTGACTGCAACAACTGGCGTAGGAGCAGCGTTTCCACAAGCCATCAATAGAACTACGCTGATCATCAAGACAGATGAATTCAATGCTTGCTTTAGTGCGGTCATATCAAATTCCAATTTTATCCATCTAGCTTTTGCCAAAACCACAATCGAAGTGCTATACAACAATTCTTGTATGAAAGTTACGACTGAATAAGGATGGCTCGGGCAGGCGCGCCATCGCAGCCGGCGATTTTGAGCGGCAGGCAATACAAGTCATAAAATCCGCGCATGACATTGGAAAGATTTAGCCCTTCGACAAGGACAATCCCTGCCTTGAGTAGAACGCTATGTGTTGGCACCGAGTCACCATATGGCGCAACGGAGAGATAATCCACGCCAACGAGCTGGATGCCGCGTTCTACGATCCATTCCGCCCCATCGTCTGTGATCGCGACGAAATCAGTTTGGAATTTTGATTCGCCTTTTGCCCAATAATGGGAATTGCTTGTGCCAAAAAGGACTCTCTGCATGTCTGAGGTAATTTCTGTCCGATCCAGAACCTCGGATGTGATTGCATCTATCCCATCTGGTAGCTGCGTCACATAACACGGACCCGTTAACACTTCGAGCGGAAGCTGCTCAACGGTACGGCCGTCGTTGAGGAAATGATGCGGCGCGTCGACATGTGTGCCAAGATGTACACTTGAACTGATTTTTGTGACATTGGCATGTGCCCCTTTATCCATGGATTCGAATTGCTCAAGCTCAAGTCCCGGGTCACCGGGCCAGGTTGGAAGATTCGGTGAAATGACGAGGGAAATGTCGTAAATGGTCATGACAGAACTCCTTTTTATACCTCGCGTTGAGCGGAGTGAGCTATCAGGCGAACATAGTCGAAGCGTTTACTTTTGTCGGGCGCTTCGACTGCACGGCGCCAAAGCGCCAGTCCGCTCTGCGCGAAAATTATGGGCTAGGCGTCGGCGTCTTTGACGGAAGCAGGTTTGATATTCCAGAAAGAGACGGAATGGACATCGGCGTCAATGTCGGTGTAATGGTAGGCGTTGGAGTCGGATTGAATGGAGTCCATCCGCTGTAATAAAAATAATCCTGCAAGAAACCAGCGCGTTCCTGTTCCGTCATCAAACGTGGACGTGAATAATCTTCAAGCATTGCGGTGATTAATTCAGCGCTGATCAAACGGCCGTTGTAAATCACATACTGGTCAAAGAACTCGCGGCGGATTCCCTTTGGCATCCAATCCTGATCGCCCATCTGATCGAAAAACAAATTGCCAAGCCCGTAGTGAATGAACGCACCCTTGTAGAACTCCATCATTTGCGCATAATGCGCCTGGCTGCCACTGACAATCGACGCACCTGAATCCGCCATCAAACGAAAATCATTCATTTGTTGAGGAGCGGGTTGATGGTCATAACTTTCATTCCATTGAAAGGTAGATATCACCACATAACCTTCAGCTTTCAATTGATTGATCTTTTGTGTAAGGTACGGAAAATCACATGGCGCCGCGCCGGGCTGAAAATCGGTTGCCGTCGGGAATCGACCCACATCGGGTTTATTGCATCCGATAAATGCGATCTTGTTGCCGTTGACTTCAAACAACGCGGGCTTGAGTGAATCCTGCAAATCCGCGCCGCCGCCAAAATAGGGAATACCCTTCTGCTTATAAATGGCAAGAGTTTCCAGCATTCCCGCCGGGCCGCGATCGGCAAAGTGATTGCCGGTCAATTCAATTACATCGGTCCCGATGTCGGTGAGTAAGTCCATATATTTTGGATCACTACAAAATACAAGCGCGGCTTGATCAGGCTTGGGATAAGTACAACCTGTAAAGAAGGGAATCTCATTACTTACATGGGTAATATCCGCTTCACGCATCAGGTCACGGATCTTTTCGCCGGGATAGAGGGTCCCTTTAAGTTCCATGGTCAGCGCGGTCGCGCGCACAAGCGCGGTAACGCCGGTCATGATGACGGTAGTGAGTTTGGAGGGATCGTAATTTGAAGAGGGGAGATTAAGAGACTGGAGACTTGATGAAGTTTGTAATTTAAAAGAGGCGACGAGCGGATAGGTTGAAATATCAAATTTTCTGCGAATAGGCGATTGGCCGTCAATAGTCAACACTTTCCACTTTGGTTCGAGCGCTTCAAATGGGATGATTGCCCAGGATGGCACCTCAGACCAGGCTGTATCGAGCAGTTGATCAGCTGACACTACTCGCACAGCGCCGGCTGCAGGTGCGTCCCAAAGCGCTGTGAACGCAGCGAGAGTCGACTCATCCATCAATAATGGAATCCCGCTGAAAGGCGCGGGAGCCGTTCCTTCTGTCCAGGCAAGTTTTAGTTCATCAAAGGTCAGGCCATCGGTCACCGTTGGAAAAGGCGCGACAAGTGCGTACACCCATTGGAATTGAGTTTCATTCAGTTGTAACTCTTGTGTTGGAGAAGTTGAAATATCCAGATGCACATTCAGACCCTCGACCTCTTTGCGAAGAGCAGGTGAAACAGCCTCACCGATTTTTGAGCTCACTGGCGCAGGCGTAGATGTGGCAATTTGGACAGAGGATTTTATTGGTGAAGATGCTTGAGTGATCCGCGGAAGAGGTGTTATAGTCGCTGGTACTCCACAAGCAGTGAGCATTAAAGCAGGCATAATTTTTGCCGCGAATTTCGCGAATACACACGAATTTCTTAAAAACAGATTCGCGAAAATTCGTGTCATTTGCGGCTGATCGATTTTTTTCTTAGGCATAGCGCCCTGATTATACTATTCTGCTCTTAGGGCAATCTCTGAAAGCGTAAATTGCTTTAATGCGGCTTCATCAATGGTGATGCCCAAACCATGTCTATTTGGTACATCAATCGTACTATCGTTATTCAATATGAAGCGCTCGTTTGTAATGTCGCGTTGATAATAACGATCCGAGGCTGAAATATCGCCCGGCAAAACAAAACCGGGCAAAGAAGCGATTGCCAGATTTGACGCACGTCCCACGCCGGTTTCTAACATACCGCCGCACCAGACCGGCACATTCCGCGCGCGACAATAATTGTGAATCATGATTCCTTGACTCAGTCCCGCCACGCGCGCCGGCTTGATGTTAATGATCTTGCAGGCTTCCATTTCCAGTGCGTAACGCGCATGGCGCGGCGTAATTATGCTCTCATCCAAACAGACTGGTGTTTTGAACTCAGCCTGCAATTTACGATGATCCCAAATATCATCTTCATACAAGGGTTGTTCGATCAACAGTAAATTCAGATCATCGAGTGGCTTGAGCGCTTCGGCGGTCTCCAACGTGTATGCAGAATTTGCATCTACTTGTAAACGCAAATCTGGATATGCGCGTCGAACTGCGGAGGTCTCGTCAACGTCGCGGCCGGGCTTGATCTTGATCTTGACGCGGCGATAGCCCTTTTCTAAGTAAGACTCAACGGTTCGTACCAAAGCGGAGGCTGATTCCTGAATCCCAATCGAGACTCCCACCTCGACCTTCTCCCGCGTGCCCCCAATCATTTCCTTCAACGATTTGCCATCCCGCTTTCCTAACAAATCCCATAACGCCATCTCGGCGCCAGCTTTGGCGAGATGATGACCACGAATCCCTTCCACGCGTTTTTGAAAATCCTCTGCATCTATGACATCTTGCCCGAGAATTAGGGGAGGTTAATCCGTCAGCATGTAATGTAATGAGAACACACTGACGGTCTGTCTCGCGCCCGAAAGATGTTTCAAACGGCGCGACCAACGGCATGGAAATATGATGGAGAGTGATGGATTCGATTTTCATTGTATTACCAAATTTGTTATACTAGTCCAGTGATTTTGCTATAATGTTTCGATACAATAAATGACAGCCACTTATGTGGCTGCCATTTTGATTATTCGACCTTTACTTCCCCAGCTTCATCATTCAATTTCAAACCCCGTAATGCCTCATCCACACTTGTACTGGCATCCCGGCGCATCCCAGCCGCAGGCGTCCCGCAATATGGACAGATATTCCACGGCAATTCCATGAGCCTATCACAGTTTTCACAGGTCTTCTTGAGTTTCGTGTGACAGTTCGGGCAAACTTGCCAGTCATCTTTGACGCGACGTTCACAACCCGGGCAGAGAGGCAAGTCTTCGAGGGCCTGGAGCAGGGCTTCCTCTTCAAGAGTCCGTTGGTATTCCTCTTCAAGTGTGCGAGGCGGGCGAAGGATCAGGTAAACCAAAATTCCCGGCAAATTAAGCACAGCGACAAGCAGCGTTGCGAGGGTTTGCACCAATGGATCACGGGCACGCGTGCGAATATCACGATACGTCCAGATTACAAGTGAAATCCATAACGCTGCAAGAAAAGCCCCGCCGAAGCCAGTCAACACGAGGATAAGATTGCTAACAAACGTGGGATCAAATGTCATTGACGCCTCATAGGAGGTTATTTTATCACTAGGACTACTTCGCTTGTCTCATCTCAAGGTGTTGCGTGATGGAAATGCCATTCTCCTGCATCCTGATCTACATAAGAATTGGCACCAAGCACTTCATAGAATGTAATTCCAGGTCGAAAATAGACCGGCGCGCCATTCAGAGTGGTCAACAAAAGTGGCTGATCTTTATTGGTTCGGATCCAACGCGCCGGAATCCCTACACCGTCGCGGAAGACGTAGGCTTCACCTGAGCCTGTCAGATCTATTTGATAAACCTCGTCTTCTTCATCAAACGTATTTGAAAACGTATAAGGTGCTAATAAAAACACAACATTCGATGCGTGTACATCGGCTCCGGTGACCGCGTCGATCAACACATCATACTTCTCAGGTTTGTCATTGCGGATATCATCTGTTTCTTGATAACGAATGTATTGTTTTGTCGCAGGATCATACAACCATTTATTATAGGAGTCCACTGAATAATAGGTAAATATCTGCGTGCCTAGTAAGTCAGAAGATAGGATGTTCTCGTTGAAAAACCCAGTGCGAATGGCTTGATGTTTATTTTCCAAACCTTTTTTAGCAATGCAATCTTTCCATTGAATTGTATTGAAGTAGGAGTTGTTATAGACCTCTATATGACGAGACGTCATCAAATGAAATGGAGGGCATGAGCCAAGGCTGGGGACAACCAAAAAATCGGCAAAGTCACTCGCCTGAAAATAAGTGAGCACACGCGGGTCAGCAAACTTGAATACAAGATAGGCATGATACATACGCTGGATATGTTCATCGAAGTAACGGCCTGAGCGGACGGGCCCGATCCACTCGGAGTCATTTCCATAAAATATTCCGATGAAACGAGTCAAACCTGCTTCGATGTAATATTCATAAACATTATCTGCTAGGGTCAGCCCAGATTGGGGACGGATATAACGCGGATAATTCGCAATTTTGATCGCAAGAGGGCGCCGATCCATCAAGGCCGGATCTGAAGGAGGTAAACCTGTCAGTGGATTGAGATTGATTGGCACCGTAAAAGCGGGGATATTGACTCCTTCCGGAAGCGATTCGGGTAGGATCACCATTTCGGTCGGTGTGGGTGGCAGAGGAGTGACGGAGGGAAGATAAAGAGGCGTGGGGGCCGCGCCGGTGTAAGGTAAGTCTGAGGCGTTTTCAGTTAGAGGTTGAAAAGGAGTTGGAGTTGGGATCCCATTGATAGGGACATCGTTCGTTTTACTATCACATGAAGAAACTAAAAATATTATGATAAATAGCGCACTGAGACGATGAAGACGCATGCGGTTGATTCTACAACAAACAGGGTAACCTGCAAACCCTGCTCGCTCACCAGCACTGCGACAAGCACGCAGTGCTGGTGAGCGAGCAGGGCAAACCTGATAAAATTACGATTGCATGTTTATTCTCATCACCGTTATAACTTTATTTGTTACGGCACTGGTGCTGCTCGTATTGCGAGTTGTAGCGCCTGGATTCCGTTATAGCTGGATGATTGCAACCGTTGGCGCGCTTCTTGGATGGATCAGCGTGTTTGTCTGGCAAACACAAATGCCCATTGCCCTGCAATTCCCTGCATGGCAACCTGCTTTGCTTTTTTCCCAATCCCCTACGTTTATTGGGGATGAGATCGCATGGGCATTTGCTATAAGTCTTACCACATTATGCCTGGCGATTATCCTAACCGCTGTTGTGCGTAGTAACTTTCCCAGGGCAATCAACTGGATAGGCACTTTAATTTTAACTTCCTTGGGTGTCCTCGCGGTTGTTGCTGACAACCCTTTGACACTCGTGTTGATTTGGGCCGCCATTGATCTTTCTGAACTGATCGCGCAAATGCGTACTGTGGAAGACCCAAAGTTGAGTGAACGTGTGGTGATCGCTTTTGCATCACGTGCCACTGGCATCCTGGTTTTGCTATGGGCAGATATGGTCAGTGCGGCAAATGGTCAGACATTGGATTTCCGACAGGCTCCCCCTCAGGTGGGTTTATATCTTCTGCTGGCAGCGGGTCTGCGCATTGGAGTTTTACCGCTTCATCTTCCATATCCCAGTGAATCGTCGCTTAGACGCGGCTTTGGAACAGGCTTGAGAATGATCTCTATAGCCTCCAGTTTAATATTGCTTGCACGTATTCCATCAAGTAGTCTCACTTCACCTCTCACTCCCTATTTGCTGGTACTGACATCACTTGCTGCGGTCTATGGAGGCTGGATGTGGTTGCGGGCGCCTGATGAAATAACCGGCCGACCTTTCTGGTTAATTGGAATGAGTTCACTGGCTGTAGCATCAGCATTGCGCGCCAATCCAATTGGTGCAGCTGCCTGGGGCTGTGCAATTGTGCTTTCAGGCGGCGCACTCTTTTTATCGTCCGAGCAAAATAAATGGCTCGTACGGGCTTTATTCATCGGCGTATGGGGAATATCGTCACTGCCTTTCTCTCTCACCGCAGCAGGCTGGAACAGTGGAGCATCAGGTTCTTGGCTTACTTTGCTGGCTTGGCCGTTTCTGATTTCTGCACATGCCATGCTGATCGCGGGTTTTATACGTCATAGTCAACGCATAACTACGCGTGTCAGCAATGAAGACCAACCTATTTGGGCAAGGAATGTTTATCCTATTGGTATTTCCCTTTTGCTAATAACGACTGTAGTTCTCGGTTTATTTGGTTGGAACGGAACCCTGCAACTTGGTAACTGGTTCGTGGGAATAATCGCTTCACTACTGGCATTGGGCTTGCTTTGGTTTACACCACGTTTACGCATTCTCAATCCTGTCCGTGCACACTGGGTGCGCCCCACCAATGCCTCTTGGCTCGACTGGGGTTATCGGGCTTTGTGGAATCTCTACCATCAACTTGGGCGGATAAGCACCATGGTCTCAAATATCCTCGAAGGCGAAAGCGGCCTGATGTGGACTCTGCTATTCTTGGCTCTATTCATTTCATTCTTCACAAAAAGGAATCCCTGATTTATGGCAGTCGCTTTCACATGGATCGCTGTTATTGTGATCGTCATGACATCTGTAGGACTATTGCTCGCACGCGACTGGCGCTGGACTATTATTCTACTTGCCGTCCAATATTTTGGCATGTTTGTGCTGACCCTTCAACATTGGCCAATTGGAATGGCTTCTGTAAAAGTAGTGGCTGGGTGGATGTCTGCAGCCATTCTTGGCATGACTCGTTCAGGCTTATCCAATGAAGACTCTGGTGAAGAATATACTTGGCCGCGGGGAAGGCTCTTTCGTTTGTTCGCAGCAGGTATTGTTCTGTTGATTGTCGCGACTGTAACTCCCGGAGTAGATACAATTATGGCTGATGCTGGTTTTGCAGTGACAAACGGTAGTCTTATCCTCATAGGAATGGGGTTGCTTCACCTAGGAATCACTTCGCGTGTCTTGCGCGTGACCATAGGACTGATGACCGTTCTTTCTGGATTTGAAATTCTATATTCAGCAGTGGAAGGCTCCGTACTTGTTGCAGCATTGCTTGCTGTCATCAATCTCGGACTGGCGTTGGTGGGCTCCTACCTGTTGATCGCATCAAATACACAAGAGGCCAAATCCATATGAATGCGCCAACTCTCTGGATCATTGTCCCCATCTTTATTGGCGTACTGTTGTTATTAATCAATAACCAACGTCTATTGAGTGTACTTGGTGGTTCAATCGCGGTCACGCTGGCACTCATTGCACAATTCGTTCCTATCGAGCTCGCTTTGAAACTAGGATCATTTTCACTAAAAATTGATTCATCTCTCTCAATCCTAGGACGCGTGCTGTCCATTCAGCCATCAGAAGGATCATTGCTGGAACTCATCTATGGTGCCGCAGCATTATGGTTTTTTGGCGCAGAAGCCTCAAAGACAGCGCCACGTATTGTGCCCTTTGGCTTCATAATCATCGCCTTGATGGTCGCATCCATTGCCGTCCAGCCCTTCTTATACGCGGCGCTTTTTATTGAGATGGCAATTCTGCTTGCCATCCCTATGCTTACATCGATCCATCGGCCACCTGGCAGAGGAGTTGTGCGTTTCCTCATCTATCAAACACTTGCAATGCCATTTATTTTGTTGGCTGGATGGCTGTTGGGAGGTGTAGAAGCCAGCCCGGGTGACCTGGCTTTGGCTGCGCAATCTGCAGCTATGCTAGGGATGGGATTCGCGTTTTTGTTAGCCATCTTCCCTCTTTATAACTGGATCCCTCTGCTCCTTGAGGAAATATCCCCATACACCGTTGGTTTTCTCTTGTGGATATTGCCAACGATGACGATCATCTTCGGCGCAGGCTTTTTGGATCGTTATTCATGGCTTCGTTCATCTCCTCAGTTGATCCTTGCGCTACGATATTTGGGCTTGTTAATGGTCGTCACCGGGGGAGTGTTCGCCGCGTTCCAGCGTCATCTCGGGCGGATTATGGCTTATGGCTCGATCGCGGAAACTGGCTTTTCCCTCCTTGCGCTCAGCCTAGATTTTAGATTGGGCATACCCATTTTATTTTTACTGGTTCCTGCGCGCGCCTTAGGATTGGCAGTCTGGTCACTCTCCTTAACGATCATCAAAGAAAATGTCGAAACGATGCGATTCGGCGCGGCGCGCGGCGTCTTACGTGTTACTCCGTTAGCGGGCGCGGGGATGATCATTGCTACACTTTCCACGGGCGCGTTCCCTTTACTGGCTGGTTTCCCTGCCAGGTTAGCTCTATGGGAAGGTTTATCCCGTATTTCTATCGGTGCCGCATTGTGGATGGCAGTAGGAATTATTGGCTTATTAATCAGCGCGTTCCGTTCACTGGCTGTCATCAGCATGGCGGATGAGTATACAAACTGGAAGCTACATGAAAGCCCTACGCAAATGACCATGCTTGGGCTGGGGATGATCGGGCTTTTCATCCTAGGGTTATTCCCTCAAACGGTACAATTTGTTTTAGGTGGTCTGCCTCTTATGTTCGAGCATCTTGGTCGCTAATTAGCTCATGCCTACAGCGGTATAATGCACCGCAAGTTACTTGCCGGAGGAAGTCATGGAATTTGAACAACTCGTCAAACGCCTTGAATGGTTGGACGAAGAACACCGTAAAACAAGGTCATCAATCATTACGCTAGAAGAACGGATGATGGCGTTGGAGGGAAAAATAGATACGGTTGCAAAGCAGATTAAGCCACTCCCCAAACAAATTGCAGACATTGCAAACACTGCTGCACGCCTTAATCAATTTGATGCCATCTTTAAAAAACAGCGTGAAGATATGAACAAGGCAATCGAGGAGATCGAAAAAAGATTTCAAACGCGTGAAAAAGAAGTGACCAAGCGTCATCAGCAAGATTTTGAGCCGATCCTTAAAGCGCTCAATGAACTAAGGCAGACACTCGACAGTGAATTTCCACCGATCAAGCGCGACCTTAAAGCCCGCGTCCTGGAGGAAAACCGCTTGCGTCAGGAAATCCAGGAATTGAAGCCGCCAATCGAAGCCGCTAAACGCGCCTCCGAAGAGGCCACCATTGTTCAGCATGCCTTCGATGAAAACCGCAAGCAGGAAGCGAAACGCGTGGCGGATCTGCAGGGTGATATTGCAGCCTTGCGCAAACGGATCGAGGAAGCGAAAGCCAAGGCGGACCTGAACGCCGACAGCTGGAAAAATATGGATATCCGCATCAAGGAAGTAATTAATTCAGAAGCAGAACGGAAAGTCGCGCAAAATGCCTTTATCGATCAACAGTCGCTTGCCCATTTGGATCGCGAGCGCATGTATAAAGAATGGAAGCAAAAGTTCGATTCCATAACGGTACAGACGGAGACATTTGATACCCAGGTCCAGGCTCTGGAAGAAATGTTACGAAGTGCCAGGCGTGCTCAAGAAAGCTACAATGAACTTAACGTCAAGCTCGAACGCCGTATCAGTGAAGTAACTGAAATGCAACGGCTCTCAGAAGATAGACTCCGACAGGAATGGGTTACCTTCAAAGCAGATGACCAGAAACGCTGGATCGGTTATACGCTTTCACAAAATGAAGGTACAAAAGATCTGAACCGTGAGCTACAGAAATTGGAGGAACGTATTCCACCCCTGGATGAAGCCATTGAAATCCTGCAGGATCAGTTACACCAAACCACCGACGCGACAGAACAACAACTTCAAGAATTGATGAATGTGGCACATGAGTGGCTCTCTTCCTATGAGCGCATTATGGGTCACAACAAAACCACAAAAAAAATAAAAAGATAAACAACAAGAGAGCAGATAATTATCGCTCTATCTAAGTTCCCAGCGCCATGCTTGGCGCTGGTCTTGCCGAAGGAGCCGAAGATGGACGGCGGCTGGAGCATTTATTAGCATGCGTGTTATTGGTACAGCGGGTCATGTTGACCATGGAAAATCCACACTCATCGCCGCATTGACAGGAACCCATCCTGACCGTCTCAAAGAAGAACAGGCGCGCGAGATGACCATTGAACTCGGCTTCGGTTGGATGACTCTTCCAAACGGCGAAGAGATTGGCATTGTGGATGTACCGGGTCATCGTGACTTCATCGAAAACATGTTATCTGGCATTGGGGGAATTGATGCAGCGCTCCTTGTCATTGCCGCCGATGAAGGCGTCATGCCACAGACCAGGGAACATCTCGCAATTCTGGATTTATTACAGATTCCCGCGGGCATTATTGTTTTGACGAAGATAGATCTCGCCTCAGACTCAGGGTGGCTTGATCTCGTTGAAACAGACATTCGCGCTGCTGTCGACAACACCGTGATGAAAGACGCACCCATCCTACGCGTTTCTGCTAAAACCAAAACAGGACTCGATTCGCTAGTTTCCAATCTCCAATCCATCCTTCAACAAGAACCTGTCCGCCTTGATCTCAATCGTCCGCGCCTGCCCGTTGACCGCGTCTTCAGTATGAGCGGATTCGGGACTGTCGTCACAGGAACGCTGCTTGATGGTCAGCTTGCACTCGGCGATGAAGTGGAAATATTACCGTCTGGGCAAAAAGGTCGAGTGCGCGGATTGCAAACGCACAAAAAAAAAGAGGAAAGAGCCGTGCCAGGCTCACGAACTGCAGTGAATATTTCAGGTGTTGAAACAGAAAATATTCAACGCGGTGAAGTAATAGTTCACCCCAATCAATATCAACCCTCCAGAAGAATCGACGCTCGCCTGCGTTTGCTCAAGGATGTTCCCTCATCGCTCAAACATAATAGTGAAGTTAAATTCTTCGTTGGCGCGAGTGAAACTATTGCCAATCTGCGCCTGCTTGGAAAAGAAGAACTTAACCCAGGCGAAGAAGGCTGGATCCAACTCGAATTGCATAATCCCATCGTTACTGTGCGCGGTGATAGATATATCCTTCGGCGACCTTCGCCTAGTGAAACGCTTGGTGGGGGTGTCATTGTTGACCACCAACCGGAGGGACGACACAAACGCTTCGACGAACACGTTTTAAAGTCGCTAGAGTCCTTGGCTCAAGGTACTCCAGCAGATGTATTACTCGAAGCCGCGCTGGCTT
>WNFX01007826.1_pt1 | contig 16020 bp, 15 predicted proteins | sample 5400111 | NCBI WGS metagenome assembly WNFX01 (sample SAMN13153363, study PRJNA577476) | soil metagenome | isolation source: 40 cm soil or saprolite under grassland replicate 1 | place: USA:California | collected 2016-06-15 | reverse complement strand
CCACGCGTCGATCGTTTTCCTGCTGGCGACTAGCGCGACGGGGCCACACCCGTTCCCATCCCGAACACGGTCGTTAAGCCCGTCAGCGCCGATGGTACTGCCCCTGCGAGGGGGTGGGAGAGTAGGCCGCCGCCAGCTTGGCTAAAGAATGTCCAATGTCCAATGACCAGGGTCCAATGATCATTGAGCATTGGACATTCTACATTTGCCTTCGGCCGTTCTGCCGCGCCGTCCTGATGCTACTCGCGATGATTGCCAATAGCTCGTCGCACTCGTGCGATGCAGTGTGCAGCGATTCTTCGCTACACAGGTTCATCTCGTCCAGGAACTTGAGCCACGTCCGTGTCTCACGGAGCTCCTTGAGGCAGATGCCGAGCTTATGAACGAAATCGCGCCGGGATTCGGCTCCTTGGACCTCACCGTACTTGGCGAACGGCGACGTACTGCTCCGGACCATCTGAAGCGCGACGTGTTTGCCGAGTGCCGTCGAGGGCAATCGCTCGCTGAGACGACAGATTTCGGCCCCGAACCGAATGAGCCGATCTTCTAGGTTATAGCGCGGTCCCGTCATGAACGCTGATGTTGCGGCACGGGTCCACGGTAGGCAAACCAAAACCACGCAGACAGGGTGCAACGCTGTGCGGGGGACCCGTAGGCTGCCGCCAGCTTGGTAAATCAGAAGCCCGCTCCGGATTCCGGAGCGGGCTTCGTTGTTGTATCCGGCCACGTGGTGGACTAGTGGACCTGCACGATCCACGCGCCCCAGCCGCCGTGTTGATCCGCCGCGAGCATACCCGGAATCGCCTGCGCCACCTCGATCGCCGTCGCACTCCCCACGTCCGGGTGCACGCCGAGCCGAGCCGTCGCCTCCCTGGGATCGATCGGTTGCTCGGAGGCAATGAGCACGAGAACATGCGGCCCCACACGTGGCGGCAGAAACGGGGCCGGTGGCGGCCGCACTTCGCCGGCGCGGACCGCGACCAGACACGGGCGCTGAGCCGCACCTAGGCACCCCAGGCGATACCCGTTGAGGGCGTAACCCCGCCCATAACCGACCACCGGACCCGCGTCTCGACTTGGGGTGGCTCGCACCTGTGTCGAGCGTGCCGCCGGTACAGGGAGACTCCAGGATCCGGGCCCGAGATGGGCGGGACCCCTCGCCCCGGCGGTGGGGAAGACCACTTCCGCCTCGGTGCCGGACCAAACCCGCACCAGGGTCAGGTAGGCGGGCGAGGTGAGCACCACGCGCACCTGGTAGGGGCGGGCGAGGACGAAACCGGTCCCGAAGGCGTCTGGGGAGCCCACCGTCGTTTGGGGCAGAGCCGCGGTGGTCGGACCCGGCCGCCCCGCGCACGCGAGCCCCACGAGCACCACGCTGAGACGAACCGCTGAATTGAGCCGCACGGAATCCTCCCTGCGTACCCCTTCCTCGTTTCTTCTTTCTACCTGCGCGGACACGGTGGCGATGCAAGGCCCGACAGGTTATCTGTACCCCACATGCCCCGCTGCGGCACCGTCGTCCTCGCCGGCCGACCCAACGTCGGCAAGTCTACACTCCTGAACGCGCTCGTCGGAGAGCATCTCGCGATTGTGGCGGCGAAGCCGCAGTCCACGCGCGTTCCCGTCGTGGGGCTCCTCACCCGGGACGACGCCCAGTTCATCCTCACCGACAGCCCGGGCCTGCTTGAGCCCGAGTACCGGCTGCACGAGACGATGCGCGAAGCCGCCGTGCGGGCGATTGCGGACGCCGAAGTGATCGCCTACCTGCATCCGCTCGCGGAGGCCCCCGCGCCCGCGCTGGAAGCGGTCGCGAAGCTCGAGCACGCGCCGCGAGCGCCGATCGTTTTCGTGTACACCACGGCGGACCTGGTTCCATCATCCGACCGTCCGACGGTCCGACGGTCCGACGTCGTGCTGTCTGCGGTCAGCGGAGAGGGCCTCGACGCCCTGCTGCTGGCGCTCCGCGCGCACCTCCCCGAGAGCCCGTTCCACTACGACCGCGAGGCGGCGTTCGAGCTGCTGCGCCAGGAGCTGCCTTACAGCGTCGCCTGCGGCATCGAAGAATTCCGAGAGTCCGCGAGCCCGGTGTATATTCGAGCCACCCTCTACGTGGAACGCGACAGCCAGAAGGGCATCGTCATCGGCGAGGGCGGGCGCACCATCAAGGCGCTGGGACAGTCGGCGCGCGCCAAGATCGAAACGCTCGTCGGCCAACCGGTGTATCTCGATCTCCACGTGAAAGTGCTGCCGCGCTGGCGGCGCGACGCACCGTCGCTTCAACGTCTGGGATACACGCGCTCATGAGCCTCCCCCCCGATCTGCTCGAGATCCTCGTCTGCCCCAAGTGCAAGGGGCCCCTGGAGCACCGCACCGCCCCCCCCGCGCCCGCCGAGCAGCTGGTCTGCCACGCGTGCCGGCTGATCTTTGCCGTCGAGGACGACATCCCGATCATGCTGATCGATGAGGCGAAACCCTTCTGACGGACGGTCGGACCGTCGGACGGTCGGACGGGGAGTCGCGTTAGCGATCTTCTTGTCGGCCACGGGATCGCTCGGCCTCACCGCCCAGGCGATCGCGTCCGACGGCTCACAGAACGCGGGCGCACTGTTCCTGCTGTTCCCCGTCGGGGCGCGGGCCGTCGGCATGGGGCAAAGCGCCGTGACGCTCGAAGGCAGCGGCGAGGCGGTGTTCTGGAATCCGGGCGGCCTGGCCACCATGGAGACCGGGGAGTTCGCGCTGCACAGCGCCAGTCTCGTCGCGGGCGCGACCAACGCCCTCACCGCCTTCTTCCCGCGCCGCGGCATCGGCGTCTTCGGTGGCGCGGTGTATCTCGTGGATTACGGCGACCAGGAGGTCGTCGACTCGACCGGCGCCACCATCGCCCGCCTCGCCCCCCGCAACATCGAGCTGCTCGCCTCCTTCGCCACCGACCTGGGCGGCAGCTTCGTCTTCGGGCTGAGCTACAAGCTGGTCGAGTTTCGCGTGGACTGCAGCGGCGACTGCACCACCGTGCCCGCCGGGCTCGGCGTCACGCACGCCCTCGACGTCGGCGGGCAGTTCACCGTCGGGGAGACGCAGGCGCTGCGCATCGGATTCGTCGTGCGCAACATCGGCTTCCCCCTCCAGGTGAACAACCGCGACCAGGCGGATCCGCTCCCCGCACGCCTCGTCGTGGGCGCCTTGTACCGCATCGACTTCCGGGCGTTTCCGGGCGGGGACGGCAAGCAGCGACTCGATCTCAAGGTCGCCGCCGACGTGGAGAGCCCATGGGGCGAAGTCGGGACGCCGCAGGCCCGCCTCGGCGTCGACGTCGGCTACCAGCGGCTGCTGCGCCTGCGCGGCGGGTACGCCTTCGTCCACGACGGGCTCGGCGGGCCCACGGTGGGGCTGGGCGTGGCGAGCGGCTCGATCGGCGTCGACCTCGCCCATCCCTTCCTCACGGGGTCGAGCCTTGTCACCGCGAATCCGACGTACCTCTCGTTCCGGGTCACGTTCTGATGCGCCGCGCGGCGCGCCTCGCCCTCGCGGCGCTCGGCACGCTCGCGCTTCCAGCTGCGGGGCAGGGGGGGGGAGACGCCGGCGCCATCGTGGCGGATTCGGAGCAGCTGGCGGCCCGCGCGCAGCTGTGGATCCGCCCGTTCGCCTCGCTCGCAGCCCCGGGCGCGGGCCAGCTGCTCGCCCACGAAGACCGGGGCGCCATCTATGTCGTCGCGGAGCTGTACCTCCTCACCCGCTATTTCCAGCTGCGACATGACGGCCGCGTGCAGGGCGATCGCTTCCGCGAGCTCGCCTTCGACGTCGCCCGGCGCCCCTTCGCCCCCGCCCAGCGCGATACCATCTTCGAGTACTACGAGACGATGGAGCGCTTCGTCGCGAGCGGCCAGTTCGACCGTGACCCCGGCCCCGGACTCTCGCCCGAGACCGATCCCGCGACCTACAACGGCTCGGTGTGGCTGCTCGCGCGCCGCACGTTCTGGAGCGACCCCGACGTGCCGCCGCCCCCCAACTCGCTCGAATATCAGCAGGCCCAGGAGTTCTACATCGAGCGGGCAGTCGGCCCAGGCTTCCAGTGGTCGTGGCGCGACGCGCCCCTTGCCCGCAGCGAGTTCGGAGCCACCATCCGCCGGAGCGACGACGCCTTCCGCCGGGCGCAGAACCAGTTGGGCTTGCTCCTCGCCAATCATCTCGTCAGCGCCGTGGACGCGCTCATCTCCAGCCGGTTGAGCGTGGTGGCGCGGCGGCCCACCCGCCTCGAGACCACCATTCTCGGCCCCGCGCGGGGGAGTGTCGCGGTACGGGTGGCCTTCTAGCGAACCTCTGCATTATTCGCGTGACGCTGGGGGTGGAGGCTAGGGCGCGATACGCGACGGCGCCCGGCGGGCACTTCGGCCGAGGTCGCGATGGCGGTTGGAGCGTGATGTGCCGCCGCAGCGCCATCGCGTGGACGCGCCCCGCGCCCCCACCCCAGCGTCAGCCGCCTCGTACAGAGGTTCTCTGGAGCGCGAGCCGGGTTTGTTTGACACGGGAGGTCGAGCGGCGTAAGTTTAGGCGGGGTCGACCCTTACGCGAGGAGTCAGGTGCGGACGCGCCCGACGATCCTGTTCTTTTCGCCGGCTGGTCGTCCAGTCCCTGATTTCGTCACCCGCTGGGTCAACGGCAAGGGGCTGACGGTCATCCTCCTGCAGGACCCGGGGGAGGTGGAGCAGCGGGTGCTCCGCTCTCTCCCGCAGCTGGTCGTGGTCGACGCCGACGGGCACGAGGCGCAGGGGATGCAGCTCTGCACCCGGCTCAAGGCGGACTCGTACACGGCCATCGTGCCGCTGGCGGCCGTCGCCGGGCGGCACGCCACCGATCGCGTGCAGGCCTGGTTCGCGGCGGGTGCGGACGAGGTGCTGACCCCTCTGTTCGAGCCGGTGGAGCAGGCGGGACGGCTGGACGGGCTGGTGGCCCGCGCCGAACGCGACGTGGCGGTCAACCCCTCCACGCGGCTGCCCGGGACCACCGAGATCGAACGCGAGATCCGCCGGCGCATGGAAGGCGGCGAGCAGTTCGCGGTCTGCTACGCCGACCTGGATCACTTCAAGGAATTCAACGATCGCTACAGCTATTACGATGGCGACCGGGTGATTTACCTGCTGTCGCGGATCCTGCACGACGTCGTGCGGGGGATGTTGGGAGCGGACGGGTTCATCGGACACATCGGCGGAGACGACTTCATCTTCCTCGTCCCCGTGCCGAGGATCCCGCCGGTGTGCGACGAGATCCTGTTTGTGTTCGATTCCCTGATTCCGTATCAGTACAACGAGCAGGACCGCCGGGCGGGGTATTACTTCGGCAAGGACCGCCGCGGGCAGCTGCACCGCGTGCCGTTGATGACGCTGTCGATCGGCATCGTGACGAACCAGCACCGCCGGTTTACGCACCCGGCGCAGGTGAGCGAGCTGGCCACCGAGATGAAGAGCTACGCGAAGACCCAGCCGGGCTCGGTGTACGTCGTGGACCGCCGCCACGATCCCGAGCCCGGCGAGGGCGAGACGCAATAACGAGGGTGCGAAGTGAACGTTTCCTGTCCGTCGTGTGAGACCGTGTACCGGGTGGACCCCGCCAAGGTCCCCGCCGGAGGCGTCCGCGCCCGCTGCGCGGTGTGCAGCAACGTCTTCGCGGTCGGCAACGCCGCGGGGACGTCCGCGGCCGCGCCGCGACCGGCGATGGCGGCGAGCGCGCCCGCTGGACCGGCGGTGACCCCCGCGGCGGCGGCTCCGGTCTTCACTCCCGCGAGGACCGCGCCTCGCACACCGCCCGCCCCCCTGCCGCCGCCGGCGGCCCCCCCGCCCGCGCGCCGGCCCACGCCGGCCCCGCCCGCGACGCCGCCGCGTCCGCCGGTGGCGCCGCCCGTCGGTGCACCGGTCCGGCCAGTGGCCCCGCCGGTCTCCGCCCCGGCCCCGCGCGCGGCTCCCCCCGCGTCGCCGGTGTCCGCGCCGGCGGCGCCGCCACGGCCCGCGCCCGCGCCGCCTCCCGCGGCGCCGGCAGCCGCTCGCCCGGCGGCCGCGCCTCCGGTCCCGCCGGCGGCGGGCGGCGCTCCGTTGCAGCGCAAGACCGGGCCGCTGCGGGCCGTGAACCCGTTTCTGGTGCAGGACCCCAAGCAGAAGGCGCGCCGGCTCGCGCGCGCGCTGATCTCGGACATGCTCGTGTATCATCCCGAGAAGCGGCAGAACGGGCTGCGCGACGGCACGCTGCCGCAGCTCTTCAAGGACGAGATCGAGAAGAGCTGGTTGGAGTACGTGGAGCAGGTGGGCCGCGACTTGGCCGAGAGCACGCCCTTCTGGACCGAGGCACTGAACGAGATCCTCGCCGGGGGCAAGAAAGTCTTCTAGCCGGGTGACCCGTGGCGCTTAACGACCGTTTCGAGACGTTCGATCGCCGGCTCCAGGAACTGCGGAGCTTCCTTTGACGTGGACGGCAAGACGCGCCGCCTCGCCGAGCTCGAGCACGCCATGGCCGACGGCGGCTTGTGGGCCGACCCGCAGCGCGCCCGCACCGTCGTCGAGGAGGCCAAGGGGTTGAAGCGCTCGCTCGACCCCTACCACGCCCTGCGCAAGCGCGTGGACGAGGGGCGCGAGCTGGTCGAGCTGGTCGATGCCGAGACGCATGTGGACCTCGAGATGCAACGCGGGCTCGAGGCGGAGGCCGCCGCGATCGAGGCCCAGCTCGAGGCCCTCGAACTGCGGAACCTGCTGCGGGGGCCTGACGACGGGCGCGACGCGCTGCTCACGATCCATCCGGGCGCGGGCGGCACCGAATCGCAGGACTGGGCCGAGATGTTGATGCGCATGTACGTGCGCTGGGCGGAGCGGCACGGATTCGCGGTGGAGGTGCTCGACGCCCCGCCGGGCGACGAGGCCGGCATCAAGTCCGCCGAGATCGAGATCCGGGGCCAGTACGCGTACGGGCTGTTGAAGGCCGAGAAGGGCGTGCACCGGCTGGTGCGGATCTCCCCGTTCGACTCGCAGTCCCGGCGCCATACCTCGTTCGCCTCGGTGTTCGTCTACCCGATGGTCGACGAGGACATCGAGATCGAGATCAAGGACGACGACCTGCGCATCGACGTGTTCCGCGCGTCCGGGAAGGGTGGGCAGCACGTCAACAAGACGTCCTCCGCCGTGCGCATCACCCATCTCCCCACGGGCATCGTCACGCAGTGCCAGAACGAGCGCAGCCAGTTCAAGAACAAGGCGACGGCGCTCAAGATGCTGAAGGCGCGGCTGTACGAGCGCGCGGTGGCCGAGCGCGAGGCGAAGAAGGCCGAGCAGGACAAGCAGAAGACCGAGAACGCGTGGGGTAACCAGATCCGCTCCTACGTGTTCCAGCCGTACACGATGGTGAACGATCATCGCACCGAGTTGAAGGTGACCGACGTGCAGAAAGTGATGGACGGCGATCTCGACCCCTTCATCGAAGCGTTCCTCAAGCGCTCCGCGGGGAAGGCGGCCTAAGTGACCAGCTTTGTCGAGGCGGCGCGCCGCGAGAAGCTCAAGGAGCTCGTGCGCCGGGGCATCGCCCCGTACGCGTACCGCTTCGATCGCACGACGCTGGCCCGGGACGCGGTCGCGGGGTACGAGGCGGGAGACGAGACGCGGCACGGGTTGGCGGGTCGGCTGGTGGCGATGCGGCCGCACGGCAAGACCACCTTCGCCCATCTCGAGGACGCCTCGGGCAAGATCCAGCTCTACTTCAAGCTCGACGAGCTGGGCGCGGACGCCTACGGCGCCCTCGAGCTGCTCGATCTGGGCGACTGCGTGGGCGTCGAGGGCCCGCTGTTCACGACCAAGACCGGCGAGATCACGGTGCGCGTCCAGCGGTTGACGCTCCTGGCCAAGGCCTTGCGTCCCCTGCCACTCGGCAAGGAGGACGCGAGCGGCGTGAAGCACGGCGAGCTCGCGGATCCCGAGCTGCGCGCCCGCCAGCGCTACGCCGATCTCGCGGTGCACCCGGAGGTACGGGAGCTGTTCCGCCTGCGCGCGCGCGTGATCGCGTTCCTGCGGCGCTTCCTCGACGCCCGCGGCTACCTGGAGGTGGAGACGCCGGTGCTGCAGCCGATGTACGGCGGCGCGGCGGCGCGGCCGTTCACGACGCAGTACGAGGCGCTCGCCACCACCGTCTACCTGCGCATCGCCGACGAGCTGTACTTGAAGCGCTGCATCGTCGGGGGGTTGGAGCGGGTGTATGAGATCGGCCATGACTTCCGCAACGAGGGGATGTCGCGGTTCCACAACCCCGAGTTCACGATGGCGGAGTGGTACGAGGCGTACGCCGATTACCACGACATGGCCGACCTGACCGAGGCGCTGGTGGCCGGAATGGTCGAGGAGCTGTTCGGCACAACGCTGCTGGAGCGGCACGGGGCGACCCTGTCGTTCGCGCGCCCGTTCGCCCGCCAGGACTACTTCACCCTCGCCCGGGAGCACGCGGGGGTCGACCTCGCGCGGGCGACCGACGCCGACCTGCGGGCGGTGCTGAAGCGCCACAACGCCGCGGATGCCGATCAGCTCGCCGGCGCGAAGCTGGTCGACGAAGTATTCAAGACCTGCGTCGAGCCGAAGCTGGTGCAGCCGACGTTCGTCCTCGACTACCCGATCGCTCTGTCTCCGCTCGCCAAGCCCAAGCGCGACGATGCCGCCAAGGTCGAGCGCTGGGAGCTGTTCGTGCTGCATCGCGAGCTCGCCAATGCGTTCAGCGAGCTCAACGATCCCGACGAGCAGCGCCGCCGCTTCGAGCAGCAGGCCGCGCTGCGAGCGGCCGGCGACGCCGAGGCGCACCAGGTAGACGAGGACTACCTGCGCGCCCTCGAGTACGGCATGCCGCCGGCCGGTGGGGTAGGGTTGGGCATCGACCGGTTGCTGATGGTGCTGGCGGATCAGTCGAACATCCGCGAGGTGATCCTCTTCCCCATGTTGCGGCCCGAATGAGCTCGGTACTCCTCACCGCCCTCCAGGTGGCGTTCTGGGCTGCGGTCCTGGCTGCGGTCGTCATCATCATCACGAACTGGCCGTCGCGGCTGGACCTCCGCATTGCCCTGCGCTACCTGAAGAGTCGCCGCTCGTCGCGGCTGCTTTCGCTCATCACCGTCATCGCCGTCGGCGGCGTCACCGTGGGCGTCATGGCCCTGGTGATCGTGCTCGGCGTCATGAACGGCCTGCAGGCGGACCTGCGCGACAAGATCCTGGTGGCGAATCCCCACCTGCGCGTGCTCACCTACGGCGAGGGCTTGCGCCTCGACGATTGGCGGCGGGTGCAGGACTCGGTGCGCCGCATGCCGGGGGTCGAGGCCGTCGCGCCGTTCGTGCTGTCGCAGGGACTCGTCTCCGCCGGTCACGACTATGCCGAGGGCGTCTATGTGATGGGCGTCGAGTCCGACACCGGCCGCCGCGCGGTGACGACGTTCGCCTCCCATCTGACCAAGGGCGATCTGCGATTCCGGACGACGCGCCCGGATGTGGAAGGCGGGATCGCCCTCGGCACGCGCCTCGCGACCAAGCTCACGGTGTTTCCGGGCGACGTGGTGACGCTGATCTCGCCCGCGGGCTCGCGGTTCAACGCGAGTCTCGGCGCGTTCGTGCCGAAATTCCACCGGTACGAAGTCACCGGCATCTTCGACACGGGGATGTACATCTACGATGACAGTTACGTCGCCATGTCGCGCGCCACCGCCCAGCAGTTCGCGAGCCTCGACAGCGCCGTGACCGGACTCGAAGTGCGGCTCACCGACCCGTGGGATGCCAAACGCTTCGGCGAGCGGCTCGAGAGCCGGCTCGGCTACCCGCATCGCGCCGTGGACTGGCAGTCCCAGAACGCGTCGCTGTTCTCGGCCCTGAAGCTCGAGAAGCTCGCGATGGGGCTCGTCGTCTTTCTGATCTGCGTGGTCGCCGCGTTCAACGTCGTCGGCACCCTCACCATGGTGGTGCGCGACAAGACCCGGGAGATCGGCATCCTCCTCGCGATGGGCATGCGCCGGGACTCGATCCGCCGCATGTTCCTCGCGCAGGGCATGTTCATCGGGCTCACCGGCACCGCGCTCGGCGCGCTGCTGGGACTCGTAGGCGGCGGCATGGTGAACCGGGGCCAGTGGATCCACATCGACCCCTCCATCTACTTCGTGGACCACCTCCCCGTCCATCCGCAGGCGCTCGACGTCCTGATGGTGATCCTCGCGAGCCTGCTCGTGTCCGTGCTCGCGCCCCTGTACCCCTCGACCCAGGCCGCCCGGCTCGATCCGGTGCCGGCGATCCGATACGAATGAGCGCCCTCATCGAAGCGCGCGGCATCTGGAAGGTGTTCCGCGGCGGCGACGGGCGGCCGCTCGAAGTGCTGCGGGGGGTCGACGTCGACGTGCACCGCGGCGAAGTGCTCGCCGTGGTGGGCGCGTCCGGGGCGGGGAAGAGCACGCTGCTGCATCTGCTCGGCGCCCTCGACTTCGCCAGCAGCGGGGACGTCTGGCTAGACGGCAGCCGCTACGCCGACCTCGACGCGAACGCGCTCGCGGAGATCCGAAACCGCAAGTTGGGCTTTGTCTTCCAGTTCCACCATCTCTTGCGCGAGTTCTCCGCGTTGGAGAACGTGATGATGCCGCTGCTCATCGCCGGTACGTCCGAGCGGGAAGCCCGCTCGCGGGCCGAAGAGGTGCTCTCGGAGGTGGGCCTCGCCGGCCGGATGACGCACCGGCCGGCGGAGCTGTCCGGCGGCGAGCAGCAGCGCTGCGCGGTGGCACGGGCGCTCGTGCACGATCCCAGCCTGGTGTTGGCGGACGAGCCGTCCGGCAACTTGGACCACGCCAACGCCGACCGGTTGCACGAGCTGTTCTTCCGGCTGGCGCGCGAGTACGAAACGGCGGTCGTCGTCGTCACGCACAACCGGCAGCTCGCCGGCCGCGCCGACCGCATCCACTGGCTGGAGGACGGGCGGCTCACGGGGGTCAGCTCCGTGGACGCGATACCCTGATGCTGTGCGATAACTGCAAGGAGCGCGAGGCGGTCATCAACCTGACCCAGGTGGAGCACGATTCCAAGGTGACGCTCCACCTGTGCGAGTCGTGCGCCCAGCAGAAGGGCGTCGAGACCGGCGGCTCCGTGCTGAAGTCGCCGCTCGGCGGGTTCATCACCGCCCTCAACAAAGGGGGGACCGGGCTGCAGCCGTCCCCCGCGGACGGTCTGCGCTGCCCGTCGTGCGGGGCGACGCTCAAGGACTTCCGGGAATCCGGCCGGCTGGGCTGCGCGCAGTGCTACGATGCCTTCACGCCGCACCTGCGGGATCTGCTGCGCCGCCTGCACGGCTCGAGCCAGCACGTCGGCGAGCGCTACGAGCCCCCCGGCGAGCAGGCCGATCCGCGTCACCGGCTGCTCGACCTCAAGGATCAGCTGCGCCGGGCGGTGGACTCGGAGAACTTCGAGCTGGCGGCCGAGCTGCGCGACCGCATCCGGGTGCTGGAATGATGGATCTCTCGCTGCTGCCCGACGGCGGCATGAGCTGGCTCGACGCGTCGGGCCCGGCTGCGCCGGTCGTGCTCTCGACCCGCATCCGGCTCGCCCGCAACCTCCAGGGCTATCCCTTCGGCCAGCGGGCGCGGGACGGCGACCGGGCGGCGGTGTTGGCCCGGGTCACGGAGGCGGCGCAGGCCAGCGACCAGCTGCGCAGCGCGACATTCTTCCACGTGGACCAGCTCGAGCGGCTGGATCGCCAGCTGCTCCACGAGCGGCACCTGGTGAGCAAGGAGCTGGCGGGGTTAGATCGCGAATCGCGGCCGCGCCCCGGCGCGGCGCTGGTGATCCAGAGCCATGAAGAGGACCACCTGCGGTTACAGGGGATGTGGTCCGGATTCGCGCTGGAAGAGGCGTATGCCGCGTTGGAGGCGATAGATAGCGAGCTCGGTCGGCTGCTGCCGTTCGCGTTCCACCCGGAATTTGGCTATCTTACCTCCTGCCCGACCAACGCCGGGACGGGACTCCGGGCGAGTGTGCTTATCCACTTGCCCGGCTTGGTCTTGACGAAGGAAGTCGGCAAGGTGCTGCAGGGGCTCACCCAGGTGGGGCTGACGTTTCGGGGGCTGTACGGGGAGGGCAGTGAGGTCGTCGGGATGTTCTTTCAGTTATCTAATCAGACGACCCTGGGGAAGTCCGAGGAGGAGCTGCTCGACCACCTCGGCAAGATCGTGCGGCAGGTGCTCGAGTACGAGCAGCAGGCGCGCGACGTGATGCTCAAGAGCGCGCGGACCGAGGTGCAGGACAAGGTGTGGCGCGCCTATGGGTTACTGCGCCACGCCCGGCGGTTATCGTTCGAAGAGACGATGAATCTGTTGTCCGGTGTGCGTCTGGGTGTCGGTTTGAATCTGATCACCGGACTGAGTGTATATACCCTCAACAAGCTGCTGATTCACACGCAGCCCGCGCACCTGGCGGCGCTCGAAGGACGGCAACCCAGCGATCCGGAGCTGCCTGCGGTGCGTGCGAGCTACGTCCGGAAGCTGCTGGACGCGGAGTCGAACTGAGGCGGGCGGGGAGATGAACGGCTACAACTTCACCGATCGGGTGCGGAAAGTCCTGCAGATGGCGCGGGAAGAAGCCGCCCGTCTGCACCACGAGTACGTGGGGACCGAGCACATCCTGCTCGGCCTGATCCGCGAGGGCGAAGGCGTCGCTGCCGCGGTCCTGACGAATCTCAACGTCGATCTCGAAGACATCCAGCAAAAGATCGAGGAGACGGTCAAGAAGGGGAAAGCGGCCGCGGCCGCCGGCCCCGACCTGCCGTACACCTCCCGCGCGAAGAAGGTGCTGGAGCTCGCGATGAGCGAGGCGCGCGAGCTCAACCACTCCTACGTCGGGACCGAGCACCTGCTGTTGGGGCTGCTGCGCGAGGAGAAGGGCATCGCGGCGCAGGTGCTGACGGACGCCGGGGTGAACCTGGAGCAGGCCCGCGCCGAGACACTGCGGCTGCTGGGGAGCGAGATGCCCTCGACGGCGCCGGCCGGCGGCGCGGCGGCCCAACCCGCGGCGCCCAAGAGCGAGAAGAAATCCAAGACACCCGCGCTCGACCATTTCTGCCGCGACCTCACGCAGCTCGCGGCGGAGGGGTCGCTCGATCCCACGATCGGGCGCCAGAAGGAAATCGAGCGGGTGATGGAGATTCTCTCCCGCCGCAAGAAGAACAATCCCGTACTGATCGGCGAGCCGGGCGTGGGCAAGACGGCGATCGTCGAGGGACTGGCCCAGCTCATCGCGACCGGGCAGTGCCCCGACGCCCTCAAAGATCACCGCGTGCTCGCCCTCGACATGGCGGCCGTGATCGCCGGCACGAAGTACCGGGGGCAGTTCGAGGAGCGGCTCAAGGCGGTCATCAACGAGATCGCCCAGAACCGCAACATCATCCTGTTCATCGACGAGCTGCACACGCTCGTGGGGGCGGGGGCGGCCGAAGGCGCGGTGGATGCGTCCAACATGCTGAAGCCCGCCCTGGCCCGCGGCGAGTTGCAGTGCGTGGGCGCGTCGACGCTGAACGAGTACCGCAAGTACATCGAGAAAGACGGCGCGCTGGAGCGGCGCTTCCAGACGGTGATCGTCGATCCGCCGACGGTGGACGAGACCATTGAGATCCTCAAGGGGCTGCGCAAGCGCTACGAGGACCACCACCGGGTGGTCATTCCGGACGCGACGCTCGAGGCGGCGGCCAAGCTGTCCGAGCGCTACATCACCGACCGGTTCCTGCCCGACAAAGCGATCGACGTGATCGACGAGGCGGGGGCGCGGGCGCGGCTGGCGACGCAGGTGCCGCCGCCGGAAGTCGCCGAGCTCAAGGGGCGGCTCGAGAAGATCAACGGCGACAAGGAAGCCGCGGTGCGTGATCAGAACTTCGAGCGCGCCGCGTCGTTGCGCGACGCCGAGCGGGAGCTGCAGAGCGACATCCGCCGCAAGCAGGAGGACTGGGAGCGCGAGCGGCAGACCCGCCGGCCGACGATCGACGAAGAGAACGTCGCGTTCATCGTCTCGCGCTGGACCGGGATCCCCGTGACGCGGCTCCAGGAGGCGGAGACGGCACGGTTGCTGCGCATGGAAGAGGAGCTGCACCAGTTCGTCGTCGGCCAGGAAGAAGCGATCGCGGTGATCTCGCGGGCGATCCGGCGCAGCCGCGCCGGCCTCAAGGATCCCAAGCGGCCGATCGGCTCGTTCGTCTTCTCCGGGCCCACGGGCGTGGGGAAGACCGAGCTGGCGCGGGCGCTGGCGCGGTTCTTGTTCGCCGACGCCAACGCGCTGATCCGCGTCGATATGTCGGAGTACATGGAGAAGTTCTCCGTGAGCCGGCTCATCGGCGCGCCTCCGGGCTACGTCGGGTACGAGGATTCCGGCACGCTCACCAAAGCCGTGCGGCGCAAGCCGTACTCGGTCGTGCTGCTCGACGAGATCGAGAAGGCGCACCCGGACGTCTTCAATATCCTGCTGCAGGTGCTCGACGAGGGCCACCTGACGGACAACTACGGGCGCATGATCGACTTCAAGAACACCGTCGTGATCATGACGTCGAACGTGGGCGCCCGCGACATGGTGAAGGGGAAGAGCCTCGGCTTTGCGCAGCCCGACAGCCGGGCCTCGTTCGAGCGCATGGCGGAGAAGGTCAAGGACGAGATCAACAAGACCTTCAACCCCGAGTTCCTGAACCGCCTGGACGACACGATCGTCTTCCACCCGCTCACCCGCGAGCACATCGGGCTGATCGTGGCGATCGTTCTGCGCGACGTGCAGAAGCGGCTCGGCGACGAAGAGCTCACGCTCCGCCTCACCCCCGCGGCCACGGACTTCCTCGTGGACCACGGCTACGACGAGCACTTCGGCGCCCGGCCGCTGAAGCGGGCGATCCAGAAGTACGTCGAGGACCCGCTCTCGGAGAAGATCCTGGTCGGCGAGTTCGCGCGCGGCGACGAAGTCGAGGTCGATGTGGCGCCCGACAAGGAGCGCCTCGCCTTCCGCGCGCTCTCCGGCTCGAAGGCGTGACCCGCCGGCCGCTCGCTTCCGTCCTCCTCGTTTGCGCCGCCGCCCTCGCCCCGCGCCCCGCCCGGGCACAGGGGGGGGGAGAAGGCGGCGGTCGCATTCCCGACTCGATCGCCGTCATCGGCACAAAGCGCGTTTCCCGCCAGACGGTGCTCGTCACCGCGGGGCTCGTGCCGGGCCGCACCGCCAACTACCGCGACATCCAGCACGCCATCGAGGCGTTGTACGCCTCGGGCCAGTTCGACGACGTCCGCATCGAGCAGGACACGACCGGCCCCGGGACGCTGGTGATCCAGGTGAAGGAACGGCCGGTCCTCGCGCACTGGACGGTCCGCGGGGTGAACCATCTCAGCGAGCACGCGGTCCGGGACAAGGCGCAGCTGATCCCCGGGCGGCCGATCGACCCGGCGCTGGTGGAGCGCGCGCGGGGCCGCATCGACTCCCTGTACAAGACCAACGGCTACTACCTCTCGCGCGTCCGCGCGCTGCGCGTGTACGATGCCGACTCCGGGAGCGTGCGCGTCGTCTTCGACATCGCGGAGGGTCGTCGCGTCGCTATCGCGCGCATCGATTTCCGGGGCAACACGCGCTTCCCCGACCAGGTGTTGGCCAAGCAGATGAAGACCCGCCCCGAGGGGTTCTGGTGGTGGCGCAACGGCGAGTACGACGAGGAAGAGCTGCGCGCCGACCTCCAGGAGCGGCTCCCCAAGTTCTACGGGGAGCGCGGGTACGTGGACTTCCAGGTGCTGGGCGACTCGCTCGTCGTCGACGACACCACGGGCAAGGCGACGCTCCTCGTCCAGGTGAGCGAGGGCGATCCCTATCGGATCGGCACCGTCGAGATCGTGGGCAACCGGCGGTTCTCCACCGACCAGCTGCAGCAGTTCAACCCGTTCCAGGCCGACTCGGGAAAACGGCGCGTCCCGCCGTTCAACCAGGAGAAGTGGGACGACGCCACGACCAAGCTCAAGACGCTGTATTACAACAACGG
>WNFX01005717.1_pt1 | contig 16037 bp, 20 predicted proteins | sample 5400111 | NCBI WGS metagenome assembly WNFX01 (sample SAMN13153363, study PRJNA577476) | soil metagenome | isolation source: 40 cm soil or saprolite under grassland replicate 1 | place: USA:California | collected 2016-06-15 | reverse complement strand
TGCGGGGATACCTGAACAACCCGGAGGCCACGGCGGCCACGCTCGACGCCGATGGGTGGCTGCACACGGGAGATATCGGCCACGTGGACTCGGACGGCTACTTCACGATCGTCGATCGGTTGAAGGAGCTGATCAAGTACAAAGGCTTCCAGGTGCCGCCGGCTGAGCTGGAGGCTGTATTACGAGGCCATCCCGCGGTGGCCGACGCCGCGGTCGTGCCGCTGGCGGACCGGGAGTGCGGCGAAGTGCCGAAGGCCTTCGTGGTGCTGCGGGGCGACGTGTCGGCGGCGGACCTGATGGCCTACGTGGCCGAGCGCGTCGCGCCCTACAAGAAGATCCGTGCGGTCGAGGTCATCGACGCCATTCCCAAATCGCCCTCCGGAAAGATTCTCCGGCGCGTCCTCAAGGAGCGGGGCCAAACGGTCCGAGTGTAACACCGCGTCATATAGTCGCGCCCCAAAAGACACTCATTTGGTCGCTACCGAGCCCACATGTCCCGTGCCGACCTGACGGCCGAGCTGGAGCCCCTGCACGCCGCCGCGTTCGGGTGGGCGCTGAGCTGCTGCGGCTGGGATCGGACCGCGGCCGAGGACGTGCTCCAGGCGAGCTACCTGAAGCTCCTCGACGGCCGCGCGCGCTTCGAGGGGCGCTCGAGCTTCCGCACGTTCGTGTTGGGCGTGATCGCGCGTACGGCCCGGGAAGGGCGACGCCGGTCGGCCCTGCGGCGCTGGCTGCCGCTCGCGTCTTGGGTGCTCGGCCCGGAGGCCGTGGACGGCCGGCCCGATCCGGCGACGGCGCTCGCCCGGGCCGACGAAACGGCGCGGCTGGTGCGCGCCCTTGGGCGGCTGTCGGCGCGCCAGCGCCAGGTCCTGCATCTCGTGTTCTACGAGGACCTGACGATCGCGGAGGCGGCCATCGTCGCGGGCGTCTCCTTGGGCACTGCCCGCACCCACTACGAGCGCGGCAAGACCGCGCTCAGGAGGCTGTTGGAGAAAGAAGGAGAATGATCGAGCACGACGATCCCCAGCTGAAGCAGGCCTTCGAGGCACTGCGCCGGGAAGCTGCCGCCGGCACGCCGCCGTTCCGGGCGACCGTCGCTGCCGCACGCACGCGCCGTGCGGCCGCACCGGGCCGCCGCGTCCTGGGGCTCGCCGCCGCCGTCATCCTCGTGGTGGTGGGGGTCGTGGTCGTCTCGATCCGGCGCGACCGGGATGGCGTCCGTCTGGAGATCGATCTCGCGACCGTGCGGTGGCAAGCGCCCACCGATTTCCTGCTCAAGCTCCCCGGCGACGACCTGCTGCGCAGCGTGCCGCAGCTCGGGCCCCGGAGCCTCGACCGGAGGACTCTGTGAAAACGCTCCGTATCTGCCTGGTTCCGATTCTCGTCCTGCTCGCCGTTGCGACGGCGGGTGCCCAGCAGCCGCCTCAAGGGCCTGACGATCCGCTCGCGCGCGTGCTGTTTCCTCCCGAGCTCGTGATGCAGCACCAGCAGGACATCGGGCTCCGCACCGAGCAGCGCGCCGCGATCACGAAGGCGATCCAGGATTTCCAGAGCAAGGTGGTGGACCTGCAGTGGCGTATGCAGGAGCAATCGCAGCGACTCGCCTCGCTGCTCGAAAAGCCGGCCGTCGATCAGGCTGCGGCGCTGGCGCAGGTGGACGAAGTGCTGGGCGTCGAGCGCGAGGTGAAGCGCGCCCACATCTCGCTGCTGATCAACATCAAGAACACGCTCTCGGCCGAGCAGCAGGCGAAGCTCGCCGTCGCGCGGGGAAGCGTCGCGCGGTGAAGTACACTGTGGCGCGGCCGCCACAGACCCTGCCTCACTGCGTTACCGTCACGCTCCCACTCGTGACGCAGGCAGGCGCACCTTCTTTGATCGCGGGGTGGACGGGCGTCGAGCCCATGAACACGACGCAGATTTGACCCGAGCTGGGGCTCGTCATCGTCGCGGTCCAGCCGTCGCTGGTCAGCGTGATGATCGGCATGGCGTTCCCGGTCGACACAGTGTAGGCGGTTCCCAGGTCGGCCGCGTATTTCAGGTTCTGGGCGAAGTAGCTCTCTTCGAGCGTCACCAGATTCCGTAAATCCGACTTCATGGCGGCGACCTGCGCCCGCCCCTTGAGGTTGGCCAACTTCGGAATCGCGATCACGGCCAGGAGACCGATGATCGCAACCACCGTCAGCAGCTCGATGAGGGTGAACCCGGCGCGCTTCATGGGTGCGCAGAGCCGCAAGCGGCGCGCCGCCGAGGCCGCGAGAGCCGGACGCACCGGTGTGTGGCGCCGGCGCGGCGATTCGAGTGTCCCTTCGCGCGGAACCAGCGGTGCCTCGCAGGTGTCAGGCCAGCCATGACGCTTTCCCTCGGTAGTCAAATCACCGGCGTGAAGCCTTCGCGCACCAACTTGGCACGTTCAAGCAGCTACAGGAAGAGGCGAGAATCCGCCACCAGATCGCGCCCGCGTCCTGCCCCGGGTCGCCCGGCTCACTGCCGTTGCCACGTCGAGCGCATGTCCTGCGTCACCAGGCGAATGAGGGTGTTCACCAGCGGCCCGTACGCCTCCTTGGGATCCTTGGCAGAGAAGTCCAGCTGGCCACCCACCAGGGCCACATGACCGACCCGCTCGGTCGCCCAGGCACTGGAGCGCCACAGGGTAGCTCCCGAGCGAGTCGAGAGTAGCCGCACGGCGAGCTCCACCTTCACGGTGGCCTCGAGATGGGGGGTCACGAGCCCCGCGAGCCCGCCGGTCCCCTTGGGATTCGTGACCTTGAGATGACCCGCGAACACGGCGCCGACCTCGCGCTGCTTGCCCAACTCCTGGGCCGCGGCGATGCCCAGCTCCTTCTCACCTACTCGCCGCAGTAAGGAATCCTGCGCCCCGAGCTCGAGCACCTCGGTGCCGGGCTGCGCCGCCAGCATGTCCTCGGCGAACCGTTCGGTCGCGAACTCATGCAGCGAGCCCTTGGCGTTCTCGACCGTAAAGGTGACGAGGCCGAGCCGTCCGTAGGGCTGCAGGTCGAGGCGCGGGGGCACGAGGACGCTGCGCCTGCCGCCACCGCAGGCCGACACCACCAGCAAGACCACAAAGGCGGATAGCCCGCCGGAGCGCATGCCCATCGTCGCCTCAAGGGGTTGGAGACGGTCCACGGTAGGGAGAGAGCCGCAGCCGGTCAAGACTGTACATTGCATGCCCCATGGAGATCGGCAGGACCCTGTACGTCAAAGACCGCCGGCAGTGGCGTGCTTGGCTCGCGCGGCATCACCAGACCGCCCCCGAGATCTGGCTGATCTACTACAAGAAACACAGCGGCAGGCCGCGCATCCCCTACAACGACGCGGTGGAAGAGGCGCTGTGCTACGGTTGGATCGACAGCATCACCAAGCCGGTGGACGAGGATCGCTGGACGCAACGGTTCTCGCCCCGCCGGCCCTCGAGCCGGCTCTCGGAAATGAACCGCGAGCGCGTGCGCCGGCTGATGGCCGCCCGCCGCATGACCAAGGCGGGCCTGGAGCGGATCGCACACGTCTTCGATCATGAGAGCGACACGAAGCGGAGGCTCGTGTGGCGCGTTCCCCCGGACATCCTGGCGGCCATCAAACGGGATCGGACGACGTGGAAGCACTTCCAGGCGTTTCCCGAGTCGTACAAACGGATCCGAATCGGCTGGATCGATGCCGCCAGGCAGCGGCGGGAGATCTTCCGGCAGCGGCTGCGCCACTTCCTCAAGATGACCGCCCAGAACAAGCGGTTCGGGATGGTGCAGTGACTCAGTTGACCTTGAGCACCGCCTCGATGAAGCTCAACGTCTTGGTCTCGACCCATTCCACCGACACGGCTTCCACTTTCATCGTCCCGATGCGGTCGGTGCTGCTCGTGACGGCGCGGCCTTTGGTCGGGGATGGCTTGATGTCCCGCGCCACCGCCACGCCGCGCCGGGGATCGCACTTGAACGTCAGCGTGGAGGCGAGCGCCGTGCCCGCGGGCGTACGCGGTGTGAAGCTGAGCGCCACGGTGGGATACGCGCCCGCGGTGGCCGTCTCGTCTTCGATGACAGCGTCGTGCCCGGCGTTCTTGAGCGCGTCCATGAACCGGTCTAGCACCGAGCGCACGACGGTCCGGAGACGATCGCCGCACGCCCGCCGACGCCGTTCCCCCTCGTCATGGGTCGGCTTCACGTCGCCTTGCAACTTGGCGGTGCGCTCGTCGTAGCTCTTCAGGAGGGAGCGCAGCTGCTCCATGCTCTTGTCGGCCATGATCATTGATGATACAGAAGCCACATGAACGCCGCGAGGCCGATCGCGACGATGGCGCGCCGCACCCGCTCCTGGCCGACGCGCTGGGCGAGGCGCGCGCCGGCGTATCCACCGATCATCCCGCCGGCCGCCATCGTGAGCGCGATTGGCCAGTGGACGATCCCGCCGGCCGCGAACATGGCGACCGCCACGCCGTTGATGCACATCCCGCCCCAGTTCTTGAGCCCGTTCATGCGGTGGAGGTTGGTGAGTCCCATGAATCCCAGCGCGGCGAGCATCAGAATGCCGATTCCCGCCCCGAAGTAGCCGCCATACACCGCGACCAGAAATTGCGCCACGAGAAAGCTCGGGCTCGGCCCTTCCGCGACGGCGCGATTCGCGGTGAGCCGGAGCATGAGCGGTCGCTGCACCAGGAACAGGACCGTCGCCCCCAGAACGAGGAACGGCACGATCCGGGCGAACGACGCCGGGGCGGTATGGAGCAGCAGCCACGCACCCAGTGCGCCGCCGATCACACTCGGCGCGGCGAAGCCGATCACCCAGCGACGCGCGCCGACAAGCTCGCCCCTATAGCCCCACATGCTGCCGAGCGAACCCGGCCAGAGCGCCACGGTGCTCGTCGCATTGGCCACGAGTGGCGTCACGCCGAACGCCACGATCGCCGGAAACGTGAGCAGCGTCCCGCCTCCCGCGATGGCGTTCACCGCGCCGGCCCCAAGGGCTGCCACCAGCGCGAGCGACAACCGGAGGATCGTCACGCTGATAGTGTACGTTTCCGGCGCGCATGAGTCACGCCCTTCCTGCCCTCCTGCTCGCCGTCTGCTGCATCCTCGGGCTCGTGCTGGTCCCCCTGGGCCTGCCCGGCCTGTGGATCATGGTGGCGGGCGTCGTCGGCTACGGCTGGTTGACGGCCTTCCGCTCGGTCGGCGTCGCGACCATCGCGATCGTCTTGGGCCTCGCTCTCCTGGGTGAAGTCATCGAAGCGTGGCTGGGATTTCGATTCGCCAGGACCTTCGGCGGATCGCGCCGGTCGGCTTGGGGCGCGCTCGTCGGCGGGATCGTCGGCGCCGTGATGGGCGTGCCCGTGCCGGTCGTCGGGAGCGTGATCGGCGCGTTCCTCGGATCGTTCGCCGGCGCGGCGCTGTTCGAGTACTCGCTGTCAGGGACACCCGAGACCGCCGTGCGGGCGGGCTGGGGCGCCGTCGTGGGGCGCGCGACAGCCGCCGCCGCGAAGATCGCACTGGGCGTCGTGATCGCCGTCCTCGGAGTGTTCGCCGCCCTGCGCGGCTGACGCGTCGAGTGACCCGTATTCCGGGTCACCTCTCCCCTGCTGCTCCGCCGCTGCGCGGATGCCCCGCTACAGCGCACCGGCCGCACCGTGTTGCGAAAACCCGTCGCCCTTCAGTGGCAGCCGCGCCCCACATTCGCCTCGGGCGGAGGCGGTCCGCGTTTTGCCCAGCGATGCCGTGAACCGGAATTTCCTGAACCCGTTGACGGAGGGCCTCATGGCACGCGTCGTTGGTCGGCATCTCTTGGCGGCAGCTGCGGCGCTCCTCGTCGCGGGCGCATGTAATGATTCGCAGGGCCCCAAGCCCGACGCCTTGCTCCTCCCCCTGCCGGGCCTCGGCGCCATCGTCGTTTCGACGGTCACCACCGGCTCCTCCCTCGATCCCGACGGCTACACGGTCACCGTGGACAACGGGTCGAGCCAGCACATCGCGACCAATGGGGTCGTGACGTTCACCGGACTCTCGATCGGGAATCACACGGTCACCCTCTCGGGCGTCGCGCCCAACTGCTCGGTCAACAACACCGTGACGGTCACCATACCGCTCGTCGGGTCGGGGAGCACGACCTTCACGGTGAACTGCGTGGCGGCTCCGCCGCCGACCGGTAACCTGACGGTGTCGACCAGCACGACAGGGTCGAGCCTCGATCCCGATGGCTATACGGTGACGCTGGATGGGAACACGAACCGCGCGATCCCGGCAAACGGGAGCGTGACGTTCAGCGGGCTCTCAGCCGGCAGCCACACCGTCGTGCTGTCGGGCGTCGCGGGGAACTGCACGGTGAGCGGCGGGACCTCGCGCACGGTCAATGTGCCTGGGGGGGGGACGGCCTCCACGTCCTTCGCGGTGAGCTGCGCGGCGACCACCGGTAATCTGACCGTTAGCAATTCCACCACCGGCTCGAACCTCGACGCTGACGGCTACACGGTCACCGTGTCCAGCCCGGCCGGAACGACGAGCCGGACCATGGCGACGAACGGCAACGTCACCTTTGCCAACATCCCGGCGGGCAGCTACCAGGTGACACTCTCGGGCGCCGCGGCCAACTGCACGGTGACGAGCGCCAACCCCCAGACTGTGAACGTGCCTGCCGGCGGGACGGCGACCACCAGCTTCTCCGTGAGCTGCGCGGCGACCACGACCACCGGTACTCTGACGGTCAGCAATTCCACGACGGGCTCGAACCTCGACCCGGACGGCTACACGGTCACCGTATCCGGCTCGGCCGGGACGGCGAGCCAGACCATGGCGACGAACGGCAACGTCACCTTTGCCAACGTCCCGGCGGGCAGCTACCAGGTGACGCTCTCGGGCGCCGCAGCCAACTGCACGGTGACGAGCGCCAACCCCCAGACCGTGAACGTCGCCGCCGGCGGGACGGCGACCACCAGCTTCACCGTGAGCTGCGCGGCCACGACTACGACCGGCAATCTCACGGTCACGACCTCCACCACGGGCGAGAACATGCCCGCGGGCTACACGCTCGCCGCCACGGGGCCGAGCTTCCCAACGGGGGCGAGCGAACCGATCGGCGCCAACGCCACCGTGACCGCCTCGGGGATCGCCGCCGGCGACTACACGGTCCAGCTCAGCGACGTGCCGAGCAACTGCACGGTGAGCGGGGCGAACCCGCGCATGGTCAGTGTGCCTGCGGGCGGGACGGCCACGACCACCTTCTCGGTGAGCTGCGCTGGGGCGCCGCCCCCGCCGGCCGGCCGCGTGACCGGCCAGGGTCAGGTCGGGACGGCGGCTCCCCAAGTTGGGAACGACGCCGTGACCTTCAACTTCGATCTGCGGGCCGATCTGACGGGTCGGTTCACGGGCACGGACTACGCCGACGTGCACCCGGGTGGCGTGCCGGCCACCCTGACCACCGATCCCGTGGCCGATCCGGAGACGTCGATCCTCGCGTTCCGCTCGAGCTCGAGCGTCTGCGCCGATCCGAGTCGCGGCGTGGAGGTCGACGCGACCGGTCGGGAGGACACGGGCGGAGTTGTCGCTTACACGCTCGCTGTGTGCGACAACGGCCCGGCGAATAGCGGCATGGACTTCTTCAGCGTGTTTATTCCGGCGGAGAACTTCAGACGCTCAGGGCAGGTCGCGAGCGGCGATATCGTCAAGTCCTGACGGCCGCGAACGGCACCAGCTTGCGCTCCCGCTCGTCCCACAGCGTAAGGCGGACGCACCGGAAGCTTTCCCACAGCGTCAACGTCGGGACCTGGCGCAGCTCGGCATGCTCGTCCAGCGCCTGCTGGAGCCGATAGTTGGGGATCCGGGGATGCAGGTGGTGGATATGGTGGAGCCCGATGTTCCCCGTGGCCCACTGGAGCAGCCTGGGGAGACGGTAGTAGGAGCTCCCCTGCAGCGCCGCGGCGTCGTACGCCCAGCGCTCGTCGTGCTCCCAGTACGTCGGCTCGAACTGGTGCTGGACGTAGAACAGCCATACGCCGAGCGACGTGGACAAGAGCGTCACGGGGAGCTGCACCAGCGCGAAGTTCCGGAATCCGACGAGCGTTCCCATCAGCGCGATCAGCACGGTCAGCCCGACGTCGGTCCAGAAGATGCTGCGCCGCTCGCGCGTCCAGTCGCGCGGCACGATCGCCGGGATGCGATGCCGCACGAAGAAATGCAACACCGCGCCCACGCCGAACAGCACCGCCGGATGGCGGTACACGCGATATTTGAACCGCGCCCAGCGCGACCGCGCGAGGTACTCGTCCACCGTCAGGGTGTCGATGTCGCCGAACCCGCGGTGCTCGAGATTGCCCGAGGTGGCGTGATGCAGCGCATGGGTCTTCTTCCAGTAGTGGTACGGCGTCAGCGTGAGCACGCCGAGGATCGAGCCGACAATGTCGGCCGCGCGGGTCGACCGGAAGAACGCGGCGTGGCCGCAGTCGTGCTGGATGATGAACAGGCGGATGAGGAAAAAGGCGGCCGGGACGGCAAGGACCAGGGTGAGCCAGTAGCCGACGCGCAGGCTCGCGTACATGAGCGCCCACGCGGCGGCGAACAGCGCGGCCGCGCTGGCGAGCTGCCATACGCTGCGTTTGAGCTCAGGACCCTTGTAGCGCGCAAGGCGCGCCGTCCATGCCGCTTCGTTGACCATGGCCCTACCGGATCAGGGGTGCCCCAGGCTAATGAAGCCGGGGGGGGAAGTCAAACCGCAGCCACCGCGCGCCCACGGGTTAGATTGATCAGCCTACGACCCCAAGAGAGGTTGTCAATGGCACCGGTCACAATTGCGCGGTTCGTGCAGGAGCTGGAGAAGCTGAAACAGGTGTCGGACGCCGAAAAGCTCAAGCCGCAGGAGTATGACAGCCGACTCGCCCGAATCATTCAAGAGCTGCGGGAGAAGGGGCTCGACGCCGATCGCGCCGCCACCACCGCCGCGCTCGCGGACGCGGTGAAGCGCGGGATCATCACGCCGCCCGTGCAGGCGCACCTGCAGCACCGGCTGGGGCTGACCTAAACGCCTTGGAAGTACTGCTCCTCCCAAGCGACGTCGAACACCTCGTTGCAGTGCCTGCAGCGCATCGACGCCAGGCGTTCGGTGATCGGCACGCGCTCCCGGCAGTTGGGGCAGACCGCGTACTCGGCCACGCCGGGAAACCGCGCCGGGTTCTTGGGCCGCGGTACGACGGACCAGCGGTACGGCGGTCTGCTGATGATATCGAGGAGCGGCCGCGGGACGTCCACTGCTTCGCCGAGAACGTCGAGGAGGGCCTCGCGCGGCCCCAGCTTTTTCACGTGGTACCACGCGCCACGGCGTAGCGGCCGGTCGATGTCCGCTCGCAGCCGAGCCCAATAGCGCTTGGGCGTCAAGGCCCCGCTCGTGTCAGGTCCATAGTAACCCTAGCGTTGCTTATTCATCCATCCATTATCGTGCCTTGGGATCCTGCGCGGCCCCCGGCGCGCCGATGGGATGCGCCCGCGGCGGCCGATGCCTGTCACAATAATAGCGTTCGAGGCGCCCTGTGTCTTGAGACTTCTGGTGAGTCACCCAGCGCGCCGCCTCCTCACAGGTCCTGCGGGTCGCCCAGTCGTAGAAGTCGCAGCGAGGTCCGCCCATGGATGGTGTCCGGAGCTGGCGCCGCCCACGTCACCGCATCAGCGGCACGACAGGCGGGCGCACGGTATCCGCCACCAGCGGCAGTTGTGCCTCCGCCATGTCGCGGTTGATCCACGTAACGTGGTCGCCGCACATGATCGCATCCACCGGATAGGGCTGGCTGGCGAAGGACTGGCCATCCGAGCTCGCGACCTGCGTGCCCGGGAAGAAGTACCAGCAGCGCTCGCCGCCCGGATGACTGTGGATCATACCTATCGTCCCCGACCACCCGGCGTCCTCGCATGTCTGGTGAGGAACGACCCGCGTCGCGGTCGAGTGCCTGGGCTCCACGTCGGCCGGCGCGATCCGCCGCACCACGACCGCGCTGCCGCGGGTCTCGCCGATCATGCAGCCCATGAACTCGGTCGAATACGCGCGATACTGGAGCGCCAGATAGCGGCGCGCCTGGTCGGACAGGATCAGCTTCCGCATTGCCGGGCCGCGAGCGGCCTCGCCTCGCGCCCACGCCGACTCGACCAGCCGTGCGGACTCGGGCTGCAGGGCCAGCAACGCCGTCAGACCCAGCGCCGCGACCACGATGCGGATGATCCGTTTGCGACTTTCTTTCACTGCTCCCCGCTCCCTGCTCCCTCGAGCGTTCGTGCCGACCTGACTGCCCTCCGCGTGCGACAATTCGCAAGACCGATGCCAAACAACAAGGTCGAATAGTGGTGCGAACACGACACGCCACGCCGCTTTTTGGGGCATCGCCTTGGCGCGGCCCGTGTGCAAAACCGAAGAATTTGAAAAGAGTAGCGATTTCGGAAGCGGCCGAGTGTTGCGTCGGCATGTCAGTGGATTGCCACAACCGAACCCCCGACGCCGCGCCGCCCTGGCGACACCCGCGCCCGCCGACGTATCGTCTCCCGGCCATGGCCGCCGCCCGCGCCGATCTCGTCATTCTCAGCACGCGCGTCGTCACTCCCCAGGGCACCGCGCCCGCCGCGGTCGTGATCTCAGACGGCGTGATCACCGCCATTCGCGACCACGGCGCGGCGCCCGACGCGGCTCGCCGTCTGGAGGTGGGAGACGCGGTGCTGCTGCCCGGCGTCGTGGACACGCACGTACACGTGAACGAGCCCGGCCGGACCGAATGGGAAGGGTTCGAGACGGCGACGCGGGCCGCGGCGGCGGGTGGCGTCACCACCATCGTCGACATGCCGCTGAACAGCGTTCCGGTCACCACGACCACGGCCGCCCTGGACCTCAAAGCGCGAGCGGCGGCGGGTCATGCCGCGGTCGATTACGCCTTCTGGGGTGGCGTGGTGCCGGGCAACACCGACCAGCTCGCGCCCTTGGCCCGGGCGGGTGTGCGGGGCTTCAAATGCTTTCTCGTGCCGTCGGGGATCGACGAGTTTCCCCCGGTGTCGGAGATTCAGTTGCGGCCCGCGATGATCAAGCTTGCCGGGCTCGGGCTGCCACTGTTGGTGCACGCCGAGCTCCCCGGCCCGATCGCGCGGGCGGCGACGTCGCGCGCCAGCGATCCGCGACGCTACGGCTCGTACCTGGCCTCGCGCCCTCGAGCCGCGGAGCTCGAGGCGGTGGACCTGATGCTCGGGCTGTGTCGCGAAACCGGCTGTCGCGTTCACATTGTGCATGTCTCGGCGGCCGACACGCTCGACCGGCTGCAGCACGCCCGGCGCGCCGGTCTCCGGTTCACGGCCGAGACGTGTCCGCACTATCTCACCTTCGCGGCGGAGGAAATCCTGGACGGCGCCACCGCCTGGAAATGCGCCCCCCCGATCCGTGAGCGGAGCAACCGTGAGCGCCTGTGGGAGGGCCTCGCAGCGGGGACACTCGACCTGGTGGCCAGCGACCATTCGCCTGCACCCCCCGTGCTCAAGTGCCTCGACACGGGCGATTTCGTGCGGGCGTGGGGCGGGGTCGCGTCGCTCGAGCTGGGGCTCGCCGCCACTTGGACCGGAGCGCGCGCCCGCGGCCGGAACGTGGGAGACCTCGCCCGCTGGTGCGCCGAGCGACCTGCTGAGCTCGCGGGTCTGGCGCGCAAAGGGCGGATCGCGCCCGGCTGCGACGCCGACGTCATCGTGTTCGGTGCGTGTATGAGGAAGGGGAGTTTCCAGGACGAGCCATCGGCAGATGGGTGCGCTGACGCACGAAGGCTTGATCGATCTCGCCGCGGCGCGCGTCGGCGGGCTGGCGTTGGTCGCGTCGGACGAGTTCTTCGCTCCCAGGCACAACCTCCTCGCGGCGGGTCCCGCGGCGTTCATCGAGGGTAGGTACACCGATCGTGGCAAGTGGATGGATGGGTGGGAGACGCGCCGCCGGCGCGGCCCGGAGGGCGGATATGACTGGTGCATCATCCGGCTCGGAATCGCCGGCGCGATTCGCGTGGTCACCGTGGATACGACTCATTTCCGCGGCAACCATCCCGCCGCCTGCTCGCTCGACGCGGCGCAGCTGTCGGGCGCACGCGCAGCGAGCGCTCGAGCGCTGCGCGCGCTGGACCGCGCGTTCGTGGAGCTGTTGCCGCGCTCGCCGCTCACGGGCCACGCCGAGAACGAGTTTGCCGTCGCGAGCGACGCACCCTATACGCACGTGCGGCTCAAGATCTACCCCGACGGCGGCGTGGCGCGGCTGCGCATCTGGGGCGAGGCGCGCCCCGACTGGCGGAGAATCGCGGCGGCGCAGCGTGCCATCGACCTGGTGGCGGTGGAGCACGGCGGCGTGCCGCTCGCCACGAGCGATCAATTCTTCTCGGAGCCTCTGAACCTGATCATGCCGGGACGGCCTCGGGACATGAGCGACGGCTGGGAAACGCGCCGCCGCAGGGGCCCCGGTCACGATTGGGTCGTGCTGCGTCTCGGCCGGCGCGGCGTGATCGAGCGGGTCGATCTGGACACGACTCACTTCAAGGGCAATTTCCCCGAGAGCGCGAGTCTGGAGGGATGCGACGTGGCAACCGGCGGCGCACCCCCCGATGACGCCGGCTGGCGCGAGCTCGTGCCCCGCACCACGCTGCGGGCCAACAGGCAGCACCGATTGGCGGTCCCGCGCGGTGTTCGTGGCCCCGTGACGCACGTACGGCTGAACATCTTTCCGGATGGCGGGATGGCCCGCGTGCGGGTGTGGGGGAGGATCGAACCGTGACTGCTCGAGTGTGCGCGAGTGAACTCGCGGCTCGGCATCTGCCCGTGAACGGGCATGACGCCGCTTCAGCGGCCGGGCCGAGCCGCGGCTTCAACCGCGGATGACGACCGGACGACTGGCCGGTTATGTCAACGCCCTGTCCGACGATCGGGCACGGGCGGCGCTGGAGCGTTGCTGCGGCGCTCGACAGTGGGTGGACGCCCTGCTCGCCGCGCGCCCGTTCGCGAGCGACGTCGAGCTGCTCGCGGCGGCGGAACGAATCTGGTGGGGGCTCGGGCGCGCCGATTGGCTCGAGGCGTTGGCCGCGCACCCGCGCATCGGCGGGCGAGGCAACACAGATTGGACGCGCCGGGAGCAGGCGGGAGTGGACGGCGCGGCGGAAGCGACCCGCGCAGCGCTGGCGCGCGAGAACCGCGCGTACGAGCAGCAGTTCGGCCACGTGTTCCTGGTCTCCGCCACGGGGAAGACCGCCGACGAGATGCTCGCCGCGCTGCGCGCCCGCCTCGCGAACGATCCGGTGACGGAGCTCCGGGTCGCCGCGGAAGAGCAAGCGAAGATCACGCGGCTCCGGCTCGAGAAACTGGTGGCCGCATGAGCGGCATCACGACCCACATCCTGGACATCGCGCGGGGACGACCCGCGGCGGGCGTGGCGGTCTCGCTGGCGCGCCGCTCGGGCGACGGTTGGGCCGAGCTCGCCACCGCCCGGAGCGACATCAACGGTCGGGTCGCGAACATGCTCCCCGGCGACGTGAAGTCGTCCGCCGGCACGTACCGGCTGCGCTTCGATACGGGGGCGTACTTCGCGGCCCTGGGGATCTCGCCGTTCCATCCGTTCGTCGAGATCGTATTCGAGATTGGTGATGCCGAGCAGTATCACGTGCCGCTGCTCGTCAGCCCGTTCGGGTACACGACCTACCGCGGCAGCTGAGCCCCCCGTCGTGAGTGCCCACCTGGAACAGTGGCTCAACCTCGTACTCCGCTGGGCCCACGTGATCACCGGGATCGCGTGGATCGGCACGTCGTTCTACTTCAACTGGCTGAATGGTCGGCTCGCTCCGCCCCCGCCCGAGAGGCGGGAGCCCGGCGTCGCGGGTGAGCTCTGGTCGGTGCACGGCGGCGGGTTCTACCGCGTCGTGAAATACACGGTCGCTCCTGGAGAGCTGCCCCGCACGCTCCATTGGTTCAAGTGGGAAGCGTACGCCACCTGGCTCACGGGCTTCGCGCTGCTCGTGCTGGTGTACTACTTGGGCGCGGCGTCGTTTCTCGTCGATCCGCAGGTCGCCCGGCTCTCACCGGGGGCGGCCGTGGCGGTGGGGGTAACGACGTTGATCGTCAGCTGGCTGGTGTACGACGCGCTGTGCCGCTCGGCGCTGGGAGCCCGGCCGCTCGCACTCGGCGCGGTCCTGTTCGTGCTCACCACGGCGCTCGCGTGGGGCCTGACCGAGCTCTTGAGCCCGCGAGCGGCGTACCTCCACGTCGGGGCTGCCATCGGCACGATCATGGCGGCCAACGTGCTGATGGTCATCATTCCCGCCCAACAGGAAATGGTCGGCGCGCTCACCGCGGGTCGCCCTCCCGACGCGGCGCGCGGCACGCAGGCCGCGCTGCGCTCGCTCCACAACAACTACCTCACCCTCCCCGTGCTGTTCATCATGGTGAGCAGCCATTACCCCGCGACGTACGGGCACCGCCTCAATTGGGCCATCCTCTCGGGTGTCGCCGTGATCGGGGTGGCGACCCGCCATTGGTTCAACATGCGGAACCAGGGCCGAAACAACGTCTGGATTCTCCCGGCGGCCGCGCTCGCACTGGTCGCGCTGGCGCTCGCAACCGCGCCACGATCGGGTCCGGCGTCCTCGAGCCTAGTCGGTGAAGTCTCATTTGCGGACGTCCGCGTGATCGTGGCGCGGCGCTGCGCCCCGTGTCACTCGAGCGCGCCCACGACGGCGGGGATGCCGGTCGCGCCCCTGGGCGTCCTGCTCGACACCCCCGACCAGATCCGGGCCAACGCTCCGCGCATCCTCGCCGTCGCGGTCGACGCGCAAACGATGCCGCTCGGCAACATGACCGGCATGACCATGGAGGAGCGGGCGGTCGTGGGGGGATGGATTCGGGCGGGGGCGGCGCTCAGGTAGCGACACGACGGGTCGGAATCACCCCCGCTTCCCCCAGACGTCACGCAGGTCATGATACAGCAGCCGCGCCATCACGCGCGTCCGGTACCGGGCGCTCGAGCGGATGTCGTCGATGGGAGCGACATCCTGTGCGATGGCGGGCAAGAGCCCGTCCGGGGATGCGATGGGCGTGCCGGTCTCGAGCAGTCGCTCGACGGCAGGGCAGCGGCGGATGGTGGGCGCGACGCTCGCGGCCACCACCCGCCAGCCGGCGCCGGAGTGGGTCACGGCCAGACCGACCTTCGCGATCGCCTGGGCCCGCCGCGCGCCGACCTTCTCGAACATCTGGTAGGAGTAGCGGCGGCGCGGCATTCGGATCCCCACGACCAGCTGGTCCCGACGGCGCTTCATCTCTTTGTAGCCTGAATAGAACCGGTCGAGCGGGACTTCTTCCCGGCCGCGCCGCGACTCGAGCACCACCACCGCGTCGTAAGCCATCAGGACCGGCACGCCGTCGGCGGCGGGCGAGGCGTTGACGATGTTTCCGGCCCATGTGCCGCGTGCCTGGATCTGAATCGCCCCCACCTGGCGCGCGGCGTCCACGAGCAGAGGAAACTCCTGCGCCGCACGCGGGTCTCGGATCACGTCCCAATAGGTGGTGAGTGCGCCGAGCGTGAGCTCGTCTCGAGTCCATGAGAGTGGCTTCAGGGCGTCGAGCCGCGATAGGTCCATGTAGGTGCGGTCGTGGGCGTCGACGCGGACGGGCCAATGCACCAGCAGGTCGGTGCCCCCGGCGACGGGGATGGCCGCGCCGTCGCTCGCCAGCAGGTCGAGCGCCTCGGGTACGGTTCCTGGCAGCATGACGTTCACGTCTCCCGTCTCCCGGCTCCCGATTCCCGCAGTGACTCAGCTACGCTGTCTACGATGCCGTCATAACCCGTACAGCGACACAGATTCCCGGCCATCAGCTCGCGAATGCTGTGCGTGCCGAGCAGGTCGGGATGCTCGCGGATCCACCATGCCGTCATCACGACGCCGGGAGTGCAGGCACCGCATTGCGTGGCGCCGCATCGTTCGAACGGCTCGAGCGCGCCCGGGTCGAGGGACTCCACGGTCGCCACCCGATGCCCCCGCACCTGGTAGGTGTGGATGAGGCAGGAGTTCA
>WNFX01005414.1_pt1 | contig 16040 bp, 14 predicted proteins | sample 5400111 | NCBI WGS metagenome assembly WNFX01 (sample SAMN13153363, study PRJNA577476) | soil metagenome | isolation source: 40 cm soil or saprolite under grassland replicate 1 | place: USA:California | collected 2016-06-15 | reverse complement strand
CGGGATATCAAGATCGAACCGTTCGCCAAGGGACGCGGCCGTACGTTTATCTACTGCGGTGACCTCCTGGGCCGCTGCCCTTTCAGCCGTAAGAACTCGCCGGAGGGCTTGCCCGTGCTGGTCGTCGATGAGGAGATCTATCGCTGCCTGCCTGCACTGCTCATCGCGACCGTCGACAAATTTGCCCAGATGCCCTGGAACGGAGCGACGCAGATGCTCTTTGGCAAGGTAGATAAGAAGTGTAGCCGTCACGGCTTCCACTGCCCCGATCTCGATGATAAGGACCTGCACCGGGCTGTGGGAAGTTTCCCCGCGGCGCGTTCCGTCGCATACCCCCCACTGCGACCGCCTGATCTGATTATCCAGGACGAGCTGCACCTCATCTCTGGGCCACTCGGGACGCTGGTCGCTCTCTACGAATCGGCCGTGGATCGCCTCTCGACGTGGGAGGTGGATGGCAAGCGGATTCGTCCGAAGGTGGTGGCTGCGACCGCCACCATCCGTCGCGCGGCCCAGCAGGTGCATGCCCTATTTATGCGCCGGGTCAACGTCTTTCCGCCACAGGGCCTGGACGTCACTGATAACTTCTTCGCCCGCCAGCGCGAACCCGATGACGCGATACCGGGGCGAAGGTATATGGGCATTTGCGCCAGCGGGCGCCGCCTCAAAGCTGCGCTCATCCGCGTCTATGTGGCCTATCTCTCGGCCAGCCAATACCTTTACCATCAATACGGTCAGGCAATAGATCCCTGGATGACCCTCGTCGGTTATTTCAATTCTATGAACGAGCTGGGAGGGATGCGCCGACTCGTCGAAGACGATGTGCGCTCGCGCCTGATCAGGATGGAGCAGCGTGGCCTAGCCAGGCGCAACGCACCGCTGCTGGAAGAACTGACCTCCCGCAAGAGCTCAACCGACATACCGGACGTCCTCGATAAGCTCGAACGGGTGTTTGACCCGGCGAGGGATCCCGCCTCCCCTCGGCCGCTCGATGTGCTGCTGGCGACAAATATGATCTCTGTCGGTGTGGATGTCAAACGTCTCGGGCTGATGATCGTGGCGGGCCAGCCCAAAACTACCGCCGAATACATCCAGGCCACCAGCCGAGTTGGCCGTAACGCACCAGGGTTGGTCTGCGTCGTCTTCAACTGGGCGCGGCCACGCGACCTATCGCACTATGAGCAATTCGAGCATTATCACGCGACATTCTACCAGCAGGTGGAGGCTCTCTCGGTGACGCCCTTCGCTCCACGTGCTATTGACCGGGGACTTGCAGCCCTGCTGGTCAGCTATGTACGCCTGCTCGGCTCCGAGTTCAATGAGAACAGCCAGGCGGGAAAGGTCATCGGGACGCACCCCTACTTCCTCGCTGCTCTCGACGAACTATCCCACAGGGCCGTATCTGTAACTGGCAGTACAGAGGTCGGCGAGGCGGTGCGAACGACACTGGAAGAGTTGCGGGAATACTGGTTGAAAATGACCCGTGCGAACGTCGGCACCCAGCTTGGTTACAAGACGCGCAAGGACGGGAAGACCATTGGTCTCCTGCGCCAACCTGGGCAGAGAGATTGGACGCCCTTTACCTGTTTAAACTCGCTGCGCGACGTGGAGCCCTCCATCAACTTGATATTAGACGAACGAGGTCTTGGCGACACGCTTGTGAGCGATACTAGTATTGAGGGCGGGGTCAACGGAGGAGAGCAAGTATCATGAGGAACCGGGTGAAACAGAAAGGCAACAGGGATGAGCGCAACCAGAAAAAAGTATCGTGTCGGAGAATTACGGCCAAGCCAGGTGCTATTCACGTACGGCATCGGTTCAATTGTCGATTTACCCTACATCTCTACCATGGTGATGGGGTTAGACGACTGGGAGAATCCCTATCCAGCGATGGTGGGCGAAGAGCGCCTGCTGCAGGCCGTGCGGGCGGTCCTGGGGTCACAGGTATTACGGCTCCTCGCGCCGCCCGAAGCACCGGAAACGGTGGGCGGCCCGCCCAATCCGTTTGACGAGAGCTCTATGGTAGGTGTGCCCGTGGCCGCCTTTCCACGCTGGATGCTCTGCCCACGCTGCCGCACCCTGGCCTCATTGGATTCCGACCTGTTCCAGCTCAAGGCAGATTTTTACCGGCCCGACAAGACGCGCTATGTCCATGTGAACTGTTCTTCGGTGGGTGTGCCCCCACCCGTTGTGCCTGCCCGCTTTCTGGTGGCGTGTAAAAATGGGCACCTGGATGATTTTCCTTGGATTCGCTTTGTGCATGGAGAGGTACCGTGCAGGGCACGGCTCAAACTCCGTGAGCTTGGTGTCACAGGTGAGGCCGCCGATATCCAGGTCCTGTGCGAAACCTGCGGCAAGCAGAGGCGTATGTCCGATGCCTTTGGATCTGATGGCATGAAAAATCTTCCTGAATGCAATGGTCGTCATCCGCACCTGCGCCGGTACGACAAGGAGCCGTGCCAGGAGCAATCGCGAACCATTCTGCTCGGTGCCTCAAATAGCTGGTTTTCGCTTGTATTCTCGACGCTCGCTGTGCCAAACGCCGTTGACAAACTCGGTCAACTGGTGGAGGAGCACTGGCATCTGCTAGGGAAGGTCACGAGCCAACAAAATATAGAGCTGCTGCGGCAGATAGGGCAGTTGGAGCACTTCTCGGCCTATGCAGATGCGGACATCTGGGAGAAGGTTGAGGCAAGGAATAGCGCATTCGATGCGAGCGATGATACGCCTCCACCCAGCTTAAAAGTGCCGGAATGGAAGGTCTTGAGCAACCCCACTGCCGCCCCTGAGGCCCATGACTTCAAAGTGGCAGCTGTTGCCGCGCCGCAGGGCTACGAGCACGTGCTCAAACAGGTAGTGCTGGTTGAGCGGTTGCGGGAAGTGCGAGCGTTAATCGGGTTCACGCGCATCGAGTCGCCGGGCGATTTTACCGAGGTGGCAGAGATCCCAGAAGAGCGTCGTGTTCCCCTCTCGCGCAAGCGCCCTACATGGGTGCCAGCTGCCGAGGTACGTGGGGAGGGTATCTTTCTGGAATTTCGCGAGGATGCTCTCGTTCGCTGGATAGAGAAATCCGCCTCGCACAGGCACGAGCGCACATTTTTAGAGGCGCACATGCAGTGGCGCAAGGCCCGGCATATGGAAGATCTTGCACTGGGCTATCCTGGCTTGCGCTACGTCCTGCTGCACTCCTTTGCCCATGCTCTCATGCACCAGTTGACCCTCGAGTGCGGGTATACTGCGGCCAGCATCCGCGAACGCATCTATGCGCTCTCCCCCGATCACGAGCAAGGCCCAATGGCCGGTATTCTGCTCTATACCGCTGCCCCCGATAGCGAGGGGACATTAGGCGGGCTCGTGGGTCTGGGTACTCCAGATCAACTGGGACGGCATCTCGATGGTGCGTTGGAGCGCACACGCAGCTGCACCTCCGACCCGCTCTGTGCTGAGCATACTGGCCATCAAGATACCTCACTGCACGAAGCCGCCTGTCACGCCTGCCTCTTTTTGCCAGAAACATCCTGCGAGCGCGGAAATAAATATCTGGACAGGTCAGTCCTCGTACCGACGGTGGATAGGACGAAACTGGCCTTCTTTGAGATGACTGCGTGATGCAGGGGTGTGAGCATCATCGGAACAAAATAGACGGAAGGGTGCGTTTCATTTTTTTGCAGAATGCCTCCCCCATGATGACCGCAAGGGTCATCCCTACTATACACGATGGCTCCACAGGCCCACAGGCCGACTCAGGCGTGTATAGTAGGGATGACCCTTGCGGTCATCATGCTTTGCAAAAAAATGAACCTCACCCCAGAATGCCTCCCCCATGATGACCGCAAGGGTCATCATGCTTTGCAAAAAAATGAACCTCACCCCAGACGGAAGGGCTACATGAGTTATATTGACAGATTATGCTATACTGAAACTATCGGGCGAGGACAAAAGTCTTCGCCCATTGCGTTACTTTGGGGAGATTTCATAGCAGGGAGGAGAACAGAAAACGGGGCTGTTGATCTCGTACATCAACACACTCCCTGGTTGGGTAGTGGTGGAAAAGGGAATGGTGTGGGATCGGCTGTATTCGCAAAAAATGATAGCGTTTATCATGCCCCATCCCGTTCCGCACCATCTTTGGCAGATGACTCCCAAAAAGTGTTTCGAGCAGTTCAGCTGTCGGCAAAGATGCCAGTTCGTCAGGCGGTATGATAATGAGGTCGTGGCCTCGCAAGTCAAGTGTGGTCATAAACATGGGCTATTGCTCACTGATATGCGCAAAGAGCGATGGTTGCTCTGCTGGTGTTGACTCATGCTGTTTCTGTTGTAGCAAACCACTTTCTTCCAGCAAAGGGGCAAGTGTCTCTGCCATGCTCTCCGTCGGCCAGAGTAACGGTCGGCCACCTCGTTCGATCAATGCTTCGTTTCCAGGGAGTGATGGAGAGGACGTTGTGCGGCGCACATAGACCGGTCGCTCCTGCTTCAATGCCCCATTAGCACCTTCCCATGTTCCACCTTTGATATCCGATTCTGCTACCAATACAATTTGTGCCAGACCGGTCACCACCTTATTGCGTTCCATCGCCCGGCTTACCACCCACGGAGCATCAGGGGGAAACTGGCTCATGAGCAGAACATTGCCAGCTTCAATCTTGAGTAACAGGTTACGCATCTGGACCTTACTCAACTGGCGAATCCCATGTGGCAACACCACAGTCGTACAGCCCTCAGTACTTGTTGCACCCTCGTAGGCCGCACGGTCAACGCCACGCGCATTGCCACTGATCACGTTGGCTCCGTGCTCCGCTAAATACTGTGCCGCCTCACGAGTGAAAGCAAGGCTTTGCTCACCTGCATTGCGTGAACCAATAATCGCAATCGCTTTGCGCCCAAGTATACCTAAATCTCCTGCGTAACAAAGCACTGGTGGCCTATGGGTAGGATCGAGAGAAGATTTGAGTAATGCAGGGTAGTTGCCATTCAGCACAGTAAGTAGAGAAATATGTTCGTGCTCCAATTGCTCCACCAGCAATGCCTGCTCCGACAGCTTCTCTTTGGCTCGCTCAAGTTTTTCGATAATCTCTACCTTGAGATGGCAGGTAGATGTCCATTCCTGAGAACTGACAGAAAAAAATTCCTGTAATGTGCGTCCCAACTGCTTGCACCATACATCAATAATACCATTGATAATGCGGACAGATAGGCTGCTCTCAAATGTCAAGAGAAGCCAGTATGCCTGCTCCTGTATATCTTTTTTCATTTTTTCTCCTCATTGGTCATCAGAGTGGGCGGTACGTGTAATCGTCAAAGGATAAACAGCTTTTGCTCCCGCCTGCATCAACGTCCGGCTCACTTCACGTACCATATAGCCCGAATCATAGATGTCGTCAATCAATAACAACGTTCGTCCGACAATGCTCTCAGGAGAGTCTACACAGAAAGCTCCTTTGACGTTTTCGACCTTTTGGTCCCGATTGGTACAATACTTTTGCTCCCTGGTGGAGCGCACTTTCGTCACTACAGGCAAATACTCTTTCTGCACCTGTGTAGCAAGCTGCCGGGCAAATTTCTCGACGAGAAGGCCACTTTTGGTTGGCGGCACGCTCACTATACCATCAATCTCATCTAGTGGATAGCGGGTACGCACCACGTCTGCCGCCCGAAACACCAGCCGCAGGGCGAATGGACCGGCATCTTCGTACTTACTGGCGCGTACTAGTTGACCAACATAGCTTTTGCCATGATAAGAAAGCGACCAGCCAGGCTCATGTACAGGCTTTGTACCTGTACCGTACTTTTCAATACGCGGCAAAAACTCCTCGTTCAGAAAACGTATCGCTGCCTCTTGTATTCTTTTCGAGGGCTTCACAGGCGGAAAATTCGTTTTACGGCAATGTGCACAAACCCGACAGAAACTTCCAGGCTCATCTCCCAGGTAGGTTGTGAGATAGTCCATGTAACATCTCGCAGTCTGCACATAGCTCTGCATATTGTTCAACTCTTGCTGCTTATGTAGCCGCATGGCCTCATAGGGAGCAAGATCAATGTTCCCGCTACGAGCAACAGCCCTATATACACGATGGTTGTACTCAATGAAACGTTCGTCTTCTAAGTCGGCCAGCATTGTGCGTACAGCATTGCGTGCCAGGCCGGTTTCTAAGAGAATCTCCCGTTCGCGCAGACCTTGAGGGTACCGGCGTAAGAGCAACAGGACCATCTCATAAGACTGCTCATCAGGTTTCGCACCACGAATGAAGTGTTCCTGAATAGTCAGATCAGCAGGATCATAAAGGAGAATACACCAGGAGACTTTGCGATCGCGTCCTGCCCGGCCCATTTCCTGATAATAATGAATAGGCGAGGCCGGAATATTGTAATGGATCACAAAACGAATATCTGGCTTATCTATACCCATACCCAGCGCATTCGTCGCACACACAACCTTATAGTGGCTCGCCATAAAGTTCTGCTCTATACGTTGTCGCTCGCTATCCATGCGACGGGCATGATAATACTCTGCCTTGATGTCCTGCTGAAGCAAAAATGCCGCTACCATCTCAGCATTATTCTGTGTCGCTGTATAGATAATCCCCGTGCCAGGAAGGTAGGGAAGTATTTCACCCAAATAGCTTAGCTTGTCCGTATCACCTTTCAGCGTTTCAGTATGCAGATATAAATTTGGACGTTGCATACTTCCCCGTATCACCAGAGTAGCCGTTCCCATCTGCTGCAAAATATCCTGTTCAACGCGCTTATTCGCTGTAGCGGTGAGAGCCAGTACGGGCGTGTTTTGGGGCAACATGCTCAGCAAACGCACAATACGCCGGTAATCGGGACGGAAATCGTGTCCCCAGGTTGAGATACAGTGCGCTTCGTCGATCACGATCATGCTGATGCACATATGTGGAACATAGGCTTGCCAGTACATATTGTCTAACCGCTCAGGAGCAATAAAGAGTAATTTGATACTTCCGGCTACCGCCTGCTCTAACGTCGCTTTATTCTCATCTTCGCTAAAATCTGAGCTGACAATAGCGGAAGGAATGGCATAGCTGTCGTTGCAACGCTGGCATTGATCACGCATGAGTGCCTTGAGCGGTGAAAAGACAATGGTGATATGAGGATAATACAAGCTTGCCATCTGATAACACAGCGACTTTCCCCAGCCTGTGCGCTGAATAGCCAGCACACGTTTGCCTTGAGTGAGGTGCTCAATGATCTCACGCTGACCTGGATGAAAACCTGTGGTGATGTGGAAACGTTCCTTGAGAAGCTGTTCGGGTGGATAGTCTGGAGCATAGCTTTGCTCCATGACCGCTGAATCCATACAAATTCCCCCTGTGATGTATTGGATGGGTACATTGATATAGTAAGATGTAACTGCTTGCATTGTAATGGGTACTGTTGGGATTGTCAATCGTTTTTCAAGGTTGCTCCTCTCTTTAGGAATAGTAGGGATTTATGGTGATTTGTGGTATACTAAGGTCAGGATATATATTGTGGTTATCTGGCTCTACAAGTCGGTTCATTTCCATCCGCTGGAGGATACTAACATGGCAACCTGGCAAGCTTCTCCGAATCATACTATTCAAGCTATTCATAAGATTGCGATAGTTGATGATGAAAAAAATGATGCAGAAATCGCCAGGGCTGATGTGAAATATGCAGGGTTTGAACCTGTTGCCATTAATCGCTCTTTCAAGAGAGTGGAAGACCTAGCGGCCTTCATCAAATCAGAAGCACAGGGGGCACTATGCGCTCATCGTCTGGCCCGCTACGGTTTTACTAATCTTTATGGTGCAAAACTGGTTGCTGCTCTATATGATTTGAAGATCCCAGCCGTTCTTATCACCCAGTATACCGACATAGACAAAGATGTGTCCATTAGAAAATGGCGAGACAAAATACCTGTAGTTCTCAGTCGCGATGAGGCCAATGCATACAGCATTAGACGCGGTATTGAGAGTTGTGTATCAGAGCTATATGGTCATTTGTCAGAGACCCGAAGACCTTATAGAGTATTGTTACGCATAGCAAATATTGGGAATGAGTCGAACGAAAAAGTAGTAGATGTAGTTATTCCTGGTTGGAATCCCTATAGAGCAGTTCGCTTTCCGGCATCACTCGTTCCATCGCAGCTTCATCGTACATTAGCTCCAGGAGTAAGACTTTTTGCTCATGTCAATATTGGGGCAAAAAAATCTGATGACCTCTACTTTCGTGATTTTGAATTAGCAGATGAACCGGATGATGATGATGGATTGGCCTGAATTTTTCATTCTAGATGTTGGCCATGGAAATTGTACAATTCTAAGAGATACCGCTGGTACTGTAATCATTGACTGTCCCTCTGATTCAACACTCATGGCTACTCTTAGATACTTGAATATTCATGAGATCGCTAATATTCTTATCTCCCATGCTGACGCTGATCACATAGGCGGTATTACAAATTTATTAGCGAATCAAGATATAAAAGTCCACAATGTCTTCCTGAATGCAGACGCATTGAAAAGGACTGATGTTTGGCAGGACCTCCGTTTTGCTTTGAAAGATGCTCGCAAGCGTACAGGAACTAATGTCTACGTAGGGTTAACTACAGTACAAACGGGACAATTCAATGTTGGGCAGGTCGCTATAGAAGTCCTTGCGCCAACTCCTGAATTAGCCATGAGCGGGGCTGGTGGACAGGATTTAGATGGAAGTTCTTTGAGCTCCAACTCAATGTCAGTTGTGATTGGTTTGGTTCATGACTCTCATAGAGTAGCTATTTTACCAGGAGACATTGATGAGATAGGGGTGAAAAATCTGCTAACAGAGCATGATGATTTGAGCGCAGATATTCTTGTTTTTCCTCATCATGGGGGCAAGCCAGGAAGTGGTGATGGCGAAGTTTTCGCACAATTGTTGTGTAGGTCAGTCAACCCTAAGCTGGTACTTTTCTCCATTGATCGGAATCTCTTCGACAATCCGCGAGAAGAGATCATCAGGGGCGTGAAATCTACGCTACCCAATGCTCATATTATGTGTACCCAGTTATCAAAAAAGTGTGCAGCCCAACTTCCAGAAGCAGAATTTCGTCACTTAACCAATCTCCCTGCGAAAGGACGTATCGATAACTGCTGTTGCGCCGGGAGCATTTCAATCAAGCTTAATGGAAAGAATACAATGAACATACCGCAAGTTGCCTTACATCGAGAGTTTGTTATGAGCAAGGTTGCTACACCATTGTGCTTGCGATTCCTTAGCAAGACACCTGTTACTTTATAACTGATCAGGGTCTATACCAAGCGGGCACTGTCTCTCAAGACAAAGCAAACTTCTACTACTCGGATAGGAGAGTAGCCATTCAGTTGTCACGATAGCGCAACCGTCTATAGTCAGGATATCCCTCGCTGTCGTCCTGGCAATAGCAAAGTGAGGGTACATCAATGGCATCTGCGGTGTCTACTAACCCTTCCCCCTTGCGTTTTCAGGATCGTACTGTATTTATCACGGGGGCGGCCCATGGCATAGGCCGCGCTCATGCTCTTGCTTTTGCCCGTGAGGGAGCGCGTCTGGTGCTGTGTGATGCCTGTCGCCAGTATAGTACGGTTCCGTATCCCCTGGCCCAACCAGCTGAACTGGCCTCACTTGTCTCTGAGATCGAGCAAATGGAACGTCCTGTACTAGCGGCACAGGTAGATGTAACTGACCTTGTGGGGATGCAAGAATTAGCAGAACAAGCTCAGCATATGTTTGGTCCCATTGATATTGTTGTCGCCAATGCTGGCGTGTATTCGTTTGCACCCAGTTGGGAGTTGACTGAGGCCCAGTGGGACGAAACGGTGAATGTCGATCTGAAGGGCGTCTGGATCACCTGTAAGGTCTGTATTCCTCAGATGCTCGGCAGGCGCAGCGGCAAGATTATTTGTATCTCATCAACGGCAGGTCTCAAGGGTATGGCGAACCTAGCGCACTATGTCGCAGCTAAACATGGCATTCTGGGCTTGGTTAAAACATTGGCTATCGAACTGGCTCCTTACAACATCAATGTCAATGCCGTCTGCCCTACAAGTGTTGATACTGCTATGTGTCGTAATCAGGCGTTATACGATGAATTCGCTGGTGGCCGCGGCCCACAGGCAAATCAGGAACATATGCTGGAATTAATGAACTCGCTCAATCTCCTCCCGGATCGCAATTTATTACCGCCAGAGGCCATCAGTGCCGCCACACTGTGGTTGGCCTCTGACGAAGCACAACATCTGACCGGTTGCGCCCTACCTGTTGATGCAGGTTACTTGACACGATAAAGTAGATTGTATCCCTTGAGCATAAACGCCTAAGTGTCGTAGAGTAGTGGCTGGGCTCGCGCAGCTACCCCAGCCATGCCCAAAAATGACGAGCACGCATCTTAACGAAGCTGTAACCCTATACGCTCTTCCAATTCACTCGCTACGCTGTAGGGATCACTTCTCTTATTCTTAATATCCTCAACCATCTGCTGCCATTCGTCTTCGGTAGTTTTCGCTTTCAGGGTGTTGACTACGGCATGCAGGACGAGGGCCTCTATCTCGCTGCGTATCTGGCGTTGCGCCCGGCTGGCAAGCATGCCACTCTCAACGAGGTAGTTGTAGTGCTCCTTCATGGCATCAACAACCTGGGTGATACCTTGATCTTTGATGGCGGCGGTTTTGAGAACGGGGATACGCCAGTAGGGTTTGGATTTATCGTGCTGGCGACGCATGGGGTCAAGGCTGAGCAGCATGGCGAGTTCGGCCGCGGTCTGATCGGCACCGGGTTTGTCGGCTTTGCTGACAACAAAGATATCAGCAATCTCTAGAATACCGGCTTTGATGGCCTGGATCTCGTCACCCATACCAGGGGCAGCCACCACCATGACTGTCTGGGCGGTACGCATCACCTCGACTTCAGCCTGTCCGGTGCCAACGGTTTCGATGATGATGGGGTTGTACCCTGCGGCATCCATGGCACGCACGACATCACGAGTCGAAGCAGAAAGGCCACCCAGGCTACCACGACTGGCCATACTACGAATAAAGACGTTGGGATCGTATGACAATTCCATCATACGAATGCGATCACCCAGAATGGCACCGCCGGTAAAGGGACTAGTCGGGTCAACAGCCACGACCCCAACCTTGGCATCACGACGGCGCAATTCCCGTACAATATGGGTGACCAGCGTACTTTTACCAGCACCAGGAGCACCGGTGACGCCGACGACATGTGCTCGTCCAGCATGTTGATGCAGTTCTGCCAGATAGCGTCGGGCGGCAGGCACTTCGTTCTCAATCAGTGTGACCATGCGTGCCAGGGCACGGCGATCGCCACTGAGTAGGCGTTCGACGATATTTTGCAAGGCACCTACCCCTCGACATTCAGACGATTTGTGTCTATGTTGTTACGCACAAAGTCGATGATCTCTTCCAGTGGAGTGCCTGGACCGAAGCAGCCCTTAATGCCCATCTCCTTGATAGCCGGTAGGTCTTCATCGGGCAAAATGCCGCCCGCCGCCACTAGTATATCGTCTACGCCATTCTCCTTCAGCAGTTCCATCACTTTTGGAAAAAGGGCCATATGTGCGCCGGAAAGGATACTCATTAAAATGGCATCCACATCTTCCTGGATAGCCGCTTCGACGATCATCTCCGGTGTCTGACGAATACCGGTGTAGATAACTTCCATCCCTGCGTCACGTAGCGCACGGGCAATAACTTTTGCGCCACGATCATGTCCATCCAGACCGGGCTTGGCGACCAATACGCGAATGGGGCGAGTATCAGCCATAAAAGTGACTCCTTCGTCAACAAAGTAATGCAGCATCGTAGAGCGCACAGATTGCACGCTCCTGTTCTTCATAAAGGTGTGAAATCTCTGCATTCCATTCTACAACGGAGCCTGTCTCGCTGCAAGCAAGGTCAAGCAGTCGGGCATTGGCGATGATCTGTTGCTTTTGCTCAACAGCAACCAGTGGAACCGGTAAATGCGCCAGCACATGTTGTTCGATCTGTGGTTGTACCCACTTGTAAGCGGTATGCAGGACATAGACATACCGACGCAGTAACTGCGAATTGAGCAGGGCCAGGAAAAAGTAGAGGGTATCCAGGCCGCTCTCCGGAACACGCGGATACAACAGGTACAGGGTTTGCAGAGCAATATGTCCCCGTGTATCGAGGGCAGCCTGCAATTGATGGGTACTCTTCACGACCAGGAGCTTCGGGGCAAGATAGCGTTCTAGTGGTTTGACGATAGCATCGCCAGCTATCCACCAGTGGTCAAAGGCGATGCTGTAGGGACGGATATCTTTACCGCCGCGCAGGACGGGGTACATTGCTTGATCCTTGTACGTCTCGTATCCTCTTTTATTAGAGGTAGATTTTTTAGGGAAATGGGTAGGAAACCCCATCCCCTCATTCCACTGCTCATTATGGTCACCCCTCGTGTGAGTAAGCAACGGGCTTTTGTAGCCGAGTTCCTCACCACGCCGGATCGATAAAAATTCGCTGAGAGGAGCAAAACGCCGTTCTTGAGGTGAGGCACCAGTAAGATAGGTGGATAGGCGTTCGATGGTAGTATCTTGCTCAGTACTCAACAGGTAACGCAGTTCAGCATGCGGTTGGCGCAAGAAAAGAGATTGAGGAATGAGGTGCTGTGCGCGGATACAGTCCTGCCCACTGGGCAGGACTGTATCCGCGCACAGCACCTCATGTTCAGAGTGCCATTTCTCCCGTATCCATGCCACCTGGTGTGTGCTGTGTGGGAGAAGTTTCTGGGCAATAATGACTACAGCACCAACCTGGGCAGTAAAGACATTGGCAAGGTGCCAGAGATGAGAGATGGTGAATTCTTGCAACAGGCATGTGCGCTCGGCGGCTGCATTGGTGCGAGCCAGCAGGGGATCGGGCAGGACAATGCCCAACCAACCACCTGGTCGCACAATATGCAGTCCTAAGCTTAAAAAGAGAAGATAACTGTCGGTTTGACCACGTTGCAGGGCTGCACGATAGGCACTCAGATCGGCATTCTTAGCCGCCAGATACGGTGGGTTGGCAAGAAATAGATCAACACACGGCTCATCACCCCACGGCAAAGTCAACCCATCGGCCTGATGAATATGCCACCCCGTAGAGGCGCAATGAATTGCGCCCTCTCCCCCCACATCCTCCGTCTCCAATGTACGAAGTTGCATCTTAGCTAGAAAACAGGAAACCGGATCGGGATCGAATCCCCAGATGTTGCGCTGCATGAGTGCGGCTATCTCTTCTGGTGAAAGGCCAGTACGTTTGCCAAATACGAGTAGGCGACGGGCTGCTTCTAGCAAGAAGTTGCCGCTCCCACATGCTGGGTCGAGTACGCGTATGTTTGCCAGCTGTTTGTCTGGTGTATAGCCACAAGCATGCAGGATATGTTGAGCCAAGCGGGGGGGAGTTGAGAAATGACCGAGGTTTTTCCGCGTCTCTACGGGTAGAGTAGCTTCATACCAGGTAATATGCTGGCTGGGGGTACTTTGTGCTGTCATTTCTCATTTTCCATCATCAAGCAATCGTGCCATGACTATCTAGCATTCGCTTATTCATGGCTCATTATTTCCAGGGCTTCGCGGGCAGCCACGCGACCAGCCTCTTTAATGCTCGATGCTTTGCCGATGGCGAGTAAAAAGTCGTGTTCAAAGACGCCTACGGTAAAGACACGATCGTTGTTCTGGCCGCTCTGTTCCAGCACGCGATAGCGCGGCAGGCTGCCGGAACGTTGCAAGACAACTTTTTGCAGGCGTCCTTTGGGATTGGTATCCAGCGTTTGCCGACTTAAGTACTCTACCATAGGAAGGATCGTACGTGCTATGAAGGCTCGCGCTGCTTCTGGCCCCTGATCAATTTGGATAGCTCCGACCAGTGCCTCGAGTACATCAGCACACAGGGAGTCGCGTGAACGCTCATTGAAGGTACGCAGATTGGCAACATCAACGCGAATGTAGGGGAAGAGGCCAAGCTGCTGTCCAATGCGAGCAAGAATACGGCGGCTGACAACCTCAGATTTGATGGCAGTCATTTCACCCTCTGAGGCATTGGGAAAACTACGATAAATATGTTCCACTACATGTGCGGCAATAATAGCATCACCTAGAAACTCTAATGTGTCATATGAGTCATGCACAGCCGTTTCAGGGCAACAAGAGTGATGCGTGATAGCTCGCTGTAGTAATGAGCGGTCACGAAAGGTTACTTGTAGCTGTATTTCCAGCTCCCCGAGATTATCTTCATTCTCCATACGATTTTATTATATCCTACTCAGATTACGATTTTATTATATCCTACTCAGATAAGGGCGTCGAGATAAAAATTGCGTCCTCCTATTTTCCTCTGGTACAATGTTCTAGGACAATTATTCAGGACTCCTCACCGCTACGCGGTTCGCGACGGTTTTGTGGTGGTTGTGGGCCTGACAGCCTGAGGCTGTCAGGCCCACAACCACCACAAAACGAAGCTCCTCCTGTGGCGACGCAAAAAATTTGCGTCGGTGTGAGTTATGTTCTAGATAAGGAGATAGGTAAAATGGCAGAGACAAGTACACAGAGTGCAGGACGGCCCAGTTTGCCGATGGCAGGTGTTCTCCAGCCAAGACGGGAAGAGGTATTGAAACTGCCACGTGTGCATATTTCTTCGCATCCGGTGATGGCTCATAAGATGACGGCCTTGCGCAATAAAAATACGTCACCACCAGAGTTTTACCGGCTGGTGAAGGAGATCGGGGCATTGCTGGCCTATGAGGCAACGCTCTCACTGGCAGTAAAGCTGATTACCGTTGAGACACCCCTGGGACCTGCCCCGGGGCAGCAGCTAGCTGGCGGTATTGGTGTCATGCCTATTCTACGAGCGGGACTCGGCCTGGCCGAAGCGTTTCGTGAGGTCATTCCTGATATCCAGGTATGGCATCTAGGTTTACGGCGTGATGAGCATACCTTGCAGGCGATGGAATACTATAACCGCTTGCCCCATAAGGTTGACCTACAGGTGGCATATGCGATAGACCCTATGCTGGCAACAGGTGGTTCGGCCATTGATGCGATTAATGTACTCAAACGACGGGGTATTCCGCGTCTCTCCTATGTCTGCATCATTGCTGCTCCCTATGGTCTGCTCAAGCTAGCACAAACCCATCCCGATATCGATATCTACGTTGCAGCACTGGATGAAAGCTTGAACGATTACGGGTTTATTCTGCCAGGCCTGGGTGACGCGGGAGATCGGCAATTTGGGACGTATTGAGTCAGCGAGCAAAGTTTGAGTGAAGCTGGCTCACTGTTTCAGGTATTGGTGAAGCAAAGGATGTAACACTAGAGGTTGAGCGAGGATGGCACATTGTCGTGAATGTCGCGTTGGTTGAAAGAAGAGAGCACATGTCAACATCACCATTTTCGGAAGGTGAAGAAAACGAACAAAATTTTATAGAAGAGAGAGCTGAATCTCCTGGCGAGAACATAGGGTCAGATGAGTCGCAGATAGACGAAGATGTGCTTCAACCTCTATCCTCGGCTGAGACAGAGTTGCCACCTGAGGCACGGGGTGAGACTCATGGTGGGCCGCTGGGTTGCTGTCTGGGCTTGACTGTTGGACTGATGCTCAGTCTGTTCTTAGGTCTCATTGGCTTTGGGCATGTTGTCGCGCTTGGACTGGTGGCCTTAACGCATGCTGCTCTCATCACCAACATTCGTATCGCTACGGGCATTTTTGCAGTAGTGGGTGCCGTTGCAGGCGGCTATATGGGTTGGAAAATAGGCAAGCACATCTATAAAGAATACGAGCTAAGTCCGAGGCAAAAAGAGAGGCTGGCACGCCTGGAAGAGAGATATAGGCCAAAGAAAGTCTCATCACGGTAACATCTGGGCTTGCCCCCAATCCATTTCAAAGAAGACGTGTTGCGAGTCAAACGAAGCCGATGCAGCCGTGTCATCCTGAGCGCGAGCTTTGGATCTCTGTCCGGACAGAGATCCAAAGCTCGCGCTCAGGATGACAAAGCGAGATGGTCTCGTCTTTGAAATGGAT
>WNFX01007356.1_pt1 | contig 16047 bp, 13 predicted proteins | sample 5400111 | NCBI WGS metagenome assembly WNFX01 (sample SAMN13153363, study PRJNA577476) | soil metagenome | isolation source: 40 cm soil or saprolite under grassland replicate 1 | place: USA:California | collected 2016-06-15 | reverse complement strand
CTCGTTGGTCTGGATGATCTGGTGGCGCAGACCGAAGTCGCGGGCAATCCGAATCGCGAGCTGACGATGGCGCTCCGGATAGCTCGGGCTGTCGGCGGTGACAGCCACGGCGCGGTCGCCGAGAGTTCGGTTGGCGACGAATGCGAGGTAGGCGCTGTCGGCGCCGCCGCTGTAGGCAACGATGACCGAACCGAGCGACGCGAGCGTCTCTTGCAGCGCGCGCTCTTTATCGATCATTCGTCAAAACCCCCATCCCCTTCGTCCTCTTCCTCGTCAGCGTCCTCGTCCTCGTCGCCCTCGAGATCGTCGTCCTCCAGATCGTCGTCGTCATCGTCATCGTCCTCGTCGTCGTCTGGCGCGAGGTCGAGCTCGATAGGGGACAGGCCGACTACCTCGAGGTTTGAGCCGCAGTCAGGGCAACTGAGCTGGTCGCCCTTGTCGACATCGAACTCGTCGACTTCGATCTCGGCGTCGCATTCGGGGCAGGTGGCCATACGGTCTCCGATCACTTAGAATCCTGCTCGGCAGGACGATCGCGAGTATAGCGACAACCTGCGCAGAACTGCAATGCAGGCTAAGGGATGACGGGGAGTACGGTCACGGCGAAGACCGTTGTCGTCGCGGACGATACCGCGTTCGTACGCGATCGATTCCGGACGGCGGTCGAGAACGCCGGCCACAAGGCGATTGCGGTCAAGAGCGCCGCTGAGCTGCTCGCACGCGTGCGGGCCGATCTCGAGCAGATCGATCTGATCGTGCTCGACCTGCGGCTGCCCCACGCACCCGGCGTGGAGCTGGTGCGCTCGATCCGTAAGCTGGATGACGGTCGGTTGCCGATCCTGATCTTCAGCGGCACGATCGCGAACGCGGAGGAAGTGCGCGAGCTGGCGGCACTCGGCGTCGCGGGCTACGTGAACGAATACAGTGCCGTGCAGCACATCTTGCCCTCGCTCGCGCCGCACCTGTTTCCCGACAATTTCAACCGCCGGAGCAGCCCGCGCGTGGTACTGGGGATTCCGATCCAGTACCGATTCGGGAACACCATCGCGGCGGCGCTGACGCTCAATCTGAGCCATGGCGGCATCGCCATTCGCACGACCAGTCCGCTCGAACTGAGCGCGAAGATCAAGGTGCGATTCCGCATGCCGGGATCGAAGCGCGACATCGACGCCGAGGGGCGTGTCGCCTGGAGCGACCGGCGCGTCGGTATGGGCATCCAGTTCGAAACAGTCGATCCGGCGAGCCAGACGGTCATCGATCAGTTCGTCGACGCGCACTTCTTCAGCAACAGGAAAGCCTAGCAGCGGCGGCCTCCTATGGATGTGATCTGGCGGCTCGCGGGCCTGCTGGCTCTGGTGTTCGCCAACGGGTTCTTCGTCGCCGCCGAGTTCTCGATCGTCACCGTCCGCAAGACGCGGATCGATCAACTGATTGCCGAAGGCCACCGCGGGGCGCGCGCCGTACGCCGCGCGGTGAGCGCGCCGGACCGATACATCGCCGCCACACAACTCGGCATCACGATGGCGAGCCTGGGCCTCGGCTGGATGGCCGAGCCGGCGATTGCGTCGCTGATCGAGCCGGCCTTCGCCTTTCTCCCTGCGCAGCTCGCCGTCACCACGACCCACAGTATTTCGGTGGCGATTGCGTTTCTCATCATCACCGCGCTCGAGCTCGTCTTCGGCGAGCTGACGCCCAAATGGATCGCGCTCGAGCGGTCCGAGGCCACCGCGATGTGGCTGGTGCGCCCGCTCGAGATCTTCATGCGCATCTTCTCGCCGTTCATCCGGCTGGTGCACGTCACCGCGCAAACGGTGATTAAGATGCTCGGATTCCACGGCGCCGACCGACGCGCGATGGTGCACTCCGAAGAAGAGCTCAAGATGCTGGTGACTGCCAGCCAGGAGGCGGGCGTCCTGGAGGAGCAGGAAGAGCAGATGCTTCATCGGGTGTTCGGCTTCGCGGACCTGACCGCGGGTCAGGTGATGATTCCACGGACGGAGCTGGTCGCGGTTGCAGCGGATACGCCGCTGAACGACCTGGTTGCACAGATCGCGCGCGGGCGCCACACAAGATTGCCCGTCTACCGCGACGACCTCGACAACGTCGTCGGCATGCTGCACGTCGGCGACCTGCTGCGGGCGCTGGCGGCGGGCGACGCCACGGTGAACGCCGGCGCGCTGGCGCGCCAGGTCCTCACCCTGCCCGAAACGCTCGGCGCGGACGATCTGCTGGGAGAAATGCGGCGGCGGCGCGCGAGAGAAGCCCTGGTCATCGACGAATACGGGGGCACGGCGGGCCTCGTGACGTTCGAATCGCTGATGGAGCGCATCGTCGGCGAGATTCCGGGTGAGGCCGGAGCGCAGACGCGCGTGGCCGTGAGGTCCGATGGATCGGCGGATATCGACGGCCTGGCGCTCGTGGCCGACGTCAACGGTCAGTTCGCGCTGAACATCGACGAGGCGACCTATACCACCGTCGGCGGTTACGTCCTGGGACGGCTCGGACGGCGCGCGAAAGTTGGCGACGCCATCGATGTCGACGGTCGCAGGATGCGGGTGGAGGCGCTGGACGGGATGCGGGTGGCGAGGGTGTGGTTGTCGACGCCCGCGCCGAGCTCAGTCCGCGCGCAGGAGCCTCAACGCGTTCGCGATGACGATCACTGAGGCGCCGGTGTCGGCGACGATGGCCATCCACAACGTCGCGACGCCGGCGACGGCGGCGACTACGAAAGCGACTTTCATCACCACGGAAATGGCTAGGTTCATTCTGATGTTGCGCATCGTGGCGCGGCTCAGACGGAGCGTGTAGGGAATCTTCAACAGCTCGTCCGACATCAGCGCCACGTCGGCGGTTTCGAGCGCCACATCGCTGCCGGCGACGCCCATGGCGATACCCACGTCGGCCGTCGCCAGCGCGGGGGCGTCGTTCACTCCATCGCCCACCATCGCGACCGAACTATGGAGGCGCTGCAGATCTTTGACGGCCGCGACTTTATCTTCCGGCAGCAGTTCTGCGCGGTACTCGTCGATGCCGAGGTCCGACGCAATCGCCATCGCCGTTGCCTTGCTGTCGCCTGTGAGCATGACGATGGCGCGTACGCCCATGCGGCGAAGGAGCGCGACCGTGTCGCGGCCCGACTCCCTCGCCCGGTCGGCAAGAGCGATGATGCCGATCGGACGCTCGTCCCGCGCGACGAGCACGGCCGTATGACCGCTGGCACTCAAGGCGTCGAGCTGATTGTGGATGGCGGCCGAACAGATCCCGCGCTCCTCGAAGACACGGTGGTTCCCGAGCAGGACCTGACACCCATCCACCAGACCCTCCGTGCCGCGCCCCGACAGAGAAGACACTCCCACCGCTGGCGCCGCGAAGATTCGCGAGGCGGCCGCGTACTGGACAATTGCGAGCGCAATGGGATGACTGGAACGCTGCTCGACCGACGATGCAAGACCGACGATTGAGGGGACACTCTCGCCGGCGAGCGGGACCACGTCGACCACCTCGAGCACGCCACGGGTGAGGGTCCCCGTCTTGTCGAAGGCGATGCAACGCACGCGACTCGTCCGCTCGAGGTGCATGCCGCCCTTGATGAGCACTCCTTTGCGCGCGGCGCCCGCCAGCGCCGCGACGATCGACACTGGCGTCGAGATGACGAGCGCGCATGGGCACGAGACGACTAGCAGCACCAGGCCGCGATAGATCCAATCGTGCCAGTCCAGGTGCAGCGCCAGCGGCGGGACGACAGCCACGGCGACCGCCAGCAGCATGACCGCGGGGGTGTAGATGCGCGCGAACCGCTCCACCAGCGCCTGCGCGGGCGCGCGCTGCGCCTGCGCCCGTTCGACGAGGTGGATGATGCGCGCCAGTGTCGTGTCGCGGCGGAAGCGCGTCACGCGGACGTCGAGCGCGCCTCGGCCGTTGATTGTGCCTGCAAACACTTCGTCGCCGGGAAGCTTGTCGACCGGGAGCGATTCGCCGGTCACGGGTGCCTGGTTGACCGCGCTCTGCCCCGCGACCACCTGGCCATCGAGCGGAATCTTTTCGCCAGGGCGCACGATAATCGTCGCGCCTGGAGCAATCTGCTCGACGTCGACGCGGCGCTCTCCGGACTGGTCCCGAACCAGCGCGTCGGTGGGCGTGAGGTCCATGAGCGCGCGAATGGCACTCCGCGCGCGATCCAGCGTCCGCGCCTCGAGCGCCTGCGCGAGCGCGAACAGGAACACAACTGTCGCGGCTTCCGACCATTGACCGAGCAGCACCGCGCCCGCGGCGGCCACGATCATCAGCACGTTGATGTCGAGCGCACCGACCCGCATCGCAGACCACGCCTTGCGGAAGGTCACCGAAACGCTCGCGGCAAGCGATAGAGCGAACAGGAGGATTGCTGCAGGACCTGCAGCTGGACTCAGGAGCTCGAGGGCAAGACCGATTGCGAGCGTGATGCCCGCCGTCCAGACCAGCGCCTGTCGCGACCGCTGCGATCGCTCGTTGCCCAGCACCGGCTCTTCGTGCTCGAGCCACGCGCGCATGCCGGTGTCGGCCACCGCGTCGGCAATGCTCGCGGCCGACAGCTTGGCCGCGTCGTATTGCACGTGCAGCCGCTGTCCCATGAGATCCGCGGAGAAGCGCTCCAGGCCGGCGAGGTTCTTGAACCGGCGCTCGAGCACCGCCACTTCCTCGCGGCAGTCCATGCCCTCGATCTTGAACGTCGACTCAGCGTGCAGCTCGCAGACGGTGCAGGCAGGGGTCGGGGTCATGGCTTCGACCTCCGTCCCTCCACACGACCACCGTCCCGCTCCTCCACGTGCTCGAGCCCCTGCTCGAACAGGCCGACGATGTGCTGGTCGTCGAGCGCGTAGAAGACCATCCGGCCGTCGCGGCGCGTGCGCACCAGCCGCATGTTCCGCAGCAAGCGCAGCTGATGCGAGACCGCCGATTCGGTCAGGTTCAGGCGGGCCGCGAGGTCCTGGACGCACAGCTCCGAGCGCGCGAGCGCGTCGAGCAGGCGCACGCGCGTCAGGTCGCCCAGGGCGCGGAAAGTTTCGGCCAGCGCGGCGGCGGAGGCGTCGCTGAGCGGCTTCCGCCTCATCGTGCCAACCTATGAACATATGAGCATGCGCTCATACGTTGAGTATACCCTACGCCCTAATTCGTAATTCCAAATCCCTAATTCTTAATTCTTAATTCCTTCTAAGGCCGCGAAGACGGCATCGTAGTTGGGCTCATTCCGGGCGTCGCTCAGCACTTCCCGGTGGCGCACCACCCCCTCTTTGTCGATGACGAATACCGCCCGCTTCGCGATTCCCTTGAGCCCGATCATGTCCTCGTTGAACACGTCGTAGTCGCGAATCACCTGCTTGTTGAAGTCGCTCAACAGCGGAAACGACAGTTTTTCGTGGTCGTGGAACGCCTTGAGCGTGAAAAATGTGTCAACGCTGATGCCGTAGACTTGGGCCTTCGCCTGGCCGAGCCGGGACATCGAATCGCGAAACGTGCACATCTCCTTGGCGCAGACGGAGCTGAACGCCGCAGGGAAGCTGGTTCGTGAGCGTGAAGTCCGGTGCGGCCGTTCCGACGTCTACAGACATGCAGCCTCCAGCGGTAAGGATGGCCTAAAGACCGGTCCCCTACCAAAAAATTGGCGGTTCGGTTAGGATTTTTGATTGGCTACTCGCAGAAATAGGAGTTCCTTGTGATCGAGGTTCAACACCTCACGAACGGCTTCATGCCGGCCACCGAAGGCAAAGCCATTGTCGCCGGGTTCGACGTCTTCGACCAGCCGATCGAGGCCAAGCGCCGCACCGGCTATCTCCCGGAGACGCCACCGCTCTACCCCGACATGAGCGTCATTGAGTATCTCGGTTTTGTCGCCAAGATCAAAGGCGTCCCCACCGGCGAGCGGACCTCCCGCATCAAGCAAGTCATGGAGCGCACGCGCATCGACGACATGGCGAACCGCCAATGCGCCAAGCTGTCGAAGGGATACCGGCAGCGCGTCGGCCTGTCGCAGGCGATCATCCACAACCCGGACGTCTTGATCCTCGACGAGCCGACGGCCGGCCTCGATCCCAAGCAGATCATCGAAACCCGCGAGCTCATCAAGGAGCTGGCCGGCGACCACACGATCATCTTGAGCACACACATCCTTCCCGAGGTGTCGCAAACCTGCCAGCGCGTCGTCATCATCAACAAGGGACGCGTGGTGGCGGTCGACACGCCCGACAACCTCACCGCCAGGCTGCGCGGATCGGCGACGTTGTATGTGCAGGTCGACGCCGGCGACGCGGATGCCGCGAGCGTGCTGTCGCATGTGCCCGGCGTCGCGCGCGTCGCGGAGTCGGAGCGCCGCAACGGACTGGTAGGGTTCGAAGTCGACACTGAAACGGGCCGGGACGTGCGCCGCGATCTGGCGCGCACCATCGTCACCAGCGGATGGGGACTCCTGGAGCTGCGCCCGATGCGCGTCAGTCTCGAGGACGTGTTCCTGTCGCTCACGACGACGGACGAACCGCCGGCAGCGGCCAGAGAAGAAGCGGCCGCTGCAGAAGTGGCCCCCGCAGAAGAGGCTCCTCATGCGTAACGTCGTTGCGATCGCGTCAAAAGAGCTGAAGTCCTACTTTGCTTCGCCCATCGGCTGGATCATGCTCGGGTTCTGGTCGCTGCTCTACGGCTACTTCTTTGTCGCCATCCTGAACTTCTTCGTGCGCCAGAGCATGCAGATGAACCAGTTCGGGCAGGCCGGGCCGCAGGCGATGAATATCAACCAGAGTCTGATCCGACCGCTCGTCGCGCAGAACCTGCCGATCCTGGTGCTGTTCCTCCTGCCGGCGGTGACCATGCGGACCTACTCCGAGGAGCGGCGGTCCGGGACGATCGAACTGCTCCTCACGTCGCCGCTCACGGATTTCCAGATCATCATGGGCAAGTTTCTCGGCGCGATGGCGCTCTACGGCGTGATGCTCGCCGTCACGCTGATTCACATCGGCCTGCTATTTGTCTATGGCCGCCCGGAATGGAAGCCCATCGTCACGGTCTATCTGGGATTGTTGTTGCTCGGCGGCTGCTTCATCTCGGTGGGGCTCTTCATCTCGAGCATGACCAAGAACCAGATCGTCGCCTTCGTCGCGACGTTCGCGGTGTTTCTGATGCTGTGGGTGATCACCTGGATCGGCAGCTTTTCGGGACCGACAGTGGACAAGCTCACTCAGTACTTGTCGATCATCGACCACTTCGACGACTTCGGCAAAGGCGTCCTGGATACGACGCACCTCGTCTATTACTTGAGCTTCATCACGTTTGGATTGTTTCTGACCGCCAAGTCGGTCGATAGCGAACGGTGGCGCGGCTAATGGTCAACCGAATTCTCAGCGTCGTCGGCTGGATTGGAACCGCGATGGTGTTCGTGGCCGTCGCGATCCGCTTCGGGCTGCCGGCCAAAGAACAGTACGCGTACTACCTGGCCTGGGCGGGCCTGATCTGCGTGCTGGCCTACACGTTGGGCCAGTGGCGCGAAATCGCAAAAGTCTTCGCCCGGCGCCAGGCCCGTTATGGCACGCTCGCCGCCACGAGCGTGCTCGTCGTCCTCGGCATCCTCATCGCGATCAACTACATCGGCGCGCGCCAGAACAAGCGCTGGGACCTGACGGCAAACAAGCAGTTCAGCCTGTCTGATCAGAGCAAGAATGTCATCGCCAAGCTCGACGCGCCTTTGCAGGTGCTGGTGTTCGCGCAGGAGCCGGAGTTCCCGCGCTATCAGGACAAGCTGAAGGAATACACCTACATCTCCAAACAGGTGTCGGCCGAGTACATCGATCCGGACAAGAAGCCTGCGGTGGCGCGGCAGAATCAGATCCAGCAGTACGGCACGATCGTCTTCAACTACAAGGGACGCACCGAGCGGGTCACGACCGACAACGAGCAGGACATCACCAACGGCATCATCAAGGTGGTGAGCGGCCAGCAGAAGAAGCTGTACTTCACGCAGGGCCATGGCGAGCGGGATACCGGCTCGTCGGACCGCGAAGGTTACGGCAGTATCGCCGCGGCGCTCGGCCGCGAAAACTATGGGGTCGACAAGCTGGTGCTGGCGCAGCAAGGCGAGGTGCCGGCCGATGCCGCGCTGGTGATTGTCGCCGGACCGAAGACCGACTTCTTCGCGCCGGAGATCGACGCGCTCAAGAAGTACCTCGACAAGTCGGGCAAGCTGATGCTCGAGATCGATCCGCCGGACAAGCCGGACAGCGCGCCGCTGGCCAACCTGATCGCGCTCGCGCACGACTGGGGCGTGCAGGTCGGCAACGACGTCGTCGTCGACGTGAGCGGCATGGGTCGCCTGATCGGCACTGACGCGTCGGTGCCGGTGGCGGCGAACTATCCGCCACATCCGATCACGCAGCGATTCACCTTCATCACCGCCTTCCCGCTCGCGCGGTCCGCAAGCCCGGTGACCGGCGGTGTCAACGGCCACACCGCGCAGACTTTCGTCGAGTCGAGTCCGAGGAGCTGGGCTGAAACGGACATCAAGAGCCTGCTGACGAGCGGTCAGGTCTCATTGGACGAGTCGAAAGGCGACAAGAAGGGGCCGGTGTCGATCGCGTCCGCGGTCCAGGCGAGCTCGGCGACACCCTCGAAGCCCGGCGACCCACCAGACGCGCCGAAACCTGAGACCCGCCTGGTCGTGATCGGCGACTCGGACTTCGCCGCGACCGCGGGATTGGGAATCCAGGGAAACCGCGATCTGTTCATGAACATCGTGGGTTGGTTATCGCAGCAGGAGAACCTGATCTCGATCCGGCCGAAGGAAGCCGACGATCGGCGCATCACGCTCACGGCAACCCAGCAGGCGAACATCATGTGGTTGTCGCTGCTGATCATTCCGGCCACGATCTTCGGGACCGGCGTCTACACCTGGTGGCGGAGGCGGTAAAGGGATATGCGCGGTCTGCGGTCCACGATTGCTCTCGTCGTCGTCCTCGCCGGTCTCGGCGCGTACATCTACTTCGTGACGTGGAAGACGCCCGAAGGCGACACCTCCAAAAAGACCGACAAAGTCTTCACCGGAGTGCAGGCTGACAAGATTGAAGAGCTGAGGATCAGCTCCGCCGGGGGCGACGCGACGACCGTCAAGAAAGACAACGGGGTGTGGCAGGTGCTGCAACCGGTGGCCGCGAAGGCCGACGAGAGCGAGGTCTCCGGCATCACCTCCGCGCTGGCCACCACGGATCTCGTCCGCGTCATCGACGAGAACCCGTCGAACCTCAATGACTACGGCCTCTCGAACCCGCGCATCGAGGTCGACTTCAAAGTGGCCGGCGACAAGGACTATCGAAAGCTGTTCATCGGCGAGAAGTCGCCGACCGGCGCCGACCTGTTCGCGAAAAGGAACGACGAGAAGAAAGTGTTCCTGATTCCGGCGTTTCAGGAAACGACCTTCAACAAAGACACCTTCGCTCTGCGCGACAAGGTGGTGCTGAAGTTCGACCGCGACAAAGTGGACGGAATGGAGATCGACGCCGCCGGGAAGTCGCTCGTGATGGCGAAGGACGGCGCGGAGTGGAAGATCAGGAAGCCGCTCGAGACGCGCGCCGACTACGGATCCGTGGAGGGGCTGATCGGCCGTGTCCAGACGGTGCAGATGAAGTCGATCGCCGCCGACCAGGCGACTCCGGCGGACTTGAAAAAGTACGGACTCGAGAAACCGGAAGCCACGGTGAACGTCAACGCCGGCAGTGCACGTGCGACGTTGCTCATCGGTGGTAAGGCGACCGACACGACCGTTTACGCACGCGACGCCTCGAAGCCGGCGGTGGTCACCGTCGAAAGCGCGCTGATGGACGACCTGAAGAAGGGCGCCGACGACTATCGGCGCAAGGATCTGTTCGAGTTCCGCGCCTATAACGCGACGCGTGTGGAGCTGAAGCGCGGCGCCGACACGGTGGTCTTCGAGCGCGTGAAAGGGCAGGGCGAGAACGCCCAGGACAAATGGCGGCGGGTCAGCCCGAACCCGGCCGATGTCGATCGCGACAAGGTGGATGCGATGCTCGCCAAGCTCGCGAACATGCGGGCGACGTCATTCACCGACGGGAAAGGCGCCCTGGCGCCCGCGCTCGAAGTCCACGTCAAGTTCGACGATGGAAAGAAGGAAGAGCGTGTCACGCTCGTCAAGGACGGTGCCGACGTGCTGGCGCTGCGTCCGGGCGAGCCAGGCGCTGCCAAGACCGACGCCGCCGACCTGACTGAAGCCTTGAAGTCGCTGGACGAACTCGCGAAGTAGCCCAGGCCAGATCTGCCGAGGCTCGGCAGCCCTGAACGGCTGCGCTACTTTGTCGTGCGGAGTAGCGCTTCCAACTCGTACACCCGGCCGTCCTTGATCACGCGCGTGACCCGGCGCAAGTCCTTGATGTTCTGCAATGGATCGCCATCGATGAAGGTGAGATCCGCAAGCTTGCCCGGCTCGATGCTCCCGAGATCGGCGCCCACGCCCATCGCTTCCGCCGACACCATCGTCGCCGTCCGCAAGACCTCCACCGGCGTGAGGCCACCGGAGGCATAGTGTTCAAGCTCCATCAACAGGCTGAGCCCATACGGGTTGATCGGAGCATCGGTGCCGGCGGTGACGCGGCCGCCGCCTCGCACCACCTGGAACACCGTGCGCTCCTGCGGCGTGATCAGCCGCTGCGCCTCTTCAAGTGCCGCAGCTGACGCCGGCACCCGCGTTTCATTTCGCCAGCGCTGGGCGATCGACGCGGGATACAACCGCTGAATCCGTGAGTCGTCCATCCACGATGCATCGCGCAGCGTCTGCAGCCGGAAGCCGCCCTGGATGCCGATGGTCGGCGTCAGCGTCATCTTCGATGCGGTCAGCAGGTCGATGACGTCGCGATACGAGCGCATCAGGGCGGTGATCTTGGGCGAGTAGCCGCGTCGGCTCGTGCCTCGGATGTGCTCCACACCATCGGCGCCGTACGCAACCGCCGGGTAGAGCTCGTGCGACGTCACCGGCATGCCCATCGCATGGGCCGCTTCGATGACCCGCTTCTGCATCAGATCGGGCAGGCGCACGTAGGTCTTGATGAAGTCGTAGCCGAAGTCTCTGGCGTGCTGCAGTTCCAGCGGAAGCTGACCGCTGTCGTCGAGCGACGTCCCACCCGGATAGTAGATACGGGTCCCGTCGAAGGGCTCTCCGGTCGTCAGCAACCGGGGACCCATCCGCGCACCGCCCTCGAACGACTCGCGGTACTCCAACGTCTCGAACGTGTTCGTCGCGGGATTGCGGACGGTGGTGATGCCCCATGAGAGAAACATGCGGCCGAGGGCCTCGCCGAATCCTTTGCTGAGGTGCGTGTGAATCTCGATCAGCCCCGGAATGACCGTCTCGTTCGACGCGTCGATGACGGCGGCTGCATGCGCGCGATGTTTCTCGACACTTTTGATGTGATTGCCCTCGATGACGATGTCCACATCGCGCTCGACCGTGTCCGCCTTGCCATCCCAGAGACGACCGGCGTGAACGACCTTGGTGTCGGTCGGATGCACCGGTGTCCAGGTCAGATGAGGATCGACGTCGCGGACGATCCGGCGTGAACCGACGTCGACGATCTTCAAGCCTTTGCCGCTCTGGTACAGAATCTGTCGTGAATCGCCAGTCCAGGTTGGCGACCCAGCGAGATCGGTCGAGAGCGGGCGTGGCGGCCCGAGCGGGGCGCCGTCCGGGCCCACTGGCCATGCGACGAGCAAACCGTCGACGATGCCCGCCATCTGCGAGCCGTCAGGCGACCACACCGGCCCGTAGTCTTCACGCATGCCGATCGATTTGTGGGGCGCCGGGTCGAACCAGCGTTCGCCCTGACCGTTGATCGGCACGCGCAACACCTGGTTCGTGCCTTCACGGAACCGCGTCGAGTAGACCTTGAGCGACGCGACCACAATCGCCGAGCCGTCGCGCGACCAGCTCGGGCGGCCCGGTTCGTTCAAGTGTTCGTGGATCTTCCGCACGACGCCGCTCCCGACATCGACCACCTGCAACTGCCCTTCCCCGTCGACGAAGGCGATGCGCGCGCCATCGGGCGACCAGGACGGCAGCATCGCCGGGGCCAGCCGCGTCAGCTGACGGTCCATGCCGCTCTGCAGATCGCGAATCCAGATGTTCATCGCTCCGCTGCGGTCGGAGGAAAACGCGAGCGACTTGCCGTCGGGCGACCACGCAGGCTCGATCTCCACGGCGGAATCGGACGTGAGCCGCTTCGCCGTCCCCTCCACGGTTGTCAGCCAGAGATCGCCGAGCGCGGCGAACGCGATCTGACGGCCATCAGGCGATATCGCGGGGTGCATGATGCCGAGCGCGGGCTGTGGCCCTGCGAGATCGAACCTGTGGCGCTTGGGCGTAAATGCCGGCCTGTTGAACGAAACCTCCGCGCTGAACTCGACGACCGTGGCAGCACCGCCGGCGGCCGGCCGTCTTTTGATCCGGCCGTCGGCCGTGTAGAACAGCTCGCCGGACGGCAGCCACTGCGGACGGAATGGAAAGACATCTTCGTCCGCGTCCGCGATGTTCACCACCTGCCCTGAGCCCGAAGGTCCGACCATCAACCGGCTGCGGCTGCCAGCGATGGCGTTGAACGCCACCGCACCGGCCGGCCCGAACGCGGGCGCGGCCAGTGCACCATCCGCTGACGCAATGAGCGTCTCGGATCCGCCTTTAGCGGTCGACGGCGTCGCGTAGACTCCGGGCGTGTCGCGCCGATCCGAGACGTACGCGATTTCGGTGGCGCTTCGCCATGACGGCATGAACTCGTTGGAGGGCATAGTCGTGACCTGCTGCACGGCACCACTGGCGATGGTGAGCGTCCAGACGTCGTAGCTGCCGCTGCGGTCCGAGGAGAACGCGATGCGCGTGCCATCGGGAGACCAGATCGGCTCGCGATCGTCGTACGGGCTCGCCGTCACCGGCTTCAGATCCTTTCCGTCGGCATTGACCGTCCAGATCTGCCATGTGCTGTCGCGGTACGCCTGAAAGGCGATCCGTCTGCCGTCTGGCGACCACGACGGCTGCCGTGCATCGAGAAAGATGTCGGTGATTGGCGTCGCCGCACCGCCCGACGCCGGCATCGTCCACATGGTGCCCAGCAAATCGAAGGCGATCGTGCGTCCGTCCGGCGAGAGCGCTGCTGCGAAGTTCGTCCCTTCGTGCAGCGTAAGGTGCACCGCACGTGGCGCCGCCTGCTGTCCACGACCGACGACTATGCAACTGAGCACGATGACGGCGAGCACCAGAACCTTTCGCATGGCGCCTAGTCTACAAGCGAAGCCGCCAGCTATAATTTGCGGATTCCAAAACTCAATCCGGGAACGGCGCGACGAACATTTCCTGGCGCATGCGTCCTCGCCCTCTCGCTCGTCGCGTGCCTTCCTGCCCGTCCTGCCCGTCCTGCCCTTCCTGCCTCTCCTGCCCTCACCGCCCTCATGCGGGATCTCGACGCTCTTGTCGGCGCGCCGGCGCTGCAGCACGGCTATTGGGGCGTCCTGATCAAGTCGCTGAAGAGCGACGAAACGCTGTATTCGCTCAACGCCAAGCGTCTGATGATGCCGGCGTCGAACATGAAAATCGTCACGCTGGCGGCGGCTGCAGATCGACTCGGGTGGGACTACACGTACGCGACGAAGATCTACGCGGCGGGGCGAATCGATGCGGGCGTCCTGCAAGGAGACCTTCTCGTCGTCGGGTCAGGCGATCCGAGCATCGGCGAATCGCCCGATACGCTTGGCGCGTGGGCCGAACAGCTCGCGGGGCGCGGAATTCGCACGATCGCAGGCCGCGTCATCGGCGACGATAACGCGTTCGACGATGACGGCCTCGGGTTCGGGTGGTCGTGGGATGACCTGCCCGACGACTACGCCGCCGGAGTCAGCGCGCTGCAGTTCAACGAGAACGCCGTACGCGTCACCGTCAGCCCGGGCCCGGCGGCCGGCGACTGGGCAGGGGTCAGCGTGTCTCCAGCCGGCAGCGGCCTTGTGGTGGACAGCGCGCTCACGACGTCCGCAGCCGGCACCGTGGCCAGCATCGAGGCGCACCGGCTGCCGGGCAGCGCGCGGCTCGAGTTGCGTGGCACGGTGCCACTGGGCGCAGCGCCGGTGACCCGCCTTGTGTCGGTGGACAACCCGACGCAGTTTTTCGTGAACGCGCTGCGCACGACGCTCATCGGCCACGGCATCGACGTGCGCGGCCCATCGGTGGACATCGACGACATTCGCGATGCGCCGCCGCGGCCGGACGGAGCTCCGCTGATCAACTACCGCTCCGCACCGCTCTCGACTTTGGCGATCCGTTTGATGAAAGCGAGCCAGAACCTGTATGCCGAGACGTTCCTCAAGACGCTGGCCGCCGGTCCGGCAGTGGCCACCACCGCGGCCGGCCGGACAATCGCGCAGACGGCGCTGCAGGCGTGGGGCGTCGGCGCCGACGGATTGATTCTGCGGGACGGATCGGGGCTGACCAGGTACGACTACGTCACGCCGGACGCCCTGGTGACGATTCTCTCGCACATCGATCGTGAGGCGTCCCTGAAGGGACCGTTCGAGGCGTCGCTACCGATCGCAGGGCGAGACGGCTCGCTGGCGAACCGGATGAAGGGCACGGCGGCGGAGGGCAACGCGCGCGCAAAGACCGGCTCGATGTCGAACGTACGCGGGCTGTCCGGCTTCGTCACGACGGCGGACGGCGAACCGCTGGTCTTCTCCATTCTCGCCAACAATTTCGAGACGGCGGCAGCTACAATCACCAGGGTGGCCGATGCCATCGTGGTCCGGCTCGCGGAGTTCAAGCGATAGGGTGGATCAACGTCCAACGCGTCACCACGGTGGACACGGAGGACACGGAGGTTCAACCAGTATGAAAGATAGGGCTTCTCCTCTGTGTCCCCCGCGTCCTCTGTGGTGGAGAGCGTCGGTGACTACCCTTCTTGTTTGCCTGCTTGCCGCCTTCGCGATCGTGGTCGTGGCAGCACAGCACGTCGCCTCGTCGACGACGTGGGATCCGAGGGCGGCCGCGGGATACATGGACGCCCGTCAGAGCTGGTGGATGACATGGCCGAACGCCGCGCGCGATCACGACACGGCCTGCGTGTCGTGCCACACGGCATTGCCGTACGCGCTGGCACGGCCCGCGCTGCGCGCGCCGCTGGCGGAGCGTGAAGCCTCGGCGCCTGAGCGCAAAATGCTCGAGCAGGTGACCAAGCGCGTGCGGCTGTGGAAGGAAGTCGAGCCGTTCTATCCCGATCAGACGCGCGGGTTGCCCAAGACCAGCGAGTCGCGTGGCACCGAAGCCATCTTGAACGCGGCGGTCCTCTCCGCGCGCGACGCCAGCCTCGGCACGTTGAGCGACGACACCAGGCAGGCGTTCGAGAATATGTGGCCCCTGCAGTTCAAGGCCGGCGAGCAGGCGGGCGGGTGGGCGTGGCTGAACTTTCACAACGAACCGTGGGAAGCGCCTGGCTCTCAGTACTTCGGGAACTCACTGGCCGCGATCGCGTTGGGCACGGCACCCGGCGGCTACGCCGCACTGCCGGCGAATCAGGAGCGCGTGAAAGCACTGGCGACTGCTCTTCGCGGCGGCGTCGAAAAGGCGGACCTCCTCAACCGGGCGATGATTCTGTGGGCTTCTTCGAAAATCCCCGGCGTGCTCACACCAGAACAGAGCCGGCAGATCGTCGACGACCTGATCGCGAAGCAGCAGGGAGATGGTGGCTGGAACGCGGCGTCGCTCGCTGGCGACTGGAAGCGCAACGATTCGACGCCGTTCGACATCAAGACCGATGGCTACGCCACCGGCCTCGTCACCTACGTGCTGCAGCTGGCAGGCCGTCCGCAGACGGATGCGAGCGTCGCGCGCGGACTCGCCTGGCTGGTCCAGCATCAGGATCGCGCCACCGGGATGTGGACTGCCGTGTCGTTGAACAAGCAGCGCGATCCGGCGACTGACATCGGCAAGTTCATGAGCGACGCCGCCACGAGCTACGCGGTGCTGGCGCTCACGAAATAGGGGTTCGGGGG
>WNFX01005556.1_pt1 | contig 16052 bp, 15 predicted proteins | sample 5400111 | NCBI WGS metagenome assembly WNFX01 (sample SAMN13153363, study PRJNA577476) | soil metagenome | isolation source: 40 cm soil or saprolite under grassland replicate 1 | place: USA:California | collected 2016-06-15 | reverse complement strand
CAAGCGGGGCAGGAAAAGATATGGCCAACTGCAGCCCCCTTGGGCACAAGAATACATCTCAAACCCAAAAAGGTCAAGTGAGTATGTATTAGGGATAGATATTATTAGGAGTGCGGATATCTGGTAATTGACCGGCAGTGAATTCTACAAAGGACGCACAACAGGCGTCAACTAGGAGGTGTGCAGCAATGCAAACCACAAAGTCACAAACGGAACTTATTCAGCGTAGACCGATCCTCAGCGCACGACAGGTCGCCGTGGCAGTGATCTTCGGCGCGATTGCGGCAGCATTTGAACTGTTACAGATCACCATTCCAGGATACCTGCCGGGCGTTAACTTCAGCCTGAGCGGTATCTGGTTAACCCTCTCCACCATGATAGGTGGTCCTATTGTTGGAGCCATCGTCGTATTCGTCGATGCAGTTACCGGCCAGGTTGGTATCATAGGTTGGCCCGGCTTCCTTATCCACGTACTGATCCTGGCAGCCCTCTACCCGCGTGTCTACCGCATCCAGAGTACGCCCAGAAGGCTCGGTGCATTCTTACTCGTGACGGCTCTAGCCCTCTTCTTCCAGTACTGGTGGTGGATCGGGCTCTATTCCTTCGTTCTGAAGATTATCCCCTTCTGGGCCCAGATTAGTTTGCAGTTCGGCTATGCCTATTGGGTCTACCTGGTCATCTACTTCTTGATCCCCGCCATCGTCCTGGCAAGCGTACCCAAGTATGTAGCACCGCAGTGGCGCTGGCCGTGGCAGAAGGAAAAGGAAGAGGAAGATGCTCCAGCCAGCCCAGCCAGTTAGGTAGTGGTTTGTTCGCCGTCGCGCAGGGGCGGAAGAGTGCAGTTCAAATGTTTGCGCACCGAAATGCAACCTGGCAGGGGCAAGGCTTGCCCCTGCCAGGTTTCCCCGTGCAAAATAAGGAACCGCGCCTGAAGCGAAAGAGTAAAACGTACTAAAGAGGATGGAGGGCCGCCTCGTGCCTGACGAAAGCAAGGTGTACTCGCTCAACTATAACACATTCACTTTCGCGTACGGAGAAGGAGACACCAACGTTGCCGAAGATATATCGCTTGACCTCCCAGGAGTCAGCGCTCTCTCCAAAATCGTTGGCGTGCTGCAGCAGGACCCGGATACCCAGTTATTTAATCCGACGGTCGAAGAGGAGATCGTCTTTGGTGCCTGCAATTACGGACTACCGGTGGACGTCATTCGCAAGCGTACCGAATACCTGCTCGAACTGACACGGCTCACGGCTCACCGTCGTAAGAACCCACATAACCTTTCCGGTGGGCAGCAGCAATCCTGTGCCCTGGCGGCTATCCTGTCACTCGACCCCGCTACGTTGGTTCTCGACGAGCCTACATCGAACATTGATCCCATTGGCAGCCAGGAAGTGCTCGGACTCGTGGCACAGCTGGCACGCGAGGAGGGACGAACCACACTCCTTGTAGAGCACAAGCTGGAAGAACTGGTGCACCTGGTAGACGAGATGATCGTAATGGATCAGGGGAAGATTCTGCAACGGGGAACCGTGCGAGAGGTGCTCGAACACGTCGAGTATATCGACTCCGTTGGGCTCAGCGTGCCACAGGTAACGCTTCTCGCGGCCCGGCTGCGTAAGGCTGGCTGGCCTATCGATACGCTGCCGCTGGATGTTGACGAGGCCATCGCAACACTCAGTCCCCTCATCGACCGCGAAGCGCTCGCACACTTGCCCGAACCACCTCCCCGGCGTGTACAGCACAACCACGAAGCAGTGGCCGTCGATATGCGCCAATTGACACATATCTACAGGGATGGCACCGTCGCCGTACATGACCTCAATCTCGAAATCCGCCGTGGCGAATTCGTCGCTATCCTTGGGCAGAACGGCTCTGGCAAGACGACGCTGGTAAAACATTTGAATGGTCTGCTCAAACCGACCAGGGGCACGGTGACCGTGGCAGGCTTAGATACGCGAAAAGCGTCTATCAATGAAATGGCAGTGACCGTCGGCTTCATTTTCCAGAATCCCGATACGCAAATTTGTAAAATGAAGGTCTACGACGAACTGGCCTTCGGACTAAAGAATGTAAGACTTCCCGAGGCCGAGGTTGACCAACGCGTGAAACAGGCGGCGCAGGAACTGGAGATCACACATCTGCTGGATAAGAACCCTTTCTTGCTGAGTATGGGTGAGAAACAGCGCATTGCCGTGGCCTCCGTACTGGCGATGCAGCCCTCTATCCTCGTGCTCGATGAACCGACGACGGGGCAGGATTTCAAACGGTCGAAGGAAATCATGGATCTTGCTGTACGCCTCCACGAGGAAGGGCAGACGATCATTGTCATCACTCACGACATGAATCTGGCGGCTGAATATTGCGACCGGATGATCATTATGGCGAATGGCCAGGTCATTCTCGATGCGCCCGCCCGTGAAGCGTTCAGCTCACAAGAAGCGCTGCGCACTTCTTCGCTCCGTCCTCCCCAGGTCATACGGCTTGGCCAGGCATTGGGGTATCCGGGCGCATGGCTGACTGTTGACGAAGCGCTCTCATCGTTGTATAACGTGCGGATTGGTCCCACGATAAATCGGAGGCCTACCCATGGCACTTGAACTTGCTTACCAGGATAGAGGAACCATTATTCACCAGCTTGATCCTCGCGTGAAGCTGTTGTGGTGGCTATCGATCAATGTCACACTCGCCACCTGGAACGATCCCATTTTCCTCTTCCTGCTGCTGGTGAGTGTGTTTATCTACGGGCGCGTCGCTGCTATTCCTGTGAAACAGAGCTTGCAAAACATACTCCCGGTGTTACCGTTTGTCCTGTTTGTGCTGGTTGCAAACATCGCTTTCTGGCGACCGCCACATCCTGCTTCGGCACACCTGATCGGTTATGTTGTCCAGCCAGGAACGCCTGTCATCCCACCTGTTCCCGTCTACTGGGAAACCATCGTCTTCTCTATCGGGACCATCTTTCGCCTGCTCACGATTGTATCAAGCGCTCTCATTCTGATTAAAACCGTCTCGCCTTCCGAGTTGGCCCTGGCAGCCACGAGAATGAAGATTCCGCCGGAGATAGGCATGGCCCTTTCGATGACCATCGCCTATATCCCCGTGATTGTAGGACAGTTGATTTCCGTCATGGAGGCTCAGCAGTCGCGTGCCTGGAAGGTCAAGACCTCAAATCCTATTGCTCGCTTTCGCGCCTACGCCTCAATCTCTTTTGGTTACGACATAGATCATCGGACCGAGTTAGAGCCGACAGTGTTTGACACGCGAGATTGGATCATGGCCGGCATTTTCGTTGCCTTTCTGGTCGGCGGCTTCTTGCTTGGTTTCGTGGGGATCGTACAGTATACCTTTACTATGCATGTGCTCGGGTTCAGATAGTAGAGGATAGAACCATGGCAGGGGCAAGGGCTTGCGGGTGCCATGCCCGACCCCGGCTCATTTCTGTAAGGGCGTAGCACGAAACATACAGGGGAGGGAGTGTCATGTCGAGATACCGTGTATCAGTTGACATCGGCGGAACATTCACCGATTTTGTGGTCTATGACGAGGAGAAGGAATATGCCTTCACCGGCAAGGTCCTGAGCACGCCGGATGACCCGGCACGGGGCGTCATAACCGGTTTGACAGATTTGATCGGCAACCTTGGCCAGGTTGCGTTCCTGGTCCACGGCACTACCGTCGGGCTGAACGCATTTCTGGAACGGCGTGGGGCGCGTGTACTGCTGGTGACTACTGCTGGCTTTCACGATGTCTACACCATCGCAAGAGGTGATCGCAAGAAGCTGTATGCCTTGCAGTACCGTAAGCCGGAGCCACTGATCCCGCCGCGTGATATCCATACGGTGCGTGAGCGAGTACGCTGGGATGGTTCGGTACAGGAGGAGCTGCGCTGCGAGGACTTCGAGCCGGTTATTGAGAAGATCCCGGAAGCTCCTGCAGGAGCGAGTGCCGGGACTTTCGATCTCGCTCTCCCACGAAATTGCCAGGGAATGGAGAGAATACGAGCGCTCCTCGTCGGCGGTGCTGAATGCCTACGTTGCGCCTATTGTGGAACGTTATCTTAGCAGCCTGGTTCTCCAGGCCCGCGCTCGTGGGCTGCGCTCAACCCTGTATGTCATGCAGTCGAATGGAGGCGTGATGACCGCCACTGCGGCGCGCAGTCTGCCGATACAGACGTTTCTCTCAGGTCCTGTTGGCGGCACGATCGGAGGCCAGGCTTTGAGCCAGGCGCTGCATCGGCCAAACCTGCTCTGTGTCGACATGGGTGGAACCTCGTTCGATGCCAGCCTGGTCATCAATGGTCAACCCTCGTTCTCCACTGAAACAGCGCTAGAAGGCTTACCTGTCCTGATGTCGCTCGTCGATATCCATACCATTGGAGCCGGTGGCGGTTCGCTGGCCTGGCTGGAGGCGGGAGCATTGCGTGTTGGACCGCGCAGCGCCGGTGCCGATCCGGGTCCGGCCTGCTATGGATTGGGAGGAACACAGCCCACGGTGACCGACGCGAATCTATTCCTGGGACGCATGAACCCTGGCTATTTCCTGGGTGGGCATATGAAGCTTGACGAGCAGGCAGCCGGGAAATCCATTCGCGGTGTCGCCGATCAGCTCGGGCTCACTGCCGAGGCACTGGCCGAGGGTATGCTGGCGGTGATCAATGCCAAGATGGCCGACGCGATGCGTACCATCACAGTGAAGCAGGGCATCGATCCACGAGAGTACTCCCTGGTGGCCTTTGGTGGGGCCGGACCAATGCATGCAGTAGCCCTGGCAGAAGAACTGGATATCAAGGAGGTCATTGTGCCCTGGGCACCGGGAACATTTTCTGCGTGGGGCATGTTGCAGACCAATGTGCGGCACGATCTGACCCAGACATTTTACCAAACCATGCAGGCAACGACACGGGAGGACCTGGAAGGTGTCTACGGGCAACTTGAAGGGCAGGGGCGCGCGATCCTGCACAGTGAAGAGGTGCCCGGCGAGCATATGGGTTTCCTGCGCACCGCCGATATGCGCTACATTGGGCAGGAGTACTCGGTGAATGTGCCGGTTTCGTTTGAGAACGGAGAGGATGGTCTGGAAGCTCTAACTACTCGCTTCCACGACGCCTATAAGACACACTACGGCCACTCTACTCCAGGGGCACCTATTGAGTTCGTGAACCTGCGGGTGGCCGCTTTCGGGAAATTGGAGCGCCATACCGCTGGGTTCCGACCTGTAGAAGAGGAGCAGAGCTACGATATGAGCACACGGGATGTCATCTTTCAGGGACAGGCCGTGCCGGCGCAGTTCTATCGCCGTGAGCAACTTCCTATAGGCATAGTCCTGGCAGGGCCGCATGTGATTGAAGAGGAAACGGCAACGACAGTGGTTCCGCCGGGCTGGATTTCCAGGGTAGATGAACTGGGCAATATCATCATCACACGCGAGGAGTGCTGAAGCATGACACAGATCACCAGGGCAATTGATCCCATCACCACCGAGATCATCAGAAACTTCTTCATCTCCTGTGCCCAGGATATGAACGTCACCTTGATTCGCTCCGCTTACACGCCGATCATCTACGAGGGCAAGGACTGCTCGGTGGCGCTCCTTGACGAAAACGGCGCAGTGCTAGGCCAATCCTCGGGGCTTCCGCTTTTCCTGGGCAACCTCGAAATCTGCGTCAAACTGACGATGGAGATGTTCGGCAAGCAGGTGTTCGAGCCGGGCGATATCTTCTACATGAATGATCCTTACATGCAGGGAACACACCTCAATGACGCTACAATCTTCGCTCCCATCTTCTGGAGCGAGCGCCTGGTTGGCTTCGCAGCTACACGCGCGCACTGGTTGGATGTCGGAGCGAAAGACCCCGGTGGGCCAATGGATTCGGTCAACATCTACCAGGAGGGCTTCCGCTTCGGTCCGACCAGGATTTGTTCTCGTTATCAGATGCGTGAGGATATCGTGGATATCCTGCGCCGCAATGGACGCTTTGGCTATTCTCTGGTTGGCGATATGAACGCGCAGATCGCTGCCTGTCGCAAGGGTGAAGACCGCTTCCAGGCGATCATCGACCGTTTTGGCCTGGAAACCATCTGGGCTGCACGCAACGAAATCTTCCGCCAGTCAGCACAACTGGACCGCGAAGCCATCACCGCCATCCCTGATGGCATGTACACTGCCGAGGGTTGCCTGGACAATGATGGTATCGGCACGGAAGTCGTGGTGGTCAAAGTGCGCGTCGACGTTTCCGGTGATAAGATGGCTATTGACCTGGCAGGGTCTTCGCCAGCCACAACGGGACCGCTTAACTGTGGTATCGCTCAGACGATCTCGGCGGCACGCGTTGCCTACAAGTTACTTATCAACCCCGACCGGCCGGTCGACGGCGGCACATTTCCCACGCTGACGGTCACTGCCCCGGTGGGGTCGATGTTCTACGCCCAGGAACCGGCGGCCTGCCAGTGGTACTTCACTCCGCTGGGCTTGCTGATCGATCTGATCGTCAAGGCTCTCGCCCAGGCTCTCCCCCAGAAGGCTGCGGGCGCGCATTACGGCGATTCAATGGTCATCTACCTGGCCGGTTTGGACCCGCGCAAAGGCAACATACCCTTCCTCTCTGTCGAGGCGAATCCTGGTGGCTGGGGCGCCTTTGCCAGCGGTGATGGACAGGACGGGTTGATCAACAACGTCAACGGCGGCTTTAAGGACATGCCCGTGGAGGTATTCGAGTCCAAGTACCCGGTACAAATCCGCCACTACCGCTTCCGTCCCAACTCCGGCGGTCCCGGGAAATTCCGCGGGGGTTGTGGGTTGGACCGCGCATACCATCTAGAAGCCGATTGCGGGCTCTACCTCTGGTTTGAGCGCTCGAAAACACCTGCCTGGGGTCTATTCGGCGGACATGACGCCATTGGCCCCGAGAATATAATCGAGGGGAAGAGTTCAGGGAAGTTGCTCAAGCCGCTCAAGGCTAACAACATTGCCTTAAAAGCAGGAGATATTGTTACCATCAATACTGGCGGCGGAGGTGGCTTTGGTAACCCCTGGGAGCGAGACATTGAACTGGTGCGCCGCGATGTCCTTGATGGCTATGTCACACGCGCAGGGGCCGAGCGCGATTACGGCGTTGCCTTCACCGCTGATGGGCTTGAGGTGGATCTTGAGACGACGAGGCAGCTGCGGGCAGACTTGTCTTCGAGTTAACATCTCGGGCGGACCTCCCAATAAATGTTCATGAGCATAAATGACGCCCAATTGTGATGGTTCTATTGGGCCTGTTACTGTCATCACTGTAGCCATTTAATCGATCTCCCCACCGATTTCGCGCCGTACGATTTTTGTACCTGCGGCCATGGCTTGCATTTTTGCGAAGGCTGCCCAACGTGCTGTCTGACTGAATCCGCAGTCAGGCAGGATTTGTAAACGTGTGGGTTCTACGTACTTGAGCAGCATACGTATTCTCTCGGCCACATCTGTCGGCTTCTCGATATAGTACGATTTGACATCTACCACGCCTGCTCCTATCTCGCGCTCTCCAGCAATCTCGCGCAGCAGTTCTAATTCAGCCATCTCGCGATTAGCAAATTCCAGGATGAGCTGGTCAGCTTTCGCATCCAGTAAGCGTGGGAACAATGGACGATAGAGCCGTTTCCCTACAGGTTTGCAGCGATAGTTACCAAAGCAGGTGTGCATAGCCAGCCTGGCGTTCACACCCGCGACGGCTGCATTCCAGAGAGCGACATAATCGTTGACTCGTTCCGGATAGACCGCGAAGGAAGGTTCATCGATCTGTAGGAACTCTGCCCCAGCCTTCACCAGTTCGCGTAGTTCCTGGTTCACGATGGGGACCAATGCCCAGGCTACTTCCATCCGATCCCGGTAGATAGTACCCGGATCGAGCCTGCCAGAAAGCGTAAAAGGGCCGGGCACTGTAGCTTTGAGAGATTTGCCCGAATCTGCTGTGGCCCTCTGTAAATAACGAAAATCAGGCACTGTCCGCAAGCCTTCAGGCGCCTGTATCGGCTCCAGCACTTGCCATTTTGGCCGCATATCATGGCCTTCGGGACCCAGCGTGCGCCTGGCTGGTAAAAGGCGTACGCCTTGCAGGTGATCATAAAAGCCCATGACAAAGTCGAGGCGGCGCATTTCACCGTCCACCAGGATATCTACGCCAGCTTTCAACTGATCGTTGATGGCGATATCCGTAGCATCGCTCAGGGTTTCTTCAATATCATAGGAACCATACTCTCCGCGCTTCATGGCCTCGGCTGCTGTGCATAGCCAGCCTGGCATAGCGTAACTACCCACCGTCGTGGTTAACAACAGGTTATTTTGCTCGTTTGCCACTTGTTTCTCCTTTCGCTTTGCCTGTCATCCTCGTATCATCTCGGCCTTTCCGGCTAACTGATCGAACTGCTCTGTTGTCACCTTGACATGGAAGACCTCGGCAATATGATCCACCCAGGAGATGATGAAATAGCGCCACCCATCGTGAATGGTGAGATGCCGCAGTTCCCGTTGAGCAAGGGCTTGATGTAGAAAATCCAGTTTCCCCCGGTAGTTGAGTTCCCAGGCGATGCCTTGCGTGGGAAACACCCCTGCATCGGTGATGGGGGACCCTGGGCGATCCTTGCCCATGCCAGTGGCATTGATGACCAGTGAACCCGGCGGCAATTCGGCCATGAGCTGGTCGTTCGTGTGTGGATCCTCGTTCATTATGTAGGTTATTTCCATCGTCGCAGGCAATTGCTCCACTATCGCGCGCAGTTTGTCCAAAGCGGGTTGATTGCGGCTGACGATGACCAACCGCTGCGGCCCGTTGCCAGCGTCAGGTTGCATCAACAGGCTGACTGTAATGGCGGTGCCAGAGCCGCCCGCTCCCAGGCACAGGACATGGCCCCTACTATGGTTCCAGTAGCCTGGCTCAATGATTTGCTGCAAAGCCAGGCCACAATTGATCGGGTCCCTGGCGTAGCCGTAGAGGCCCGATGTATCCGGTCCATCGCGCTTCACAATGCAGGAAACCTCTTGACAGAACTGGGCATAACGATCCAGGGAGTCGAACATGTCAGAGGTGGCTTGAAGCAGGTCGATTTTATGCGTGGTGACAAGGGCTCCCAGCGAGAATGGGTCGTTCTTGATTTGCGCTACGACCTGTCTGTACTGCTCAGGCGCGGCATGCAGTGGCAGATCTACTCCGACGAGTTGTGCATGATTGAGGCTCAATACCTCTGCCCAAAGCGGAAAGAGGTGCATAATTGATGACTGGCCTGTGGTTACACCAATAAAATACATGGTAGGTACGTTCTGTTGGACAATAGTGAAATCTTGCTCCATAATAACCCCCCATTTCTTTCTCACTCCTCACCTGACAAATGCCTTGACCACCTTACATACGCCCCTGGCTTGATTGTGCAGGCGGTAGCGGCCAGTTGCCGCCGGTATGACGATCGTTTCGGCATAGTGCAAGGGGTGAATGCCATGCTCCGATTCTACCAGCACCTGTTCTCCTTCCACCAGGTTGAGGACGTGAAAGCGCTCTTTGCCTGTATTGCTCTCGAAATGATCGCAGAACTCTGCGCGATGGATAGCAAAGAACATCAGGGGATGCTCGCCGATGAGGTATTCCGTCCAACCCTCCCCTTGCTGGATAATGCGCGGCGAAGGGATCAGGTTCTGCCGTACCCAGCGTGCCTGACGACTGAAGTCTATATTGTCCCAGGCTCGTTCGATATGAATGGGGCGTAGTTCGCCAGCGAGATCGCGCCGCAGGTAATCGTAAATCTTGAACGTATACAGGTATGGTGTCGAGCTAATCTCCAGGACAACATTGTTTGCTCCGCTGTTGTGTACTGTCCCCGCAGGAATGAGAAAGAGATCGTGCATACGTGTCGGCCAGGCGTTCACGAATTCTTCCGTATCGAAGGCAATCCCTTCATCACGTGCCCGCTCTGCTGCGAGACGAAAGGCATCCGGGTCTATGCCTTCTTTTAACCCCAGATAGCATAGCCCTTTTTCGCCAGCTTTTAAGACGTAGTAGGTTTCATCCTGGGTATAGCTGAGGCCAAATTCACGTTGCATGTACTCTGTGCGAGGGTGAACCTGGCAGGAGAGGTTGCCACCAACAAGCGTGTCGTCGTAGTTGAAACGTATGGGGAAACTGGTGCCGAAGCGTTCAGCCACCTTTGGCCCTTGCACGTTGATGGTTTCCTGGGCAATGAGCATTTCAAAAGGGACTTCGAGTCTCAGTTCACCATCTCGAAAAACGACGCCGTTTTCTGGCGTGATGAGTTCATACGACCAGGCGTAATTTGGCTTGCTGGGGTCAAGCTGCATATAATGTTTCATCCACTGGCCACCCCATGCACCCGGATAAAAGACAGGCTTGACCCGAAATGGCTGGCGGGACAATGTAGATAAGGACGCTCTCAGAGCAGAACCTTCTACAAATAGTGGGTTCTGCGGATTTGCTATATCAAGGTAGAGATCAAGTTCAGGCAGCAGCGCGGTCTTGTGGCGCTCCATCACAGGCCAGTCCACCCAATACATGCTCTTTACAGCGGGATAGACGGGTGTACCGAGCAAGATATCGCGTCCCGCTGATGCCATGCCAGTGATGTTTTCTTTAGGTAGATCAGCCCATGCTTTTCCTCCATCCAGGTTCAGCAGTGCACTACCTTGTCCAAAGCACACGACTAACTCAGCCTGGCATACTTCCTCAAGTACCCGGTTTCGCACATTCCTCAGCTTGTCAGGATCGAAGAAATCAAGCAAACTACCCTGGTAGAGCTTACCAAACACCACATCGTCATTATCCAGCGCACCGGCCAGCAACTGCCTCACGGCTTCACCTTCTAGACGCGCTTCAGTTACATCAATGAATACAACCCGATACGCCGCGAGTGCTTCCTGCAAGCCAGCCTCCAGTATATCCCAGGCTACCCCGCTCATTCCGTCGATTGTCCAGAGGCGAACACCCCCTCGATAAATCGGAGGGCTACTCACCATCCTTTGACCGAGCGCTGCATAACCTGCAAGTAAGCGGCCTTCGGCCAGTGGATAATCTGGGAAGGTATCATAGTGATGAACCACAATCTCTCTTGCTACGCTCAATGGCGTCTCCTCTCGCAGCCTGATGCTCCCCCCGCATAACTCCCACTCAGGTTGGCTGGATCATCTTCTCTAATCGCTGGCAAGCATCTTCAACCGTTTTCAAAACCGGGTCAAGTTCCTCGCGCAATTGGGTGAGCTTCTCTACTATTTTTTGCGAGGTGCCTGGCTCGATATTCAATGATGGCTCGGAAGCCTGACCATTATCATGTGCAGCTATAGAATGACCCTGTTCATGTAACTGCTTGATAATAGCCTGCTGAAAGGCAACCACGTCGAGCAGCTCCAGCACAACGCGCAAAGTCACTTCATTGGTAGACAGGGACCGCCCCAGCCATATGGCGGTTTCCTGACGGCTCATGACATCTTGAGGCGCTTCTTTCTTTCCTTGCCGTCGCAACATAATGCATATCTCCTCATTTATAGATACCCGCTGTGCGGCGTGCATGTTCGACATACCATGCATCAGCCAGGGCATCGATTGCCGCGCGTTGTTCAGGTGTCATCCCAGCGTTATGGCTGGGAAATACGGGCAACCGAATGCCGCGTTCAGCCAGGTTCTGCGCCACCTCAGCCACCAGCGATTGCATTATGATGCACGCGGCGATAGTGGAGGCCGATGCGACTTTATGCGGGAAACCCGGAATCGTGACCAGGGCATCTCCATGTGGTACGCAGGTGTCAATGACCTCATCACATACCTCGAACAATCGTTTGCCAGTGCTATGGCGAGACTCGCTCTCGCTGCTATGAGCCAGCGAGGTGATCGCGACCGTCTTTAGCCCCTGTTCTCTGGCACTCAATGCGACATCAATACCCATTGCGTTTACACCTGAGTTGGAGATCACGATCATCACATCCTTCGGGTCAAGCCGGTAATTCTCCAGGACAACCCGTCCGAATCCTTCCACTTTTTCCAGGTATAGCGCTTGTCGCAATGCCTGGTTGCCAAGTATAGTGGGCATATACGAGGTCGAAAGCTCATGAATAGGTAGCCAACCGGGGTAGCTTCCAATGCGTGGATAGGCATCCATTGTTGGAATAAATGAATGCCCTGATCCAAACAGCACGATCAGGCGATCGGCTGCGATGGCGCCGGCGCCCCATTTTGCAACCTTGCTGATGATCTCTAGCTGTGTTACTTCAATCTGGTTGAATACATTGCGCAATGCGCTAAAGAATTGGTCGGCTCCCATCCTGATCTCCTTCCAGGTTGTGATGATGTACAGCACGGTTTGTGTTTACTATGTTTGAGCAAGGCTTAGGACACCTTCCATACTCCATAGGGGCACGACTTATCCTACCCGTTACTCCCGGGCTAAATATGCGGCAGGCGCTGGCGATACCGCGCCAGGGTCCTGGCATTCGCTTGCAGCGCTTCCTGCACTACACCAACATTGGGGCAGCGAATCATGGGTGGCACTTCGCCCACCTTGACGAAATTTTCAATGACTGACGCAACGATAGCATGAACCAGAATAATAGCCAGTGCCGTAGAGGCGCCTCCAGTCGTCCCAAGCTCCGGCATCGTCTCGATAGACACCAGGGTATCTCCCGGTGGAACGTCATGATCGAGTACCAGGTCTACGACATCAGCGAGGTGTTTGCCACTCGGATGCAGCGATGGAACAGAGGATGAATAGCGGCGAGACGTAACCCCAATAGTGTAGAGGCCCTTCTCGCGAGCCGCCAACGCTACCTCTATGGGAGCATTGTTGCGACCAGACGCGGAGAAAACCATCAGCACATCCTCTGGCCTCAGCTCATATTTCGGCAATACAAAACGGGTAGCATAACCATCCCATTTTTCGAGAGCAATACATTTCTCTGTTCCTTCATGGAACATCAAACTCGGATCAAGCAACGGACTGATGGCTGCCAAACCGCCGGAGCGATAAAATGCTTCCTCCGGTGGCAAATGAGAATGCCCTGAGCCGAACATATGAAGCACACCACTCCGGTGTAAGGATTGCGTGATGACTCGCGCGGCTTCTTCGATGTGAGAGGCTTCACGTTCCATAATGGCTTGTTGCGCCGCGATCATCGCCTCCATATAGCTGCGCCAGTAGGCCATGATGAAGATTTCCTCCTATCTCTGCTATTACTTCAGCCCAGCCTTCTTACGTGCAGCCTCCCATTCAATTGGTTTCTGGCCGCCAAATGGCACCAGTTGAATCCAGATGCGAATGCCCTGCTGGTGCAATTTTTCCGTATCCTCGATCTCCTCGGATGAAAGGTCGCAGTTTGAGGCTACATTGCGCGAGTTCGCCTTGTGGGCCATCGCCCCATAATTGATATCTGAGGCCCTGTAGCCCTTCTCCAGCAGGCGCAGGAAGGTTTTGGGAACCTTCACGAGCAGGATGATGCGATCATGGCCACCACTCAAAGCGCGCAATTTCTCGGCAACTTTATCGATGGTGAATGCTTCGATCTTGATCCCCGAAGGTGCGGCAAAACGGAAAATATCCAGCATCATAGGATTCGTTGCTACAGCATCGTCTGCTATCCAGATAGCGCTAGCTCTGCGCAATCCAAGCCAACCCGTCATCACCTGTCCGTGAATGAGCCTATCGTCAACGCGGTTCAATACAATCTCGGACATTGCTGTCCCTCCACTTCGCTCATTGGCTTTTAGCCGATCTCATCCTGCCTTATCTTGCTGGAACTTCTTGAAGGCCGCTACGATATCCACAATACCGGTGTGTCCTGCTGAAAACGCCGTTTCAGCCAGTGACTCGAGCCTAACCGTATTCATACGCTCCATGAAGGTTTCCAGAAGCATTGGTAGATTCATACCGGTAACAGCATGCACATCGTTTGCGTGTTGGGTCAGAAATGTCGTGGCGTTCGCGGGCGTGCCACCGAACATGTCGAGCAGGATGAGCACGCCGTCTCCCGTGTTCACTTCATTCACAGCAGTCTGCAGGTGATCCACCAGTCCTTCAAGACTATCACCTGGCATCAACGCTATGCTTGCTACCTGTGGCAGGTCTCCCAGGATCATCTTCGTTGATTCCAGGAATGCACCAGGCAAAGGCCCGTGTGCAGCAAGTACAATGCCGATCATGAGAACCTCCTCACGCTCCGTAGGGGCGAGGGCAGAAGGGAGGTTGATGGGAACGCCATCCGGGGGATGGTGTGCAGGCCTTTATGGTCGCCCGTGGGTGGGGTTGTCGCACATGCTGGCGCATGGCGAGCCACCACAGGCGAGACGTGCGACCATAAAGGTCCCCACTCCGCTCCACTCCACTCCCGCCCCTACTAGAAGATGCGGAACGCCGACAGTATGGGAATGTTGAAGATTGACCCGAGCAAGCCAGGCAAGTACCCTACCAGGATAACCAGGAGCGTGACGAGCAGCGCCCGGTTAATCGGCCAGCCACGGCTGCGCATACCCCACCACAGGAATATGACCAGCAAGAGAGGCAGCAGCTGGGGAAAGATTTTATCAAGCGTCGCCTGAACGGAGACTTTCACCAGGCTCGCCCCCGACCCCGATGTGTACGTGAGGGGGGTTGTCAGCGTGATAAGGGAAGCGCCAATGGCACCGGCCACGATCAATCCAAGCACGGCGAAAGAGGAGGTAATACGCCGGAAACCCGCTTCAGCCAGTTGCCTCATGGAGGACATGCCGTAGCGATAACCGAACATGAACAGGTAGTACGATACGGACAGGATGATCAGCGGGTAAGCGATGATGTAGAAAATCGGGCCAAGTGGACTCCCCGTTCCCTGGCTCAAGCTGATGCCGATGGCAAGCAGGATGGGGATTAAGGTGCCGGGAATCATGGAGTCGCCGATACCAGCCATTGGACCCATAATGCCGGCCTTGATGCCGTTGATCATCTCGTCGTTGATCGGGGCACCACTTGCCCGTTGTTGCTCGAGGGCTACCGTCACACCATGTGCAATCACGCCTGTCTGTGGTTCGGTATTGAAGAACACCATGTGGCGTTTCAATGCCGACTTAATCTCTTCTGGATTGTCACCATATAGGCGCTTCATGATCGGCGACATCATGTAGACGAAGGCAGGTGCCTGCATACGTTCCATACTGAATGCTGACAGATTGAAAAACGTCCAGATCCACCAGGCCCTGTTGAGATCTCTCCTTGAGAGTGTTTTCTCTGTCGTAGGGGCCCGATTTATCGTGCCCGCTGCGCCCTCGTGGGCTTGATCATCGGGCTGGTGTAAGGTGAGGTCAGACATGTCACGCCTCCGCTTTCTGGGGTTGAGTTGGTTCGGTCTCCAGGCGCGAGAAGTACCAGTAGTACATGAGTGCTACCAGGACGCCAATCACTGCAACACCCACGGTGGGAACCTTCAGGTACACCACGAGAACCCACCCGAGCAGGAACCAGATGAGTAGGCGAGCTGAAGGGGCAATCTGGAGTAACAGAATTGCAATGCCGACAGCAGGCAACGCCCCACCGAGCAGGCCCAGGTAGGTAAAGAGCCAGGGTACCTGGATATTGAGGAACGCGATCACGCTTTGAGCAAAACCGGCACCAAAAAAGAGTACCAGGAAAGGCAGCACGCCGCGTAGCAGGAAGGTGCCAATCTGGGCCAGGTAGTTCACGCGAATGATGCCTGCCAGATTCCCTTCGTCAGCGTACCGGTCGCACACGTGCGCCCAGGCAGCATTGCCAACACTCAGGAGTTGCCAGGCCGCGACACCAATGGCGGCCAATGCGACCGCGAGGCTTACTGCCACCGGGGGTGAGGCATGAGATACCAGGGCAAGGGGTATTCCAAGATAACTCGCGAAACTTAAGTCGGCAGGGACGGACCCACCGGGAGTAATCAGTGCAATGAAGACGCCTTGCACTGCAATCCCAATAAGCACGCCGGTTTTGACATCTCCCAGGATTAATCCACAGAGAAAGCCGGCTACTAGCGGACGTGTAAGCACATACCATCCGCCTGTCGTGCCAAGTGCCCAGGGGGTAGTGAGGGC